>Ga0116223_10000332_pt1 | contig 60555 bp, 48 predicted proteins | sample Sb_taG_3_FD_90092 | JGI IMG/M metagenome (GOLD analysis project Ga0116223, IMG submission 90092) | Peat soil microbial communities from Weissenstadt, Germany - Sb_50d_a_PC metaG | ecosystem: Environmental > Terrestrial > Soil > Wetlands > Peat | place: Germany: Weissenstadt | collected 2010-09-21 | reverse complement strand
GGTGAGTGACGCGATGGTGTAGCAGAGGCGGACCCAATTGCGCCTAAAGAGATTGGCGGAGATGAACGGTGTGGCGAGAGCGCCGAGTCCGAAGAAAAGGTTGACCAGGTTCAGCGCGGTGGCGCGATGGGTCTCACTTACATCGCTGACCAGGGCATTCGCGCCAGTCACCACAGTGCCGCCGCCGAGTCCGAGCAGGAACAACAGCAGCAGGATGCTACGGAAGCCCGGCGAGCGCGGCAGGGCGAAGAGCGCGATGGAGATGAAGGCAAGGCCGAGGATGAGGCCGAGCTTCTTGCCTTCGTTGTCAAGCAGCGGCCCGACGCAGAGCGAAGCGATGATGAGCCCCAGCGCTTGCGCAAAGGCGATGGTGCCGTTCTGGCTCGGCGACAGGTGGAAGCGATCGGACAGGTCGGGCAGGATGGTGCCCAACATGGCGGCGATCATCCCGTAGATGAAAAAGGCGAGAATGGCGGCGAATATTAACACGCGTTCCTTTCAATAGCCGGTTTCAGGTGCGGGAACATTGATCCAGCCTCGCGTCCGATGGCTCTGGAGCACAGCGTTGAGGATGATCAGTTGCCGCAGTCCATCGACGAACTGCGGGTACTCGTGCGCTCCGCCTGGTGTGCCGATTGAAGATGTGCTGATTGAAGCATAGAAGCGTCGGAAAACTTGCTTGAATGTGTCGTCGTAGCCCTCGCTGTGGCCGCCGGGAAGATCAGCGTAGCTGCTCGCCGCGGGCTTGAGCAATGACGGATCTTTAACGAAGATCTCGTTGCCGGTATCGCGGTGGCCTGCCCAGAGTTCGTCGGGACGCTCCTGGTCCCACGCGACGGAGGATCGTGTGCCGTAGATCTCCATGCTGAGCCGGTTCTTGCGTCCGGCAGAAACCTGGCTGGCGGTGACGCTACCCCGTGTGCGCGCGCCCATGCGAAAAATTACAGCGCCGAAGTCCTCCGTATTGATGGCCGTTTCAATATACTCTTCCGGGCCAAGCAGCTTATTGGCAAAAGTCTCGACCGAATGTTTCGGCTGCTTACGCGTGCGGTGGAAAGTCTGGAGATCGGCACAAAGAGAGGTCACACGTAATCCGGTGATGTGCTCGGCCATATCAAACCAGTGCGAGCCAATATCGGCCATGCAACGCGAAGGGCCGCCGGCTTTCGGATCGACGCGCCAGTTCCAGTCCGTGTCGTAGAGCAGCCAGTCCTGGGAATACGTGCCCTGCACGACGAGAATCTCACCCAGGTCGCCGGCTTCGCATAGGCGGCGCATCTGCTGCACCATGGAGTAATAACGCAAATTGTGACAGACGCAGTTGCGTACTCCCTGGCGCGCGGCGAGCGCGACAAGTTCTTCGCCTTCCTCTACGGTCGTGGCCAGTGGCTTTTCGCAGAGCACATGCTTGCCGGCCTGGAGCGCGTCCTTGGCCATGGAGAAGTGCTGCGCGTTGGGCGTGCAGATGTGGACGGCATCGATCTCCGGATCGCACAGGACATCGCGATAGTCGGTCGCAATCGTGGGGATGGAGAAGCCCGCGCCCAGGTGCCGCGCCGCCTCCGCGTTTCTTCCTGCTATAGCAGCAGCCTCGACGGACTCCACCCGTCGCACCGCTTCAAGATGTACGCGGCCCATGAAGCCGGTACCGAAAATTGCCGTCCTTATTGGTTTCATCCTTCCATCCTTGGTCGCATCGTGCTTCCCCTCCGCAAGGTGTCAGACCCACCAGGCAGCGCCAGGCCGCTCGCGGATCACGATGCTGTTGAGGAAGTTCGCGGCCTTGGTCAGACCCTCTTCCGGCGAGAGCAAGCTGTCTTCGTGCTCGATGGAGAGCACGGAATCGTAGCCAAACATGCGCAAGGTGGAGACAAACTCGGTCCACCACTCAGCCCCATGACCGTAGCCGCAGGTGCGAAAGATCCAGCCGCGGTGGCGCTCGTCGGTGTACGACTTGGTATCGAGCACGCCAGTGCGCGGCAGATTGGCAGGGTAAAGCTGCGTGTCTTTGGCGTGGACGTGGAAGATGGCGCCTTCAAGCACGCGCACGGCGGCGATGGGATCGATGCTCTGCCAGAAAAGATGGCTCGGATCGAAGTTGCAACCCACGCTGGGTCCTGCGATGGAGCGCAGCCGGAGCATCGTCTCTGGGCTATAGACCACGAACCCCGGATGCATTTCGATGGCGATCTTCACGCCGTGGTCGGCGGCGAACTTCGCGTGCTCGATCCAATAGGGCGTGACTACTTCGCTCCACTGCCAGTCGAGGACTTTGAGGTAGTCGGGAGGCCAGGGACAGGTGACCCAGTTCGGAGCAGTGGCATGCGGCGAATCGCCGGGGCATCCCGAGAAGTCGACCACCACCGGGATGCCGAGCTTTTCGGCAAGCAGGACGGTCTTGCGGCTTACTCCCCGGTCCTGCTGCGCGCGGCCTTTATCGGGATGCAGCGCGTTGCCGTGACAACTCAAGGCGCTGATGCTGGCGCCGTGATCGGCCAGAACCCTCTGAAATTCGGCGAGGGCGGAGGCATCTTCGAGCATCGAGAGCTTGCAGTGCGCATCGCCCGGATAGTTTCCCGTTCCGAGCTCGACGGTATCGATATGCAACGCCGCGAGTTTCTTGAGGACCGCAGCCAGCGGAAGCTGCGACAGCAGAGGCGTAAAGGCTCCAATGCGCATAACGATTTCTATCTCCTCGTATCGAACGGCGGCACTAAACTTTCCAGACGAACGGCAGCGCACATCTTACTTCAATCAGTTAGGTTGCAAAATGCCCGAGAAGCCGAAAAACAGGAACGCGCCTTCCTCACACCCCGACGATTCTTCCCGTGTCACGGGCAAACCAGGATGTATGGTCCGCCGCTGTGTCGCAAGCGAAAAATGAGGGTGACAGGTTGGTCTGCGCAAATGTATTCGGCCTTCGTTGGAGCGCGAGGCTCCTGGCCATGATGGAATGCGCTGCGCTCTCGTCCTACTTAGTTAGGCAGCCTTGAAAGACGCGCCGGCGAGAGCACCGCAGATAGCAGCCACCGTTTCGGCGTCGTCGGCAGCCCGCGGTATCAACACTACCGATAGTGGTGTGCTGAACAACCGGATAAGCAGAAGGCAGCTAGTATAGTCGGAAAGTGACCTCCACGTTCACTTGCACGGCTACTGCGATTCCGTCCTTGCGGCCCGGTTCGAACCTCCACTCCCGAATTGCTTCGACTGCCTTTTCATCGAGACCCATACCCAAGGATCGCTGAATGCGAATGTCATGCGTCCGCCCGTCGGCCCCCACTACGAGCCACAGCACAACCGTGCCTTGGAACTTTGCCTTGCGAGCTTCCTCGGAGAACTCCGGGTCCGGAGCGTAGATGACACGCGGCGTGGACACTCCTCCCCCAACACGATAAACTCCGCCCCCAATGCCGCCTCCCCATCCCGGCCCCACTCCCGGACCGCGCCCCGAGCCGACACCACCGCCGCTGCCGGAACCAATGCCACCACCAGAACCGGTCCCGTTCGAAGGGGGGCCTAAAACAGAAGACATTGGGTCTCCGAGGGGGCCCACCTGCGGCAGCGACAGATGGATTTCCGGCGGCACAACCACGGTTGGTTCGACTGGCAGTTTGGGACTCTCATTGCGGATCACTACTGCCGGAGGAGCGAGTTGCTCCCGAGAAAAGCGAGGCAATACTCCTTTGGAAGCTGCCAGCTTGTCACGGTCACCGCCACCACCTCCACCTCCCGCTTTGGAGGCCGACGGAGGCAAGATGTAAGGGCTGACCTCCGTGATGATGCCCATGACCTGTCGGCGAATCTCGTGGCGATGTGCTGCCACAAACCTACCGGACAACAACAGCAGCATTATGGCAAGCGCGTGAGCCAGGAAGGAGAGAACAAACGGGCTGCTCCGGGTCTTGTATAGTCCATAGCCCTCGCGAAGGAGGGTCGGCAAGATTGCGGGCTCCGTTCCAGAGCACAGCGGAACTCGCTCCGGCCCACGATGCAAAGCAAAGCTTGACATCTCAGCCCCCCAATCCGGGCCGACATCCAGGCTACCCCTTGATTACGGCGAGAGGCTCCAGTCGCGCCACTTTCCTGCCGATTCCCAGCCTGTGGACCACTTCAACTACGCGCGATACGTCCTTGTAGGCCACGGGAGCCTCTTCCGCCAGTCCATCCATAGATCCGGCACAGATCAGAATTCCTCGGCTTCTCAACTGGTCGCGTAATTCCGCTCCACTGACCATCTTCTTGGCCTTGGCTCGGCTCATCACTCGGCCCGCTCCATGACACGTGGAACCGAAGGTCTGCCGCATGGCTTCGGTTGTGCCGATCAGAACATACGAGGCTGTACCCATAGAACCGGGTATCAGTACGGGATGCCCGATGTCGCGCAGGTCATCTGGAAGCATAGCGGATCCCGGCCCGAACGCTCGAGTGGCGCCCTTGCGGTGAACGCAGACCCGCACTCGGTGGCCATCAATTTCATGCTCTTCAATCTTCGCCATGTTGTGAGCGATGTCGTACACTTGGCGCAACTCAAAATCTTTGATCTTGCCCGCCAATACTTGCTCGAAGCTGTGCCGGATCACATGCGTCAGCAGCTGCCGGTTGGCGAACGCGAAGTTCGCGGCACATGCCATGGCGTGGAAGTATTCCTGCCCCTCCTCGGAATCAAATGGCGCGCAGACTAACTCTCGATCCGGAAGGGTGATCCCATAATCCCGTACTGCCTTCTGGAATCGGCTTACGTAGTCTTGGCATACTTGGTGGCCAAGGCCACGGGAGCCGCAGTGAATCTGCACCGCGACATTTCCCGAGTAAATGCCCAGACGTGCAGCAATGGCCTCATCGTAGATTTCAGCGACTTTATCCGCTTCTATGAAGTGGTTTCCGGCGCCCAGGGTCCCGAGTTGGTCCCGACCACGTTCACGAGCGCGGTCGGAGACAAAGCCGGCATCGGCGCCGGGAACTCGGCCGAACTCCTCGGTGCGATCCAAGTCTCCCCGGGACGCATAGCCCTTCTCCAGCATCCAGCGCGAACCTTCTTGCAGAACTCTATCCAACTCGGTGTTGGTCAGGCGCACATGCCCGCGTGAGCCCACGCCGCTTGGGCAATTTGCGTATAAGGAAGACGCGACATCTTCGAGGAACGGCCTAATCTCTTCGGCGGTCGCCAGCGATACCAGGAGCCGCACACCGCAGTTAATGTCATAGCCGACTCCTCCCGGGGAAATTACCCCTTCCGGAAGGCGTGTCGCCACGACTCCTCCAATCGGGAAACCGTAACCTTGGTGAATGTCGGGCATCGCGATGGCGTGCCTGATCACCCCGGGTAGCGTAGCCGTGTTCACGAGTTGCACCACCGAGTTGTCGCCGAGGGCCGCGTCGAGCAAGCCTTCATCGGCGTAAACGCGCGCTGGTACTCGCATGTCATCGCGAAATGTCGGCGGGATCTCCCAGATGTTTTCGGCCACGCGCACGAAATTGTGTTTGCCGAGCATGACGCTCGCGCTCTCTCGCCGCACTCAGACATCGAAAACGATGGTGGCTTCCAGTCCTTCTGGAGTCTGTTTTATGGTTAGGTCATGGAAAGTGGCAGCTTTGATATGTGTGACCCACCCTTCTGACTCTCGACCATCTAGTCGCGCGTGGAGGCGACGGTTGCTGGATTCCAAGATCTGGAAACGATCGTAAACTTCACCATTCGTCTGTTCCAGATACAGAATCTCGTTCAGCCAGTTCACTAACAGCGCTTCTCTATCGATACCCTCGACTTCGATGGTACGGACCACCGACGGCGTCCCGCTTGGCCCCAGCCGGTCCAAGGAACTCATGGCTCGAGCGGCATTCTTCAGCAATTCCGCAAAATTCTGGCCTTGCACGCGGAAAGCGCGATCGGCGGTGTGCTCGATTTCCTCAAAGCTCATCGCGACCTCGAGAACTGATCGCCAGGAGTGTCAACGGCGAAGTTCCGACATCGGTTCCGACGCTGGTTGCATGACTCTGAGACGGTTCACAACAGACTCGAGAAGCTTCTCCCTCTTAAGCAGTAAAAGCTTGAATTCGCGATGGTCCGTATGTGAGATCTCTCTCAGCAGTGCACTATGCCGTTCCCCAAGAATCTCCAACAAAAGCTCCCACTCCTCTATGGTTAACGTGAGTTCCATAATTCCTCCTATGGTGTTAGCGCGACGGTGGCAGATCGCTGGACCATGCGTCCGCAGCGATCAGCCAGTTCTTTCCTACGCGTCTCCACACAGTAAGATACTTGCCGTGATCTTCTTTTCTCGTTCCGTCATTCAGTGGCACGTTCATGCGATACGTGCCCACGTCCCAGGCAACTGGCCCTTGTTGCTTGATATAAGTGACGTCAAAAACAAGGTCGGACACGCCATGGCCGAGCGGCGCCTTCAGATACTCTCGAATCGAATCGCGTCCGTGAACCGCTGCGTGGTGTGGTGGAAGGTAAACGGCGTCGGCGGCATAGGCGGCAACTACTTCGTCCAACTCTCCTGCATTCCAATGGCGAGCCCAATCATTGCCGATCTGGCGGATCATGCCAGCCGCATCGACGGCTCTGGTTTGGGCAATCGTGCGGTCTCGTTCCGTTCTAGCGCCTTGGGTGCGCTTCTTCGCAGTCCTTTGCATGGTAACCCTCCTTCCTCTCCATTCAGACACTCGTTGAAACAAACTCAAGCAGCGCGGGGTATCGAAGGGGCACTTCGGTCCAGCAGCGACCGCACATCTTCATCGCTGATCTGGCTGAAATCCTGATACCACTGTGACACGGCCAAGAACAGTTCCGGCTCTGCCACGCTGATGACTTCGTCTGCTTCCATTCTGATAGCGCTGCAGCCGAAGGCTGGAGCGACCGGAACGGCCACCACAACTCGCGCGGCCTTTCGACGACGGATAGCTGCGACCGCCGCCAGAATGCTGCATCCTGTCGCGATGCCATCATCCACGACAATGACCGTTTTCCCTACTAGCTCCAGCGGTGGACGGCCGCCGCAATATAACTCTGCGCGGTATTCAAGTTCCTTGCGCGCGGCCGCCGCCACATCCTGGATGTCCTCTTCCGACACACCGAGTGCCCTGACTATCGACAGATCGAGTACCTGCACGCCGCCCTCGGCAACCGCGCCCATGGCGAGCTCCCTGTTCCAGGGGGTGCCGAGCTTACTGACCACAAAAACATCTATCGGGACGTGCAGCGCGCCCGCCACCGCCGAAGCCACGGGCACGCCACCCCGAGGAAGTCCCAGCACAACCACGTCGTCACGACCGGCGTATGCCGACAGCCTGCTCGCGAGTACACGCCCGGCTTCGACTCGATCCACGAATGGGAGTACTTCAAGGTCCTCGTCTTCCTCTCGGAACAACATAACTCCGCCTCCTCGAGCATATGCGGCCTCAGCTGCCGCTTGCGACCGAGCTTCCGCGTCCCCCGGCCCTCGGGCCGGGTGTTCGCTCCAGTACGGGTCAGCGCCGCTAAATGGGCAGCAGTCCTAATTACGCTGCTATCGCCGGCTTGCCAGGACGGATTTCCTCCTTCGGACCAGGGGGAGACCAAGGTTGGTCTTCGAAGAACGAGGTCCAGAACTTGCGTCAGGTGAACGTTGCCAATCGAGGTCCCGAATCGAGACTCGATCCGCAAATTGATCTTTTCATATTTAATTCTAGGCCTGCGCGACCGCAGACTCAATACTTCTGCAAAGTGATCATCAGGGATTACGGCGCCAACGGGATTCCCCCAGTTCCCACCTGTTTTCGTGGGCGCTGTCGACCTAGAATGCAGGAGCGGTTCTTTTGGTCCGTTTTGGCTGTGCTATGCCGATACACCAGGTTTATTTTCGATTTTACGCGGAGTTGAATGAACTGCTCCCGCCGACCAAGAGAGGTTCTTGTTTCGTCCATGATTTTGACACCGCTGCCTCGCTCAAGGATGTGATCGAGGCTTTAGGCGTGCCGCACACCGAGACCGGTCTCATCTTGATTAATGGTGAGTCTGTGGACTTCTCCTGCCCCCTGAACGACGGAGACCGAATCAGTGTTTACCCAATTTTCCGATCACTCGATATCAATCCGCTCACACGTGTGCGGCCCGCGTTTAAAGGGGAAAGGCGCTTCGTGCTCGACAATCATCTCGGCAAGCTAGCGGCCTACCTGCGAATGCTGGGGTTCGACAGCTTATACCGCAATGATTATCGCGATGAGGAACTCGCCCGCATCTCCGCCAACCAACAACGAACTCTGCTAACGAGGGACCGCGGACTATTGAAACGCAGCATAGTGATCCACGGATACCTGGTGCGGGAAACACACCCTCAGCACCAGATGATGGAAGTTCTGAGCCGTTTCGATCTGTTCGCATCCATTTCCCCATTTCGTCGCTGTCTCCACTGCAATGCACCGTTGCAGGCGGTTCCGAAAGAGTTGATTCACCATCGCTTGCTACCAAAGACCGAGCAACACTACGACGAGTTCCACATTTGCAGGGAGTGTGATCGAATCTACTGGAAGGGATCGCACTATCAGCGCATGCAGAGCCTCATCACCCGCGTTATTCAGGGAGTAAGCGTGGACTGAAAGCTCGGGTCGTCAGCTCCGCAGGGAGTGACGGAGCTTGCCCGTTGAGGTGAGTACAATGAAGTCGCACTCGGTTGTGATTGACCTCCCGGATTCGGAAAGGCAGCCGAGGAAACATCGCAGCAGAGGTGGGCCATGCCGGTCTTGATCTTGGCCGTTGCCTCATTCCTGATTTTCTTTTTTGTGGTGGCGTTGCTGTGCATTGCCAACACACTTGAGTCACAAACACTTCGTCGAAAGAGAATCCTAACGCAGGCAAAACCGCTGGCCCTGCTTTCGATCACGGAAGCGTTCGACCCGATCTACTCAGTCCTTTGGGAAGCCCCAATCGCTGCTTTGGAGCTCATAGACTCCGCCGGGCCAGCGGGCATTCCCGTTGCGCGGTTGCGTCCAATATATGAAGCGGCCGTCGCGCGCTTTCCGGAAATTTATGACGACTGCAGTTTCTTGCAGTGGCTCCAGTTCCTAGAGGAGACGCAGCTGATCTCATGGCATGCATACAAGGCAGTGCTTACCCATGACGGACATGCTTTTCTCAGGTTCCGGTTTGTGACCGACGCGATGGTCGAGGTGTGAGGCAAGGCGCCATCGATCCACTGGATGACGCTGCAGATCATGGCAACGAGTTCCGATTTCAAGCAGCTGCTTTGAGCGTTCCTGCGCGCTCCTCTTCTCTCTTGTCTTGAACCATACCTTCGTCCGGCCAGGGGAAAGAGAATTGTGACACGCACGCGTTTGGAGCGCATCGATCCTTTAACCAGGTGCTTGAATCTACTTGGTTCTACGCCCGATACCAGTCTTCCCGGGTCAGCGGCAAACCACTCTGTCCGTGTAACGGCTTGGCAAGCAGGGTTTGGTATACGCCCAGACGACCGCCCCGGAATCCATGTGCCGCACCCGCCATATAGAGTCGCCATGTGCGGTAGGTGGTATCGTCGGTGATCCGACGCGCCGCTTCTGCACGGGCCTCCAGACGCCGGACCCAGTGGTGGAGTGTCAAGGCGTAGTGCTCACGCAGGCTTTCGACATCCCGAACTTCGAAGCCGCTCAATTCCGCCGCCCGAAGGCTTGTGCTGATCGGCAGCAGTTCCCCGTCGGGAAACACGTAACGATCAGTAAAGGATGGCCCCCGCCTACGGTAGTTAGCGGAGTAGGCAATCCCGTGGTTCAGAAATACACCACCCGGCCGCAATAAGTCCCAAGCCCGGTGGAAGTACTCTGGCAGGAGCTCTTCACCGACGTGCTCAAACATGCCGACGCTCACAATTTTGTCGTACTGCTGGTTGTGTTCGAGGTCGCGGTAGTCGCAGACCTCCACGCGGCAGCGATTATTCAGCTCGGATTCGTGCAAGCGTTTTCGTGCCAGCTCCGCCTGCGGTACGCTGAGCGTGATCCCCACAGCTTCCACGCCGTAGTGTGCGGCAGCGTGCATGATCAATCCACCCCAGCCGCAGCCGATATCCAGGAGACGCTCGCCCGGGTGTAGCCGCAGCTTCCTGCAGATGTAATCCAGCTTGCGCACCTGGGCGGTATCCAGGTCTTCTTCCAGCGTGGCGAAGTAAGCACAGGAGTAAATCATGCGCTGATCCAGCCAAAGCGCGTAGAACTCGGCCGGGAGATCGTAGTGATGCCTGACAGCCTGTCGGTCCCGATCCTTGGAGTGGACCGGTCCCGTGAATCCAGTGAAATGTAAGCCGGTTCGCGGGAGATCCCTCCCAGGCAGCCTCTGCAGCCGCGCGGCGAGATCAAGACTCTGCCACAGGCTGCGCTCCTGACCAAGAAGATAGTCGGCCAAATCGAAGGCAGCTTCGACATCACCCTCAATGTCGTAATCGTCGTCGATGTAGGCTTCTCCCAGCGCGAGTTCGCTGGGCGAGAGAAACATCGCGCGCAGAGCGCCCGGGTGCTTGACAACCAGTGTGAAGCGCGGCTGTTTTTCCATTCCCCAAGTACTGCCGTCCCACCACCGAACCTGAAAGTCGCGCCTGGGGTAATCTGCCAGAAGCGTCTCCAGCAACTCGGCGCTGACTAGGGAGTGCGGTTCCCCGAATAGAGACTTCGCCAGTAGTCCCATGTCATCCTCCATTGCGCCGCCGGGCCCTCGCGTTTTCAGGCAACTGCGGGGCGCGGCTTATCTTCGGGCGGCGTTTCAATATCCTCCAGTTTCGGCATGCGATGCAGGAACACGTACGCTGCGAGCAAAGTCAGCATCAACAGCGACAGAATCATGACGAATAGCGCGAAAACAGCGACATTTCGGATGGGATTTGTGATCTCACGCTCTTCCTGACTGGCCACAACGATCCAGGGAAGGTTAGGGAATGCGTCCTTCAATCCGGCATCGGCGAACCCGACAAGATAGGGCTCGCCCTTGGAAAACCTGGTGAAAAGGTATCCGGTTTCGCGAGCCCGCAGGTTCCCGAGAGAGTCGCGGATCGCGCCATATTCCTCGGAGTGCATCTTCATTGACGGGGTTACGCCGGGTGCCTGAATCACGGTTCCATCGTCGCGCACCAGGAACAGTCGCCCGGTACGTCCGATCTGCTGCCGGTTCAGTTGCGCAAACAGGGGAGAGACATCGACCAGAGCCGTGACCGCGCCGATGAACCTGCCCGTGCCTTCCTGCAGGATGGGGTAAGCGATGCTTATGTAGTAAAGCCGGTTCTCGTCGTCGTAGCGCAGATCGGCCACGAGGATTGCGCCCTGTCCTTTGGAATACAGCATCCCCCAGTACCCGCGATCCATCTGAAAGTAGTGCACAGGCTTATCCGTGGCTGCGACAGTGGCGCCGCTGGCATCCGCAACCGTGACTTTCAGCAAGCCCGGATTCAGTTCCCGCATGCGACGGAGTTGGCGGGCTAAATCGGACGCGAGAATATTTCTCGCCAAGGCATCGCCCTCCGAGTCGTTCCATTTCTGCTCGATGGCTTCGTCCTTGCTGAGAACCGCGTCCTCTGAAAGACGCTCATATTGGTGGTTCGCGGAAATAACTGCGTGAACGAGACTGGGGTTGTTGGCGATCACGCTCACGTCCCTCACGCACCCTGCAATGAATTGGGAGGTGAACTCAGCGGAGGTCCGTGTCACGGAGCGGATGTTTTCGCCGGCCATCTGACGAAGTTGACTGTCTCCTTGCAACGCCACATAGAAGCCGAACACGGTGAGCGGAACCAGAATCAAAATCAAACCGACCAGCACTCTTTGGAGAGAAGTACGAAGTTCCAGAGAATCGAGAGGCATGGGACCCTCCTCTTGTGCGACGCGACGGCCGTCGCGCTGCATCACACCTGCATCGCCTCAGAGAGTGGGAGAAACAAGTGTGCACTTTGACAGTAGCCGGTTCAGACCATTCTGTCTGTGATTAACCGCACAGGCCGGTGCGCAGGCACCAGGAGGAGATAGGACATGACGACGGCAACGTAAAGCTTCCATCCCTTGAGCACTTCAAGTCCCGAACTTGTAGTCTTAACTGTTCTCATCTCACTGCGCCGCAAAATCTGAGAGTCTCTCCAGTAGGATTCAGTTTTTTGGGGGACTCAAAAGCGTGAAGCGCGACCGCCTTTCTGCCCCCCAAGGGGTGCCGTCCCACAACCGAACCTGAAACTCACGCCTCGGATCCTATGCCAGGAGAGCATCCACGGAATTCAGCGCAGAGTACGGTGGGCGTCTTGCCGAAAAGGGACTGACGAGCACCAGAATCACGGCCAACATTACTGCGTATTCAGCGATGTCTTGGCCTTCTTCCGCTCTCAGAGCCTGCACGCAAGAGTAGTCATACTGCCTCCCCCTCGACCATTTGATTGCGTTTGAGTGGTTGCACCGTCGTTCCGGTGGGGCTTGCGAAGTTCTCCATGCAAGGAGCCCTGGCTTCATATTGATCCACGCTCCCCGCAGAATTTGCGGATCAACGAGAAATGCATTCCTGAAAAATCTCACCACGCCGCGGCTGCGTTGCGATGATCCATATTCTTCGAGGAACGCTGGGTCCCGTCCACTCAAGCGGCACCTTCTGCATCTTCGGTAGGAGATCTGCAGATTTGACGGGCTCAACCGCTCGGCGGGTGGATCAGAGTGCTGACAGGCGGGCAGATCGGACAATCAACAGAACACCCAGCCTAGTACAGTACCGGGTGAAAAAACGAAAGCGCCCCGGACCCCGGTTGAGTCACGGGACGCTCGTTCGAACAGCCTTCCCCAGAACTGCTCAATTCCAACTTAGGCCCTTTCCCAGACTTGGGGAATAGCTCCTGCGTGCCGCGTGGCAGGCGTTTCCCTTCCTACACCGACCTTTCCCTACCTAAAGACTCCGCTTACGGTTCGGTTCCTTGGGAAGCGATGTCGCCATGCCGAAGACGATTGCACCACTTCATGACCTCCGTAACCTGTGCATCGGCCCCGCAACAAAGGACAATTCGATACACGAGGAGCTTGGGCACGATCCGTTTCGAAGCCTACATGACGCTATCCAGGATGATGCTGATGCCGAAAAATCTTGAAGAAGAACAAGCCGAGATGCACGGTCAGGTGAGGCGCGGAAAGAAACTGGGACAGCGTGCGTCCGACGCACATCGCGGGCGGACGCGCAAGCAAGACATCCCTTCCCGCGATGAGGCCATCCCGCCCCGCATTTGGCCAAGATTGTTGAAGCGCAAAGCCTCGCTCGACCGTGGTGCGATTGCGCGGATGCGCATCACACGCCCGGATATGACATTGATTCAGATCGCCGAGCACTTCAGGTGCTCCAGAGCCAGCGTGGTCGACGCCATCAGGGAAATAGCGGAGTACACGTGCAAGGGGAAGGGGTGCGGCAAGGGCATCCGCAGGAGGAGAAAATACTGCGCGGAGTGCAGGCGGCAGGTCGAGAGCGAGGCACGTCGCCGTGACGCCCGCGCAAGGGGCGTCCGCCCACGCGAGGATTACCTCACGCAGAGTAAGCTCAGCGCGATGGCGGACCCCATCGCGAAGATGTGCACGGATCGGCTCGACCTGAGCAACGCTGAGATTGCCGAGCACTTCGGGTGCAGTCTGATGTACGTGGGTAGGGCATGCCAGTTGCGGGGCATCAAGCGCAGGGAGTTGCGCAAGGCGGCGGGCAGTTCTCGAAGGAAGGCAAGTGCTGCGGAATAAGGGCACTTCTCCAGCACGCAGTCGCCTTGGGACTGCGCACTGCCCATGAGGTTGTGCCACAAATTGCCCATTAGTTGCCCGCCTCGTAGAGCCTGATCCCGTTTGCGTCTGGACCGCCGCCGCCGCTCATAGCAAGTCCGTCTCGGCAATCGGATCCCCGCGGGTGGGCGACATGCATAATGTCCGGACGACAGCACCCACGGCATTGTCTAGCTCGGCTCCACGCCTGAGGCTTTGGGCTGCCGCCTCCGGCACGCGCGCCAGCGCAACTACCCCCCGTGAGGAGTCGCGCTTTGGGGAAGCGGATTTGGGAGCTGGGGTGGGTTCCGTTGAGTGCGCCAGTAACCCGGCCCGGTCGGTTTTTGCATAGACGGGGGTTGGGGTTTGGGTATCCTCTATACATAGAGGATGCGGTTTTCTCTAACTACATGATCCCTGCTTCCTACAGACCGAAAAAGAAGTTCATGCAGCTGGCCATCGCGGAGGCTAAGCGCGCCCGCGACCGAGGCGACTATCCCATTGGCGCGGTCATCACCCGCCTCACGGGCAGGCGCGAAGTGGTCATTGCCAGCGCCGGTAACCGAGTAAAAACTTCGGGGTCAAGCATCAAGCACGTAGAGTTGGAAACGCTTAAATACGTATCTAGCGGTTATGGACGGTACCTGCCCGACTTCGTGCTCTACTCCACGCACGAGCCCTGCGCCATGTGCGCCGGCGCCTGCGTGTGGGCTAGGATTGGCGCGGTTGTCTACGGCGTCTCCCAAGAAGACATTGCCGCTTATGGCCGCAAGTGCGGTACGGAAGACTACAAGTGGCGAGCTTGCCTCATCCCCTGCCGGCTCGTCTTCGAGAAGGGCAATCGCCGCATCCCCGTCACAGGCGGTTTTCTCCGACAAGAATGCCAAAAACTGTTTAGTTACAGGGCTGCATAGAATGATGGCGCCACGCTGTGCTCAACACTGCTCAGTGGGGTCTATTCTCTCCAGACGGACAGTTGGGTCCCTCCAAGAAAACGAGGGCGCTATCGACTCAAACAATTATGCGTTGACCGTCTTCAAAACTCTCAAGGCGAGAGTCGGTCACGGCGGCAGCGTACAGATTGATTTGCACAAGCTTTGCCGGGCTACCGGCTGCCGGAGCAGGGCGCGAATAGAACCGGGGTACATTCTCCGTTGCTGCTGAACAGCCCCAGCAGATAGATGCCAGCCGATCCGGATGCAAGGGAAGGGTTGCCGACCATCTGGGAATTACGCGTGATGGCTCGAACCGAAGTGCTGAGCACGGCCATTTCTATGTGTAGCGTGTTAATCGTTCAGGTACCCTCGCCCGAAATCTGAACTTCAATTGTACCGACCTTCTGATGCGCCCATGCTACGTGTTTGCCACCGCCAGATCGGGCTTGCCATCGCGGTTGAAGTCGTCCGCTGGTCAGAATGCAAGACCTGAGAATCACTGTCGTCCCAGGTATCGGATGCGGCCGGTAATGGCGCGCCCGGAGCCGTTGATGAAAGTCGGCAACGGGTGGGCTGAATCGAGGATGCCGTTTGCCAGCGAGGCGTTGGCGTGGTTGGTGACGTTGTCGAAGCCCCCGCGCAGGGCCCAATAGCGTCCGAACAGATGCAAGCGCTTTTCGAACTGAAGATTTACGGAATAGTAAGTGGGAAGACGGAAAGTTCCCGGAGGATAGGCCGAAGGAATTTGTCCCTGGTCGGTAGTTACGTTGAAGGGCTGACCGGTGCGCGCCTCGGCGGAATAGACCAGGTCCACCTTGTGGATGAAGGGCAGTTTTAAAAACGGCAGTACACCCCATCCGACGAAGCGGTTGGGCGTATCCCAGGGATAGGGACCGGGCAACTGCGGGCTCAACAGCGGAATGTCCAAACTGAAATCGAACACCTGGTTAGTACGCGCGCGGGAGCGCGTGTAGGCGCCGAAGATCTCGTAGTGCTGGCGAAAGCGGCGACGCAAACTGACCTCGAAGGCGTCGTAGCGGTCGTCGCGTCCGTTCCCCAGGAGAAAGTTGCCATCCACCGCGCCATTCAGAGTGTTGTAGGCGAAGCCATGCACGCCGCGTTTCTCGAGGAACTCCGCTTTCAGAAAGACGGCAGCCGGCAACTTCTTCTCTAGCCCGATACTCCAGTTCAAGAACCGTGGCGCGGCGAGCGTGTTCCGATTCACGGCAAACGTTGTCGGCACGGGCGCTGACGGGTTTCCATTCGAGTCGAAGAAATAATCCACCCTCTGGCCCTCAAAGGGTTGATGGATCAAGCCCAGGCTGGTCGTGTCGTAGACGATTCCAATTCCCGCCGACAGCTTGGTATTGCCCTCGTCGTCGAGGATATAAGTCCCCGCCAGGCGCGGCGAGAACAGCGTAGTCCGCACAATTTCATCCCAGTCCAAGCGCAAGCCCGGCTCGATGAGCAGACGATTCGTGACCAGCCAGCGATCCTCGGCGTAGACGCTGGCTTCAAAGTTATGAATTGTGGAGTAGTCGCCACCCGAGAACACTGAATAGCGCGCGCACGTCGTCGAAAGCAGAGGAATCCCGTTTGAATCGGTGGCACAAGCCTGCGGCAGTTGGCCCGCCGGCGGTTGCCCCGGCAGCAGGAACGAAATCGGCTGCCGCAGAAACTGCGCGCCATAGTTCAAACGGTCTAAATCCGCGCCGACTTTGACGTCGTGCCGTCCATGCCACTGATGGGGCGGAAGGTAGAGGTTCGCCTGACCTTGCACTCTGCGGGCCAGAGTGTTCTCGCGCAGGTAAAAGTTGCCCGCAGCCTGCCCCGTCGTTTGGATGTACGGAGCATCTCCGTGAGGAGTGAGCGCCACGCTGTACTGGCCCACACCGAATCCGGTTTCGAGCAGCGCCCGGCCGCGAAAATAGTATTGGTCTTTGATCGAACCAATGTAGGCGGTTTCCGCGTCCGTGGGGGTCGTCGGCTGCGGTTGGAGAAACGACAATCCGGCGTACTGATCGTGGTAGTAGTTCGACAGGAAGCTGGCCGTCACGATGTTGCGGGCGGTCAGATTGGATTGCAACTTTGCCAGGTTGTCCACGCGCCAGAGGTGGTCGGTATCGGAACCGGATGGAAGTTGCCGAATGATGGTGTTGTCGTACTCGCCGTTGAGCGCGTCGATAAACCAAACCCTTCCCTTGCGAATCGGCCCGGACATCGTGTAAATGGGCGTCCATTGGCCGATGGTGATTCCTTTGGTGGTCTGCAGCCCGGGAATGAAGTCCGTCGAGGTGAAACGGAAGTGATCATCGCCCATCCGTGTGTTCAACGCGAGAACACCGCCGGAGCCCTTGCCAAGCTCGGCCGGCTCGCGGCTCGGGGTCACCTCGATAGAACGAAATGAGTCGACGCTCGTGCGCACCACCAGCGCGCCGTTCGTCGGCTGGGTCACGTTAAAACCATCCAGCAAAACCAGCGTCTGGTAGCTCTCGGCACCCGCCACGTGCGGCTCGCCAAAGGCCCCCGGCGTGATTCCGGGGATAAACTTCAAGGCGTTGCGGTAGTCGTGCGTTGCCGGGTAGGGAATGTCGACAATCTCCGCGCCGGCGAGCTCCTCCTTGGAGGAGACTTGCGCCGGGTCGATGGCAGGAGAGGATTCCACCACGTTCACCACTTCCCGCGCCTCTTGCAGTTGGGAAAGAGTCACATCCACATTAGCGGTGACGCCGACCTGGACATCAGGCTGAACTAGCGCGTAGTAACCGGTCTTCTCCACGCGCAGTTCGTAGGTTCCGGAAGACAAGTCGGTGAACTCGCAATACCCGGAAAAATCGGTTTCGCAACGCAGTGGCATGGCGAGTGGTGGTCCTTGCAACAGCACGCGTGCGGACCTGACAGCTACCCCGTTTTCGTCCGTCACGGTGACCGCAAGCTCTTCCCCTGCGGCACTGGGTTCCGGAGAAACGCGGTCGGAAGCAGTGCGCTGCGATGGGGACGAAGGCGTTTGCGTAAGCGACGGCATCGGCCACAACGCCCACAGCGCCAACAAGAGCACCCATTTCGCGGATGCGCGCTGCCCGTGCATGGTTCGAGTATGGAATGATCCGGGCCGCGGAGTCCACTAAACGCGCGTCGATTTCGGCGGCCGGATGCGACGGTTCGTTTTCGTCGGCGTCTCCACGTCACTCACAATTAATCCCATCCGCGGAAAATGCGCCACGCGTGGAACTCCAGCTTCGCCATCTACTCGACAAGGCTTGCAAAATTCGCGGCGTGGTGAGAGAACACTGGCTATGAGCTTCGATGTCTTGCGCTCTCCGGTGCAGTTTCTGCAGCAGGTCGGGATCTACTCTGCACCGTTGAGCGGCGAAATCCGGGTTCTCGATTGACTGCATTAAGCAGTGAAGCTGTTCCCGAGAGCATCTCTCGCTGAGGATTTTTATGCGCAAATCGGCTTTACTACTCACTCTCGTTGTCAGCATCGCCATTCAAGCCCAGGATCTGAAACCGATCCAACTGCCAACGGCACAGACTGAGGGCGGCCGTCCGCTCATGCAGGTGCTTAAGGAACGAAAAACTCGACGGGAGTTTAGTCCCGAGAAGCTGCCCATGCAGGTGTTAGCCAACCTCCTTTGGGCTGCGTTCGGCATTAACCGTCCGGATGGCGGACGTACCGCGCCTTCGGCGATGAACTGGCAAGAAATTGACATCTACGTCGCTATGGGCGATGGCCTATTTCTGTACAATGCCAAAGCAAACCGTCTTCAGCCGATCCTGGCGCAAGATGTGCGCGCCGCCACTGGAACGCAAGCCTTTGTCGCCGCTGCACCATTAAACCTCGTCTACGTCGCAGATCTCAGCAAGACGGGACAATCGGGGAGTGAGGCAGAGTTCTTCACTGCCGCCGATGTAGGTTTCATCAGTGAGAATGTCTATCTATTCTGTACCTCAGAGGGATTGGCAACGGTCGTCCGAGGCTCTGTGGATCGCGCCGCGCTGGCCAAGATCATGAAGTTGGGGCCAAACCAGAAAATTTTGCTGGCGCAGTCGGTTGGCTATCCGAAGAAGTAGCGCACTTTCTACGCGAAGGAACTTCTGCCGGATGTGAAGTCGGCAAATCAGAGGTGCGGGGCCAGTCCTGACAGCTTGGCGATTGTGCCCGGTTGAGGGTCCACTCTTCCACAATCCCGGTTATGGAAGAGTCGCCGACGATCAATCCAGCTTCATGAACATCTATTCCGCTATCACGGTGCAGTAAAACGTTGGTTTTGCCGCGCCATCGCCGAACTCGGGCGCCTGCAGCGTCAGCGTGCTGGAGAGGACATGCCTGTGTCTCTTAAGCTCGCAATCCAGCTTTAATCGCCTCGCTGGGACTGTCTCCTCTGAAGTAGCCCAAGTTTTCTGACTCACCCCCTCTATGCACTCGTTGACCGATCCACATGCTTCGCGGCTCTTTGGAATATACTTCTGCTCATCCAAGGTTCGAGGTCGTCGGTAAATCTCCGTGCAGGAGTGCATTCATGAATTCCAGTCGGCGTGGTGTCACTGCGTGTTTTCGTGGAGCGTTACTGATCGCGATCTGCGTCACGTGTCTTGCGCAGGCGGTTAAGGCAGAACGGAGGAGTGTGTCTCTCAACGACGGCTGGGAATTTCGGCAGCGAATTGGGAGAGTCGATGCTGTTCAAGGGCAGTGGCATCCAGCCGAAGTGCCGGGCGTGGTCCACACCGACCTGTTGCGCAACAAGCTCATACCCGATCCGTTTTTCCGCTCCAACGAATCCGCGTTGCAGTGGATCGAAAATGCCGATTGGGAATATCGCAGTACATTTCAAGCGACGCCCGAGGCGCTGAAACACAGCCATGTCGACCTGGTATTCGAAGGCCTGGATGGTCCTGCCGACGTTTATCTCAACGACAAGTTGATCCTCACCGCCAACAACATGTTTCGCGAGTGGCGGGTTGAGGTTAAGTCGCAATTGAAAACCGGGGCGAATCAGTTGCTCGTTGTCTTCCCGTCGCCAATCATGGAGGCCAGAAAAATTGCCGCCGGGGATTTCTGGCGCCAACAGACCCAGACGCCTGAGAAATCCTATCTGCGCAAGGCGGCCTACGAGTATGGATGGGATTGGGGACCGCGGTTCGTCCTCAGTGGAATATGGCGTCCCGTGAAGCTTGATGTGTGGGATGACGCCAAGATCTCGAACTTACATGTCCGTCAACTCGACATCAACTCCGAGATTGCTCACACCGTGGCGGAAACCGAGATCACCTCCGCCCAGAAGAGCGCGGCCACGGTTACTGTCGACTACGAGTATGGTGGCAAGAAGGCCAGCACCTCGCGCGACGTCGAACTGAATCCCGGCGTCAACCACATTGACCTGCCCATCGACATCGCACATCCCGAACTGTGGTATCCGAACGGGTACGGCCGCCAGGCGGTGTACACCTATCACACGCAACTGAAAACCGGCGGCCGCGTGCAGGATGATCAGACGGTCCGCACTGGGCTCCGCTCGCTTGTTTTACGTCGCGACCTTGACCAGTGGGGGCGGTCGTTCGAGCTAGTCGTGAACGGCATTCCGGTCTTTGCCAAAGGGGCCGACGTCATTCCGTTCGACAGTTTTCCGACACGCGTCACGACCGCGCAGTATCGCCGGGTCCTGGAGTCGGCCAAAGCTGCCAACATGAACATGATCCGGCACTGGGGCGGCGGTTATTACGAGACCGACGAGTTCTATGCCCTCTGCGACGAACTGGGCATCATGATCTGGCAGGACTTCATGTTCGGCAACGAATGGCAACCCGGCACCTACGACTTCAAGCAGAATGTTGCGCAAGAGGCCGGATACCAGATCAAACGGCTGCGTGATCATCCGAGCATCGTGGTCTGGTGCGGTAACAACGAAACCGAAGCCTCGTGGGAATGGCACCGCGACATCACCTACAAGCTAAGCGCCGACACCGCGCGGCGGATGTGGCAGGACTACCTGACGCTTTTCAGCGGCGTTTTGGCTAGCGCCGTGGAACGATTCGCTCCGGAGACTCCGTACTGGCCCAGTTCACCGAGCGCCGACTACGAAGACACTTCCGAAAACCACCAGTCGGGCGACATGCACAACTGGAGTGTCTGGCACGGCATGCTTCCCTTCCGCGATTACGAAAAATCGATCCCACGGTTCATGACCGAATACGGATTCCAGTCGTTCCCCGAAATGCGCACCGTGGAATCCTTCACCCTGCCGGAAGATCGCACCGGCATTCTCACGCCGGTGATGCTGGCGCACCAGAAGAACACCTCAGGCAACGCCAAGATTCACGACTACATGTTGCGCGACTACCCGGAACCGAAGGACTTCGCTTCCTTCCTCTATGCCAGCCAGGTGCTCCAGGCGGAAGGAATCAAGATTGGAACTGAACATCTGCGCCGCAATCGCCCGCGCACCATGGGGGCGATCTACTGGCAGCTGAACGACTGCTGGCCGGTGGCGTCGTGGTCGAGCATCGATTACTACGGTCGATGGAAAGCGCTGCAATATTACGCCCGCCGTTTCTACAATGATCTTCTGGTTTCACCGCATCAGGAAAATGGCGGATTGGCAGTGTACGTCGTTTCCGACAAAACCACGCCGGTCGCGGGCGAGCTGCGGCTGCGGGTGATGACCTTCGACGGCAACGTGTTGATCGAGAAAAAAGAGAACGTGCAGGTCGCGGCGCTGTCCAGCAAGATCTATTTGCAGCTGCCGATCGAGGAGTCGCTGATCGCCAAAGGAATTGACCCTGCGAAAGTGGCAGTGGCAACGGACCTTAGGGTGGCGGGCAGCGTAGTTTCGTCCAATCTCATCTACCTGGCGCCTACGGTCGAGATCCATCTGCCTCCCGCACCACTCAAGACTGAGCTGACGAAGAGCGGTGACTCCTATCGTCTCAGAGTGTCATCGCCGGTACTGGCCCGGAGCGTTTGCATCAGCTTCGGCGAAGTTGACGCTGAGGCCTCCGACAACTACTTCGACCTGCTGCCCGGTCAGAGCATGGAGATCGCGATCAACACACCGGCCGGCGAAGACGCGTTACGCTCTGGGTTGAAGGTGATTTCGCTGGTCGATGCATTCGACCAAAATGTGGTCGCGAAGGCCGCGGCCGCGTCGAAGTAAAACGGTTTAAGACGCCAGAACTCTGGCGTTTCGCTTGAAAAGATTTCCGTAGCCCCTGGAATACGGGCAAACGGGAGATAATCCACTTGGTCGGTTAACGGGCATCTATCCGGAGAAATGAATCTGTCAGCCACTTCTGGTCTTCGATAGTGCGTTCCGCTGATCCGATCGCGACCACTATGAATAAGCTCAGACCTGAAAAAGTAGTCCGGCTTAATCCTGTCAGGACGCACACAGCGTGGTGATTGAAGAGGCGGCGTTCCCTCGACCCGCTACAATCTCCCTATGCGATTCACGGCCGCCCTTGTCGTCCTTATCCTCACCACAGCCGTCCTCGCACAAAACGCGCCCACGTCCCAGCCCAAATCCGTTACTGTTCCCATCACGCTCGACCAAAACCGCGTTCTCATCGACGTCGACCTTCCGCTTCCCGGCGGCTCGACCGAGCGCGTTCGCGGCTGGGTCGACAACGGCAATCCCGATCTCTACATGAGCCAACGCGTCGCTGGTTTGATGGGACTCACTATCAGTTGCAACGGCCAAATCTGCTCAGGCACACCGAAATCGCCGGGTGTTTTGCTCGAAGTTGTGATCGGCGGAATGAAGATTGTCCTGCCCCCGATGAGAGAAATAAAAGTCCCAGCCGGCAGGCCAGCTATCGCCCCGGGCATGAGCGCAGAGATCAACATCCCCTCGTCCGTCCTGCGCAACTACGATGCGCTTATCAATTTTCCCGACCGCGAGTTCGCCATCGGCCTGCCCGGCAGCTTGAAATTCAACGGCGTGAAGGGCAAGATGCTCGTCAACGCCAGCAACGGCCTCATCCAGATTCCCAGCAAGATTGACGACAAGAACTACGACCTCGGGCTCGACGTTGGCTCCTCCACCAGCTTTATTTCAGAAGAACTATTCGAAAAGCTCGCCAACGCCCACCCCAACTGGCCGCACATGACTGGAGCCGTCGGCCCATTCAACACGGGAGACCTGGGTGACGAAACAAAGTGGAAGCTGATGCGTGTGGACCGCGTACAATACGGTCCTCTCTTCCTCACTGATGTAGCTGTGGCTGACCTTCCCAAGGATCGCAGGACCCTCTTCGAAGAGCGTGCCAGCATCCCCACCGCAGGCCTGCTCAGCTCGGAGGCCCTGATGAACTACCGCGTCGGCCTCGACTACGCCCACTCGACCGTCTATTTCGACATCGGCCGCACCATCAAGTTCCCCGACTTCGACGTCGTCGGCCTCATCCTTCGCCCGGACGACGACAACCGCTTCACCATCCTCGCCGTCGCCGATTTCGACGGCAAACCCTCGGTCCCCGACGTCCAAGCCGGCGATCATCTCGTCGCCGTGGATGACATCCCCGTCCCCGACTCTACCCTGGGACAAGTCTGGTCTCTGCTCGAAGGCTCCCCCGGCCAGGAACGCAAGCTGACCATCGAGCGCGCTGGCAAACAGTTCACCGTCGCCGCCAAGGTACAGCACTTTTTGGGCGATGCGCCGGGCAACGGCGAAGCGAAGGGAAAGTCGAAGAAGAACTAGCAAGTTCTCGGTGGATGACGCAAACGGCAGATAGAAACTGGAACTGGCACAGAGGTATGACCAAGTAGACGTGGACAGCCGGGTCATACTAGCGGTTGGAGAAAACTACCCCACGCGCTCCGGCGTATCGTTGGGCTCCTGAAGATTTGAGTCAAACAGGGGATTGCGGATAAGACATGGTGTCTTCATTCCTGGAAATAAGAATCTGTCCTCGCGCGGGCGAGTTGCCGAGATTCGATTCACGTTAGGGGAGCGGTCCTAATCTTTTTTGTCTGCGGCTGCCGCCTCGCGGTCTACCAACATCTTCATGAGGTCCTGATACGACTTGGGCATGGTCACCGTATCGCGCATGGCGACGGTGATGGGGTAACGGGTGCCGCCCTTGTGCGTACCTTCCAGCCCTTCGATGATCTCGTGCGCATACGCCCAGGGGAAGGCGAAAGCCATCTCGTTATCCTGGGCCATGCCGAACACGCGATCGCCGTTGCAAGGGAGGATCACCTTGGGCTCGTTGGTGGTAAGGGTCTGGATGACGATCTCGGCGCAATCCAGGCGCCCGCCGCTGGTCGAGACCACGCGCCCGCCGCGCTTGTAGAGCGAGGCATGGACCAGCCGCATCACCTGCGCGCCATTGGCGTACACGGCCACGACGTGGGGTTCGAAGGTGGCCCGGTTCAGCGGCGCGACACAAACGTAATCGTATGTGCCAGGCTCGAATCTCCAGGTGCTGGCTTCCAGGTTCCGAGCGGCTGACTCGTCCTTGCAGTACATCCCGACGGAGACGAACCCTTTCAGATACTCGTCGTTGGGCTTGCGGAACCCAAAGGCGATGGCCGCCAGCGGGCAGATGACGTCGTCTTTGCCCACGGCGATGCTCCAGCCGTAGCGTCGGGCGACCCCGACCGACTGGCACACGATCCATTGCTCGCCCATTGTCTTGCTGGGGATCTTCACGCCGTCGGGAACCGCTTCCCCTGGCTTGAGCATGCGGATGGCCAGAGGAAAGGTGTCCGGCCGAACGTAACGCGCCAGAGCTTCATCGAGCAGCCGCAAAGTTGAGCCAACATCTTCGTTCATGCGAAAACTCCGGACAGGCCAGACTTGCCCGCGGTGGATGAAAGCAACAGGCTAGCAGAAAGGGCAAGCAACTGGGGAGTGAACTAGAACCCGAATCACCCAGTTGCGGGTCAATTCTCAAATTCACTTCCCGGAGCTCGCCTGAACATGCTTCTCATAGTCGGCGCGGTCCGGCTTTACCCATTCGTCCAGCCAATCCAGTACGTTGTGATACCAGAAGATGCTGTTGGCAGGCTTAAGCACCCAGTGGTTTTCCTCCTCGAACACCAGCAGCTTTGACGGGACATGCTTCGCCTGGAGAACCTGAAACATAGCGAAACCCTGGCTCGGATCGACGCGGTAGTCATGCTCCCCGTGAATGATCAACATTGGCGTCTTGAAGTTGTTGGCGAACGTGGATGGCGCTTGACTGATCAACGCCTGCGGGTTCTCCCACGGCGTCCCCTTGAACTCCTGCTGGGTCCCACCCACCAAATCCGACGAATAGATCGCCGCCACCAGGTCATATAGGCCATCGTGAGACACGATCGTGCGGAAGCGGTCGGTGTGGCCCTCCATCCAATTCGCCATGTAGCCGCCGTAACTGGCGCCCGCGGCCGCCACGCGGGTCGGATCAATGTACGGCCAGGTGAGCGCGGTGTCCACCGCCTTCATTTGATCTTCATACGGCGCCCCGCCCCACTGGCCCTTGATTGCGTCCATGAACTTGAGACCGAAGCCCGATGAGCCGTGAAAGTTCGGCATAATCACCACGTAGCCAGCCGCCGCGAACAATTGCGCGTTCCACCGATAGTGGAACAGATTGGGCCAGGAGTTCTCGGGGCCGCCGTGCATCAGCAACAGCAGCGGGTATTTCTTGTTCGCGTCGAACCCCGGCGGTTTCACCCGCCACGCCTGGATGTTTTCGTCGTTCCAACCGCGGAATGTGAAACTAGAAGCCTCGCCAAACTCGATGTCTTGCAGCGCCTCGGCGTTCATCCGAGTCAGGGGTGTGGGAGAGGAGACGGTTGCCGCGAGGTTCAGCCGAAACAGTTCGACTGGATGGGAGAAATCCATCTTCGAGAAGACGAGGAACGTACCGTCCCGCGAAACGTCCGCCGCGCCGGACGTGCCCGCCACGTCCAGTGGCGTCACTTTCAAGGTGTCAATGTCCAGTTGCGCCAGAGGTTCCTGGCCGCGGTCTTCAAAGGTTACATACAGACTCTTGCTGTCTGGCGCCCACGCGTACGAACCAATGGACCGATCGGTCGCTTCGAAAACATTTTTGTGTTCTCCGGTCATCCGATCATAGAGGAAAAGACGGGTGAGGTCGGTCTCTTGCATCGGCCGCAGCGTGGCGCTGTAAGCGATGTAGCGGCCGTCCGGGGAATAGAGTGGCGTGCTGTCGGTAGCTTTGTTCGTGGTGATGGTCTTCGGCGCGCCTCCACTTGTCGGCATCACAAACAGGTCACTGTTGCCGGTCAACGCCTCATTCTCCACAAAGCGGGAAAAACAGATTTCGCGGCTGTCGGGAGAAAACGCAACTTCCTGAGTCCCATTCTCCGTCCAGATCGGTGAATCGGCATTGCCCGGCGTGACATCCTTTGCGGCGCCACCCTCGGTGGGGACAAGGAAAATGTGATTGCGCATGCCATCGACCCATGTGTCCCACCGCCGGAACGGGATCTCCGTAATGACGCGCGTCTTCACCGGATTGTCGGTGCGCTCCTTCGCCATTTTCTCGTTGCAAGCCATGTCCGTACACGAGGGGAAGACGCTTGCCGTAATGGCGATGGTCTTGCCGTCTGGAGACAATACGTATGCGTCGACTCCCGTGGGAACAGTCGTCACTGGTTTCGCCTCGCCTCCGTTCACCGGCAGGCGAAAGATCTGCCGCTTGTTGTCCACGCGCGTGCTGACGAAGTACAGGTAGCGGCCGTCCGGCGACCAGCGCACGTCCCCGTTGAACCCCTGCTCCCCAAACGTTATTTGTTGCGGATCGCCACCCGCCGCCGGGATCCTCCAGATGTTCGTGACCGACCGATTCTTCTCGACATCACTTCGTGTCACCGTGAAGGCGACCCATTTCCCATCGGGTGACACACGGGGGTCTCCGACGCGCGACAGGCGCTGCATGTCTTCCACGTGGAAGGGATGGGCAGCCCACGCAGTGACAGCGAATGACAACAGCGCGAATGAACAAATGAGAGTTTTCATGTTTCCTCGCAATCTCAACATCTGGGTCGCTGCTTCATCAGCGCCCGGGATTGTGCTTTCCCGACCGACGCGATGACACTCGGAAAGATATCATTCACCGACGCTCGAAGCTTCTGGATGTCCGCTGTTAGCTGTGCCTCTCCTTCCGCCGGCGAATTCGGACCTGGACTCAACTGAAGCCGAGCACAGGATGCGGCGCATACGGCTCCTCGAGCGACGCAACCTCTTCCGGCGTCAGGCGGAGCGAGAGCGCTGCTACGGCGTCCTGAAGATGATGCGGCTTGGTTGCGCCAACAATGGGCGAGGTGACCGGCTTGCCGAGCAGCCAGGCTAGAGCAAGCTGCGCGCGGGGAACGCCACGTTGTTCTGCGACCTGACCCACGCGGTCCACAACTTTACGGTCAGCTTCTTCGCTCTGCGAGTACATGCTCTTCCCGAACTGATCCGTTTCATAGCGTTTGGTGGGTTCGCTTTGCCATGGACGAGCCAGGCGACCACGCGCGAGAGGGCTCCAGGGAATGACGCCGATACCCTCAGACTCGCAAAGCGGGATCATCTCGCGCTCCTCTTCGCGATAAAGCAGGTTGTAATGATTCTGCATGGAAACAAAACGGGTCCAGCCGCGAAGGTCGGCGAGATAGAGAACTTTGGTGAATTGCCACGCGTGCATGGACGAAGCGCCGATATAACGCACCTTGCCGGATTTCACCACATCGTGCAGCGCCTCCAGAGTTTCTTCGATCGGTGTTTCGTAATCCCAGCGGTGAATCTGGTAGAGGTCGACATAGTCGGTCTGCAGACGGCGGAGGCTCTGCTCAAGTTCGAAAAAGATGGCTTTGCGGGAGAGACCATGGCCGTTGGGTTCGTCGCGCATGACGCCGTGGACCTTGGTGGCAATGACGACGGCTTCGCGGCGGATGTTGGCCTTCAAGAAACGCCCAAGCACCTCCTCGCTGGTGCCGCCGGAATAAACATTAGCCGTGTCAAAGAAGTTGATCCCGAGATCAAGCGCCTGACGAAAGAAGGGTTCGCTTTCTGCTTCGTTCAGAGCCCAGGCATGGCTGCCAGGTTTAAGTTTACCGGTAGCCGGCGCTCCATAGCTCATGCAGCCGAGACAGATGCGGGAAACCTTGAGGCCGGTTTTGCCAAGATTAACGTAGTTCATTGCTTCTCCAGAGAGGGCATAGGTGGCCACATCGGCGCAACCATCGCTGACGAGGTTCTTCAGGCACAGAGGGATTATGACACTTATGTCACTCCCCCCGAAGCGCATCTTGGAGAAGTGGCCCCACGACAAGACCGTAACCGCATTGCTCGCGCAGTGCTACAAGGTTGATCAAGGCTTCGGCTAACTACCCGCGCAAGGTTCGCCGTCCAGCCCAGCGCTGTTCAGCTAAACTGGTTCTTCATGAGTGAACGTCTGAAGGGCAAGATTGTATCGTAACTGGTGCGGGCACTGGAATTGGACGCGCATGCGCGATCACTCTGGCGAGGCAGGCTCGGCCGGCCGACCGGAGGATATTGCCGGATGGCGGTGTATCTGGCGAGCGATGAATCGTCCTGGGTGACCGGAGCTGTCTTGCCGGTTGACGGAGGCTATCTCGCGGTGCGACGAATGCTCTATGGACGCGGCGTAGCTTTGCTCACACTTGACTCGTACAATGGTCCGAATTCTGTGGAGGCTAACCATGAGACGTCTGCTCTGTCTCGTTTTGATTCCCTTTGCGTCCATTTTGGGCGTTGCCCAAAATCAGAGCGATTCCGCCATCCCGCCGTACAAAAACCGTAGCCTGCCGGTAGAGCAACGCGTTCAGGATCTGCTGGGCCGTATGACGCTGCAGGAAAAAGCTGCCATGCTGAGTGGCGCCGATTGGATGCAGAGCGTCCCGAATGAACGACTCGGCATCCCCTCCATAAAAATGGCCGATGGCCCGATCGGCATCAGGTCGTGGGCGGGACCCTCCTCTGAGACCAAGGCGGAACTCGCTAGCAAGCAAGTCACCACGACCGCCTTTCCCGCTGGAGTGGCCATGGCCGCGACTTGGGATAACGACCTGCTACAAAGCGAGGGGCAGGCGATCGGCAAGGAATTGAAAGCTCTAGGACGCGACATGATCCTGGGACCAACAGTGAACATTAACCGCACTCCGCTTTGGGGCAGAAATTTCGAGGGGTACGGCGAAGATCCCTACCTCACTAGCCGCCTGGCCGTAGCTTATATCAAAGGAGTTCAGGGCGAAGGTGTCATCGCGACCGTCAAGCACTTTGCCGCAAACAATCAGGAGTTCGAACGACATCGAATCAATGCAGTAGTTGACGAGCGAGCCTTACACGAAATCTATTTTCCCGCGTTCAAAGCGGCGGTGGAAGAGGCCGGGGTCTGGTCTGTGATGTCGGCCTACAACAAGTTGAACGGCGTCTACTGTGCTGAAAACTCTGGCCTCTTAAAAGACGTGCTGGAAAAACAGTGGGGCTTCAAGGGATTCGTTGTGTCCGATTGGGGCAGTACCTACAGCACCGCAGATACGGTGAATGCTGGCATGGATTTGGAAATGCCCGGCGGTGAGCCCATGGAGAACTGGCTGAAAGAGCCGGACACGCAAGCGGCAGGCAACGGCGGCGGTTGGCTGGTCCCGGAGAAGGTGCTTCCAGAAATATCAGCTGGCAAAATCTCCACGGCCACGATTGATGACAACGTGGGCCGCATGCTGCGCGTGATGTTTGTCAGCGGACAATTCGATAAGCCACACACCGCAACCGGCGAGATCGATACGCCTGAACAGCGCGCCCTGGCGCGCAAGGCGTCGACCGAAAGCATCGTTCTCCTCAAGAACGCCGGCGATTTACTCCCTCTCGATCCATCGAAGATTCACTCTGTCATTGTTATCGGACCCAACGCTGCGGTAGCCAGAACCGGTGGCGGCGGCAGTTCGCTTGTGACTCCAAAGTATTCCATAACTCCGCTGAAAGGCATTCAGGATCGAGCAGGTCAACGCCTGCAAGTGAGTTATGCGTTGGGCGCCACAATGGAAGGCGAGGATCGGAGCAAAGAGACTTCGGAGGCTCGAGAGCAGCTCCGCAATGAAGCCATCAACGCCGCGGCAAAAGCCGATGTTGCCATCATTGTGGTGGGCAGGTCTCCGGCGCTTGAGTCGGAAGATTTTGACATCAAGTCCCTCGATCTGCCGGCGGGGCAGGATGATCTCATTGAGGGCGTGGCAAAGGTCAATAAACACAGCGTCGTCGTAATCAACGCTGGCGGCCCCGTCATTATGTCGAGGTGGATTGCGCAAGTTTCCGCCATTGTGGACATGTGGTATGACGGGCAGGAAGGCGGAAATGCAATCGCGGATGTTCTGTTTGGCAATGCCAATCCCTCCGGAAAGCTCCCCGTTTCTTTTGTGAAGCAGTTGAAGGATTCTCCAGCCTACGGACATTATCCCGGAGAGAACCTGCAGGTCGACTACGCCGAAGGTATTTATGTGGGCTACCGATATTTCGATAAGCAAAAGATAGAGCCTCTCTTTCCCTTTGGCTACGGCCTTTCTTATACGAAGTTCGATTACAGCGATCTGAAGGTTTCGCCGAAGGAGGCATCGTCCGCCCAGCCGGTAGAAGTGAGCCTCCAAGTCCGCAACAGCGGTTCACGCTCAGGCGCCGAGGTGGTGGAGCTCTATATGCACGATGGACACTCGAGCGTGGAGCGCCCCATCCAGGAATTGAAAGGTTTTCGCCGAGTTGATCTTGCCCCTGGAGAAACCAAAGTTGTGCATTTTGCGCTTGACGGTACCGCCATGGCTTTCTACAGCACCGCGAAGAAAGACTGGCTAACGGAGCCAGGTCAGTTCGACGTGCTTGTTGGATCTTCGTCGCGGGACATCCGGATGAAAAGCTCGTTTATCCTGAAGCCGTGAGCTTGTCGGAAGTGCGGGAGAACACCAGCCTTTGGTGATCTGGAACGGGTTCTGAGGTTGCTGCCCGCGAGGATGTCGCAGGGTGAAAGGGATCGCGCATTAACCCATCGGTGCAGGCTCATCCTGTATGACTCCCGGGGCCAGCGAATTCGGAAAATTCACGTCCGAATGTGACCACGTTCTGGATCAACCCTATCCTGGTTTCATCTGGGGCAGGGCGACTACTCAGCATCACTTTGCTACGAACGGTGTTTCAAAGCCGTCCCGGACGAACCTGGCGGGGCATACGGAGTCGTCTGCATGGCATCTTTCCGCCCCTACTGACCGCAGCATGACGAACCCTTGCCCTCAGATATCTTCCGTTCGCCATTTGGGGGCGGGGGATTTGTTTCTAAGATGATCCGACCTTAGTCTCTCCGTCGTGGGAACCCCATGCGGTGGAGCGATTGGTCTTGGCGCAGAGGGGATAACGCCTCTGGTAAGGAATTGGAGCTTGCAACCCAAGCCGGGCTCCAAGCGTCAAAGGAAATGTATGCTGGGTGACTTGCGTTATCGGTGGTCCTTGCATTGCTCAGGTATAATTGCCCGGTATTAAGTCCGAACATGGATGTGAAATGGTGAAGCTGGAACATTCTCGCGCTCGTGTCAGCCTGTGGTCTTGGTGCCGGGTCGCTGTTGTTGTTCTGGCTATTTTTTCCTCACTACAAGCCTGGCGACTCGTTACACGGTGCTGGGTCCGGACGTTCTGAATTCAACAGCTGTAAAATCCCAATCTCCGGATAGCCACAGACAGCGCCTTCTTGGCAACGCCCTCCAGTGGACGGCGCCAGTTGCCACCTTCAGCCTGTTTCAACCACCGCGGTCTTCCGTTCTTGCATCCTCGGTGGTTGTCCAACCTACGAATCTCAGTTCTGAGAGCTGGCTTTATAACCGGCCTCCTCCTTCCTGCTGACGTTTCCTCTTTTTTGATCAATCCCTGCGTTTGAGTCAACCCTAGTCATTGAAAGTGACTGAGGGCCGTTGCGCTTGACGGCGAGTTGCAAGCGCGACCCGATCGAGTTCGATCGCAGTTGCGCAAACAGTGCCCCCGTCACGGTATAGCGAAAGGAAATGTACATGGCCATTGAGCCCCCGCTGACCGTCAGTACTCCGTGGCGGTCGCCGTGCAGCGAAGGATCTGAAGATGGTGGTGTCGAATCTGGGAGTGGTGCCGGATTTCTCCTCGTTGTACACCAGCAATGCGGGTCCTTACACGGCGACGATTCAGGTGGCGTTGCAGGAGTCGCACAGCCGGAGCAGTTTCGAGTATATGGACCTGGTGCAGAAGAAGATGGCGAGGGAGTTTCCGGAGGTGCGGACGTTTTTCTCCAGCGGATCGATGGTGGATGCGGTGCTGAACATGGGAATGCCGGCGCCGATCGATGTGCAGGTAAGTAGTCCGGACATGAAGCAGATTTATGGGATCGCGCAGGAGTTGGCGAGCCGGATACGGAGTTTGCCTGGGGTGGGAGAAGTGTATATCCCGCAGGATTTGAACTATCCGGCGTTGCGGCTGGATGTGGACCGTGTGCATGCGGGGGAGTTGGGGCTGACGCAGAAGGATGTGGTGGACAACGTGATCACGGCGCTGAATTCGAACTACATGATCGCGCCGAATTATTGGGTGGACCGCAAGAGCGGCAACGACTATTACCTGACCGTCCAATATTTCGAAAAGGGACGCGCCGCTATCCACAACATGATCGATCTCGGACAGATTCCGTTGCGAGGTCAATCGACTGACTCGTCGAAGGGGCAGGCAAGCATTAGCTGTGCTCCCAGGCAGACCAACCCGCTGTCGATGAAACCGATGCGGGCGGTGAAGCCCGAAACTTCAGCGTGGGCCTGCGGTGAAAGCATGCCGAGTCCAAGACCCGCTCAACCGCCAGAAATCGCTCGCCGTGCCAGACCGATTACCGTTCTCGACAATGTTGTGAAGGTGAACTTCGTCCAAACTCCTACCGAAGTAGATCACTACCAGATTCAACGGATTGTTGATATCTACGTAACTCCGGCTGGCGAAGATCTCGGACGAGTAACCAATGACCTGAAACATATTGTCGAGACTGCAAACATCCCATCCAATGTGCGGATAAATCTGCGCGGAATGGTCGAGGGCATGCAGGCTTCTTTCAAGAGTTTCGGCCTCGGCTTCCTGCTCTCTTTCGTTTTGCTGTTTCTGATCCTTACTGCTCAGTTCAAATCGTTCATCGACCCCCTCCTTATCATGCTTGCCATACCGATGAGCTTTGTGGGGGTTCTGCTGATCCTTCCGTTTACGCACAGCACACTGAACGTGATGTCCTTGATGGGTGTACTGATGCTGGTCGGGATTGCCGACTCCAACAGCATTTTGATCGTGGACTTCGCTCACAATCTGGAACGGGAGGGCTTGTCGACTGCGGATGCAGTGATTACGGCCTGTCGTGTGCGCCTCCGTCCAATTCTGATGACTTCGCTGGCGACGATTATCGGAATGATCCCCATGGCGATGAAGCTGGGCACAGGGGCCGAGCAGTACGCACCCATGGCGAGGGCCATTATCGGAGGACTCACCTCGTCGGTTCTTCTAACCATTTTTATCGTGCCGGCGGCTTATCTCCTGGTTTACGGCAACCGCGGAGCCAAGCCTGCCACGAACCCAACTTTGGAGACAACGAAATAATGAGCGAGATTGTCTTACGGAGAATAAAGAACATATTGCCAATCTTCCTTGCTATGGTTACTCCGGTTTGCAGCGGCGCGCAGGGAGTACTCAGTTCGGGAACAGAGTCAAGTCTGCCTTCGGCTCCAATGCCGCAACAAGCGATTCCGCCTGGCAGTTCGAGCGCACCAATGGCTGGGTCGCAGAAACCGGCTTCGCAGAGCAGTCAAGGGACACCCAGGCTGTTGTCTCTGAAAGATGCGCAGGAGCTGGCATTAAAGAACAATCCGCAAATCTCGGTTGCGCGGCTGACCGCGCTTGCGTCGCAGCAGGTGACACGAGAAGTCCGGTCGGCTCTATGGCCCACCGCCGCGGTCGATCTCACGGCAGTCGATGCCAACCCAGGTTCGCGGATCACCGCAGGTGCACTCAACAACCCCATCATCTATCAGCGCGCTGCTGCGGGCGCGATGGTGAGTCAACTCCTCACTGATTTTGGACGCACGACGAACTTGATCTCCAGCGCTAACCTGTCCGCTAAAGCGGAGAACCAAAATGCGGTGGCGACGAAAGAGCAAATCCTGCTGGCCGTGGACCAAGCTTTCTACAATGCTTTGCAAACGCAAGCCGTGCTCACCGTAGCGCAAACGACGGTGGCAGATCGGCAGACGGTTGCGGACCAGGTGGGTGCTCTTTTCAAGAATAAGTTGAAGTCGGAGCTCGATTTCAGCTTTGCGAACGTCAACCTGGCGCAAGCCAAACTGCTCCTTCTGGACGCCCAAAACAATGAGAATGCGGCGCTGGCATCGCTTTCAGAGGTGCTGGGATTTTCCAGTTTGCAGAACTTTCAGCTCGCACAGGATACAACTGCGATCAGCCCTCCACAAGGCAATGTGGATGATCTGATTTCCACTGCTTTTTCGATGCGGCCGGAGATTCTTTCGCTTGAATTCCAGTCCGAGTCGGCGAAGCATTTCCAAACCGCGGAACGGGACTTGTTCTTCCCGGATATTCGGGCGCTGGGCGCGGTCGGAGACACGCCCGTGCGAAACCCGGTGATTTCGAACTGGTATGGCGCAGTGGGTGTGAACGTTGAGATTCCGGTATTCAATGGGTTTCTGTATTCGGCAAGATACCACGAGGCCGCGCTCAGAGCGCAAGCCACGAAGGAGCGCTTGCGTGATCTTCGCGACCGGATTTCACGCGACGTGCGAACAAGCTGGCTCACCGCCACCAATACTTACGATCGGCTGGCGGTCACGCAGCAACTTGTGGAGCAAGCCAATCTCGCGCTTAATCTTGCGCAGTCCCGCTACAAGTTGGAATTGGGTTCGATTGTCGAGTTAAGTCAAGCGCAGCTGCAGCAGACCCAGGCGCAAATCACCAACGCGCAGGCGGGTTACGATTACCGGCTTGCTCTCGCAGTGTTGCAATATCAAACGACCGGCTTCTAGATCTTGCTTGGTTGTGAAACAAAAGACGTGATCGTGGCCGGTGGTCCTCTGAGGATGCCATAGAGCGAAGGCAGTGGGAATGCCGTGGGGTATCGGGGTGATCGATTTATAAGATGAGAAGCAAGAAACAATCGTCGCGGAACAAGAAACGATCGTCGCTTACGACGCGCCAGGGAATTCTACTTATTTTTACAATCGGTACGTTTTTCGCAATTGTGTTCGTTTCGGTCTTTTATTACCAGATGAGGATGAAGTTGCAGTAAGACGGATGCTAAGATTATTTATACATGACCCCTTTTCTCTTATATCTCGCTGCCGGAGCTGCTACGGGATTTCATGTCTACACGTTGCTGATGTTGGCTGTGGTAGGAGCCCCCGTGAACCCGCTCGAACTGGTATCTCTATTGGGCTCTCTCTGTCTGCTGGTTGCCGCTTACTGGAGCGTTTTTAACCCACACGCGGCCGCCAGGCTTGCTCTAGTCGCAGCGCTGGCAATGTGGTGCTTCTATGGTCCGGCCCTTGCCCGCGCCGTTGGCCGACTCTGAAGTCGCTGCTTTTGAACTCGAATGATACTGCCCTATTTGGCAACAACGCTGCTGATACTAGTCACCGCATATTCTGCCGTTGCGAGCTTTCGGCAACCGCGGGAGAGCAGTGCTCCAACCTGGATTTTTCCGAACGGCACGAAACGATCCGTGCAACGGGGTGCTGGCATCTGCACACTCGCGCTATTCCTAGGTGTGGCAACATGGCTCGCCATCGATGCCCGGCATTCCATTCGTCGCTCATCGCGCTTTTTCATTCCCGAAGGATACGTGGGCTGGGTGCGGGTCGAATTCCAAGTCAACGGTACTCCCGTTGTGCCTGTCGAAGAAGGAGAGTATCGATTCAAAGTTCCGCCCTCCGGCTTGTTAAGGACGTCTTCGCCAGAAGAATTTGGATGGGCGAAGGACCACTTCTTCTACTACTCCGAAAAAGCTACGCGAATGTTGCCGGAAACGGGCCCTGGGGGCGGTGGCCTAGTCTGGGGAAAAATCAACGGCGAGGAGTCTGGTTCACAGGGCAAGAAAAAATATGAGGAATTCTTTATCGGAACCGAGCAACAATTTGGAGAGCAAACAACGGGGAATCAAACCGGCGCCTCAAGTGTTCCGCAGACTCCGGCGAAATGAACTTTGACGCGGAATTAAGATTCTGCGTGTCGAAGACCAGCCCGAGTACATGGCGATTCTGACGGCCGCGCTCGAGGGAATTGGTTACGAAGTGATCCCCGCAAGCAACGGAGGGCAGGCGATCGATGTCAGCCATGATTCATTTCCGGCGATTAGCACCATGAGCGACTTCAGGACACGATGCGCAGTCATCTTGCTCCTCCTCTGGCGTTTGGAAAAATCACAAGGGATTCCGAGGGACCCACAAAAAGGCTATTATCATGCTACTCAGGCAGGGATTTCCGTATCGGAATTGCCTTTGTTCGAAGCGATTTCTCCGACATTGCTCCCTCGTTTACCTCTTCTTGGACCGATTTTTCTCCTGCTACACCTTCGGCGATCCTGCGGGGGAGGCCTAAACTGACTATGGCCCTTTCGGCTATTCGCCAAGTCGGCCCAACGCTGACATGATTACCGAAGCCACTCCTTATGGGGGTACTCATTCATGGGCGCACAAGCCCCAACAAACTGCTTCTGTGTTGCGCTTTCTATAGCCGTCGGGATGTTGCTGGCTGGTTGCGGCGGTGGCGTGGGCACTTCCATGAAGGCGACGGCTCCGGCGATCACGACGCAACCTTCAAACCAGACAGTGGGGGCGGGTCAAACTGCGACGTTCTCGGTGGTCGCAACCGGGACGGCGCCCTTGAGCTATCAGTGGCAGAAGGGCGCTAGCGCCATCGCGGGAGCAACATCGCCCAGTTACACCACGCCGCCGACGGGTCTATCGGATAGCGGGAGTACGTTTCGGGTCGTGGTAAGCAACTCCGCTGGAAAAGCTACCAGCGACGCAGCCACGCTCACTGTCAACAGCGTTCCGGCGACAACCGACGTGTTGACCTACCACAATGACATTGCTCGCACGGGCCAGAACCTGACCGAGTCGATTCTGACTACCAGCAATGTTACTTCGGCAACTTTCGGCAAGATCGGCTTCTATCCGGTCGATGGCAGAGTAGACGCACAGCCGATGTACGCATCAAACGTCGCCGTAGGGCCGGATATCGCAGTGCGACGCCCATCCCGTGTACACCATTCCGTTCATCAGCAACAGCCCTACCCAGATCAGCGCAAACACATTTGCAGGATCGTTTAAGATTGGTGAAAGAGAGGTAGAACCAATGGGTCACCTCGTCGGCAAGGATCTTTATCGGCGACTCGGGAAGAAGATCGACGGCCTGACGGTCCGGGCGCCGTGGAACGAGACCTTCTACGCCATTCTGAAAGAGCTCTACTCCGAGGAAGACGCGGAGCTCGTCGTCAAGATGCCGTACAGCCTCTCCACGCTGGAGCGCCTCGAGCACGTGACCCGCATCCCGCGGGCGAAGCTCGAACAGCAGCTCGAAGGCGTCTGCGAACGCGGCTTAGTGATCGACATTTGCCTCCAGGACCGCTACTACTACATGCCCTCCCCGATGGTGATCGGGATCTTCGAGTACACGATGATGCGCACGCGCGGCGGCGTCGATCACAAGAAGATGGCAGAGCTCTTCAACGAGTATCTCCAGGAGAGCCCCTTCTACGACGTCAACGCCAGCGGTGGCGACAGGGTCGCCCTCATGCGAGCACTCCCGCACGACGGATCCGTTGCCGCAGACGAGTACGTCGAGGTCCTCGACTACGAGAAGGCGAGTGCGCTTGTCGAGCAGGCCGGTCGCTACGCGCTCGGCGTCTGCTCCTGCCGCCACGAGAAGGAGCACGTCGGCGAGCGGCACTGCAAGGCGCCGCTCGACAACTGCTCGACGCTCGGACCGGTTGCGGTGGACTTCATGGTGCGCCACGGGTTCGCGCGCGAGGTCTCGAGGACCGAAATGCTCGAGAACGTCGCCCGCTCCCGCGAGCTCGGGCTGATGATCAACGCCGACAACGTGCAGCGGAACGTGAGCTTCATGTGCCACTGCTGCGGCTGCTGTTGCAACGTGCTCCTCGGCATCACTCAGCACGGCTACCCGAACCTGGTGATGACCTCGAGCTACGTCGCGCGCTCCGATCGGGAGCGATGCAAGGGGTGCGGCGTCTGCTCAAAGCGCTGCCCGATACAAGCGATTCCCCGCGTCCCCGATCCCGATCCGCACTTCCGGAAGCACGGCCGGCCAGCGGTGGACGAGTCGCTCTGCGTCGGCTGCGGTGTGTGCACTGTGAAGTGCACGTCGGGGGCGATGAAACTCCATCCGCGGAAGCAGCGCGTGATCCACCCGGAGACCACCTTCGCGCGGGTGATCCTGCAGTGCCTGGAGAAGGAGACGCTGCAGAATCAGCTCTTCGACGATCCCGGGAGCAAGACGCACGCGTTCATGCGCGGTGTAGTGGGCGGGTTCCTGCGGCTTTCGCGGGTCAAGCAGGCGCTCATGAGCGACCGGCTCCGCTCGCGCTTCCTCCGCGCGATGATGGCAGGCGCCGCCCGACGAGGGAACCAACCCGTTGCCGAGATATGATGGCGCAATGATGCGTGCGGAGTGCCCGTCCGCCGCGGTTCGGGGCGCGCTAATTCAAAAAAAGCGATCAAGATGTCGGTCAACCAACCGGGCCGAGATCGGACGCCGGAACCAAAACAGGGCTATTGCGTTTTTTCGGTCGATTCTTTCGTCTTCTGCGTGCCCACATCGCTGCGGAAATCCATGACCAGCGGACGCATCGGAGTATAGCTGTCCGTTGCGGAAGCGATTCCGATAGATTGCGGCAATCTCGGCAGCCACTCGGTCACTTTGCAATTGCTTGCTTTATTCCACTGGAAACGATTACGGTTAATTCCGTCCGATTTGGACTCTATCGGCCAGGAACTGGGAGGCGCGATGAACGTTCATCAAGCAAGGCGCAAAGTCTTACTACTGACAATCCTGATTTGTATTGTGTCCGGCCCGGTTGCGGCCGCGAAGCACACTGCATCAAGCTCGGAGGCTGCCGTGGAAACGAGTAAGTTTGGAAGCCTGGATGACGGTACCGCGATTGACCTGTACACACTGAAGAATGCGAAAGGCGCCACCGCGAAGGTCATCACTTATGGCGCGACACTGACCGAACTGTGGGTCCCGGATCGTACCGGAAAGCTCGGCGACGTCGTGCTCGGGTTCGACAACCTTCAGGGCTACGTTGGGAAACATCCCTTCTTCGGAGCGACGGTCGGAAGAGTGGCGAACCGCATCGCGAAGGGCAAGTTCACGCTCGACGGAAAAGAATATTCGCTGGAGATCAATGATCCACCAAATAGCCTGCACAGCGGGTCGAAGGATTTGAGCCGCATGGTGTGGAAGGCGGAACCGGTTCATGAACGCAACGGATCGGCGGTTCGCTTTACCTATAACAGTCCCGATGGAGACGAAGGCTTCCCAGGGAATCTCTCGGTAACGGTCCTCTACCGGCTGACCAACAACAACGAATTGCAGCTTGAATACACGGCAAAGACTGACAAAGCGACTCCCGTCAATCTTACCAATCACAGCTATTTCAACCTCGACGGCGATAAGAACATCCTGGCTGAGGTGTTGCAACTCAACGCGGAGAAGTACACCCCGGTGGACGCCACGTTGATTCCGATGGGCGAGATACGGGCCGTGAAGGGAACACCGCTGGACTTCACCCATCCGGTCGCCATCGGCGCGCACATCGCGGAGATGCAGGGTAATCCCGGGGGATACGATCACAACTTCGTGCTAAGCGCGGAAGCGGGCAAACTCAAGTTCGCGGCGCGCGTTTTTGCTGCGGCCTCAGGCCGGCAGATGGAAGTCTGGACGACCGAACCCGGAGTGCAGTTTTACTCGGGGAACTTTCTCGACGGAACCATCACCGGCAAGCGTGGGGTTGTGTACGGGAAACACTCCGGTTTCTGCCTGGAGACGCAACACTACCCGGATGCCGTGAATCAGCCGACGTTTCCGTCGGTAATTCTGCGGCCAGGTTCGATCTATAGCACCCAGACCATCTACAAGTTCTCGACCCGGTGATGGGAGCGCACACGCTCGGTGATGAGCATCACCTAGTAGCTTGCGGAAAAATCCCAAACCCGAACGGAAAGGGAAGGGCACGAGTTTACTCGTGCCGTTAAGTCGCTGAAATTGTGCCCGCGCTATTAGAGTGTGCGTGAGAACTCGTTTTCAGACAACCCGGCGGGACGAAAAGCTCGAGAGCCCAGCCCCGGAGGGGCGAACCAGCTTAGCCCAGCGCTTCAGCGCTGGGAAAAGTGGAAGCAATGATTCAAGTCCCGGGGGGACGACCCAGCTCTCACGCACACTCTTTAGCCCCGAGGTGTGCTTCATGCGCCCTCCATGACTTCTTCCGTAGCCTCCTAGGGAATGGCAGAAAGTCCTTGCATCCGAGTGCCTGGGCGATGTCCAGCAGCTGTGACCTGAGTCACGGCGGATGAGGCCATGTCGTAACAGAATTACAGGTTGTCTCGTGCTGGGCCTGGCATCGTGCAAGCCGCTCCTTCAAACGATCTGGGCCCAGACCGCTGGAGGATGCAAATGGAGCCGTTTCGCCGCCACATATTCGTCTGCACACAGGAGAAACCGGACGGAGTTACGTCCTGCCCCAATAACGGATCGCTGCGGGTTTTGCAGGCCCTGGAGCACGAATTAGGTTCCCGAGGGCTGGACCATGAAGTTCAGGTGACGACCTGCGGTTGCCTCGGCTTGTGCGATGACGGCCCAATCATGATCACCTATCCCGAGGGTGTCTGGTATCACAAGATCAAGGAGGAAGATGTCGCGGAGATCGTGGATTCCCACTTGCGGTCCGGCAGGGTGGTAGCGCGCCTGGCGTGGAGCGATTCGGAGGCGATGAACGCGGAAGCGACAGAGCATCGCGACCACTATCGGGCCATGGTGAAGGCCAGAGATGAGGCCGGCGTTCTTCCGGACGATCTCAACGAGATGATTCGAGCTTTCATGCCCAGCCGGGCTGTACTCACTGCGCTCGAACTGGACGTATTCACAGCGGTTGGCAGTGGTACGTCCGCCGCGCAGGTAGCGCAGAGCATTCACGCTGACTCACGGGCTACAGAGATGCTGCTGAATGCGCTGGTCAGTCTGAAGCTGCTCGACAAGGGAGACAGCACGTTTTTCAACACTCCTGTAAGCGCCCGCTTCCTCTCGGAGGGCTCGCGCGACCATGCCCGTGGTGGCCTGATGCACACCGCTCACCTGTGGCATCGTTGGTCGGCGTTGACGGAGTGCGTGCGCGCCGGGACGTCGGTCGAGGCCCGCAGTCGCGAAGACAATTGGGTGGTAGCTTTCATTGCAGCCATGGACCGCAATGCCAAGGAGCGGGCCGGCGCGGTGTTAAAGGCGATGACAAAGGCGATAGGGACTGGCGGAATCAAACGTATGTTGGATCTGGGTGGCGGATCGGGAGCGTATTCCATTGCTTTCGCGCGCGCCCTGCCTGGGCTGGAGTCGGAAATTCTGGACCTGGGTGAGGTCGTTCCTCTCGCGCAAGAAAACATCCGGAAAGCTGGGCTTGCGGACCGCATCACCACGCGGGTGGGCGACATGTTGCGCGATCCGCTGGGAAAGAACTACGACCTGATTCTGATCTCCGCTATCTGTCATATGTTCTCTCCCGAAGAGAACCGCGAGCTATTGCAACGGGCCTACAACGCACTTGCTCCCAAGGGGATGGTGGTCGTGCAAGATTTTATTCTGGAACCAAGCAAGACCGCTCCCCGTGCTGCCGCCTTGTTCTCGCTGAATATGTTGGTGGGGACGCAAGCGGGCAGCAGCTACAGTGAGCCGGAATACGCGAGTTGGTTGCGGGATGCGGGCTTCTCTGATGTGCGCCGCGTGCGCTTGCCTGGCCCCAGTGGGCTGATGATCGGAGTCCGGGCTTAGCGGCCCGTGGTGCAAGTACGGTTCGTATCAGGGCATGCCTTCAGGCATGCCGCAAGTGCATTAGCATCAATGCGCCTTCACACGCTGCTGAAAAAGTTTGATTGACGCCGGTTTTGGGAAGGGCACGACTTCAGTCGTGCCATAAGTCGCTGAAAGCGTGTCCGCGCCGAAGTGTGCGCGTGAGAACTTGTTTTTGGGCAATCCGGTGGGACGAAGCACAGGAGAATTCAGCCCCGGAGAGGCGAACCAGCTTAGCCCAGCGCTTCAGCGCTGGGAAAAGTGGAAGCAATGATTCAAGTCCCGGAGGGACGACCCAGTTCTCACGCACACTCTTTAGCGCTCAAGGTGAGCTTCTTGCGCCCCCGACTAATTTGTCCGCAGCCTCTTCAGGCGCTGAGGCCGGAGATTGGAGTTTCCACCACGGGCTCCGAGATGCTGGGGAAGGCCATCGTCGCGCATAGGCGTGAGGAGCACAATGATCGCTGAGCCAGAGACAGCATTGCGTCCCAAGAACAAGTGAAGGGACGTATGCCCTATATTCCTGCCGCCCACATCTAACACCGCTCCAGGATTCGATTCAACTTGGGTGCTCCACAAGACAGATGCCGGGCGTCTCCGCGCTCACGCTTGGAACGGGAAGTGTTCAATTTTGAACGGACAGGCGTGCTTTGGCTGCTTATTTTTTGGTCATGGTCAGGCTCTAGGGCAGGGCTGTTGCAACTTGCACGCCTCATCAGGTCGTGGCCGTCGGGGTTGTGTCCTGCGTGTTATCATGTCGGGCAAGGGTGAGCCAAATACAGCTTGCAACGATCCAGAGGAGATGTGGCCATGGATTCTCCAACTGTGTTGTGCATCGATGACCTTCCACAAGCCTTGGAGCTTCGCAGGGCGACTCTGGAATCTTATGGCTATCGCGTCAAGATCGCGTCGAGCGCCTACACCGCGATGAAGATGTTGGAGGAAACGCCGGTGGCCGCGATTCTGCTGGAGTACAAACTGGAAGGTATGGACGCGGAGGCCGTAGCCTGGCATATCAAGCAGCGGTTTCCCCACCTGCAGATCATCCTGCTTTCAGCGTACTCCGAGATGCCAGAGCGAATCCTGTGGTTGGTGGATGAATACGTGATGAAGAGCGAACCGCCGGAACGGCTGGTGCGGATCATCGAACGAGCGTACAGGCTCGCACCACGTTCGGACGAACGGTACCAGCGTCGCGGGGCGGCAGCGTAAGGACTCTGCCTCTTGCTGTCCTGGCGCCGGGTTCCGTAGGGTTTTGCAGAGGAGGTTCAAGAACATGAACATTTTCGGACGTGCCGCAGGGTTCGCAGGGCCTCGATGGGGCAAGCAGAGTTTGGTTTCCCTGTTGTCATTAGCCCTTTTGTTCGCGACTGGGCCGCAGAGCCTGTCGGCGCAGGACGCGCAAGCCCCGGCGCAGGACGCGCAAGGTCCGGCAGAGGGCGGGCAGGCACCCCCATACGCGCAACAGACGCCGGAGCAGTTGCAGCGGTTAGTAGCGCCAATTGCGCTGTATCCGGATTCGCTGGTGGCGCAGATCCTGGCGGCGTCCACGTTTCCCGACGAAGTCGTCGAGGCCGACCGATGGGTGCAAGCGCATCCTGATTTGAAGGGCGAAGCTCTGGCTCAAGCTGTGGACCAGCAACCATGGGACCCGAGCGTCAAAGCGCTCACTGCATTTCCCTCCGTACTGGGAAATATGGACAAGAATCTTTCCTGGACGTCGTCGCTTGGCGACGCGTACTACAACCAGCAGCAGGATGTGATGGATGCGGTGCAGGTGATGCGCCGGAAGGCGCGAGACGCCGGCGCTCTTAAGAGCACGCCGCAGGAAGTCGTAACGACGCAAGGCTCGGATATTGACATTGAGCCTGCCAGTCCCGATGTGGTTTATGTTCCGGCGTATAACCCGTGGCTGGTTTACGGATATCCCATCGTGGCATGGCCGGGATGGTACCCATATCCCGGAATCTGGTTTGGCGGCCCGTATCTCTCGTTCGGAGTCGGCTTTGGAATCGGCTGGTTCGGCGGTTTTGGCTGGGGATGGGGGCATTGGGGATTCGACTGGCATAACCACGCCGTAATGTTTAACCACGGCAGGTACTTCTCCCGGAGCAGGACATTTTATAACCGGAGCAATTTCTACCGCGGCGGAGTGGCGCGCGGGGGAGTGGCGCGCGGCGGAGTGGCGCACGGCGGAGTTTACAACCGTCCCGGGGCTGCGGCCAGGCCTTTCAACGGAAACCGGCAGGCGGCTCGCGGATACGCTGCACCTCGCGGCGAGAGCGGCGTCCGCTCGGGCGCATTCAGTGGCTACGGGCACGGCGGACAGGCCAAGAGCTTTTCGTCACGCGGAAGGGCCAGCGTCGGTGGCGGAGCAGCGCGTGGCGGCGGTGGCGGAGCGGCGCATGGCGGCGGAGGATCTCGCGGCAGTGGCGGGCGTCATTAATCGAAGCGAGGTTATGTTCCTGGTAGGTTGAGAATTTGGAAATGGAGAGAAGCCATATGCGGCGAACGAAGTTGAACTTCGACAAATTTCATTGGGCCGATCTTCCTAAATTAGCCGTGGTCGCTATCCTTTTGACGGCGTGTTTTCCCACCCGTTCCATGGCCCAGCAGCCGGGCCAGAAAACTTTTTCATCGGCGGAAGAGGCGAGCAACGCGCTGGTCACAGCAGCGCAGAACAATGACGAAAAAGCGATGCTCAATATCCTCGGACCAGACGGAAAGCAAATCGTCTCGTCGGGAGACGAAACCGAGGACGCCAACAGCCGCGCTAATTTCGTACAGAGATATCAGGAAATGCACCGTCTGGTGAAAGAACCGGATGGAACCACTGTCTTGTATATCGGCGCGCATAATTGGCCCGCGCCCATACCGCTCGTGAAGAAAGGTAATTCGTGGTATTTCGACACCGCGGCGGGCAAGAAAGAAATTTTATACAGGCGAATTGGCCGGAATGAACTATCAGCCATCCGCGTTTGCCAGGAATTCGTGGCGGCGCAAAAGGAATTCTACGCCACAGAGCACAACGAGTACGCCCAGAAAATCTTCAGTGATGAAGGGCAGCACAATGGCCTTTATTGGAAAGCTGCGGATGGCGAACCCCAGAGCCCCATCGGGCCGCTGGTGGCATCGGCCGTTGCTAAGGGCTACGGCAAAAGCCTAGAGGGCGCTCCGACTCCTTACCGCGGTTACTATTACCTCATCCTTACGCGTCAGGGAAAAAATGGCCCAGGCGGCGCGAAGAGTTACATCGTAGACGGCAAAATGACCGGGGGTTTCGCTTTCGTGGCCTATCCGGCGGAATACAGGTCGTCCGGCGTGATGACCTTCATCGTTAACGAGGATGGAGTCGTGTATGAGAAGGATCTCGGCAAGAAGACCGATGTTCTCGCCAAAGCCATGAAAGAATACGACCCCGATTCCAGTTGGCAAAAGTCTGAAGAGCAGCAGGAAGAGACGGCTGGCGAGCAGAAACCCAAGTAAAAAGCATTCTGTCGCCGCACTCGCTCCAGCGGACTCGTGTCCGCTTCGGATAGCGTAAAATCTGCCTCTCCAGCATCCGCCCCTCGCGCGCCGAAGATGGCAGTCTGAAGACCGCCGCTACCAACCAATCCGGGTAAGCAGTTCATTTGAGCTTGATCGTCTTTCCCGAGATGGCTCTTCTCCCACCTCTCCGGGTAAGCAGTTCATTTGAGCTTGATCGTCTTTCCCGAGATGGCTCTTCTCCCACCTCCATTTTTCCAGTTTACAAACAATCCGGCCCGTTAGGTCCACCAGGAAAAAGCCGATAGAGACAAAGAAGTCGAGAGGAGCGGACTGCAATGAGTGAAATCTTGGAACACGGAACTCAGACGAATGGTCATGGGATAGCTTCGCCAGCGATGGGGATGAAGCGGATGGCCGCGCAAAAAACGGGCAATCCGGTACTGGCGCCACCCAGCATTTCAGCCGCAGACAGTGGTGTGAGCCGTCTGCAGAGCAAGAAGATCACCGAAGACAAGACGCGCGCCCGCGCCCTGGCCCGCGCTCAGGCAGTGGCTGAAAAACCTTTCGGGGCCCTACGGCCTCGTCGTCGACCACTTCCTCGGTGAGGTCGAGATCGTCGTCAAGCCGCTAAACGGCGTGCTGGCCAAGGTGCCAGAGTATGTAGGCGCCGCGATCATGGGCGACGGCAAGACCGTGCTGGTAGTGAATACAGAGAGACTTTTCTCGCTGCAACGTCCCACGGCAATGGCGCAGACTGAGCTTCCGGTCGCCTTACCTCTCCAGATCCCTCTCGCCCGCGCCGCATCTGCCGGTCGCTGATCCCAACCATCGTCCACCACCATACCCTACTGGATCGCGTTTCCGTACGTCGGTACTCCTTGCTGCACCAGAAAAAGCAGGGTTTGTCCGCGGGACGACCAGTCGCTTTGCGGATACTTGGAGACTAACTGCTGGGCGAGCGAGATGGCCAGGCTCTTTGATTGCTCGGACTTCTTTGGTTGTTCTTCTGTCTTATAAATCTCGATCAGGGCGGCTCGGCGAGAAGCGGCGTTGTACAGGGCCTCGGGAGCCGCGGGAGATTCGGGGTGTTCTTTCACGTATTTCTCGTAGATGTCGGCTTCCTTGTCGGGGCACTTGGAAGAGCCCTGCCAGTCTCCGCAGAGCTTGTTGTCGAGCAGGTGGAAGGCGGCGAGTTGGGCCCACTTGGTGTCAGGGAACTTTTTCATCACCTGCTTCATCAAGTGCTCGTCGATGCCTTCGCGAAGGTAGGATTCTTTCTCGCGCGCGGAGGGGCGGGATTGCATGTCTGATTTGTCGATCTGCCATTTAATGTCGCCGGCACGGTAGAGGGCTTCGCCGGCAAGAGCAGCGGTCGGGAAGATATCGTAGACGCGGCGATAGAGGCGCAAGGCGTCCTGAGCCGCGCCGCGGCGTCCGTGGCGGCGGCTGGCCTCATCTTCGGAATCGACGGCGGCGCCGAACAGGATGCGGTCGCCGTTGGGAGTCGACGCCCAGACGATGCCGGTATCGAGGACCCAGCCGCTGATGGTCTTGCCCTCGTCCTCATCTTCCAAAACAAAAGCAGGATCGGGGGCATGCGCAGAGCCGAGCAGAGCTTCGACGTGCAGCCAGTTGCGGCTCTTGTCGAGAAGAATCAGTTCCCGTCCGCGTTCGACCTGGCCGAGCTTGTTGGAACTGGCGTCGGGAGAGATGTAGATGATGGCCTCGCGCACCAGGGTGCCGCGATCGGCGGCCAGCAGCAGGGAGTTTCCCAGCACGATCAGGACGGTCAAACACAGAAGCTTGATAATCGGTTTCACGGCAGTGTTCGTCTCCGGATTCGAGGGTAGCATGTAGATTAAGATGCGTGGAAATTGTGGAGGGACGGGCCCCTCGCCCGTCCAGCCGGGCGGTGACGCCCGGTTCTCCATCGGGCGCCATTATGCCAGGTGCGCGCAGGAAACGCGGCAAGCCGCGTCTCTACGGCCGCCACGACGGTTGAACAACCAACAAGCTTTGATTGACACAAGATTGATTGACGTTGACAAGGATGCAACCGGTGCTGTACACGTTTGTGTTTCTTCAGCGCCAAACTTCTTCGCGAAGACTGCAATGCCCAGAGAACGGAACTCGAAGTGCGCGAAGGGCCGTCCATGATGTCCCGCGGTGCGGCGCAGCAGATTGGGATTCGCGACCTCAAGAGCATCGACGACCTCAGCCAGATGAAAGCGGTGGAGAAAGAAGTCTGGGGGATGGCCGATGAGGACGCCTTGCCCCTGACGCTCGCCATCGCCTGCAAAGCGGCGGGCAACATTTTCGTGGGCGCCTTTGATAAGGAGAAGCTAGTCGGGTTCGCGTTCGGATTCCTCGGCCGCGAGCACGGACAGACGACGATCCACTCCCATATGCTCGCGGTGCTCGATGCATACCGCCATCTGGATCTGGGCTCGCGACTGAAGCAAGCGCAGCGCGAGCGGGCCATGGCCATGGGCGTTCATCAGATGACGTGGACCTACGATCCGCTGCAGAGCCGGAACGCGCACTTTAACTTTTCCAAGCTGGGCGTGGTTTCCGATACCTATAAGGTGGATTTCTACGGGCCGGAAACTTCCAGCGTGCTGCATCGGAACGGGACGGACCGGCTGTGGGTGCGGTGGCTGCTGAATTCGCGGCGGGTTAGGGATCGGCTGGCGGGTAAGAACGAGCGAGTGGAGACGCTCGATGCCATGAAGCTGCTGGCTCCGCTGGTGCGCTTCGATCCCAGCGGGAAACCGGAACGGGCCGATCTGGCGGAATCACTGGCGCGGCAGCGCGTGAGGATTGAAATCCCGGGCGACATTCTGGAGGTCGAGCGCACCGACATGGGATTGGCGCGAGAGTGGCGCGACGCGACGCGGTGGGCGTTCCGCGAGGCCGTGAAAGCGGGATTCTTTGTGGTCGAGTTCTGCCGTTCGGTTCGCGGACAGCAGGGTCCGGGAGCGTATTTGCTGCAGCGTGGGACGGTGAGCGAGCTGATTCCCGAAGCGTAAAAGAGGATCAGCCGATTAGCACTTAGCCTTTAGCTCAACCCCGAAAGGATTTGGCTAACTTCTAAGACCTAAGACCTGAGACCTGAGACCTGAGACCTGAGACCTAAGACCTAAGACCTAAGACCTGATTTGCTCAGCGCGAGTGCGCTTCGACAGACTGGCGCTGTTCGCGCATCTGCTGCAGGAAGATATCGACCGGCACATGAAACTTGTGCCGGAACAGATCGACGAGTGTGTCTTCATTTCCGGGGACTGCGGTTGCGGAAGCCTGGGTTGTGGAAGACTGGAACATAGCCACGCCATGGCCAGGCAATGACGTCTCCAGTCCGTCGGGTTCGACCTGAAGCTGGGGAGATTTATCTCCGTTGGCGCGCAGAATCGTGATCATGCGGAGAACCTGATCACGTTGCTCGGTCGTGGTCTGGAGGAACTCCACTCCCATTCCGAATTCCGGATGCGCGACCAGTACGACGGCTGCGGCGCGGACTTCGAGGTCGGAGGTCTTGATCGAAAGGATGACACGCGTGCCCCTCGGGAAGGGTGAGTTTGTCGTGAGATAGCAGCCGCCGAGGCTGAGGTCGGTGAGACGGCAATTCACCGGTGGGTCGTCCGGCTCGGGCTCAGGAAGCTGGCTGTTCAACCACTGGCGGAGAATGTTGCGCTGCTCGTCCGTGGCGTCCTTGAAGCGGACACCGGCCTGATGGCCGTTGCCTTCCCATGCCAGCTCTCCACGGAGTTCGAGCTTCTCGCCCACGCCCGGCAAATCGAGCCAGAATCGGAGCAAGTTTTCTTTCGCGACGCGGCCGGTAAACTGAATCGCCATGCCGCCTTCGCAGAGGTCGATGGTCTTGGCTTTGTACCGGCCCGACCCAAAGCACTCGACCGGAATTTGCACAGCAACCCGCATCTGCAGCCGCCGTTCACGCTTCATCAGGGCCCGAACCGCACGAAAGCTGGCTTTGGCGCGCTCCACCGCAAGGGGTTTGTGGAGGACGAAATGGGCCCCCATTTCGAACCCGCCCTTGAGCCCGACCGGAGATTCCACTAGCACGATCGCGAGGGCTCGCTTGTTGACGGGAGCGGCTTTGGCTCCCCGGAACACGCAGCTGGCTTCCTCCGCATTCGTCCCGTCTACGATGATGGCTTCGAAACGCTGACGGGTGATCTGGCGGATGGCATCGTCCACGTAGGAGCAATGTTCGAGGTCAATTTCCAGGTCGCTGAGGACCCGGCGCAGGACGCGCACCGTCCTTTCGTCCGAACTCAGCAATAGAGACTTCAAGTTCATGCTTCAAAACCCGATTCAGATCGGTTTTTGTGCTCCGCCTCGGCGTTGCCGAGGCGTCCCCGTTCGTACTCTAAGTGTATGAGATTCCGTGGTCAACGCCATGGCCCGCTCTTCCGGTTACTCCGGTCACCTCCTGCTCCTAGGCACCCCTCCCTGAGCCCTCCTGCTAGTCCTATCGGCGGGGAGACAGCGGTTCACCACAGGGGTCGTCGTAGCCCTGACGGCCTGGGTCGCGTTCCCCGCTGGTCAACTGCAAGTGGCTGTGCACAAAGGGGATATGCCAAACGACGTAGAGGAGTCAACTTTTCTATTGACTTGCGCAGAAAAACCTATTATTATCAATAGCTTCCATAGGGGCCGAGGGGCTAGAATCCGTGGTCTGCTTTTCCTTTTGCGAGAATCCCCTGGGCTCTCCTTGGAATCAAATAGAGTAGCGCCTCAATAGAAAAAGTCCTTATTCCACAAGAGGGTACATTTTTCATGGCTAAGCGACGCGGAAACCCGAACTGGGGTAAGCCCGAGCCTATCGGGCCGGTCACTCCTACAATTACGGAATTTGAGCAGGTTGTGCACGAGTATAAGCTCTCCCCCGACCAGTATTTGCGGTCTACACGGCTGCGGGAATGGGCGCGACGGAACAAGAATTCTAAGTACATTCCCGAGCCATTACTAGAAGCTTGGGGTTTTGAAATCGAATCCACCCTGTAATCGCAGGGACCGGCTTTTCTGAGAGGGTCGCCGCTGGCGGCCCTTTCCTTTTTTGCGCTTGCTGTATTCTTGACTTGGCTGGCTACGGGCACCCGATCACAGCGAGCGTGATCATTGCCGCCTTTCTTGCGGTGGCCGTGATGCAATGGGTGTTTCGGGCTATGTCACGAGCTCTGAAGACTTTGTTTTGAAGGGCGCGGCTTCAGCCGCGCTGTCTCGAGGCGCATGAATAAGGGGCTTTAACCTCCAAGGGGAACAGCTTTCCAATGACTCCTAGCTCACCCTTTACCGATGTCCCCACCGCGATCGAAGAGATCCGCGCGGGGCGAATGATCGTCGTGGTTGACGACGAGGATCGCGAGAATGAAGGCGATCTCACGCTCGCCGCGGAGAAGGTTACTCCCGAAGCGATTAACTTCATGGCCAAGCACGGGCGCGGGCTGGTCTGTCTGGCCATGACCGAAGAACGGCTCGACCACCTGCGCATCGGTCCCATGACCAGCGAAAACACATCGCAATACGGGACCGCTTTTTGCGAGGCGATTGACGCTCGCGAGGGCGTGACCACGGGAATTTCGGCTTACGATCGCTCGCGCACCATCAAGACGGCAATCGATCCAGCGACGCGGCCATCGGACCTGGCGCGGCCGGGGCACGTTTTCCCGCTGCGAGCGCGCAAGGGCGGAGTGCTGGTGCGCGCCGGGCAGACCGAAGCTTCCGTGGATCTGGCTCGGCTTGCCGGTATGGTCCCAGCCGGGATCATCTGCGAAATCATGAAAGACGACGGCACCATGGCTCGCGTGCCCGACCTGATCGAGTTCTGCCGCACCCATGAAATGAAAATGCTCACGGTTGCGGAGTTGATCCGCTACCGCATGCAGCATGAGCGCTACGTGCATCGTGTCGGCGAAGCGATGGTCGAAACCAAGCACGGGGAATTCCGCCTGATCGCCTACGAGAGCGAAGTGGACGGTGGCGGCTCTCATATGGCGCTGATCCGTGGCGATATTAGCGATTCGTCGGTGCCGGTCCTCGTTCGCATGCACGCCCACTGCCTGCTGGGCGACGTTTTCGGAGCCACCGGGTGCGACTGCCATCAGACGCTGGAAGGTTCCCTGAAGATTATTGCCGAAGAGGAGCGGGGCGCATTGATCTACCTGCACCAGACGTCCAAAGGCTTCTCGGCAGAAAAAATCGGCGACCAGTCGTTTCTCACGTTTCATCGGGAACGGCGTTTGCCGTCGCTCCCCGAAAGCGAGCGCAAGATTCATCGCGAGATAGGACTGGGAGCTCAGATTCTTTTCGATCTGAATTTAAAGCGCATTCGACTCCTGACCAATCACCCGCGAAGGGTGGCTGCGCTGGAAGGCTTTGATATAGAGATAGTCGAACAGATCCCAGTGAAGTTTTCGGTCCCGAAGAATTCGCTGTAGAGATGCAGTGGAGAGACGGGCGCCCCCGCCCGTCCAAGGCAGCGGAGAAACTCTAATTCGCAGGGGTTCTGGGGAAGAGAATTCGTATCGCGGCATCGCTTTAGCGATGCCGAAAGTTCGAAATCAAACGCCCCCTTCAGGGGCTGGCCATCGATATCGCAGCAATCCGAGACGCGGCAAGCCGCGTCTCTACGACTAAAACGGCTTCCGCGCCGTAATCTCCTCATCCTTAATAAAAAACTGCGCCGAGCACTGTGCGGAGCCGCAAATAGTCGGCAGCAGTCCAGCCATCTGCTTGCGGGTAATCAAGCCCAGCGTGCCGCACGACGGGCAGGAAAGCACCGCCCAATAGGGGTCTTCTCTTTCTCCCACTTCGCCCGCGTTCTCCAGCACGAACACGGTACCGGGTTCCATCTGCTCGGGAATCCACTCGTTGATAATGCTCAATTCACCGATCATCATGCCTCCCCCGCTTTCCGTTTACGCCCACTGAGTTACGCCTTCTGTACCCGGCGTGCAGGCCGCGCTCGTTCCGAAACTGCAGTTTTCTTGCGAGCCTGAATCTCTGCTCGCACCCGGCGCACTTCGTCGCTCAGGCATATATCGAACATTGGCTGTCGCGCGTTCTTTAACAAATCCACGACCTGTCGCGCCGAGGTGCGCAAATAAAGATGAGTGCCGTCGGTAAGAAGGTGATACTCCGAAGACGCCCTGACCGTAGCGGCCAGGCTGGTGCCAAATTCCTGCTGCAGGAACCCAATCACTTTGCGCATGCGCTGCAGCGAGAACCCCCGCCGGCGGAGCTGGCAGAGGACCGCCACGGTGACGAGTTCGTCCCAGTTGTAGATGCGGCGGTGCCCCTGGCGGCCGGGTGCCACGATGCCGCGCTCGTCCCACCACTGCAGCTGACGGGCGGTGATTCCAGTCAGGGCGATCACGTCGTTCGATGTGAACTGTCGTTGCATCTTGAGAACGTTCTGTTTCAAACAAAAAATCGAGAAATGTTTGGAAACATTCTAGGCGGCGGAGGCGGAAATCAACCAAGGTTTCATCGTTCATTGTGTTGACTACGCGGGTACATCGGCGGAAGCGCGCCGGAAGAGTGCGAGTGCGAACTCGTTTCGAGCAATCCGTTGGAATCGAGTGCTCGATAATCCAGCCCCGGAGGGGCGAGCCAGCTTAGCCCAGCGCTTCAGTGGCTGAGTGCGAACTCGTTTTCGGGCAATCCAGTGGTATGAAATGTCCTGGAATCCAGCCCCGGAGGGGCGTCCGAGCTTAGCCCAGCGCTTCAGCGCTGGGGAAGCTGGAAAAAATCAAGTCCCGGAGGGACGACCCAGTTCTCCGGCACACCCGGAAGCGCGTCCGTTTGTACCTGTCGTGCTTCTGGCATTAACATTAGCGACAGCAAATTTCTTTTCCGGGGCCATTGAGTTCATGATCCAGTTTATGTTCCAAAGAGTGCGTGTGCGCGTCGCCATCCTTGCGTTATTCATCCTGTTGTCGATCACACTAACGTTCTCCCAGCAAAGGGAACGGAATCGGAAGTTGGATGCTGCGCAAAAAGGCGCGCCTGCCCCCTCCGAATCGTCGGCGAGAGACGACAAAGACAAGGACGAACAAAACGAAGGTGACCCGCTCTTCAAGGGAATGAAGTATCGTTCGATCGGCCCTTTTCGTGGCGGCCGCTCGCTTACGGCAGCCGGAATTCCCGGCGACCCGACCACCTACTACTTCGGCGCAACCGGCGGTGGCGTGTGGAAATCGACCGACGGCGCGAATACCTGGTCTCCGATCTTTGACAAAGATGGAGCTCCTTCGATTGGCAGTATCGCGGTCGCAGTGTCCGATCCGAACGTCGTCTATGTGGGCACCGGCGAAGCGTGCATCCGCGGAAACATCTCGCAAGGTGATGGCGTTTGGAAGTCGGTGGACGCCGGAAAATCCTGGAAGAACGTTGGTCTGAAGGATTCGCGTGCAATTGGCAAGGTGATCGTGAATCCGCGCAATCCCGATATCGTTTTTATCGCCGCGCTCGGTCACCCGTTTGGTCCGAACGCGGAACGGGGCGTTTTCCGGACCACCGATGGCGGCAAGACCTGGGACAAGGTTCTCTACAAAGACGAGAACACGGGAGCGATCGATGTGGTTTTCGATCCGCAGAATCCCAACATCTTATTTGCCTCGCTGTGGGAGGCTCGACGAAGTCCATGGTCGCTCTCCAGCGGTGGGCCTGGCAGCGGCGTGTATCGCTCGACGAATGGCGGCGCCACGTGGAAACGGCTGCAGGAGAAAGAGCGCGGGCTTCCGAAGGGGCCCTACGGGCGCATCGGGTTGGCGGTGGCAGCGAACTCCGAGCGCGTGTATGCCATTATCGAGGCTAAAGAAGGTGGTGGACTTTATCGCTCCGACGACGGCGGGGACACTTGGGATCTCGTGAACGGCAGCCACTCGCTGTTTCAGCGGGCATGGTACTACATGCACGTGATCGCCGATCCGCAGGATGCCAACACGGTTTACGTGTTGGATGTGGAGTTCCTCAAGTCCACCGACGGCGGGCGCAACTTCAATAAGGTGAAAGTTCCGCACGGCGACAATCATGGGCTGTGGATCGATCCGAAAAATACAAAGCGCATGATCGCCGCGGACGACGGCGGCGCTACAGTCAGCCTGGATGGCGGCAAGTCTTGGACACGCGAGGACAACCAGCCCACCGCGCAGTTCTACCACGTCATCACCGACACGCGGACACCTTACTACGTGTACGGCGCGCAGCAAGATAGTTCCACCGTGGCGATTGCCAGCCGCAGCGATGACGGCGCGATTGGCCGCGGCAATTGGTATGAGGTCGGGGGCGGGGAAGCGGGATATATTGCGCCCGATCCACTCGACCCGAACATTGTGTATGCCGGCGATTATCAGGGCAACATCACGCGCTTCGACCGGCGCACGAACCAGGTCAAGAGCATTGCCGTGTGGCCGGAACTCATGGATGCGCGCGGTGCCGCCCCACTCGATCACCGTTTTCAGTGGACGGCGCCAATCGTGACCTCTCCGCACGACCCGAACACGATTTACTACGGAGGCGAGCGCGTTTTCAAAACCACCGACGGCGGAACGCACTGGGCAGCGATCAGTGGCGACCTGACGCGCAATGACAAATCGAAACAGCAGCCTTCGGGCGGGCCGATCACGGTTGACGATACCGGCACCGAGTATTACGACACCGTTTTTTCGATTGCTCCCTCGCCCCTGGCGAAAGGCCTGATCTGGGCGGGCACGGATGACGGCTTGATCCAGATCACACGCGATGAAGGCAAGAGTTGGACCAACGTAACGCCCAAGGATCTTGCGGAATGGAGCCGCATCAGTTTGATTGAAGCGTCGCCGCATGATGCCGGCACTGCCTACGTCGCGATTGACCGCCATCAGAATGACGATCTCGCGCCCTACATCTACAAGACGAGCGACTACGGAGCCACCTGGAGCCGGATCACAACTGGAATTCCCGATGGAGTTTTTGTGCGCGCTGTGCGCGAAGACCCGAAGAAGAAAGGCTTGCTCTATGCGGGAACAGAGCGCGGCGTCTTCGTCTCCTTCGACGACGGGTCACACTGGCGCTCGCTACAAATCAACCTGCCGATCACGCCAGTCCACGACCTGGTCGTTAAGAACGACGATCTGGTGCTGGCGACGCACGGGCGCTCGTTCTGGATCCTCGATGATGTCTCGCCGCTACGCCAGTTTGCCGATTCAGTTGCTGGAGAAGACATGCATCTCTATCAGCCCGCCACGGCGTATCGCGTGCACACCGGAGAGGCTCCGACGCGTTGGTTCTTTGCCGGAAAGAATCCGCCTAACGGCGCGGTGATTTATTACTACCTAAAGCAGGCGCCGAAGCAGGAAGTGAAAATTGAAATCCTGGACGCGGCGGGCAATGTAATCCGCAAGTACTCCAGCAATAAAGCCGAGCCGCTTGATGAACCGCTCGACCCCGACGACAAAAAGCCGAAGAAGCAGATCAAGCCGGAAGAGGGTCTGAATCGTTTCGTGTGGGATCTGCGCTACCAGGAGGCAAACCGCGTCCCGGGCTATTATTTGTGGGAATACAACGACGGCGCAAAAGGGCCGCTGGCGCTGCCCGGCAACTATCAGGTGCGGTTAACCGCCAATGGCAAGAGCGTAACCGCTCCCTTTGAAGTGAAAATCGATCCCCGAGTCACCACTTCGCAAAGCGATCTGGAGAAGCAGTTCAAGCTGCAGATGGACGTGCGCGAGCAGTTGAATCGCGTCCATAGCGCGGTGAACCAGATACAGGACGTCCGTGAACAGTTGGATGGACTTAAGAAGCGACTTGTGTCGGGCGATTCCTCGAAAGCCTTATTCGACGGCGCGAGCGCGCTTGACGCAAAGCTGATTGCGGTTCGCGACCCGATGATTAATTTCAAAATCAGCGCCAGCGAAGATTCCCTTGCCTATGCGCCGGGGATCGACGCGAAGCTGGCGTTTCTGTCCATGGCAGTGGCTGGTTTCGCAGACTCTGCTCCGACCGAAGCCCAGTACCAGGAATTCGACAAGCTGAAAAAGCAGACCGACGAATTACTGGCGCGCTGGGAGCAGGCGCGGAATGCGGATATCACGAGCTTTCAGAAGCTGGCCGCTGAACAAAACGTCCACTCGATCTACGTACCCGATGTGAGAAGTGAGCGGGTGCAGGGCGGTGGCGAAGAATAGCCTGATTCGTATCAGGGTTCGTATCAGGGTTTCGCTTTAGCGACACCGTCAGCGCTTCGAAATCAAGACGCCCCTTTAGGGGCGGTGGAGGGACGGGCGCCCTCGCCCGGCGCTCTATCAGATGAACATCTCGTCTTGCGGGATGCCCGCGCCGTTTCTCCGATGGCGCCTTTTCTGACCGAGGAAGACTTCGACTCCGGTGCTGATCGCGGTCATCAGTGCGTTGACCTGGCGCAGCGGAGAGATCACGGTTTTGTGGACGACTTCGCTGGTCTCTTCGACCTTGTCCATGGTGCGATTCAGCAGTTCATCGGCGCGGATGACTTGCAGCCGGGTGCGGTCGAGGGCATCGGTGAGCGTGGCGTCGATGCGGCCGAGCTGATTGCGCACCAGCGTGCTTGACTCCGAAAAGTTGACGCTCATGACGTCGATCTTCGGGCGCAGTTCCACCAGTATGTTCTGCACCGTTTCCATCGTGGGCAGAGCCTTACTCCTCACTTCGGTAGCGAGAGCTTCCATTCTTGCCGTGCTCTTGCGGACCGCGAGGTACAGGCCCACCAGAATTCCCGCCTGGACCACGACCGCGAAAGTCGTCACCGCAATAAAAATTCTTAGGAGAGTGTCATCCATGGCTGCTCCAGGGCTGCTCCTGCTGGCTGTTGCCGCTAGATATTCTTGGGCGGTTCGGCTCCGGCCGCGGTCGTCTCGTTATATGCCTGGCGGCCGGCCTCGTAAGCGTTGCGTAACTGATCTTTCTGTTGGTTGATCACATCGCGTCCGCGATCCACCCAGTCACCCGCCTGTTCGCGTGCCCGGCGAGCCTGCTGCCGCACGCGCTCGCTGCCTTCCTGCGCCTTGGAGCGAATTACGTCGCGCGTTTCATCGCCGGAGCGCGGCGCATACAACACACCGACTACAGCTCCGACTCCGAGCCCCGCCAGGAACCACAAGAAGCTGTTGCCGTCTTGATCCGCCATAACTACCTCCTGAATTTATCTGTACATCGGATGGTAGCACCCCGATATGTGAAAGACAATTCACCGCGCCCCGATGAGTCCAACGGTGGAGGGACGGGCGCCTCGCGAGCCTGCCCTGAGCGAAGTCGAAGGGTCCAGCCGGGCGGGGACACCCGGCTCTCCACCAACAAGCTCTTCCAGTAGGCAAAGAAACTCTTGTGCCGGACGCGGCAAAGGCGGAAAATGATGCGGTTTGCAGGAGGCGCTTTTTGTCCGACCGCAAGTATCGCCAGCGCGGATACCAGGATTCCGGTGCGGGACCGAAAAAAGAGTTCGAGAAGCCGTCGGCCCCGAAAAAAGAGAACACATTCGGGCCGCGCCCGATCAACATGCCGGGAACTCGGACCGTCTCGCGTTGCGCGGAATGCGGCGCGCTGCTGCAGAATCTCACCGACCCGGTCGGGCAGTGCCCGAAGTGCGGGTTCGCTCTGCACGCCTGCAAACAGTGCGAACACTTTGACCCGTCGAGCCGCTTCGAATGCAATCAGCCGATTCCCGCCAGAATCTCCCCCAAAGACAAACTCAACGACTGCTCGTTGTATTCCATCCGCGTGATGGTCGAAAAAGAAACTTCCAGCAAAGGCAGTCAGCGTCCCAATGACGCGCGCGCGGCGTTTGACAATCTGTTCAAGGATTAAAGCGAGCTCTCAGCTGTCAGCTCTCAGCTACCCATATCCAAGTTGTCACCCGCGTCTCTACGAATTGCCGGGATAGCACCCTACGGTTTCTGCGTTGGCCGTAGCAGGATTTCGCTGGCGAACGATTGCGGGGCCTGGGTTACGAGCATGGCTACTACGTGCGCCACGTCCGAGGCTTGCAGCATCTTCTCGTTGTTCTTTCCGGGATGCGGGCTGAACTCGGTGTGCGTGGATCCTGGGCAAATGACCGATACGCGAATATTGTGGGCGCGCAACTCCTCGGCTACGGAGTAGCTCAATCCATTCAAGCCCCATTTCGAGGCGGCGTAGGCGGCTCCGTTGGGCAGGGCGTTCTTGCCGGCGAGGGAAGAGATGTTGATGATGTGCCCGCTGCGAGCCTTGATCATGAGCGGCGCCAGGCTGCGGATGCAGTAATACACGCCGCGCAAGTTCGTGTTCAACACGCGGTCCCAATTGTCGGGCGCAAGCAGATGGAGAGGTCCTCCCGCGCCGCCGATGCCGGCATTGTTGACGAGAACGTCGATGTGGTAGAAGGTGCGCTCGACGCGCTCGGCGAGCGCTTCGACCGAATGCAGATCGGTGACATCACATTCGATCACCGAGCTCTGGCCGCCGCTGTCCTGGATGGTCGTGGAGGTTTGTTCGAGTGCTTCGCGCGAGCGTCCGCATAGGACGGTGCGCGCGCCGAGTTCAGCGAGCGTCAGGGCGATGGCTCTGCCAATGCCGCGCCCGGCGCCGGTGATGACAGCGACTTGGCCGGCCAAAGGCGGCTTCGATACAGGTTTCGTCAAAACGGCTTCCTCCGAGGGAACATTTTGATTGTATTTGCATATCTATTCTTTTTGCATCAAAGGCATGGGCCGGAAAGGATTCCAAACTGGGCGGCACTCCCCCGCATCAAAACCGCTAGGGGGAGAATCGAGCAAGCCGCTTGCCTTAGCGGGACTACATCCTTATAATCCGCTCACCGGAATAATGTTAAGCCGCGGCATATCGACCGGCGGCCCATGATTTTCGGGACCAGTCAGTGTCAGTGTGAATGAAAGATTGGTTCATGGTGCAAGCCCGACACCAAGCTTGGTTGGAATTGGGCACGACGTCAAACTCCAGCTTCCCCGAAGAGTTAAGGAGCCACAGGAATGAAGAAGATTGTTCTCGCGATGTTGTGGGTAGCCGCGGTTACCGCCGTCGCTCAAACCGCTGCCACGCCAGCCCAACCCGCGCCGCAGCAGGCCACCGCGCCCTCTCCGGCAGCGCCCCAGAAAAAGGAGATCAAAGACCCGGCAGAGTATAACGCCTACGTAGGCGCCGTGCAGCAAACGGACGCCGCCGCCAAGGTCAGCGGCTTGGAAGCGTTTCTAACCCAGTATCCCAACAGCGTGATGAAGGAAGACGCGCTGGAACTTTTAATGGGCGCCTATCAGCAGACGGGCAATCAGGCTAAGACGCTGGAAACGGCGCAGAAGGTTTTGCAGGCGAACCCGTGCAACATCCGGGCGTTGGCGCTGCTGGCCTACACCAAGCGCGCGATGGCGGAAGCGGGCCAGAACGCGGCACAGAATCTTACCGACGCGGGCCGCAGCGGTGAAAAGGGCTTGCAGTGTCTGCAGACGGCGACCAAGCCGGATGGCACGCCCGATGCGGATTTCCAGAAGCTGAAAGCGCAGACGGCGGTGATCTTCAACGGCACCGCTGGCATGAGCGCCTACCAGGCCAAGGACTACGCGAAGGCCCAGCAGTTCCTGCGCGCCTCAGTGGAAGGGGATCCGACCAACCTGCGCGACGTCTATCCGCTGGCGCTCGCTTACCTGGCGCCGGGCCCGACGGAAAAAGACTTGGATGGAATTTTCTTCATCGCGCGGGCTGCCAATCTGGCGCAGGGCGCGGGCAAGGATCAGATCGCCAAGTTCGGCAAGAGCAAATACAACAAGTACCACGGAAGCGAAGAAGGATGGAGCTCTGTGTTGGCGCTGACGGCCACCACAACCCTGCCTCCGGCCAATTTCACCATCAAGCAGTACGTGCCACCAACCCCCGCCGAGCAGGCGGCGGATCTCGTGAAGAGTAAGAAAGTTCAGGAGATGAACTTCGCGGAGTGGCAAATGGTTCTTTCCGAGGGTACGCCCGAAGATGCCGACAAGGTGTGGAGTGCTCTGAAAGGAAAGCCGTTGCAGATGGGGGCCCATATCATCAGTATCGACTCTTCAGGCAAAGCCACCAAACTGACACTGGCAGGCAGTTCGGACGATGTCGATGCTAAGCGTGCGGACATTGATTTGACTATGACGGCAGCGATTCCGGCGAAGCAAATGCCCAAGGAGGATACGGACTTCCAGTTCCAGGGAACACCGGTCTCCTACGTGGCGAAGCCGTTTGTGATGACGATGAACGAAGGGGCCTTGCTGGTAAAAGCGGCGCCGAAGCCGCCCGTCCACAAGAAGCCGGCCGCACACTAGAGTTGAGGTCTCAGG
>Ga0116223_10000318_pt1 | contig 61690 bp, 48 predicted proteins | sample Sb_taG_3_FD_90092 | JGI IMG/M metagenome (GOLD analysis project Ga0116223, IMG submission 90092) | Peat soil microbial communities from Weissenstadt, Germany - Sb_50d_a_PC metaG | ecosystem: Environmental > Terrestrial > Soil > Wetlands > Peat | place: Germany: Weissenstadt | collected 2010-09-21 | reverse complement strand
GCAAGGGATGATCGACACGACAGGGCCGAAGATTTCTTCCTGCGCGATGCGCATTTTAGGATCGACGTCGGTGAAGACGGTCGGCTCCATGAACCAGCCATGCTGATATTCGCCTTTGTCAAGGCGATTGCCGCCGCACATTAATTTCGCGCCTTCGTTCTTGCCGATCTCGACGTAGCTGAGGTCGGTCTGAAGTTGCTTCTCGTTGACGGCGGGGCCCATCTGCACGGTTTCGTCGAGGCCGTTGCCGACTTTCAGCTTCTTGGCGCGCTCGACGTAGCGCTCGATGAATTCGCGGTACACACCCTTCTGCACGATGATGCGGCTGGTCGCGGTGCAACGCTGGCCGGTGGTGCCAAACGCTCCCCAAAGCCCGCCTTCGATGGCGAGGTCGAGGTTGGCGTCGTCGAGCACGATCACGGGATTCTTGCCGCCGAGTTCGAGCGAGCAATGCTTGAAGCTCTTGGCGGCGATGCCGCCGATGATGCGGCCGACTTCGGACGATCCGGTCAGCGATACGGCGCGGACGTCGGCGTGCTCGGCGAGCGGGGTGCCGACCATCGAGCCGAATCCGGCGACGATGTTGATGACGCCCTTGGGCAGGCCGGCGTCGCTGAGAGCGCGCACGAGATTGAAAGTCGAGAGCGGCGTATCCTGCGCCGGCTTGATGACGCAGGTATTGCCGCAGACGATAGCCGGCAGAAGCTTCCACGACGAGATCGCCATGGGGAAATTCCAGGGCGTGATCATGCCGCAGACGCCGATGGGCTGCCTGACCGCCATGGCGAACTTGTTGGGCATTTCCGAGGGCACGGTGGGGCCGAACAGTCGCCGGCCTTCGCCGGCGTTGTAGTAGGCGGCGTCAATGGCTTCCTGCACGTCGCCGCGGGTCTCGGCGAGCACCTTGCCCATCTCGCGGGTCATTTCGCGGGCGTAGTCTTCCTTGCGCTCGATCAGAATCTCGGCGGCGCGGAATACGATTTCGGCGCGGCGCGGGGCGGGGACGAGGCGCCATTTGGTGAAGGCGCGTTTGGCGGCGTCCACGGCGGCGTCCACGTCGGTCTTGTTGGATTTCTGGAAGATGCCGACCAGGTCGCGGGTGTCGGCGGGATTGCGGTTTTCGAAAGTCTCTCCGGTCGAGGACTCGACCCACTCGCCGTCAATGAAGTTCTTGAAAACCCGGGTGCGGTCGTGGCTGAGGGTGGCGGGGGTGGCTAGAGTGTCGGTGGCCATAATGGGTGCCTGCTTTCTGGACGATGATTGCCTATGTGATGCTACAACCGGTAAGGAGCGGGCGGCAAGGGAGTGGGCCTAGCGGACATCGATCTTGGGTTTGGCAGGGGCGAATGGCAGGTCGAGGGGAGGCGCAGGGCTGATCCATCCTTCGCTGGCGCCAAGTTGGGCTGCATTCATGTTCTCCACGGTGGCTGGAACTGTTTGACACCCATCCCCAAATAGCAGCAGTCTGTCTCCCAGGTGGATATTGTCTGATGCATCCACAACGAGCGGGAATTCTGGCCACCAATTTTCAAGTTGAAAGGGAACTCGGGACAGTCGACGCACTGTCATGAGGGGCACTGCGCCTTCCAGTTCCAGCTTGATGACCTTCACAAGATCTACGCGATGGGTCTGGCGGCTGAGGACCCGAATCATGGCGGGCGTGCACGGGGCGCGACCGTTGTGTGCGGCTTGCGCTACTTCTGCACGCATCTCCTTCCAAGCCGTGGGAAGAATGTCCGCTTGCTCCGTGCAGTGGCGCCAGCGGGTGAGGCATGCGAAGTTGAGGTCGGTGAGACGCAACACGTCTTGTGGATCGGCAAAGGGCGTGAAATTGACCCAGCCCGCCCTGCAACTCGTGCACGCGGTCGGGCCACCGATCTGGTATTCCGGATGTCGAGCCGATACCCACGTGAAATGATCGTCGGTCCCAATGCTGCCCTCCAGGTCATATTCGACATTCCTGCCGTCCGATTCTGTGGATAAGGTCTCGATGGCCAGACCTATGCCTTTTCCCCACAATAGGTTGTCTCGAACGCGGAGGAAAGCACCCGCCCCGGCAACGCGCCCTCCAAGGCCGTGGTAAACAGCACGAACTATAAGATGATTCAGTAGAAAATTGAGATGCCGAGTGCCCATGTTGCCGACGGAGATTTGCAGATCGCACGAAGATGCTCGACAGACTGCTTCTTTGGATTCATCCAGCCAACGGTCTTCCAGACGCCGTGCGTCTTCGTAAGTGCTCTTGCGCAATTCGAGCGAGCGAATATCGGAGAGCAGGCGCTCGGCGCGGAAGCGGAGCAGATATTGGTCGAGACGAATTCCCAGGGCGAGCAAGAAGATTGCTATGCATAGCAGCGCCGCGAAGCGTGCGAGGGTGCGCGCGATCTTCCTTCCCATGAGTTCAGTAGACACCGGCGGCGCGTGGGGTGGTCAAGAAAGTTGGGTCACTAAGGTAACGGGGCTGGCGGCGGCGATCAGGCAGTACCACGCCGCCGTGAGTGAGCGGCAATTGCGCGATCGAGAGTCACGGTAGCCTTCTTGGCTGCTTTGTCGAATTCCTCGTCGGACATTTTTTCAGCCGCCTCATCAATCAGCTTTCCGAAACTATCCAACAGTTCATCCTCAGCGGACTTTTGCTTGCGTGCTGGCACGGTTGCCATGTCGGATCCTTTTCTAGGAGGAGGGTTGTTGTTGGCCATACAGTGAACCGTAACCGCCAACAGGCTAGATCATTTTACTTCGGTAACCTTTTAGATTACGAGAGGACGTGCCGGGTTGCGCGATAAACCCTGTTTTTGCAACGCGGCTGCGATGGCCTTATTGATTCACATTTTTCATTGTGATTAGCGCCAGCGTTTGACCATAGGCCAGCCTTGGCTCAGCGTGCCGAACTTCGGTCCTCTGCAGATATAGACGCCGATTTCTGACTCCAGCGCCCACGGATTGTCGGCGGACGTGCCTACGAATTCGACCTGGGTAAAGAGTTGTTGCAGACGCTCTTTCCTGTCGCCGAGCACGATCAGGCAGTTGCCGGAGTAGCCGCGCGGTCCCCAGAGAAAATAGGTGCGGTCGCCGCTGAGAGCTGGCGGCAGACCGTCCTTGCGGTCGAAGAAGTCTATGGCGCCGGCCTGGCCGTAATCCTGGGCGAAGATGCCGCAGTCGCCACCCTTGCGTTCGGCGGCGGGAATACGGTTCCAGGCGACCTCGGCTTCGTCGGCGATCTCCTTCCATCCGAATTGGTCGGAGTACCACTGCGGAAGCGCCGCATGGGCATGGGCGTGCTCCATCACGGGAAGTTTGAAGGGGAGAGTCTTGGCGTAGGCGAGGAACCTCTCCGGCGAAAGGATAGGAACGACTACAGGCGCGAGATGCGCTCCGCTGGCCAGCAGCACGACGACGATTGCCGGCTTCAACCACTGCAAACGCGGGGGGCGGTTTTTCGTACGGGCGTTCGCTCGACCGGTGCCCTCTCGTCCGTCGTCCTTTCGACCTTCAATCGCCGACTCGATCACCACCGCGCCCGCCGCGAGCAGCACGGGATAGATCGGCGCCAGGTAGTAATTCTTGCCGTGCAGCACGAAGAAGCTGGCGTAACAAACCAGATAGCACCAGCCCAGCACGCGATAAGGCTTAAGCCTCGCCGAGAACAGAAGCGCGAACAGTCCCGCAAGCCAGATCGGCGCGGTCAGCGGATTGACCAGCAGCGTCTGCTGGAAGAAAAAGGCGAATGGCCCGAGCACCACGTCGCGGCCTTCCGCCTTGATGGCGTGCATCAGTTGTACGAACGGCCAGTCGTAGTGAATGTTCCACAGCAGGTTGGGCAGGAAGATCAGAAAAGCGGCGAGCCCACCGAGCCAGATCCATTTGCTCAGGAACACGCGGCGCTGCTCGGTGAGCAGCAGGCCCACGACGATTCCCAGCCCGAAGACGGCAATGGAATATTTCTCCTCCAGGCCGAGGCCGGCAATCACGCCGAACCACAGCCAGTAGCGCGGGTCGTTTCTCTTCACCGCGAGAATCACGAAGTAGGCGCAGCCCATCCACAGGTTGGGTTCGAGGCTGTTGGTGCCCAGCAGGCTGCCATTCGAAAGATACTGCGGCGCGATGAGAGCGCAGATCGCGCTCAGCAGCAGGGCGTAGCGGCGTCCGCCGAGCTCGCGGGCCAGCACGGCGGTCTGCACGATCAGCAACGATGAGGCCAGCGCCGGGATGAGGCGGATGACGCGCAGCGCGTCTCCGAGCAGCGCGCGGCAGAAGTGAATCAGGAAGGGAATGAGCGGCGGCTGGTCCACGTATCCCCATTGCAGGTGGTCGCCGCACGACATGTAATCGAACTCGTCGCGAAAATAGCCGTAGCGATTGTTGAAGTAGATGTGAAGCACCAGGCTGGCCAGGGCGATGGCCCAGACGACGCCCATGCCGTCGGCAAACCACCGGCCGCGGCTGGGAGCGGAGGGAGTGCGGGTCTTTGCGGCCATAAAGCGGTAGTCAAGAATAGCCGACCCGGCGGGAGCGTGTCATCGGCCGACAGGAGCGAGCGGAGTGTCCGGGTGAAACTCGACAATGATGAAGCGTGCGGGATCACGGCCTTTGTTGGCTACGGCCGCGGCATCGTCCGCGGGAATCCAGGCAACGTCGCCGGGAGATTTGCGGATGCGGGTTCCATTCGCGGCCTTGAGATCGAGATCGGACACTGCAATCACGAGCTCTGCTCCACGCTTTTCCGGAGCCGGGAACGAGTCGCCGGGTTGCAGCAGAACGTCGGCTACGATGGCGCCTCCCAGGAATAGGGAAGCCGGAAAACTGATCGTTCCACCCTCTGGCGTATTCCAGCCAATGTTAGGGTCGAGGAACTCGACCGTAATGTTGCGGTAGTCATTCGGCCGGTCATTGCGGTAGCCGCCGGCGACGCCATTCTCCTGCTGTTGCGGTGTCTGGCAGACGGAACTCAAGCAGCGGAAACTGGTTTCGCCTTTGTGCACCTGGAAATGCTGAATTGGGGATTTGCCTTCGTCCCAAATGATGATTTCACCGTCCTGCAAGGCGACGGTCATGAAACTGCGCCGGAAACGTACTAAGGCGGACTGGTCCGGATGCAACGTCAGAGCGAAGACTTGCACCTGGTCGTTTTGGAGCAGCAGGCGATAGTGCGGCTCGGCGGCAAGGTCCGTGGCCTCTTGCGCAAGGGCCAGCGACGAAGCCAGCAGAAGCGTCGTCAGGATGCCCAGCTTCATGCCTCGATTGTAGGCCAGACACCGGTCTTGGTTCGGTAAAGATTTGTGTGTTGGCGGCCTTCTGGAGCACATCGGCAGCTATCATAACCCGTGAGACCGGCGAGCCATTGCCGCAGTCCTCCTTGCCGGAAGTCATTAAGCGGCCACCAGTCGGATACCCAACGGTTGCAGTTCACTGGGCTGGAAAAGCAACGAAGCCAGTGTTCGTGCTTGATGCGGTTGGGTAGTAATATCCGGCGCTCTGGGAGAAATCGTTGCCCCCCTGTAACGCCGTTCCGGCGGACCCAGGGTACGAGAACGAGGTAAACAACACTCCCCCACTATAAACGTAGCCGTAGGTCGTCGCGTTCGCGTAGTAGTAGCCTATGAGCTCTCCGTTGTCGTTGTTGCCCTGGGCCCAAGTGCTGGTGGCTCCAGCATATGCGAAGGTAGTGTATGGGCCCAGTCCACGTTGGCGGCACGGGATTGCGCCGGCGTTGGCGTTCGCTAGTGACGCGTCGTCAATGTCCTCGTTGATCTTTAGGGCGGTGCCACCCCAAGTGACACCGGCTTGGTCAATTAGGAACTGATGGATTCGCTGGCCGTTTGGCCACAGGCTGTCTTTGATCCCCTGGTTCCAGATTGTGGCCTGAGGAGGGGTGTTGCCACCGGGAGTCCTCGCTATCCAGATGTCGTCAGGGACGGTGCTGGTCTGGGAGATGTCTTTGTTGATGGGCGTGGCGTTTGCATAGACGCCTGCGGAATGGCCACCGTTGAGGTGCATCTCGGTGTCCCATCCGTCCACGTAGGCCTGAACTGCCTGTCCGGCAGCCGTTTGTTGCGACGAGGTGCAGAGAGTTGATACGTAGTAGTTCTCAACATCCGTGTAGATAATGGGCGCAGTCAGACCGAGCGTTTGTGCGGCGGCAATGGCTGCGTCAGCCGCCTGAGCACCATCGGTGCTCGGATCCGAGCTGTAGACTGAAGGAAACTGCGTACAGTTGGTCCCGACGTAATAGCAAGCGCAGGGGGGTGCGGCCCGAACCAGATCGGGATTAATCCCCATCCTTGCTGCTGCACACCCTGTACCCAAGCAGGGGTCAACGCTGCATCGGTTCCCCTGTTGGGCGAGGCGGGGGAGATATACACTCGTGGTCGTAGAACGGGCTTGAGCTCATCCAGGCCTGCATAACGGGAAGGCTCTGAGCGGTCGTACACGGCTTTGAGGTCGGGCAGGGAACACGTGTTATATCAAATCCCAAGTGCATGCTGACGCTGCTCGCCGATGCGGGTTGCTGCGCGGGAACAGCGCCAGTCGGGGACTTCCTGGCTGGGACAGTTTTGACAGGAGCGCAAACGGATGGCACTTCGGGTGGCGCGCCACCGGGCGTGATTTCCACCCAGTTCCCTCCCCCGTCCTGCGTAACGAACAACCTACCCAGAATCTTAGCCCAACCTCTGTCTCGGCTGATGAAGGTCAGCTCTTGCACGACGCCGTCCGGGATCGGAATGCTTGCACTCGAGAAAGATGAGGCTCCGTCTTGGCTAATACGGAAGAGGCTAAGTGCGATTCTCCTCACGGGACACTGGCCTTCGCCCTGCGGAACCTGATCGAGCTCGCTGTGGGCGGCGACCGCAGTTCCGTCTACGACATCCACATAGTTGAGGGTCGGAAGGGCGGACAATTTCTTCTCTAGTCTCCAATTTTTGCCGCCGTCCTCGCTGACGAATAAGACCAGAACCTCTTCGTTGGGTCCCTCCGATGGGCCGGTGGTGTACTCAACCCACTCGAAGCCCCGCTGCTCACCTTCGAACATAGGTAAGCCGTAGTAGCCGCCTAGGTGCTGGCCGAGCCCGGCGGGATCTGGCAGCGACACCTTTTGCCACGAATCCCCTGCATCGTGTGTGACAAAGAGACCGCCCTCGTCTCCGCCGGCGATCCATCCGTTCTTACTGGTGAGAAAATGGAAATGGTCCGGCATCGGCAAATCCTTGGTGGCCACCCAGTTCTTGCCGCCGTCCACGGTTCTGAGCATCTCGCCTGCGCTGGGGGGGCCTGAGCCGGTCGCGATTTTCAATATCTCCCAGCCATGCTGTGAGTCGACGAACTCGAGCCAGCTTCGGCCGGAAAAACCTGGACTGTTTTCCAACTGCTCCCTCGAGAAGGGGCTCGCAACCTTTTGACGTACCATCGACCAACTCTCACCCGCATCGGTAGTCGAGGCGAGCTCGAAGCAGCCATCGTCAGCTACTGGATCGCGACCGTCGCGGCAATGCAGCAACGCCCAACCAGCAGACGAGTTTAGGAAGAACACCGAGGAGACCCACTGCCGCTTGTGGCTCGATTTCGGTGTGATGTCCTTCCACTTCCCGCCGCCGTCGGTCGTCCAAAAGAGTTGACTGTTTGTCGCGGCCCAGCCTACGTCGGGTGTGAGCAGCTTCATGGATTCGATCCGGCCCGCCTGCTGCGCGGTCGAGGCGATGCTAAAGAGAACTGTGAGAGCTGATGCGAGAGCGAGGGCCTTGCAAACTGCTTGCATTGGGTTTCTCCTTGGGCTGAAATCCGTGGGACTTGCGTCGGGCACACCTCAACGCTTGCCTGAAACCCTGTCCGGTCTCTTGGACACCGCGGGGGAAGGTTGCGGCGACCGGACAGCGCAGTGTATTCAGACCTGGCCTGTGCGTCAAGCCAGAAGAAGAGCATCGAAATGGGTGCGACCGGGGGGCAGAGTGCTCGCGGCAGACCGGCCACCACACTTCGGTAACGTCCCAAACCGCTTACCTGTTATTGCTCACTTTTTGCTTATGCTAACGTTGGTGTAACCGACATATTCACTAAGGTTTGAGTGAGGTTTTTCGGGTCGAAAGTGTCTGCAGACAATCGCAAACCCGGGATTCACATTGCCTGGACGACGGTCACGTATCGCAGCGTCGCGCTGATGATCGTGGCCGGCGCGGCGATATTTTTCTTTGCTGTGCGCATGACGTTTCCGCAGTTCACCGAGAGCGGCATCAAGAAGGTGGACGATGTGGCGGGCCGTCTACTGGAGAAGGTGGCGGGCATGGCTCCGGCGGCGGGCACGGGCGTAGTGACGGCGCAGCAGGCGCATTTCACCGCCCTCGACGGCACTGTGCGCGTGAAGAAAGGCACCGGCAACACGTGGAAAGCGGCGGATTACAACGTGCCGCTGGAAAAAGGCGACGTGGTGCAGACCGGGTCGGAAGGCATGGCCAAGGTGGTGTTCAACGACGGCACCAGCTACACGGTGAAGCAGGATTCGCTGATCGTGATCGAGGAGAACTCAGCCAACGATCAGCAGCAGACCAACGTGGCCGTGGCGGTGAGCACGGGAACGGTGGATCTTTCGACCGCGACCTACAGCCAGGGATCGAAGTCGCAGGTGATTGTGGCGGGCGCGACGGCCTCGCTGGCTCCGGAGTCGGCGGCGCAAGTGCATAACGATCCCAAGAGCGACCAGCATGAAATTTTGATGAAAAAAGGAACGGGCGAGGTTTCGCGCAACGGCGAAACCGTGCAACTGGCCAATTGGGAAAAGGTCAGCTTCAAAGGCCAGGAATCACACCTGGAAAAAGCGAAGGAGACGGGACCGCCCACGCCGATCGCGCCGGCCAACATGGCGCCGTTGTTTTCGTCCGGCGAGGCCAAGGACGTGGCCTTTTCCTGGACGCCGATGGCGTATGCGACTGGTTACCGCCTGCGCATCTCCCGCAACCCCTATTTTTCCTCTACACTGGTTGACAAAAAGGTTAATACAGCGGCGGTGACGGTAAGCGGCCTGGGGGACGGGGCCTATTACTGGATGGTGCAGTCCTACGACGCGGCGGGAAAGGAATCGGTGGAGAGCGAGAAGAACCGCTTCACCATCATTTCCAAGGGCAAGGATACCGAAGCCATCGCGCTGGAACTGGATCCGTTTGTGCAGCATGGGCACGTGATTGAAGTGACGGGCAAGACCCAGACCGGAGCGCGGGTAATGGTGAACGGCAGCGAAGTGCCGATGATCGCTTCCGACGGAAGTTTTCATTACTTCACGCCGCCGCTGCCCACCGGCGAGGCTGTGATCACGGTGACGGCCCAGACGGCGCAGGGCGGAGTGAACACGCAGCAGAAGAAGATCATTATTCAGTAGGGGCAAGGTTGCAAAGTTTCAGAGTTTCAAGGTTTCAAAATTGTCGCGTCTGCGAAGCTGATTCGGGTTTTTCTTTGAAACATTGAAACTTTGCAACCTTGAAACTTGGAATTTAAGCAGGGTTGCCGGGCATCTCGTAGAATAGAGACAGCCAGCCACCTCGAACAAAACTTAGGGAAACGAGACTCCGGGAAAAAGCGTCCCAGGATGGACGCGGGAAACTTTCGTCATGTCGAACAACGGATACTCCAACGGCACGCGCACTCATAATCTCCGGTCGCTGTTCAGCATTTTCTCCAGCGACCTGGCCATTGATCTCGGCACCGCCAACACGCTGGTCTACGCGCGGGGCAAGGGCATCGTGGTGAACGAGCCCTCTATTGTCGCCATCAACAAGAACACGGGCGAAGTGGAGGCGGTGGGCAAAGAGGCGAAGGAGATGCTGGGCCGCACGCCGGGCAACATCGTCGCCATCAAGCCCATGAAGGACGGCGTGATCGCCGACTTCAAGGTCACCGAAAAGATGCTGAACTATTTCATCCAGAAGGCGCACAACCGCAAAATGCTGGTGCATCCGCGGATCGTGATCGGCGTGCCTTCCGAGATCACGCAGGTGGAGAAGCGCGCGGTCATGGACTCGGCCTATCGCGCCAAGGCCAGCGAAGTGCATCTGGTGGAGCAGGCCATGGTGGCGGCGATCGGCGCGGGACTGCCCATCACCGAACCCAGCGGCAACATGGTGGTGGACATTGGCGGCGGCACGACTGATATTGCAGTCATTTCTCTGAGCGGCATCGTGTATTCGCGCTCGGTGCGGATGGCCGGCAACCAGATGGACGAAGCGGTCATGAATTATCTGAAGCGGAAATACAACCTGCTGATCGGCGAGCGCACGGCCGAGCAGATCAAGATGGAGATTGGCTCCGCGCATCAACTCGACAAGCCGATGACCATGGAAATCAAAGGCCGCAACCTGATCGAGGGCGTGCCCAAGACGATTACGGTGGACGACGGCGAAATCCGCGAGGCGCTCAGCGAGTGCGTTTCGACCATCATGAACGCGATCCGCGTGGCGCTGGAGCGGACGCCGCCCGAGCTTTCGGCCGACATCAGCGATCGCGGCATTGTGCTCACCGGCGGCGGGGCGCTGCTGAAGAATCTCGACAAGCGCATCCGCGAAGAAACCGGGCTGCCGGTTTCGATCGCCGACGATCCGCTGTGCAGCGTGGTGCTGGGCACGGGCAAGATGCTCTCCGACTTCAAGCTGTTAAGAAAAATTTCGATTGAGTAGATGCATTCGAGTGTGAAGGTTTCAAGGTTTCAGAGTTTCAAGGTTTCACGTCGAGCGGCGGCGCGAGTTTTTGAGACCTTGCAACTTTGAAACCTTGAAACTTTGAAACTGTTTTCATATGGAATCCGTCCTCGGCCGCTACCGCAACCTGATCATTCTGGTGGGCGTGCTGTTTCTGCAGGTGCTGGGGCTGGCGGTGCAGGTCAAACGCAACAGCAATGACGCGCAGGATACGCGCCTGATCCGCATCTGGGCGGTGGGCGCGATCACTCCTTTCGAGCGTGGGCTGGTCTGGATCGAGAACAGCACCGGCAGTCTCTGGCACAACTACTTTTATTTGCGCGGCGTGCGCGCGGAGAACCGCCAGCTCAAGCAGCAGATCGAGCAGATGCGCCTCGAGCAGGTGCGGCTGAGTGAAGATGCGGCCCAGGCGCGGCGGTTGCAGACGCTGCTGGCGTTCAAGGAACAATTCATTTCCAAAACGGTGGCGGCCCAGGTGATCGGGTCGAGCGGCAGCGATCTTTCCCGCGTTATCTACATTGACAAGGGCGAAAATGCCGGGGTGCGGCGGGACATGGCCGTGATGACGGCGGACGGCGTCGTGGGCAAGGTGCTTCAGGTGTACCCGTCGGTGGCGCAGGTGCTGCTGATCAACGATCAGAGCAGCGGCGTGGGCGTGATCATGGAGAAGACCCGGCTGCAGGGCGTGCTGCGCGGCGCTCCCAACGGAGAAGTGGTGCTGGAACGGGTAATGAGCGACGAGCAGGTGGCGGTGGGCGAGACGGTGCTCACCAGCGGCGGCGACCAGATCTTTCCCAAAGGACTGCCGGTCGGGACGGTCACCAAGGTGGGTACGGGCAAAGAAGTGTTTCTGAACATTAAAGTGAAACCTACCGCCGACCTGAGCAAGCTGGAAGAAGTGCTGGTGCTGGTCGAGAAGCAGGACCGGGAAGCGACGGCGGACGACACGGTGCGAGTGCGCGCTGCCGACATTTTGGCGCAACGGTTGCCGACTGTGCCCGACAAGCCGGCCGCGGATGCCAACGCCGCCCCGGCAGCGCCGGCGGGAGTGGCAGGAGAAGGTTCCTCGATCGGGCAGACTCCCAGCGTGCAGAAGACGGCGGTTCCGAAAACCACGGCTCCTAATGCAACGGCCCCGAATGCAACGGTGCAGAAGACAGCCGTGCAGAAAACGGGGACGGTTGCTGGGGGCACCGGGGGCGCGGGGAGGGCAGCGCCGGCCCAGGCGAAGCCTGCGAGCGCAGCGCCCAAGCCGCCCAAGGCGTCCCCCGATCAGACCACTTCCCAGCCGCCGGCCGACCAGGACAGCCCACACTAGCGTGCCCATCACATATACATCTGGGGAGCAGGTTGAGGTCTACCGGTTCAGTATTCCGGTGACGATCGGCGTGCCCCTGCTGGCGCTGTTTATCCAGGCGTTTGTGCCGCTGCGTTTTCCGCGCTTCGCGGTTTACCTGGATTTGCCGCTGCTGGTGACGATCTTTTTTGCCATGGCGCGCCGCAATCCGATTTCCGGCCTGTTTACTGGCGCCGTCATCGGCCTGGCGCAGGACATGCTGGGGCACAATCCGATTGGCTTGTATGGAATCGCCAAGACCGTGGTGGGATACGGGGCATCGTCGCTGGGCGTGAAACTGGACGTGGAAAACGCCGGCGCCCGCTTCCTGGTGACGCTGGGGTTCTATCTGGTGCACTCCGCGGTGTATTTCACCGTCGCCCGCGGCATGGTCAACATGACGCAGCACTGGAGTTGGGGAAACGGCATCCTGGCCGGCCTGGCAAACGCGGTGCTGGGCGCGGGGCTGTATTTTGTGCTGGACCGGTTTAAGCAAAGAACTTAGAGACAGGGATCGGGGGCCAGGGGTAAGGGGCCAGGGGTCAGGGGCCAGTAGAGCAACTGAGTTATGACTTCCGTTACCTTCTTCGCAAGGGCGCACATCACCCAGGCATTACAATAAGAACAACTGTCATCATGCAGCGGGGTAGTGTCAGGTTGCGGGCAGAAGAAGTCTCAACGACTTCTTGCTGACCCCTGATCCCTGTCCCCTGACCACTGAATTATGTTTGGCCGCGACGAAAAAGTGTCGGCGATCCGCCTGACGGCGGCGCAATATGCCATCCTCGGCATCTTCCTGGTGCTGGCCTACGGGCTGTGGCGCCTGCAGGTGATGCAGAGCGACTACTACTCGCTGGCGGCGGAAAAAAACCGCATTCGCAACGTGCCCGTGCTGGCGCCTCGGGGCAAGATTCTGGACCGCGAAGGGCGCGTCATCGTAGACAACTATCCGTCGTTTTCCGCGCTGCTGTTGCGCGATTCCTCGCGCGACCTGGCCGCCGACGCGGATCTGATTGCCCAGGGGCTGCACCTCGATCCCAACGAAGTGCGGACGCGGGTGCGGCGCTTTGCCTCGATGCCGCAGTACCAGCCGATTTTTCTGAAGGAAGACATCACGCCCGACGAACTGGCTTTCATCGAGTCGCACCGCAACGAATTACCGGAACTGGACACGATCATGGTCCACCGGCGGCTGTATCCGCGCAACGGGTTTCTGGCGCACCTGATCGGCTACGTCGGCGAAGTCAGCGAAGACATGCTGAACCAGCCGCAGTTCGAGTTGTACAGCTCGGGCGACGTGGTCGGCCAGTCGGGCGTGGAGCGGCAGTACAACGGAATCCTGATGGGCAAAAACGGATCGCGCCAGGCGCTGGTGGATAGTCATGGCCGCGAGGTGGGACGGCTGGGCGAGACCGATGCGGTGCCCGGCAAACAGCTGCGGCTGACGATAGATATTGACCTGCAGATCGCAGCCGAGGAAGCGCTGGGGGACAAAAACGGGGCCGTCGTCGCCATGGACCCGCGCACCGGCGAGATTCTGGCCATGGTGAGCCGGCCGACATTTGATCCCAACAGTTTTGCGGTGCGGGTTTCGCGGGACGAATGGAACAAGCTGGTTACCGATCCCGACAAGCCGCTGCTGAACAAGGCGATTCAGGCGCAACTGGCGCCCGGCTCAACCTTCAAGGTCATTATGTCGGTGGCGGGCTGGCAGGAGCACGTTGCCCAGGATCTGCACGTGAACTGCACCGGCGGGGCGGAGTTTTACGGGCGCAGGTTCGGCTGCTGGGTGAAGGGCGGTCACGGTCCGGTCACCCTGGAGAAAGCCATCTATCAGTCGTGCGACGTTTTCTTCTACACGCTGGCGGAAAAACTGGGCATTGATCGCATCGCCAAATATGCGACGGCCCTCGGGCTCGGACAAAAGACGGGAATTGACCTGCCTAATGAAGTGAGCGGCGTGATGCCGTCGGAAGAGTGGAAAATCCGCAACTTCAAGCAGAAGTGGTTTGCCGGGGAAACCATTTCGGTGGGCATCGGGCAGGGTGCGATCGCCATCACTCCGGTGCAACTGCTGCGCGCCATTTCGGCAGTTTCGATGGGGGGAAAGCTGGTGGTGCCGCACGTGGTGAATCCGGAAGGATTGCCGCAGGGGTATATCGAGACCGGGCACTACGAAGAGGTCAAGAACGTCGGGATTGATCCGGAGGGATGGAACTTCATCACCGATGCGCTGTCACGGGTGCTGCTGCCGGAGGGGACGGCGCCGTCCGCGCATGTCCCGGGAATTGACATTGCGGGCAAGACGGGTTCGGCGCAGGTGGTGTCGCTGGCCACTCGGGCGCGGTTCAAGAACAGTGACGATCTGGCGCAGAACGGGTGGTTCGTGGGGTTCACTCCCCGGCGCAATCCCGACATTGTGGTTTGTGTTCTCTTCCAGGGCGGCGAGCACGGCAGGCTGGCCGCACGGCTGGCGACCCAGGTGATCAAAGCCTACGTGGACAAGCAGCACCGCACGCCGCAGAAACTGGTGGAGCAGCCCAAGACCGACGGACCAAAGACTGGCGGCAAGGTGGATATCGGAGCGCTGTGGACGGTGCCGGACTCCGAGGGAGATAAAGACGGGCTGCAGGCGGGGCGGTTTGTCGTCAATTTACCGAAGAAGAAGATGGTGATGGCGGCGGCGGCCCCGGGAATGGCTGCACAGTAATTAAGATGAAGAATCGACTGGCAACTAAGAACTGGAAACTGAGAACAGAGAACTGATGGCACGCTACGTTTCATATCGCGATTTTGACTGGGTGCTGCTGGGCTTCGTGCTCCTGATCTGCTGCCTGGGGGTGATGGAGATCCACAGCGCGACCATGCACACCAAGTTTGCCGGGGCGCATGTGCGGCAGGTGTACTGGGTGCTGGCGGGCGTAGCGGCGATGTTCGTGATCAGCCTGGTGAACTATCAGGCGCTGCTCGAAAAGATTCACTGGTTTTACATTGCCGGGGTGGCGTCTCTCATGGCAGTGCTGATCTTCGGCCAGAAATATCTGGGAGCGAAACGGTGGATCAAAATGCCCGGCGGCAACCACTTCCAGCCATCGGAATGGGTCAAGCTCATCCTCATCCTGGCGGTCGCCAAGTATTTTGCCGACATGCGCCAGCGGGAACTTTCCTGGGCCGATTTTATGAAGGCGGGCGCGATCGTCGGCGTCCCCATGCTGATGGTGCTTAAGCAACCGGACCTGGGCACGGCGCTGACCTACCTTCCGATCGCGGCGATGGGAGTATTTCTGGGTGGGCTGCAATGGAAACAGGGGCTGGCGGTTGGCCTGCTCGCAACGGTTGCTGTGGCGGCGGTTTTCTTTGTTCCCAGGGTGCACGTGTTGAAGTCGTATCAGAAGCAACGCCTGACCAGTTTCGTCGATCCGGAACTCGACCCGCAGGGGTCGGGGTACCAAGTTGAGCAATCCAAGATCGCGGTGGGTTCCGGGGGCCTTTGGGGCGGAAAAGGCTCGCAAACTCACGGTGCTTTCCTGCCCGTGCCGCAGACCGACTTCATCTTCGCGGCTTTTGCCGAGGAGCATGGATTCGTAGGCGCGCTCGGGGTTCTGCTGTTATACTTCATTGTGCTGATGCGTTTGACCCAGAACGCGCAAACAGCGCCCGACCGCGCTGGCACGTTCGTGGTGATGGGTGTGGTGGCTGTGCTTAGCTTCCACATTTTGGTCAACGTCGGCATGGTGGTTGGCTTTATGCCGGTTACCGGAATACCCCTGCCGTTAATGAGTTACGGTGGGTCTTCCGTGTTGTTCATGTTCCTGGCGCTGGGGATGGTGATGAATGTTCGCATGCGCCGCTTCGTAAACTAGCCGGGTGACTCGGTTAGGGCGGGCTCCCAGGAACCTTGAACTCGGAAGACGGCAGGAAGCAGTACGCTGCGCCCTTAGGTGCAGCCACAAAGATCAAGATATCGATCGCCCCCGCGTAAAGGGGGCAATTCACCGGCCAGGGAACAGGAGAAGGCCGGGCAGGATTGAAGCTGAGTATCAGCCGGGCAGGGAACGGCCCCCCGACCGAAGACGGTCTGAGAGTGCGGTCACAACCCCGGCGAAAGTTAAAGCGATAAGTGCGAAAGATTCCCAAGCTTGCGCAGCGGACTCGGCCCGGGGGAAGATTCCCAGGCATAGGCCGTCCCCTATCCGGGGCAGCGTCGCGACGCTCAATCCTCCCCCTACTTCCTTGATTCCACGCCGGTGAAGCCCGTCCGACTTCCTAGATGAGTTGGCGGGACCGGAGTGTTCGATGAACAAGGAATTATTTGTTTCCTCCACGCCTCACGAAACCAAGGTGGGGCTGGTGGAAGACGATTTACTCGCCGAAGTCTACCTGGAACGAGAGAACGAATACACCCTGGCCGGGTCCATCTATAAAGGCCGTGTGACGCGTGTGCTGCCCGGCATGCAGTCAGCTTTTGTGGACGTTGGCCTGGAGCGCGACGCCTTCCTGTACGTTTCCGATTTCATGGAGTTGGAGGAGCACGACGAGGATTTGACCGACTCGGTTCCGGCCAGCCGCGGCGTGCAGGATTTGCGCACGCAGGCTGCACCGCCGGAGGCGGCAGCGGGGGCGGAAGCGCCCGGACAGCCCATCTTCCGGGAAACTGGTGACGAGAGTGGGGAAGAGGAACCAATCGAGGGTGAGGGGAATGAGGCCCAGCCTGGGGCGCTGGCGAGTCCGGGACTCGAGCCTGGGAATGGCGGCGATGCCCAGAGAGGCGAGCGCGGGAGCTACCGGGGACGGCGTCGCCGCCGCGGCGGCCGACGCGATGGGCGTGATCTGGGGCCGGAACGCGGGCCGGAGAGAGATGTGGAAGCAGGGTCCGAGCGCGCACCTGAGCCGCGCTTCGAGCGGCCGGCGCGGCCGGCGCAAACTTCCCGTCCCGCGGAATCGGGCCGAACGCAGCCTTCAGGTCCGCCTCCGGGATACCAGCCGATGCTGCTGCCGGGAGAGTCCATTTCCAAGTATCAGCGCTTGGCACAGCAGGCGCCCGCGCCGCGGCCTGCCGAAGCGGTAGCCGAAGCGGCGACGGAACTGCCGGCTGAGCCAGCGGCTCCTCTAGCGGCGGCCTTCCCCGAAGATGAGCCAGTGTTTGCGTCGGGCGTGGCGTCGGCAGCGGTGACGGAACCTCTGCACGAGGAGCATGAAGATCATCATGATGGGTTGAGCGCCGTGACCGAAGAGCCTGCAGAGTCAGCCTCTACTGTGACCGTCTGGAGCCAGGGGTTCCGGCGTCGGGAGTCGGGGGCGGCGGCGGCTCCAGCCTGGGCTCGCGAAGCCGCCGTGACCGAAGAGCGCGCGGCTCGGGAGCATGGAGAAGAGCCCGAACAGAAATACGTTGAGGAGGAAGAAGAGGAGGTTGCGCCGCAGGCGGCTGCTGAACCCGCAGAGCGCAGCGCGCCGCCGGAACAGCCGAGCCCGGTTTTCGCGGCGCCCGGCACCATGGAGGAAGAAACCATAGATGAGGACGAGGCGGATACGATCCGTTACGAGTCTTCTTCCGATGAGGGTTATGACGAGTTTGAAGAGGAGACCACTGCCGCGGGTCCCGACCACCTGAACGGCGATGCCCGGGAAGTGGTTTCGGAAATTCACCGGTCGTCGTTGAGCGAAGCTGGGCTGGCTGCTGGCGATGGACATGCCCCAGAGGGCGCTCCTGCAGAAGGCGAAGAAGACAGCGAAGAACTGGAACTGGAAGAGGCCCAGGCTGAGGCTGAGGCCATGCTCGAAGCCGAAGCCCGGGGTAATGACTCAGTAGACGCCCGGGCCGAAGTCAGAGCTCCGGCGGCTACAGCGGGCTACACGCAGAGAGCGCCGCGGCCGGCATGGGAACGCCAACGCGGTCAGCGCGGACGCCGCCCCCCCAGCGGTGGACGCCGCGGATTCCGCCGGCGCGAATCGGCTCCGGTGCCGCTCATCAGCGATCTGCTCAAAGAAGGGCAGGAAATTCTGGTCCAGGTCGCCAAGGAGCCCATCGGCAAGAAGGGCGCGCGCATCACCAGTCACATCGCGCTGCCGGGCCGCTTCCTGGTGTATATGCCAACAGTCAACCACACCGGCGTGTCGCGCAAGATTGCCTCCGAGGAAGAGCGGCAGCGGTTGAAACGGATTATCCAGAGCGAGCGCGAGAACGGCCATGGCGGCTTCATTGTGCGCACGGCCGCGCAGAACGCGAACGAAGACGAATTGCGCGCCGACATCCGCTTCCTCAAGGGACTGTGGAATGAAATCAAGACGCGGGCCGAGAATTCCAAGCCGCCGGCGCTGATTTACCACGACCTCAACGTGGTGGAGCGCGTGCTGCGCGATCAGGTCACCTCCGACTTCAGCGTGATCTGGGTGGATACGGAACCGGAGTACGAGCGCATCCTGCGCTTCTTCAACCGTTTTCAGCCTGGGATGGTGAAGCGCGTCAAGCTCTACACCAAGGAAACGCCGCTGTTTGAGCAATTCGGCCTGGCCGAGGAAATGAACAAGGCGCTCAAGTCGAAAGTCTGGCTGAAGAGCGGCGGCTACATCGTGATCAACCAGACCGAGGCGCTGGTGGCGATTGACATCAACACCGGCAAGTATGTGGGCAAGACGCAGCGCCTGGAAGACACGATCGTCAAGACCAACATTGACGCCATCAAAGAAATCGTGCGCCAAGTCCGCCTGCGCGACCTGGGCGGGATCATCATCATTGACTTCATTGACATGGACGAGCGGCGCAACCGCCAGCGCGTGATGCAGGCGCTGGAGGAGGAACTGCGGCATGACCGGGCTCCCTCGAAGACGCTGCAGTTCAACGATTTCGGGCTGGTCGCCATCACCCGCAAGCGGGTCAAGCAATCGCTCGAACGCACCATTGGCGCGCCCTGCCCGTATTGCCAGTCCACCGGCTACGTGAAATCGGTGACCACGGTGTGCAACGAAATCTACGTGGAGATGCGCAAGATCGCCAAGCATCTGGAGCACGAGGACGTGATGCTGCGCGTGCATCCCGATGTGGCCAAGGAGTTGAAGTCGAACAACGCCAAGCTGCTGAACGAGATGGAAGAGCTGACCAAGCGCACCATCATCGTCAAGAGCGACCCGGCGGTACACCAGGAACAGTTCGACATTAACTAGCTGTCAGCCGTCAGCTGTCAGCCATGAGCAAAGGCGGGCCGTTATGGCCCGCCTACTTTCGTCCGACAATCGCGTCGTGAAGAGTGAAACCATGACTGCACCCATGCCCACGATCGCCAAGCGCATCAGTCCCATGCTCGCCACCGACGACATGAACAGGACGAAGTACTTCTACGAGAGAGTGCTCGGGTTCAAGCCGGTTCTGGACTCGCCGAACTACCTTGTCCTGGAGCGCGACGGGCAGACCATTCATTTCCAGAATGCGGCGTCTGAAGAAGTAATGCGCGCTATGCGCAAACATGGCGAGTTCTATCTGGAAGTTTCCGGGATCAACGCCTTGTGGGAGCACGTGAAGACCCTGAGGGACGAATACAAAATCAGCGATCTCTGCGACCGTGAATATGGGATGACCGAGTTTCACATCATCGATCCCAACGGAGTGCTGGTATTTGTCGGAGAGCCCACTTCGAGGCGGGGCTGAGGCTGCAAGTTCCTGCTTAGCTTCCCACGTTGGCCAGGGTTTTCACGGCGGCGTCGGAACGGGTGCGGAGTTTCTGAACGGACTCGTGAATCGTTTTGGCGGCCACTCCAGCGCCGCCCTGTTCGGCTTGTTTAGCCACGCTGCCGGCTTCTTCAATGGTGGTGCCGGCCATATCCAGCAGCACGACCACCGCGTCGGCGTGGAGCTTCCATAGCGAGGACATGCTCTGGCTGCGCTTGAGCTCTTCAAGTTCGGTGCTGATGCGGGCGGAGACCGAGACCAGGCGGATCAGGGAGCGAGCCACGTCCGCACGCAGAGTCTTCTCTTCGAGGAATGTGGCGCTGTAGGCGTCGGCCTCGGGCACGGTCAAGGTCAGGTTGAAGAAACGCATGGGCACAACCTGGCGATACTTGGGGTCGGCGACGCGCACAAACACGCGAATGGATTCCTCCACACGGCGCAGTTTGCCTTCTTCCGCCGAAATCTGATGCGCCGTAATTGCCGGGGGTTGGAATACCGGAGCGGGAAGGGGAACGCTGCCCGGCGCGACTCTGGCCGCCTTGGCCGCTGCCGCCGCGCCACCGCCAGGACGCGCTGCCCGCGACGCTGGCGTCATGAGAGAGCGGCGGATGGGAGGACGACGGTCGAGTTCCTTCTTCAGCCGGGAAACGCGGCGGAATTTCTCCAGTGTGCTGGTGTAGTCGGCCTGCAGCATTTCCTGCTGTTCGATGGCGGCGACATGTTCCACGGTGACTTCCACGCCGTCCACCGTGCTCAGAATCGTTCCGCCCATCTCTTCCAGAGCCTGGCCAAACTGTTTGATCTCGGTCAGGGCCTTGGCGAACAAGGCGTCAAACTTGGCGCCGAAAGCGGCGTTGTAAGCGGCGACCGTGGCCAGCACTCCGGGATGATAGAACGAGGAATCCAGCCACTGTTTCAGTTCGCGCACGCGTCCCACGATCCCGGAATCCATGAGTGCGTTGAAATCGTGGAAGCGCGAGGCCTCTTCGCGCAGGGGATCGAAGCGGCGCAGCAACTGCACGTGCTCCTCGGGTAACGACGGCACGTCGGTGTCGGCCAAAATCTCAATCAGCGCAATCTCGAAGGGCGAGAGCGGCAGAGCGCCATCCAGGCCGTAGCCGCTTTGCTGCCATTGCCCCGGAACGCGGGGATGGCGGTAAAGGAAAGTCGCAATCAGATCGGTTTTGTCGCGGTTGACGTCGCTGGGCGCGCGGCGGCGCACAAAGTAGCGTAGCAGGGCCTCGGCAACTTCCGAATCGGTCTCGGGGGTGAGCGCCTGGCGCAGCATCGCCGGCGTGATCGCCATATCGAGCAGGTGCAGCCAGCGATACATGCGGGAGAGAGTTTCGGGCAGTTCGCCTTCGGAGTGGCGGAGCGCGTCTTCATCGAGCCCGGCCGGAATGGGCACATCGCCGCCGAGCGAGTCCCGCATGAGCTTCTGGTAGAAGCCCTGGACCGTCGCCAGAATGGACAATTCAAACCGGAGATCCTCGGCCAACCAAGCCTCCGCAAGTGCGTTTTTTGGATAACACTTTACTCATGTAAAAGTAACGACGGGTTACCCAGCGGTGCAAGTTACTACTGGGGCGATGCCGGCAAGCGGTTTGGAATCATGTTCGCCGGAGGTACATGGACTTTTGCGCGGCTGAAGCCGCACCCTTTCAAAACAGGTCGTTCAGAACACGACCGTCTTGTTACCGTAGACCAGGATGCGGTTTTCCACGTGCCAACGCACAGCGCGCGAGAGTACTACCTTCTCGAGGTCGCGGCCTTTGCGGATGAGGTCTTCGACCTCGTCGCGGTGCGAGACGCGAACCACGTCCTGCTCGATGATCGGACCGTCGTCGAGCACCTCGGTGACGTAGTGGCTGGTGGCTCCGATCAGCTTCACGCCGCGCTCGAAGGCCTGATGATAGGGACGCGCGCCGACAAACGCGGGCAGGAACGAGTGGTGAATGTTGATGATGCGCTGCGGGTAGCGGTGCACGAAGTCGTTGGAGAGAATCTGCATGTAGCGCGCCAGGACCATGAAGTCGGGGCGGTGCTGGTCAATCAGGGACTGAATTCTCGCCTCGGCTTCGGTCTTATTTTCTTTGGTGACCGAGACGATTGCGTAGGAAATCTTGTAGAAGTCGGCGATGGGCTGGGTGTCGGCATGGTTGGAAATGATCAGAGGAATGTCGCAGGCGAGTTCGCCGCTTTTCTGGCGATAGAGCAGGTCCACCAGGCAGTGATCGTATTTCGACACGAAAATTATCATGCGCGGGCGGCGGGAGGACAGTGCCAGCCGCCATTTCATCTGAAACTTGGCGGCCACAGGGTCGAAATAGCGGGCAAAATCGGCGAGGTCAGGCTCAGAGAGATTGATGTCGAAGTCTTTGGGATCGAACTCGACACGCATGAGGAAGAGGCCGGACTCTTCGTCGGCGTGCTCGTCGGCGTGCAGGATGTTGCCGTTGTGGCGATAGACGAAATCGGCGATGGTGGCGACTTCGCCCTTCGCGTCAGGACAAGAGATCAGGAGAATGGCGGAGTTTTTCATTTAATCGGCATGGTGCCAACTGTCATGTTAGATAGCGGGGCCAAGAGGTTTCGGCTAGTTTAGGAGAGGGCTTTACAGCGAAGTCCCCGCCGGCGGTGGAACAGGGTGCAATCTCAACCACGCGTCACGAAATTGATCAAAGCCCAGCCGCTTGGTCAGCATCTGCAGCACCAGTCGAGCCTCCGGCCATTTCATCTTGTCCAACAGCTGCGCTGAATCGCGAAAATCCCATGCGAGGTCCGGCGGCATACCTGACATCGAGAGTAAGTACTGCCCGAGCCACTTGATCTCTTCCTCGGCGCCGGGTCCCCTCCCCTCAAGAAAAAGACACAGGGCCTTCATAAGTCGCCCGATTACAACGTACCTAGGCTCGGGGCGGCTCAGTAGCTTCTCGATCAGCGGCGCCGCTTCGCGAAGTTCCCCGCGGAGGAGAAGGAGTTCGGCAAGGTTGGCTTGGAAGCCTGGATCCTCCCCGGCGCCAAAACCCTGCAACGCCAGATACGCCTGCTTGGCGTCATCGAGCAGTCCCGACTTCTGATATGCAATTGCGAGGTTGGCCAACGATATAAATCTTTTTTCGCGATCTGGCAGCGACACGATCCTTTTCAGTATTTCTCCTTCACGCTCTGGGTTCTCGGTTTTCTTATAGACATCCAACAGCACGAGGAGAGCTTGCGCGGTATGAAAGGGATCTCCGATTTCTGCGACCGCTTCCATGATAGGGACGCAGGCAGGGTAGTTTTTCGAAGCGTAGTAGCCCCATCCTGCAGCATAAAGAGCGGCTGAGTGCGACGCGGCGGCAGACGCGGCAATCGTCTCAGCGAGCTTACGAATTCGAGTGATCTCTTCGAAGATAATTTCTTCCATGATCGCTATCCCCCCCGGCCTCCCTTGGCTGGTCTGCCGGGGGCTTGCCCTCTTTGCTCGCCAGATAGACGGCGATGACCAGCAGTATGATCACCGCAACGCTGAATCCGAAATGGGACCACTCCCTGCTTTTGGCGAAATCGATTGCCAGACCCGTCACTATTGCGACCGCTCCCCATATGGTCTGGCAGACGGCGTTTCTGTAGCCGAGAGCCCCGATTCTTTCAGTGAGAATTGAACAGCGCATCTCCGCTCCGTGCGCGCGATCTAGGTGACCTCCACTTAACCCAGCCTCTGCCTCTAGTTGTGCTCTTAGCGTGCGGTTGTCCGACTCCAACTCGCTGTTGCGTTTGCACAGGAGCTTGATTGCACCAGGTTTGAGGAGTTCTTGTTCGGTAATAGCGGTGAGCTCAATCTCGGGGCCAGATGGGAGGGACGGTGCTATCGGTTCGGCAGGCATGGTCTTTCTACGGCGTAAAGGCTCCCGAGAACAAGGTGGGGTGCAGAGCGCTATTCTACACTAGCTCCGAGCGACCGGCTGATGCCCAGTCTGGTCCCTCGGTTGTATTATCCGCTCAGTGCTTTTACGATCTCCCGCGCAGCGTTCGCGCCCGAGCCCCCGGTCAATCCTGCGCCGGGGTGGGTGCCGCTTCCGGACAAATACAGATTCTGGATCGGCGTCCGGTACCGCGCCCAGGCCGCCATGCCGATAAACGAAATCGGCGATGGTGGCGACTTCGCCTTTGCGGTCGGGGCAGCTGATCAGGAGGACTGCGCTATTCTTCATGGAGTCGGTGTGGAGCAGCCGCGATGCTGAACAAAGTGTGGCACCAGAACAACAGAATGCCTGCAAACGCAACGCTGGAGCAGAGAATCCGGTGGCACAGGGAACATCAGAAGCATTGCGCCTGCCGGGGAGCGCCGCAAAGTCTAAAGAAGTACTTTACCGGAAAGAACAGGCGTAAGCACTAGCCCTGGCAGGCTGCGGAACGAATTCGCACAATTTGCCTCGGACGCCGAGCCCCTTCGGTTGTGCCAGTGTCCTGTACAATTTGGCTTCCGATGAGTTCGTGCGCAAAGTGGTGGCTAGGTGTGGCGGGCGCGCTGCTGCTGGTTCTGGCGGCGCAGGCCGAACCGGTTTCCCAGCTCAAAGCCACCGGCTACGTCAACGACTTTGCCCACGTTCTGGATCAGAACGCGATCGCGCAGATGGACGAGATCTGCCGGCAGATTGACGAGAAAGCACATGCCCAGATCGCGGTCGTGACCATCCATTCCCTCGAGGGCTCTGATATCGAAGGCTACGCCGTCGATCTCTTCCATCAGTGGGGCGTTGGAAGCAAGTCAACCAACCGTGGAGTACTGATTCTGTATGCCATTGACGACCACCGCGCGCGGATTGAGGTGGGCTATGGGCTGGAACCTATCCTGCCCGATGGGAAAGTGGGTGGATTTCAGCGGGAAGCGGTCCCGCTTATGCGGAGCGGGGACTACAGCCAGGCGCTGCTGCTGGTCACCTCGCGCGTTGCCCAGGTCATTGCTCAGGATGCAGGCGTGCAACTCACGACCCCGCAACTTCCACCGGCTCGGGCCGAGCCTAGGGAGCAGCCGGGCGGAGGGATATCGGCCGGCGGAATTATTCTGCTCATTGTCATCGTACTCATCGTTCTTTTGACTCCGCTGCGCACCGTACTTTCCTGGATTCTTTTTTCTGGAATGTTTGGCGGTGGAGGGGGATCGAGGGGCGGTGGCTGGGGTGGCGGCGGTTTTGGCGGCGGTTTTGGCGGCGGGGGCGGTTTTGGCGGATTCGGCGGTGGCAGTTCCGGTGGCGGCGGGGCTAGCAGCAGTTGGTAGTCAGCGAGGCGCAAATGGTTCCGGAGAAAAAGATTAGCGACTTTGTCACGCGTCTGCAGGCGGCGGCGGGAGCGAACCTGGAGAGCGTGATCCTGTTTGGATCGGCGGTCGCGGGAGATTTTCATCCCGAGTTTTCGAACGTGAATCTGTTCTGCGTGATTCGCGACAGCTCATTCGGTGCATTGCAGGCGCTCGCGCCTGCCGTCAAATGGTGGGCTGCGCAGAAAGAGCCGCCTCCGCTGTTCATGACCCGTGACGAGATCGCGCGCTCTACCGATGTGTTTACGATTGAGTTGATAGACATGCAACAGCAGCACCGTGTTGTCTTCGGCGCAGACGTCTTGCAGGGCCTAACGATTCCGGCGAACCTGCACCGGGTCCAGGTGGAGTACGAACTGCGGGAGAAGCTCGCGCTGCTGCGCCAGCACTTGCTGCTGGCCTCGGGCAATGACTCGCGCCTGTGGGAATTGCTGCTGCGGTCGGTTTCGTCGTTTGCCACACTCTTCCGCCACGCGCTGATTGTGCTGGGTCACGATGCGCCGGTTGGAAAGCGGGAAGCGGTGCAGGCATTGTCAAAACAGATTGGGTTTGACGCCTCCGGTATCCTGCAGGTGCTGGACGTGAGAGAGCGGAAATCCGACCGGAAGAAGTTCGATGTGGCGGACGTTTTTGCTCGATATCTGACGGCGTTGGAGCAGGTAACCGCCGCAGTTGATAGAATGCTGGACTCGGGCGCTGCGGGCTGGTCGTAGAGCCCACCCTTGTTTGTTCAGGAGAATCTTATGGGCAAGGCACTGATCGTGGTCGTGGTGATCGTGGCAATTCTATTGCTGGGCAGCTTGTTTGTTTTTGGCCAGTACGTGAGCGTAAAGAATACGCTGGTCAGCAAGAATGAGGCGGTAAAAGCGGCCTGGTCGCAAGTGGACATTGTGCTGCAACGCCGCGCCGACCTGATCCCCAATTTGGTGGAGACGGTGAAAGGCTACGCGCAGCAAGAGGTAACGGTGTTCGGCGATATCGCGAAGGCGCGCTCTGCTCTGCTTTCCGCGGGCACGCCTCAAGAAAAGATAGCGGCCAACGGCCAACTCGATGGAGCGCTCGGGCGCCTGCTGCTGGTGGTCGAAAACTATCCTCAGTTGAAGTCCAACGAGAATTTCCTGCGCCTGCAGGATGAACTCGCGGGCACGGAGAACCGGATTGCGGTCGAGCGCAAGCGCTACAACGACACGCTGCAGGATTACAACACGTACGTGCAGCAGTTCCCCAACAGCTTGTTCGCGGGATTCGCGGGATTCAAGGCGAACGAAGCCTACTTCGAAGCGTCGCCGGGATCGCGCGAAGTTCCGAAGGTAAACTTCTCCAGTCCGGGCGCGGCGGCTCCGCAGGCGAATCCTCAGCCGGCGCCCGTGCACTAGTGTCCGGCTGCGCGCGCCGAAACCGTAGTTCGTGCGCAGACCGCTCGGTTAGCGCTTCAGTTCCTTCACGATTTCTCGCGCGGCGTTCGCGCCCGAGCCGCCGGTCAATCCCGCGCCGGGATGGGTTCCGCTTCCGCACAAATACAAATTCTGGATCGGCGTCCGGTACCGGGCCCAATCGAGCAACGGGCGCATGGTGAAGAACTGGTCGAGCGCGAGGTCGCCGTGGAAAATCTGCCCGCCGGTCAGGCCGTAGACTTCTTCGAGGTCACGCGGGGTGATGATCTGGTGGGTCAAGATCAATTCCGGCAGATTCGGCGCATATTGCGCGAGGGTCTGCACCACGGTCTGGCCCAGGGCGTTGCGCTGTTGATCCCAGTCTCCTTTGAGTTTGTACGGGGCGTACTGCATGTAAATGGACATCACATGCCTGCCTTCGGGCGCAAGCGTGGGGTCGGTGAGCGAGGGGATCGTGGCTTCGAGATAGGGCTGGCGTGAGAAGTTGCCGTACTTGCACTCGTCGAAGGCGCGCTCGAGATAATCAATTTCGTGGCCGATGTGGATGCGACCCCGGAGCACTGCATCGTCACCATTCTTCAGCGCGCTGAACTTGGGCAGACCGGAAAGCGCAAGGTTGACCTTCGCCACCGTGCCGTTGCCGCGGTAATGCTGCAGCTTTTGCACGAAGTCGGGCGAAAGATGCATGGGGTCGGTCAGCTTGAGCAGCGTGCGTTTGGGGTCGGCGTTGGAGATGACGGCGCGGGCCTGAATTTCTTCTCCAGTGGAAAGCAGCACGCCGGTGGCGGCGCCGTTCTGCACGCGAATCTCAATGACCTCGGCGCTGGTGCGGATCTCTGCGCCCGCGGCCTTGGCGGCCGAGGCCATCGCCTGTGTCACCGCGCCAATGCCGCCGGCGGCGAAGTGCGCCGAGCCTGCCGGATGAGCATCGCCCGCGGCGCGGATCAGCAGCACCAGAGCGCTTCCGGCTGACCAGGGGCCCAGGAAGGTTCCGAAGACGCCGCGAGCGGCGACCACGGCGCGTAGCAACTCGGTTTCAAAATATTCCGAAACCAGATCCGCGACCGCCATGGGCCCCCAGCGCAGCAGGCGGAACATGTCTTTCTTGCCCAGATTTCGCATGGCGCGGCCGGTCTTGAGCATGCTCCAGAGGTCGCCCCGGCTGGGGTGGTCAATATCGGGCGGCACGGTTGCGAGCGCTTCGCCGATCACTTTGCTGATCTTGGCGAGCGACTGCTGAAATTCGGGATACTTGGCCGCGTCCTTCTGCGAGAACGCCGCGATTTCCTGCGCGGACCTGTTCGCATCCTGGTACAGCGTGAGGGCGCGGCCGTCCGGGGAAAGAGCCGTGACGCAGACTTCCGGAGTGATCAGGCGCAGGCCGTGCTTCTCCAGTTGCATGTCGCGGACGATGTCCGGACGGATCGGACCGGCAGTGTGCGCCAGGGTCGAGCAGCGAAAGCCGGGATGAAATTCGTCGGTGACGGCGGCTCCGCCGACTTGCGTTCCGCGCTCGAGGATCAGAGGCTTGAATCCCGCTTTGGCAAGATAGAAGGCGGTGACCAGCCCGTTGTGGCCGCCGCCGATGATAACGACATCGCGTGCGCCTTGGCTTTGTGCTGGCATCAGGCCGCTCCCTTGATGTCTTTCAGAATTTCCAGCGCCGCCAGCCGGCCGTTGGCGCCCATGATGCCGCCGCCCGGGTGCGTGGCCGATCCGCACATGTAAAGATTCTTGATGGGCGTGCGGTACTGCGCCCATCCCGGCACGGGACGCAGGAAGAACAGTTGCTCCAGCGAAAGCTCGCCCTGGAAGATGTTGCCCTCGCTCAGTCCCCACTCGCGTTCGAGATCGAGCGGCGTGACGACCTGCTTGTGAATGATGATGTCTTTTAGGTTGGGCGCGTACTCGGAGATGGTATCCACAACGGTGTTGCCGAAGGCTTCTTTTTCGGTGTCCCAGTTGAGGCCGGGGCGCAGCTTGTAGGGCGCATACTGCACGAAGCACGACAGTACGTGCTTGCCCGGAGGCGCAACGGAAGGATCGGTGAGCGAGGGAATCACCATGTCAATGTACGGGCGCTTGGAAAAGTTTCCGTACTTGGCGTCGTCATAGGCGCGTTCCATATACTCGACCGCGGGGGAGATGGAAATCGCGCCGCGCAGATGCGCGCCCGGTCCGGGCATGCAGTTGAAGTTGGGCAACCCGTCCAGCGCCATGTTGACCTTGCCGGAGGAACCGCGGAACTTGTAGCGATTCACTTCCTCCAGGAAATCGCCGGGCAGGTGCTGGGCTTCGATGAATTTGGTAAACGTCAGGCGCGGATCCACGCTGGAGGAAATTACGTCGGCGTAGAGTTCGTCTCCGTTCGAGAGTACGACGCCCTTCGCCTTTCCGTCTTTGACGATAATCTGCGAGATGGCGGCTTCGGTGCGAATTTCCACTCCGGCTTCGCGGGCCGCGTCGGCGATGGCGTTTGAGATCGCGCCGGTGCCGCCGCGGGCAAATCCCCAGGCTCGAAACGCTCCGTCAATCTCGCCCATGTAGTGATGCAGAAGAACGTAGGCCGTTCCCGGGGAGCGCACGCCGAGAAACGTGCCGATGATGCCGGAGGCCGACATGGTCGCCTTGAGCACGCCGGTCTCAAACCATTGATCCAGGAAATCAATGGCGGACATCGTCATAAGCTGGACTTGGTTGTACTTGTCGTAGCTCGACATGCCCTGAAAGCGCTTGCCGATGAACAGCAACTTCATCAGTTCCCGAGGATTCAGCGTAGTCGGGTCGGGCGGCACCATGCTGAGAATCGGCTTCACAAAGCGACACATGGCCTGCATAGCTTTGCCGAACTCGTCGTAGGCTTCGGCGTCCACCCGCGAGTGGCGGGCGATTTCACGGTGCGTCTTGCCATGGTCGTTGACGCGCCACAGGTAATCGCCGCTGGGCATGGGCGTGAACGTGCCGTCGAGGGGAAGGATTTCAAGGCCGTGGCGCGGAAGATCGAGGTCGCGGATGATCTCCGGCCGTAAGAGCGAGACGACATAGGAGCAGACCGAGAACTTGAATCCGGGGACGATCTCTTCGGTGCAGGCCGCGCCGCCCAGCACGTAGCGGCGTTCGAGCACCAGCACTTTCTTGCCCGCTCGCGCCAGATACGCGGCGTTGACCAGGCCGTTGTGGCCGCCGCCGATCACGATTACGTCGTATGAATTATCCATGAGGTCTTAGCCTTTAGCTGTCAGTTGGGTGATTAGTGTGTGCCGATTAGAAACGCAATGATACTCGCGAGGGAAGGGCTGTGGCAGCGAAATCAGAGTCCGCTGGGAAGGGCACTCCATTGGATGATGCGGTGCATAGGAGAAATTCTACATTCTGGACTGCGATAACGTCGAGCGCGCCATTCGTCCGAATCTGCCTTGAGGGTCGATTTCTGCCGCGCGACGGAAATATTCCTGGCTCTTATCGCTGATCTGGAGCGCAAGGTAGGCTCGTCCTGCGTGGTAATGAACCTGAGCCAAGATCGACTTGGTTCTGACACCGCAGAGCCGGAACCCCTCTGCCAAAGCGGAATCTACCCCGCCTGTATCCGCCGAGTTCGCGGCGAGTGCCCATGCCAATACTGCCAAATCCTCGCCAAGCCTGTACTCCAGGGCTTCCTTGCCCATCCCCGTGGCGTGCCTGTCAATTTCAACCGCCCGGCGCGCTTGCTCTAGAGCCTCGGAAGATTCGCGTCCCTGACGCAGCCAAACCTCTGCGATTCCCCGCAGGCTTGCTCCTCGGTCCGGCCAAACCCGGCCGGCGTTTTCGTAGAATGCGATTGCCTCGGTGAATCGCTCCTGATCCATCAGCACGGAGGCCAAGGAGTTTAGAACCAGCGCCCTTTGGCGGGGTTCATCGTGTAAGGGAAGAGCCTCCCGCAAGCTGGCTTCTGCTTCGCTGAGCTGTCCCAGTTGATGCAGCATTAGTCCACGAAACATGCAGTACTCGGCCGATTTTACCGAACCGTCCTTCAGTTTTTCCGTTTTCTCCAGCCCCGTCGCATAGTCACCCGCGAGATATGCTGACATGATCGCGTCGATTGTCCTGCTCATGCGGAGGGTCTTGGCCACCACTCCCGTTCCCCTGCTACGCCAGATCAGATACACCACAAGGAGCGCGATTGCCAGCCAGATATATTGAGATGCATTCACTTTGTGTTACCTTTTTTGGAGCATTGTAACGCCTGATTCGATCTTCACGGGGGGAATCCGCTTGCCCATCGGAACCGCGTTTCACGACAGAACTTTTCCGCTTTGCCAGAGCCTGAACTACCGCGAGTGGTCGGGCTTTTACACCGTCAGCGTGTACGAAGTGCATCACGAGCACGAGTACAACGCCATTCGCAACGCCGCCGCGCTGATTGACGTCTCGCCGCTCTACAAATATCTGGTCAGGGGCAAAGACGCCACCCGGCTGGTGAACCGCGTCATCACGCGCGACATCAACAAGGTCAAGGTGGGCCAGGTGATTTACTGCTGCTGGTGCGATGAAGAGGGCAAGGTGATTGACGACGGCACCATCTCGCGCCTGGAAGAAAACGTCTATCGCTGGACCGCGGCCGACCCCAGCCTGCGCTGGTTCCGGCAGAACGGCCTGAACATGGACGTCCAGATCGAGGACATCTCCGAACAAGTTGCGGCGCTGGCGCTGCAGGGGCCGACTTCGGCCAAACTGCTGAAGGCTGTGGCTGAGGCCGACATTGCCAACTTGAAATATTTCCGCGTCACGCGCGGTAAGATCGCCGGCATCCCGGTGGACATTTCGCGCACCGGATACACCGGCGATTTGGGATACGAAATCTGGATGCCGTGGAAGGACGCCGTCAAGGTCTGGGACGCGCTGGCCGAAATGGGCCGCCAGTTTGATCTGCACGCTGCGGGCATGCTGGCGCTCGACGTGGCGCGGGTCGAGGCCGGGCTGCTGCTGATCGAAGTGGATTACACGAGCTCGAAGAAGGCCCTGATTCCGTCGCAGAAATTCTCGCCGTATGAGTTGGGATTTGCCAAGATGGTGCATCTGGAGAAGGAGAATTTCATCGGCAAGCGCGCGCTGGAGCGCGATGCGAAGAACGGCGTGCCCCGGCAACTGGCCGGGCTTGAGGTTGACTGGACCGACGTGGAGCGGCTCTACGAGCGGTATGGGCTCACTCCGGCGGCGCCGGCGCAGGCTTCGCGCGTTGCCATTCCCGTGTACGCGGGTGAGAAACAGGTCGGCAAGGCGACAACCACAAGCTGGTCGCCGGTGCTGAAGAAGATGATCGCGCTGGCCAGCCTGGAAACCGAACACTCGAAGCCCGGCACCCAGTTGCAGATGGAAATCACGATCGAGGCCATGCGGTTGAAGACGAACGTGAAGGTGGCGACGCTGCCGTTCTTCAATCCGCCGAGGAAGACCGCAACAACGGTGTAGCGGGCGAAAGAGACGTTGCAAGCAACGTCTCTACAGAAAAGCGATCGTAGAGACGTAGCTTGCTACGGCTTTCTCGCCAGCACTCCTGCCGCTCGCAGCTTGCCCGCATGATCCCCGTATACCGCTCAAAGATCGTCTACTCCACGGCCGCAGCCTTCGTGCTGCTGCGCTTCCAATATAAATATCCCGGAACGCCAATCAGAACAATCGTTGTGCCCCAGAAGGCCTCCCACGGTCGCGTGATGATGGTGTTCAACGTCCACGCCGTGCCAATCAGCACGTAAATCGCGGGCAGCCACGGGTATCCGGTGCAGCGGTACGGCCGCGGAATCTCCGGCCGCTTCCAGCGCAGCAGGAACATGCCAATCACCGTCAACGTGTACGAGAGCACCATGCCATAGATGACATATGTGTAAAGCTGGTCGTAGCGCCCGCTCACGGTGAGAAGAGCGGCCCAGATGCCTTGCCCGATCAGGCTGAAGGCCGGAGTCCGCCATTTGGGATGGATCACCGCCATGCGCCGGAAGAAAACGCCATCCTGCGCCATGGCCATATAGACGCGGGCGCCCGACAAAGTGCAGGTGGCGGCGGCACTGAAACACGAGACGGCAATCATCAGCGAAAGCCACCCCGCGGCCTGCGGAGAGAACAACGCCGCGGCGGCGGCATGGGCGATGGTTTCGTGCTGCGCGATCTCTTTCAGCGGCAGGGCGTACACGTAAGTCACGTTCATTGCAACGTAAATGACGCCGACGGCGAGCACGCCCAAAACCATGGCCAGGGGCACGTTGCGCCGCGGGTTCTTCACTTCGCCCGCCACCCACGTGATGTACACCCATCCGTCGTAGGCCCAGAAGACGGCAATCAACCCGACCCCCAACGCCGAAATCAGAGCCGTGGGGCTGAGCCCCAGGGTTGGGGGAGTCCCGTGCGCTTGGAAATTCGACCAGTGTCCCTTGCCGATGGCAAAACCGAGAACCACGAAGGCCGACATGGCCGCGAACTTGGTCCAGGTGGAAACGTTCTGCAGCAGAGCGCCCCAGCGCAGGCCGAAAACATTCACGTAAGTGAGCACGGCGATCAGCACCAGGCCCAGCAGGTGCGCGCGGCTCACCGCAAGGCCGGCCAGCGAAAACACGATCCGCTCCTGCGAAACCACCGGGAACACCTGCCCCAAATAGGCCGCGGATGCCACCGAGAGCGCGGCGATGGTGCCTCCGTTGGCCACCGCGAACAGCATCCAGCCATATAGGAAGGCGATGAGATCGCCGTAGGCCTCGCGCAGGTAGATGTACTGCCCGCCGGAGTCGGGGAACATCGAGCCCAACTCAGCAAAAGCAAAGCAGGCACACAGCGAGATGAGCGCGCCCAGCACCCATACCAGAAGAAACAAGACCGGATGGGGCAGGGGGCTGGCGATGTCTTTCGCCGTAAGAAAAATAGATGAGCCGATCACGCCGCTGACCAGCAGCAGGACCGAATCGAGCAGGCCGAGCCCGCGCACCAGAGTGGGCTTGGAGTCGGACGACTGAATGTCAGTGGCTGGAACGACCGGGACAGGTTCCATTATCCGATTCCGAGTTCGTCGGGGGATTCGAGCGGCGTACCGCAGCGGCGGCAGATGACCGAAGAACAGTCGCCGCAAGTCAGCGGGTCGGTCACTTCTTCAGCGCAGTTCGGGCAGTAGAGCGGGCTCGGCTCCGGCTCAGGCGGGGTAGTGTGAGGGCGGGATGCCATGAGGAGGAAAACTGTAGCACAGATGGCGGGGCGACGTGGTACGCCCCCGGGTTTGTTGTTTCAGAAATCTGAAAGTGTCTAGCACCGCTTTCAGTCTGCGGTGTACCTGTTCCGGGTCGAAGACCTTCTTGGCGGGATCGTCACCGCCAACATTCGAATAGGCGATTCTGATGTCCAGTTCGTAGCACTTCTTTTCATGGAAGGCGCTGTAAACATATCCATCCATCAGGTTGCCCGTTGCCACACCATCGGTCTCCGTCACGTCAAATCTTGCCCCATTGACGATTTCGGTGTGCGAAGTTCCGACATGCGGTGGCGGCTCCTCAACACTCAGACATTTGCTTTCAGTATTTGTATGGCTCAGTTGGTTCACCGAGAAGGCTGCAGCCTGAAAGGTAGTGCCCTTCGTCGTGTCGTCTGCGGGATAGGCTACGCACACGACGGTACCTTCGGAGTTGCAAGCGACATCGGAGCAAACCGGGGTGAAGGCCTCACAGGATGCTTGGGGCAACCACCAGTCTGCTTGTTTCGCGTCCCTCTTGCACGAGACCAGCGAGTCAGGGTATTCCAGGCGAAACGCGCCATCTGCACTGGTGAAACTGCGACTTGCCGACTGCGGGTTGACGCGTGCTTGTGTGCTCAGAACGGCCGAGTGGAAGAGTGTCGTCACGGCCATGCCGGCCAACAGCCAACCGATTGTGGCGTATTTCATGACAAAATCATACACCCGGCGAAATGGTGTTCCCCGCACCCGTGAGGCCACGCAGGCGTGGATCAATGACCTTAGCGGCAAGGGAATGATGCGGTTCTTTCGCCACTCCATCGCGCCGTGCCTATTCGAGCGGCTTCGTGGTAAAAGGGACTAGACCAGCATGCCCGACAAACCCCAAACTCCCGACGAAAAACTGCAGCAGGAATTTAACCGCTGGGCGGCCGAAGGTGAAGGCGAGAAGATGGAGCGCCATCATCTCGATATCACCGCCAAGACCATCCGCCTCATGAGTCTTCGTCCCGGCGAGCGCGTGCTCGACCTGGGCTGCGGTTCGGGATGGGCCACGCGCCTGCTGGCGCGGCTGGTGGGCGAGGGGCCGGAAGGATTCGGACAGGTGGTGGGGCTCGATGTCTCCGATGAAATGGTGCGCCAGGCGCGCGAGGCGTCGAAGGACTTCGACAACATTCTTTACGTTTGGGGATCGGCGCAGCAGATTCCGTGGGAAGAGAATTTCTTCGACAAAGTTCTGTCCGTGGAATCGTTTTATTACTATCCCGACCAGGACCGCGCGCTGATGGAACTGTTTCGCGTGATGGCGCCGCGGGGAAGGCTATTCATCCTGATCAATCTCTATAAAGACAATCCTTACTCGCTGCAGTGGGTGGATAAGCTGAAGGTTTCGGTGCACGTGCGGTCGGCGTCGGAATACACCGAACTCCTCGAAAAGCACGCATTCGAAGACGTAGAGGCGCGCCGCATTCCCGACGACACGCCCACTCCGGATGATTACAAGACGAAATCCTTCAACAGCCTGGACGATCTGCGGGCGTTCAAGCGCGAGGGGGCGCTACTGCTGATGGCGTCGAAGCCCGATCTGCGGACACCGGCGCCGGGATACACGATCTACTGAGAGGGCGCGGGCAAAGTGCCTGCGCCACACGTTCTACTGCCCGAACGTTCAGATTTCGCTGTCGTCGTCATCGTCGTCATCGCGGTCGTGGTTGCGGTGAGTCAGGTCTTTCACCGGGCTCAGAGCGCGGCCGTCCTGGGCGTGATGAATCTCAATTCTGCCGTTTACGTTTTCCAGCTTGATGTGCGTGCCGCCGTTGCCCAGTTCGCCGCGCAGATCGTGGCCAACGTAGCGATGATGATTCACGCGCAGCCCAAGATCGTTCTCAATGCCGCCGGAGACTGTGCTGGCTTCGACTTCTGCCTGAGAGTCCGATGGGATCGTGAGTTCTACTGAGCCGTTCACTGAACTCAACTCGACGGCCTGCCCGGACAGTTGGTTAAACCGCGCTTCCAGGCGGCTATTGATGGTCGAGAGCTCCGCCCGTCCGGCAAGGCCGGTCGCTTCCAAACGTCCGTTGATGCAGGAGGCGCGCACTTCGCCGCTGACCCCGGTCACATCCAGCGAGCCGTTGATCAGCTTGATCTCGTCCAGGCGGGCGGTGCGTGGCACGGTCAGCGTGTACTCGACGCCGGCGGGGTTGTTGTGCGAACCCCAGTTGAAGGTGTGATCGTGGTCGCGGTATTTGGTGCGGATCGAGAGATAGTCTTTCCCCGAGTCAATCTCAATCTTCGCTTCATCCAAACGTTCTTTCGTTCCGGCGTACTTGATCGCGTCCACCTTCACTTCGTTGCGATCCCAACTGGAGATGTGTACCGCTCCGTTGATGTTGTCGAGTTCGATGCGGCCGTCAGGCGTCAGGGCGTAGGTTTGGTGGAATTCCTCGGTGACGTCGCCGCGGTGGTCTGAGGCGTGGGCTCCCAGGGCAAGAACGAGCAAAGCGCAGGCGGATCCCAGAACGGCTCCCAGCCAGCGAGCGGATTGGCGATTGCGGTTCATGACTCCCTCCGTTTCAACGCGTTAGACGGGGTAGCGTGGAATTGGTGAGAGGGTAGATGCGGAAAATTCTACGCGGCCGGGGAAGCGCGGTCTGTTTTCTTCCCAGCCTCGGTCAGCACAAACACGCCCAGGATCGCCATCTCCGGCTCAATGGGATGCCGGTAGCGCTGGTTAGGAAACGCGACGTAATACACCGCGGGATAAAGCACCAGCAGCCAGAACAACAGCAAGGCACCCGGCCTGCGCTGCCGCAGGGCTCGCGCCAGCCCCCAGAACATCAGCACGGAAGAAGCCAGGAACAGCGAATTCTTGACCTGCGCCAGCCACCAGATTTGTGCCAGCCGCGGCGGTCCCGCCCAGTAGTAGATGAAGCGCTTGAAGCAGAGGCCGGCAAAGCGGACGTAATCGGCTTTGATGTAGTCCACGGCCTGTTTCTTGCGCATGGCGATGTAGGGAAGTTCGCCCATCGCCACGTACTGGCGCAGGCCGTAAACGTCCTGCGTGGGATGCAGGTACTGCATCCAGGTTCCGTCGGCGCCGTTGCCGTTGCCCAGGCGCAACTCGGCGCCAAAGTTGTCGCGTATGAAAATGAACTTGCCGAACGTCTCATAGTTGCGGACCAGCCAGGGCGCGACGCAGGCACAGAAGACGGCCGACGCCAGCACCACGCCGGCCAGCGATGTCTTGCCCCGTTTCGCTCGGCGATACCAGGCCCATAGTCCCGCCGCCGGCAGAAACGAAACCAGCACCGTGCTGTCGAGCGCGGCGATACCCCAGAGCAGTCCGAACTCAAGCCAGGGCCGCCAGTCGTCGCGGTCCTCCATGGTCAGGGCGAGCCAGAGCAGCGTGGCCAGCAGCAGCGCCGACAGACTCGTTTCCCACACCCAGCGCGTACACCAGAACATGACGTTGGGCAACAGCGCCCAGGCCCAGGCGGAGCCGACGGCAACCTTTTCGGAAAAAATCCGGCGGGCGATGCGGAAGATCGGAACACAGGTCAACGCCGAGAAGGCGCTGTTGATGGTGAGCAGCACGAAGGCCGACGCCTTGGTGTAGATGCCGAAGACCAGAAACACCCCGGCCGTGAAATAGGGGTAGAGCGGAGGCTCCCAGGCGGTGGGGCCGGTGGGCGGGCCGAACGGGTTGCTGAAGCCGTGACCGGAAGCGAGTGACGCGGCGATGCGTCCCATTTCGAAGCCGAAGCCGAAGTTCTCGTCGGCGGATTTGAACTTGTAGGTGTGGCCGAGGATGATCCAGCCGACACGCAGAAATAGAGCGACGCCGACGATCCAGGTGGTTGATGTGCGGACGCGCGCCCAGGCCGCGAGAAGCGGTGCATAAGAGCGGGCAGACGCCGCTGGGCTCAGTTCTGCCGCTCTTGATTCCGTCGAACTGGATTCCATGCGTGGTTCTATTTGTAGCTGAGGGAAGCGGCGGGGGCAAATGAGCGCAGAAGTCCCGGGCTGAAGGCGCTGCTGAATCCGTGGACGTAGACGTATCGTGAAATGCAAACGGCCTCGGGTTCATCCGAGGCCGTCGCGGAAGCCTATCGGCTCCCCGCCAAGGTCACACGTTAATCAGGGATCTCCACCCTTTCGCAAAGAACGCGAAAGGACGGGGCACCCGCCGAGAGACGCGCACCGGGCTGCTTAACAGCGGGGCATCCGGTAGAATGAAAGTTTTGACCGGAGCTTTTGTTGATTTCTGATCTCATCCTATCCGCGAACCTGTCTGAGCACCTGACGGCGTGGGCTGGCCCCAGGGGCATTGGGCCGTACATCCGGCAGCATTTTCTGGACACCACGTTTCGCGGGCTTTACCACGCCAACGCGTTTGACGTGGCGTTGTTGATCCCGTATTTCATCGTGCTCATCCTGCTGGCGGGCTATGGTGTACACCGCTACGTCCTGGTTTATCTCTATTACAAGCATCGCAAGAACCGGACGACTGAACCGGCGGCGCGTTTTGAGGAATTGCCGCGGGTGACGGTACAACTGCCGATCTTCAACGAGCAGTACGTCGTGGAGCGACTGCTGGAGTCGATCTGCAAGCTGGAGTATCCACGGGAAAAACTCGACATCCAGGTGCTGGACGATTCAACCGACGAGACGGTCGAGGTGGCGCAAGCGCTGGTCGAGCGGTACGCCGCGCTGGGACATCCCGTGAGTTACCACCACCGCACGAACCGGGAAGGCTATAAGGCGGGAGCGCTGGCGGAGGGGATGAAGACAGCGAAGGGCGAGTTTATCGCCATTTTTGACGCTGACTTTACGCCGCCGGAAGATTTTCTGCTGCTCACCATTCATCATTTCACCGATCCGAAGATCGGAATGGTGCAGACGCGGTGGACGCACCTCAACCGGAATTATTCGTTTCTAACTGAGGTGGAAGCGATCCTGCTGGATGGCCACTTTGTGCTGGAGCACTCGGGGCGGGCGCGCACTGGACTTTTCTTCAACTTCAACGGAACGGCCGGCATGTGGCGGCGCACTGCCATTGAGGAAGCCGGCGGCTGGCAGCACGACACGCTGACCGAAGATACCGATCTTTCCTATCGCGCCCAGCTCAAAGGATGGAAGTTCATCTACCTGCAGGATGTGGAGTGTCCGGCGGAGTTGCCGGTGGAGATGACTGCGTTCAAAACGCAGCAGGCGCGCTGGGCCAAGGGACTGATCCAGACGGGGAAAAAGATTCTGCCGCGGGTGCTGCGCAGCGACGCGCCGCTGCACACCAAGATCGAGGCTTGGTATCACCTGACGGCAAACATCAGTTATCCGCTGATGATCATGCTTTCGGTGCTGCTGCTGCCGGCCATGATTATTCGTTTTTATCAGGGCTGGTTCCAGATGCTTTACATTGACCTGCCGTTGTTTATGGCTTCAACGTTCTCGATCTCCAGCTTCTATCTGGTTTCGCAGCGCGAACTGTTCCCCCGGACCTGGCCGCGGGCGCTGCTGTACTTGCCATTCCTGATGGCGCTGGGGATTGGGTTGACCATCACCAATACGAAAGCGGTGATCGAGGCGCTGATCGGCAAAGAGAGCGCGTTCGCGCGCACGCCCAAGTATCGCGTCGTCACGAAGCAGGACAAGGTCGGCGCCACCAAGTACCGCAAGCGGCTGGGATGGGTTCCGTGGCTGGAACTACTGATCGGCACCTACTTCGCGCTGACGGTTTACTATGCCGTGGACAATGAGAACTACATTACCGTGCCGTTCCTGCTGTTGTTTGTGGTCGGGTACTGGTACACGGGATTGATGTCGCTGCTGCAGGGGCGCTTCGGAAGGGCTTCTCTAAGCGCGACGGCACACACCAAGCCGTTTCCGGTGGGAGTGTAGTCCCGCACGTAATCAGAATTTGCGGCCCAAAAGGTGCCCTGCAATCGCGGCCGCCGCGCCCAGGCGTCCAAATCTCTCCTGGAACATCGTCGAATACAGCGCAGTCATGTCCTTGGGTGGGGGCGGTCTGCGTTCCTTTTCTTGAAGACTCATGGCTTCTGAAGGGCAGGTCGTTACGCAAAGCCCGCAGCCAATGCAACGCTCTTCCGCCACTTTGGCCGGCTCGTCATCGGCGACGATCGCGTCCATCTGACACCTGGTGGTGCAGGTGCCGCAGACTTCACATCGGTCGCGGTCCACCTCCGCCACGAAATCGGTTTGGAAGAATTCGGCCGGCCTGGGAAACTTTTTCGCCGTCGTCAGAACGCCGCAACAGCAACCGCAGCAACAGCAGACAAACAGCGGTTTCTGGGCGTTCTGCGGCTCCAGCACCAGACCCTCGCGGTCCGCTTGCTCCAGTAGCGCCAGCATCTCTTCCTTGCTGAGAGCGCGGGCGACTCCATCCTCGGTCATCATGGTCGCAGCCTTGCCGAACATCAAGCAGTTCTGCGCTTCGCTGGTCTTTTTGCATGGTTCCCCGGTGAGTTCCCGTCCCTGGCGGCAAACGCAGGGAATGGCAGCGAAGGGCCCGGGACTGGCTTCGACGAATCGGCGAATATCGTCATAGCTGGCCACCGCGCGTTCCACCGGGATGGACTTGTGGATTGGAACAATCCTCATCTGAGGCGTTCGCGGCCCTAGCATTTCTTTTCCGAAGGCTTCGTCGAAGTAGGCGCGCACGTCACGCTCAAGTTCCGGGGTCAGCCGGTTCACTTGCGCCTCGTACATGCCCAGCGCCAGCGGAGACTTCCCGTACCTGGGACCCTTCTTGCCCTGCAGCCTTAGGATGGAGCCTTTCCCGGCCATCCGGTCGAGAGCCTCGCGAAGTTGCTCCCGGCTCATCGTGTGGCGAGTTCGCCGATGAATCGTCGCCAGCGGCTCCGGAATTGCGCTCAGACACAAAGCCAGACGGGCTTCCGCCGGCGTAAAAAGCCGTTGGAGTATGCGAATTTCTACGCCGGAGTCGGTCGCCGGATACGGTACCGGCATGCGATCCAGGTGGCGCTGCAACGCGCGATAGATCTCGTCGCCTTTCATTTCGTTCGATCCTTAGGTTCTCTTCCAGCGAACTGGGATTGGTTCCAGCACGATTATAAGCCTGAGTTTCGTACCGACGATGCAAAACGACACGGCAACGGCCGGCTAACTCGGCGCTACGGTGGGGTTGGGAATTTTGTCCTTTCCTTGACCGCTCGTTTACAATCCAGTCGCTGACGTTCTCAATCCGCCGCGCAGTCTGGGCGGGGATGAGGTTTCTTCGAAGGAGGATGCAATGTTCCTCTCGCGCAGGATTTTCCATTCCACCGGCGTTGTCGTTCTGGCCGGATTTCTCCTGAGTTGCGGTTCCGCTCACGACTCCGACGAGTTTTACGTTCTGGTCTCGGCGAACCTGCAGGTTCCTTATTGGAAGACGGCAGGGGCGGGGTTCTCCAATGCCGCATCCCAAATGAAGGTGCGCTCCGACTTTGATGGGCCGCAGACCTTCGACCCCAAGGCCGAGCGCGAAGCTCTGGATCGGGCGGTGCAGAAGAAAGCGACCGGCATTCTGCTGGACGTGACCGATGCGGCGCTGCTCAAGGACAGCATTGATAAGGCAGTGGGGGCCGGCATCCCGGTGATTACGATTGATTCCGACGCGCCGGCAAGCAAGCGGCTGTTCTTCATCGGCACCAACAACTATCAGGCGGGCTTGATAGGCGGACAGCGCTTGGCGCAGGAACTGAAAGGCAAAGGGAACGTGGTGGTGTTTACCATGCCCGATCAGCCCAACCTGCAGGAGCGCCTGGGCGGTTACAAGGCCGCGCTGGCGCGCACTCCGGACATCAAGATCGCCCGCGTTGTGGATATTCAGGGCGACCCGCGCATCGCCTTCGACACCACGACCCAGATCATTGGCAAGGAGCGCGACAAGGTAGACGCCTTCGTGTGCCTGGAAGCGCAGTCAGGGAAGGAAGTGGCGGGGGTGCTCAACAGCTATCACGTGACGGGAAAGGTCGTGATGGCGATGGATACCGACCAGGAGACCCTCGACTGGATCCAGAAGGGCGGAATCGCGGCGACGATTGCGCAAAAGCCTTACACGATGGCATTCGTCGGACTGGAGATGCTCGACAACCTGTACCATCACAAGCCGGCGTCGCTGGATAAGGATTGGTCGAGGGACAGCTTCGCGCCGATCCCAAGCTTTGTGGACACAGGTTCGGCCCTGATTGACAAGTCCAACGTGGATGCCTTCCTGCAGGCGGGAAAGAATCTGACCCCCGCGCCGAAGTGAGGACGGCCCTAACGCACGAGCAGACTGACCATGGTTGGACAACGATGATTGGAGACTCAATGCGGAAGCTGTCATTTTCTTTTTTTCTTGCAAGCCTGATGGTTGTATTGGCGCTGACGCGGGGAAGTGCCCTGGATCGCCAGCCGGGCGCCGATTATCACGCGCGCCGCGAGGCGCTGGCCAAGAAGGCCGGAGGTGTGGTGGTGCTTCTGGCGCCGCTGGAGCCGATGGACGCGGTTTATGCGTTTCGCCAGGAAGATAATTTTTACTATCTCTCCGGCGTGACCACTCCGGGAGCGGCGTTGCTGGTGGCTCCCGCCGTGGAAGCCCAGGGCGATACTCCGGCGCGGGCCTACACAGAAATTCTTTTTCTGCCTCCGCACAATTTGCGGCTGGAGAAATATACAGGCCCACAACTGGGTGCAGACAGTCCAGACGCTACCAAGGTTACCGGCTTCGACTACGTGGACGAAATGAGCAAGCTTCCGGAGGAGGTGGGGAAGTTGCTGGCGGGCGGGCGCCCGGTGATCTATACGGATGTCTCGTCGCAGGGAGAATCCAACGGCAGCACGGAAGCGCTGTCTCTCCTGAAGCGCACCACCACGTTTGTGTTTCTGCAGGACGTTAAACCGATGTTGTCTTCGCTGCGCACGGTGAAAGACGCGGGAGAAGCCGCGCTTCTGCGCAAAGCGGTGGACGCTTCGGTGGCGGCCCACTTCGCGGCCATGAAAGCGGTGAAGCCGAACGTTGCGGAGTATGAGATTTCCGCGCTCATGCAGTATGAATGGGGACGGCGTGGTTGCGAGCGGCCTTCCTACGCGCCCATCGTCGGCTCCGGGCACAATTCGACCGTGCTGCATTACTCGGAGAACACCAACGCCATGAAAGCCGGGGATGTGGTGGTGATTGACGCTGCCGGAGAATACTCCATGTACGCGGCCGACATCACCCGTACGCTGCCGGTCAATGGACACTACACGGCGCGCCAGAAGGAGATCTACGAGATTGTGCTGGGGGCGCAGGAGGCGGCCATGGCCGCGTTCCAGTCGGGCAAGTCCATGCTCTTCGGCGATGGCGACACTTCGCTCAACAAGGTCGCCAAAGACTACATCAACTCACATGGCAAAGACCTGCACGGGCAGCCGCTGGGCCAGTATTTCATTCACGGGCTGGGGCACTACCTCGGCTTGAACGTACACGACCCGGGGGACTACAAGATTCCACTCGCTCCGGGCATGGCGTTTACGATTGAACCCGGAATCTACATTCCGGAAGAGAACATCGGCGTGCGCATCGAAGACGATTACTTGGTGGAGCAGGACGGCAAACTGATCAAGCTGAGCGCCGCGCTGCCCTCGAAAGTGGCGGATGTGGAGAAGGCGATGGCGGGAAAGTGAGGAAAGTGGCAAACAGGAACCTCAAAGACGGCCGATGCCCTCAGCCTGAGGTCGAGCTTTCCATGGTGGGTGGACGCTCCCTGCTAAAATAGCCGTTGCCATGGCCAAGCAACACTATTTTTTCAAGTTGATTCCCCCGCGCTCCACCTTTCCGCACGACATAACGGACGCCGAGAGGCGCTTGATGGACGAGCATAGCCGCTATTTTCAGGAGCAATTTGCAGCCGGCAGGCTTGTTCTTTACGGTCCGGTCATGGCCACTGGCGGGGCTTTCGGGCTCGCCGTGCTGGAAGTCGCTTCCGAAGAGGAGGCCCAGGGGTTCGGCGAAGGCGACCCATCAGTAAAGGCCGGACTGAACCGGTTCGAGTTTCACCCCATGCGAGTGTCTGCCGCCCGCGCCAAGGAATCCTGAAGTAACGTTTTGGAATCCTCACGCCTAAGCCGTACTACGAGATATACTCCCGGATATATTCGTCCCGCGTGTGCGCCAACTGACGAACGTCGCCGTCGAAGATGACTTTCCCGTCACGCAGGATCAGGAAACTCATGGGCACGTCGCAGTACTGCCCGCGGGGCAGGGCCCGCAACTGACTGGTTTGCGGATCGAACTGGTGCGTGGCCATGGTGAAGGCGTCCTGCAGGCGGTGCGTGACCAGCAGGGAACTGGTTTTGTAAACGTCCCGCTGTTTCACGATCAGCTCGACGATGGTGTTGGAAGTCACTGGATCGAGGCCGGCGGTCGGCGAATCGTAGAGCAGCAGTTCCGGCTGGGTGATGATGGCGCGGGCAATGGCCACGCGCCGCCGCATGCCTCCCGATAACTCCGAAGGAAACAGGTCGAGGGTGTGCTCCAACTCCACGAAGCGCAGGGCCTCGCGAACCCGGCGATCAATTTCATCGTCGTAAATGCCGTGTTCTTCCATGAGCCGGAAGGCGACATTCTCCCGCACGGTGAGTGAGTCGAACAGCGCGCTCTCCTGAAACACCATGCCCAGACGGCCGCGCAGGGGAAACAGGTCCTGCTCGCGCATCCGATTGACTTCGTTGCCCAGCACCGTGATCCGTCCGGAGTCGGGCTGCAGCAGGCCGAGCGCGAGCTTCAGGATGGTGCTCTTGCCGGATCCGGCCACGCCAAACAGAGCCTTCGTCTCGCCGAAGGGAAGCCGGAAGGAGACGCCGCGCAGGACTTCATTTTCCTCAAACGCCAGATGGACGTTTTCGAAATGGATGGCATCTCCAGACTGGGGCTGGGTGGTGGAAGCGGCGTCGTTGGCGGGCAAAACCGGTGCGGACATGATTGCTTGCGCGATTACTTGTAAGACAACAGGGAAATCAAAAGCTTGGTGACAAAGAAATCGGTGACCAGGATCATCACCGACGCCGCCACAACGGCCTGCGTGGTGGCGCGGCCAACGCCCTGCGTGCCGCCGCGGGCGGTGATGCCGTAATAGCAGCCGATGGTCGCGATGATAAAGCCGAATAGAACCGGCTTGATCAGTCCCATGAAAACGTCCTGAAATACCAGCACCTGCCAGGCATTGGCCCAATACTGTCGCGCGTCCAGACTCAGGAAAAGCTTGGCCACCATGAGCCCGCCCGCCAGCCCCACCAGGTCGGAAATGATGCTGAGGAAGAAAAGCATGAACACGGTGGCGGTCACACGCGGCGTGACGAGCTTCTTCATGGGATCGGTGCCGAGCGCGCGCATGGCGTCAATCTGCTCGGTGACGACCATGGAGCCAATCTCGCTGGCCATGCCGGAGGAATTGCGCCCGGCGACCATTAGGCCGGTGAGCACCGGACCCAGCTCGCGCACCATGGAAGTGGAAACCAGCTGCCCGATCAGAGTGATGGAACCGAAGCGCTGCAAGGTGTTGGCGGTCTGCAGCGCCAGCACGCCGCCGGTGAAGAAGCCGGTGAGGACCACAATCGGCAGAGAACCCACGCCGATCAGGTCCGCCTGCTGCACCATGTCGGCAAAGTAAATGGGCTTGCGGAAAAGGTTGGCCACGGACTGCGCGGCCAGCAGAGTGTACTCCTGAACCGCCTGGACCTTCTGCTTGGCAATCTCTGTGGGCGAGATGAGTTCCATGCGATTCGCAAGTCCGGCTCGCGTTGCTTTGCAGAAGTGCCGGCTTGACCGAACTATAACAGAGAAGGCGGGTAAGGATCAGCCGTCAGCCTGGTGACCCGTGGCGCGCTCCTGGTCATCGAGTGTAAGGGCTGATTGCAACAGTTATCGCGCAACATGCGACGAAGGCATTTCACAAGCTAGTGAAACTTCGCGTACTCTGCCTTGGCTTCTTTCAGGAGAAGATGTCGGGGTCGGCAGATTTCCCAGAGAGCCAACAGATCGTCACTGAGGCAAGCCGACACGACGCAGCAGATCCTGGAAACGTGCGTCGGAGCGCAGAAAGTCCCAGTCCCAAGCCACAGCCAGATGGGTCAGGGGAGTTTCCCTGTCGTCGCAGGCTTTCTGGAGCCAGCGTATAACTTCATCTTTGTCTCCGGCGTGCGCGTAGAGGCGCGCAATCCTCACGGCAGGAACATGGGCCCGTGTGGAGCGGGCTGCCAATACCCTCGCTCCCAAATGCATGGCTCGCGCGTAGCCACCCTCGGAATAACCGCGTGTCAGCGCTTCCTCGACCTCGTGGTCGTGCAGGATGGAGAAGAATCTTCGGGCCTCTGCCAAGGCCTCTTCATTCATTCCTTTCTTGTAAAAAGCACCCCAAAGGCCCATGTGAACCGACGAGAAATCGGGTACGGCAGCGAGAACCTTGCGGAACTGCGCGATGGCCTCGTCATACCGTTGCAGGTACACGAGGTGCCAGCCGTAGAAACACTGGAAAAATGGATTAAAGGGATCCAGTTCCAGTGTCTTGTGAATCTCTGTGTTCCATTCGTCCGTGCGCTTCATAGAGATCAGGAAATCGGCGTACATGAAATGGCCATCGGCGCTGTTCGGGTTGAGCTCTATGCCGCGCCGGAACTCGCGCTCGGCCGCCGGCCAGTCGCGGTCGTAAGCGCCCACGATATTGGCGAGGACGATGTGCGCTTCGGAGAGCGTGTCGTCGAGCGCCAAGGCTTTTGAGATGGCGGCCTTCGCCTTCGGCACCGTTTCGCCCGGAGCCATGGATCCGGCATCGCCTCGTAGGAGCCAGACATTGGCCACACCCACATAGGCGCGCGCGTACTTGGGGTCTTTCTGGAGCGCCAGTTCAAAGTACCCAAGGGCCGCATCGAGGTGCTCGGGAGAAATCCCGTACCATTGCGCCTGCCCTTTCAGATAAGCCTCGTAGGCCTCGGGGTTAATTGGACTCACGCGGCCCAAAGTCTTTGTCTCTTCGGGTGAGAGGGCCACCTTGATCTCGCGGGCAATCGCCTGCGCCACTTCGGCCTGCAAGGGCAGCACATCGCGGGCGTCGCGTTCGTAACTTTCCGCCCAGAGATGAGTGTCGGTGGCGGCGCGGATAAGCTGGGCTGTGATGCGGACTCTCCCGCCGGAGCGCTGCACGGACCCCTCCAGGATGCTGTCCACTCCCAACGTCTGTGCGATCTCCGGCAGCGGCTTCTTGACGTCCTTGAATCGCATCACCGAGGTGCGCGAGATCACCTTCACCTCCCGCAACTTGGAGAGATCAGTGATCAGTGCTTCGGTCATGCCGTCGGTGAAGTATTCCTGGTCCGGATCGCCAGAAAGATTCACGAACGGCAAAACCGCAAGGGATCGGATGGGAGCAAAAGCCGTTCTGCTGAACAACTGGTCTCGTTTGCCACCGAGATTGAAGCCTAGAATTAACGTGAGAAACAGCGCGATCGAGCACGCCGCAGCCAGTGAGATGGTTTTGCCCGCACCGACTTTTCGCCTGGGGATTGGGCGCGTGACCGTGCTCGGTGTGAGCAGCCGCCGCAGATCAATGGCCAGTTCCTTGGCTGACTGGTAGCGGTTTTCTGGTTCCTTCTCCAGGCACTTCCCGATGATCCGCTCCAGTTCTGGAGACACCGTGGAGTTGAGAGCAGTCGGTGGTCGTGGTGTCCTGTGCAGAATCGTACCGATCAGTTGCGAGTTTTCCACGTCAGCAAACGGGTACCGCCCCGTGGCCATCTCGTAGAGCACCAGCCCGGCCGCATGAAGGTCGGTGCGAGCGTCAATCTCTCCGCCCAGCAACTGCTCCGGCGCCATGTAGGGCAGAGTCCCTGCCATGGCTTGGGGCTCACTGAGACTCTCCGTCGCGGCTGTCGAAGTGACCGGATGCCACAGCTTGGCCAGCCCGAAGTCCAGAATCTTCAGCCGTCCGTCGCTCGTAACCCGTAAATTGCCGGGCTTGAGGTCGCGATGAACGACCCCCTGGTCATGGGCTGCCGCCAAGCCTTCCGCCAGTTGCACGCCCAGACGGAGGACTTCCTTTTCCGGCAGTGGTCCGGCCGCGACCTTCTCGCTGAGCGTGATTCCGGGGATGTATTCCATCACCAGGAAATCCACCCCTTGCTGCGTGTCGAAGTCGTAGATGGTGGCGACGTTGGGATGATTAAGCTGCGAGAGAATCAGAGCTTCTTTGTGGAAATGCTTGCGGGCGGATGCGTCGGTGAGAGTGCCGGGCGGCAGAACCTTGATGGCAACATCCCGGGCGAGGTGCTGGTCACGGGCGCGATATACTTCTCCCATACCACCGGTGCCGATCTTCTCGACGACACGGTAGTGGCCGAGTTCGATGCCGACGAGCAAATCCTGACCTAACGCTCGGCTGGCCATAAGAAGGCCCCCTGGCCTGCGGGGATGCCGCGTCTCAACGGCGGGAACTGGAGAAGCGAGTAGACGTATTAATGGCACACGACTGGGCGCGTGATGTCAGTGATGCGGGTCACATCTCTACCGCTGTGATCGCGATGCCGCTACAACTGTCGTAACATCGCCATTCCAGTAACCGCCCTGGGAAACCAGCAACCCATCGAAACACGCACTCCTACGTTTTAACGTACTGGCCTGCCCAAGGCGGCAACTGTTTGAGCAGGACTGAGGCGTACCGCAAACTTGTCGTCGTCTCCGCAGCTGATTACGGTAATTTCGCCGGGATACTCTCTGACCCAAATTACATGTTCGGGGTTCACAAAGACTTCCATGCCGTCCACATCTTCAAACATTACAAACTCCACGTTGCCTCCTTTTGGTAATCCCTACTCGCCCTTCTGAGGAATCGCAAAATCACCGCGCGGTTCGGTCTACAGTGTCGCAAATCGCCGTTGCAACCCCGCAGGGGTCGGTCGAGTTTACCGGAAGGAATCAAGACTCTTCCAGCGCCCCGTCTTTGGGCTTGGGACTGATCCTGCAATTGTCAGGAAGTAAATGAGTTGTAGGGTGTGAAAACCGGAAACTGAGAACTGACCTACCCCCGGCCCTTCTTCTTGATCTCAATATTAAGCCGGCGGATTTTCTGGTTCAGCGTGGAGAGCGGCACGTGGAAGCGTTCGGCGGCCTCGGTCTGATTCCAGTTGCAGCGTTCGAGCATGTCGGTGATGACGCGGCGCTCGACGTCCTCGACAATTTCAAACAGCGAGACATCCGGGGACGGGTCGTGCATGGTGAGGGAAGAGCCTCGGCCCATCATGGAATCCGGCAGCAGGTCCATGCTGATCTCCTGGCCGGAGGAGAGCACGACGGCGCGCTCGATGACGTTTTCCAGTTCGCGCACGTTGCCGGGCCAGGAATAGGCCATCAGCGGGCGCAAGGCCTCGGGCGTGACTCGCGGGACGGCGCGGTCATTTTCTTCCGCATATTTCTTAAGAAAGAATTCAACCAGCAGGGGGATGTCCTCTTTGCGCTGGCGTAGCGGCGGCAGTTCGACCGCGATGACGTTGAGCCGGTAGAAGAGGTCTTCGCGGAAGCGCCCTTCGCGGACCATCTGGCGCAGGTCAATGTTGGTGGCGGCGATGATGCGCACGTCCACCTGGATTTCCTGAATGCCGCCCAGATGCATGAAGCGGCGGTCCTGCAGCACGCGGAGAATCTTGGCCTGGGTCTCCAGGCCCATGGTGGCGATTTCGTCGAGGAACAGCGTGCCCTTGTCGGCCACCTCGAACAGGCCTTTCTTGGAGGCGATGGCGCTGGTGAAGGCTCCCTTTACGTGGCCGAACAGGGTGGACTCGAGCAAGTCGGTCGGCATCGAGCCGGTGTTGACCGGAACGAAAGGCCGATCGCGGCGGGGAGAATTCAAGTGAATGGCTTTGGCGATGACTTCCTTGCCGGTTCCGCTTTCTCCCTGCAACAGCACGGTGGAGCGGCTGTTGGCGACCTGGGCCACCAGGTCGAAAATGCGCAGCATGGGCTCGCTTTTGCCCACAATATTTTCGAAGTTGTAGCGCTGCTTAAGAGCACGCTTGAGCTGGATGTTTTCTTCTTCGGCACGCCGCCAACCCACCGCAGCGCGCACGTCGGCCAGCAGTTTCTCGTTGTCCCAGGGTTTCTGGACAAAGTTGGTTGCGCCCGACTGCATGGCGCGCACGGCGTTTTCGACCGTGCCGTACGCGGTAATCATGATCACCGGCAGGCGCGGGTCGTGGGAGCGAATGTCGGCAAGAATATCCATGCCGTCGCGACCGGGCAGCGCCAGATCGAGCAGGACCAGATCAAACGGCTGTTCTCCGACCTGGGTCAGTCCATCTTCGCCGGTGCTTGCCAGGGCGACCTCGAAGCCCTCCATCTCGAGCAACGTCTGCAGGGATTCGCGAATCTCGGCCTCATCGTCAATGATGAGCACCGAGCCCGCGGGCGACGGATTCCCGTTGACTGTGTTACGCGTGATCACCGCCGCTTCAGACATGGATCGCCTTCCTGCTCAGCGGAAAATCCAGGGCGAACGTAGTGCCGGCGCCAGGATGGCTCTCCACGCGAATCTTGCCGGCGTGTTCCTGGATGATGCCGTAGGTGACGGAAAGTCCCAGCCCGGTTCCGCGGGGCTGGCCCTCTTTGGGTGCGGTCTTCGTCGTAAAGAACGGATCGTAGATTCGCTGGATGTGCTCGGGCGCGATGCCGGAGCCGGTATCGGAAACCCGCACGCCGATGGTGTCGCCATTGGTGGTGGTGACGCGCAGCTTGCCGCCGCCCGGCATGGCGTCTTTGGCGTTGAGGAACAGGTTCAGGAAGACCTGTTGCAGCCGTCCTGGATTTCCGTGAATCGGAGAAAGCGCCGGAGTCAGTTCGGGATGAACTTCGATGCGAGCGGTCTTGAACTGGTGTTCCAGCAGGGCGAGCGTGTCGGCGATGATCTTGTTGACATCCACGTCGGTGAACTCGGTGCCGCTGGTCCGCGAGAAATTCAGGAGGTTGCTGACGATCTCCGAGGCACGGAAGGTCTGCCGCGTAATCTTCTCCAGCAGGCCCGATTTCTGGGGGTCGCCCTGCAGTTGCTTGGCCAGCATCTGGGTATAGGACGAAATCACGGCCAGCGGAGTGTTGACCTCGTGGGCCACTCCGGCGGCCAGCAATCCGATGGAAGACAGTTTGTCGGCTTGGGAAAGCTGGACCTCGAGTTCCACGCGTTCGGTGATATCGTCCATGATGATGAGGCGACCGACGACCTGAAACTTGCGCGTCACCAGCGGCGCGATCGCCACGTTGACCGTGCGCGTCTCGCCCGCTGGAGTCGCCAGGCGGAACTTATACAGGTTGTTGATGCCGGCGTGCTGGCGGACGCGGTAGTACTCCTCCACGAATTCGGAACCGAAAACCGACGACAAGGGCTGGGTCAGCGTCTGCCAGCGGGGCAGGGCATACATCACTTCCATTTGCGCGTTCCAGCTCTCGATGCGGTCTTCCATGTCGAGCGCCATGATGCCGACGTTGATGGACTCGACAATGTTTTCGTTGAAGTCCTTCAGACGCTCGTACTCGGCCACTTTCTGCTGCAGCGAAGCATAGAGCCGCCCGTTCTGGATGGCGATGCCCAGGTATCCGCCGAGTGTCTCCAGCAGTTCGATGTCTTCGCTGGAGAGGAAGTCTCCCTTGCTCGTTTTGCCCAAGCCGAGGACCGCGACGGTCCTCTGTTGCGCCCGGCAGGGGATGTAGTAGTTGAGATCGAGGCGCGCGATGGACTGTTGCGATCCCTCGGTCTCGCGCGGCACCTGATGCGTGTTTTCAAAAAACAGGTGTCCGGCCTGTTCCGGCCGGGGCACGCTCAGGAAGCTGAGATCGAGGTTCGCCGGCGCAGCCATGCCCGACGATTTGGAGAGGATGAACCGCTCCGGTTCTTCGCCCGCGTTGAGGAAGATGGCGAGGCGATCCACAGCCAGGGTGCGCGACAGCCGGTCCATGACGGAAGAGAGCAGCGCGTTCAAGTCGGTTTCCGAGCCCAGTTCGCGCCCGAACTCAAGGAGCGTGCGGCGGTAGTCGTAGACCGCGCGATAGAAGAACTGGTCCACACGATCCTGAATCCACTTGCGCACCGGGTCAAACAGGAGCGCTGTTACGACAACCGCCAGGATCAGCCCCAAACGCCCGGTGCCTGGCTGCCGCATCTGGACGAGCGTGGCCACGCCTGCCACCATCGCGAAGTACATCCCAACCACTGCTGTGACCGCCAGCGAATAGACGACGACACGCTTCGAGATCAGGTCCACGTCCATCAGGCGATAACGGAAGATGGCGTAGCCGAACGTCAGAGGCAACAGGCCCAGCGACAGGACCGAGACTTTCATCGCCCACTGCGGCAGCCATCCCATTACGTGGGGAAATACGTAGGGCAGCACATACAGCAGCGTGTAGGGGGAGATCGCCAGAATCGTACCCCGTGTCACCCATTTCAACTGTTGCCGCAGGATGGTCGTGCCGGCCCTCCGGTAGCTGTACCAGAGCACACTGGCGGCGACCAGGAAGAACACGGCGCCGTAGGAAATATCCAGCTGGTCCATGTTCCGGCTCAGCCTTCCGCTTGCTTCCAGCCACCGCATTGCCGCCAGACGCAGACTCAACAGCAATGCGGCCGGCACGTACGCCAGCGTCAGCAGCCAGGGGCGCTGGCGCACGAACTTCCGTTTTTCCGGAAAGGTCAAAACAAAGTGCAGGAACAGCGCCGGCTGCAACACCCAGGAGACGATGTTGCTCCAGTAGATCGTCCAGTCAAAGTCATTCAACTTGCCGGTGTACTTGAACGAATAGGCGACGAAGGAAACCAGGCAGAAGATGTAGAAGTGCGTTGATCCGGGTGCGGTCCAGCGCCGCAGCAGAACGTAAACCCCGATTCCCAGATAGATGAGGGCAATCAGGCGAAGCCAGTTATTCAGAGAGCGGTCGGCTGGGACGAGGATGACTTGGGAATCGAGCGGGACGGACTGGCGGATCAGCGAATAAGAAGCTTTTGACCACACGCCTGTGCGGTAGAGCTGACGGACCAGGGCTGGAGTACTCTGCACGTCCTGTCCGTTGACCGAGACCAGTTGGTCGTCGGGCTTGATGCCGGCCTTCGCGCCCGGTCCGTTGGCGTCCACCCGGTCGGCCACGAGGCGGCCACCGTGTTCGATCCACCCGACGCCGTCATCGGGGACCGCGTAATCGCGTTCTTTCTGGAAATTGAATCCACCGAAGACCACAGCAGACACGGTCAGCAGGAATAGAACGACCGCGACAAAACGAGCTTGGCTTTCCCGATTCATGGGCTTCGGCACTGCCTCCGGACCCTTTGGGGGCGGGGAAGGCGAGGGAGCCAGATTACGCCAGTCTTGGATTAGCAACTTCGCTGCCATGTCGGAACTCGATTCGGAAAGGCTAAGTCTCGTAAATCAAACTACTTCCGAGATTATAGATGCAATTTCGAAGACAAGCTACGCCTTTTGGGATGTTTCTGTGGGATTTCGTATGTGCTTTTCTTTGACTATGTTGAACTTACGGCGATTCATGGAAGCTAACGCGCTCCGAGACGGGCGTCTTCCAGCTTTTCGTATGCTTGGCTTTTGACCGGGGAATCTGAAAACGAGGCGCTGCGGGAGGGGCAGGCACGGTGAGGCGCCGGGGTCGAATCTGACGAGAGCGAGTGAAGGCGCGAAACGGCGGGGCGCGCTGCCACCGCCGTTTCTCCTGGCGTGCTCCATACTGACCGAGGGCTAGGAAGGCAGTCGGGCCACCGTTGCGGTCAAGCTGGTATGGATGATGCTGAGATACCGCGGCCGGTATCGCAAACCGAAACGTAAACCATATTCGGGTCGGTGGGCTGCATGCAGGCGCGGACCGTAACCGATCCGTCGGCAGGGGTGAACTTGATGGCGTTGTCCATCAGGTTGATGAGAACCTCGAGGATGCGGTCGGGATCGGCGTAGGCGAGCGGAATCCGCTGGTCGAGTCCGAGTTCGAGCCCGACCTGCTTGGCCTGGGCCGTGGGCCGCATCATGGCGACTGCCTGCTCAGCCAGCTTGGCGATGGAAATGCATCGCGGCTCGACCCGCAGTTTGCCGCTTTCGGCGCGGGTGGCTTCGAGCAGGTCGCGAATCATGGCGTGCAACTGGTTCACGCTTTTCAGCACAGTCTTGAGATGGTTGGCCTGCTCGGCAGCCAGCGGACCGGCCAGTTCGTCGAGCAGCAACGTGACGTACTGGTGGATGCAGGTGAGCGGCGTGCACAGCTCGTGGGACACGTGCGACAGGAACTGGTTCTTGAATTCGAGTTGTTGCTTGCGCGCCATTTCGACGGAGCGCACCAGGGACTGGCGTTCTACGGCATAACGCATGGCCTGCTCCAGACGCTTGCTGGAAAAATCTCCTTTGATCAGATAATCCTGCACGCCCTGATGGACCGCCTTGAGCGCGAGAGCTTCATCGTCCTGCCCGGAGAGCACCACCACCGGGACGTTGGGGGCCTTTTCCCGGACCTTGCGGAAAGTTTCGGCGCCGCGGCTGTCGGGCAGGTTCAAGTCCAGCAGCACCAGGGCGGGAGTTTCCCGGTCCAGCGAGGCCAGCGCGTCGGAGAGGCGGGGCACGCAGTCCACATGAACGTCTGGCTGGCTCTCGATCAGACGCAAGCGGACCAGGTCCACATCGCCGGGGTTGTCTTCAATCAGCAGAATGCGAGTAGCGGGATCGTTCATGGGTCTCCTTTGGCGGCAGGCTGGCGTAACCGAACCAGAATTCTTCGATGGCGCGCACGGCCGAGAAAAATCGCTTGAGGTCTGCGGGCTTGCTCACATAGGAGTTCGCGCCCAGTTCGTAGCTGCGGGTGATGTCTGCTGCGGACTTGGAACTGCTGAACACAACGACCGGAATCGGGCGCAGATCCACCTCGGACTTCAATTTCGCCAGAAAGCTGTGGCCGTCGGGAGTGGAAAGTTTCAGATCCAGGATCACCAGGTCGGGGCGGACCGTGGTTTTGTACTTGCCCTCGCGCTTCAAATAGTCCATGGCGGTAGCCGCGTCGGAAACGCTGTGGACGCTGCTCTGATAGAAAGTCCCGGCCAGAGATTCGCGGATCAGGGTCACATCGGCCGGGTTATCGTCCACCACGAGAATTTCCGGAGCTGGCATCATGACTCAGACTCCGGCGGCTCCGGTACGCCCTTCGGTAGGGTGAATCTGAAACTGGAGCCGCGGCCAAGTTGCGATTCCACCCAGATCTTGCCGTCATACTGTTCGACAATTTTCTGGCAGATGGCCAGGCCAATGCCGTTGCCTGGATATTCGGAGCGAGTGTGCAGCCGCTCGAAGATCTTGAAGATGTTTGCCTGGCACTCGGCCGCGATGCCGATGCCGTTGTCGGTCACGCTGAAGCGCCAGTGCCGGCCTGCGGGTTCGGCCAGCACGCGAATCACAGGACGCTCTTTTCCGCGGAACTTGAGCGCGTTTCCGATCAGGTTCTGAAACAGCCGCCGCATCTCGGAGGGGTGCGCCGGCACGGTGGGCAGTTTTCCAAACTGAATGAGCGCCCCGCTCTCGCTGATGGTGGGCTCCAGGTCGCGCACTACCTCGGCGATCACGGCATTGCAGTCCACGGGCTGGAGCGGAACCGGCTCCCGGCCCACGCGCGACAAGGTCAGTAAGTCCTGAATGAGAGCCTGCATGCGCAGCGCTCCGTCGGTCGCATACTCGATGTACTGGTCGGCATTCTTGTCGAGTTTGCCGCGATAGCGCTCTGCCAGGAGTTGGGTGTAAGGGGCCACCATGCGCAGCGGCTCGCGCAGGTCGTGGGAGGCGACGTAGGCAAATTGTTCCAACTCATGATTCGAGCGGGCCAGTTCTTCCAGTTTGTGCGCCAGTTCCCGTTCTGCATACTGCCGCGGCCCGCAGGGACAGATGTGATTGGAAGACAGCCAATGGTGCAGCTTTTCAGGGCTGTGCTCGGGATGGCTCGGCGACATGCTCCCGTCACAAGCCAGCTCTTGAACCGTGGGATCTTCCCCGGGTTCGTTTTCCTCCAGGAGCAGAAGACGAGGCTTGTGCCCGGGCTTGCAGGTTTCCGCGCTGGCCATGATTTCCCCCAGAGAGCTATTGCGCGTGGAATTACGGCGCGACAGAAGGTCCTGAAACGGCGCGCTGCGTCCCCCACTGTGGTGAGTCCATCGGCGGTGTGGTGGCGGGCTTTAGTCTTGAGTTGCGCAAAGGTCGGGCACCGGCCGTCGTACGAGAGGCCATGTCCGCGAAACTAGATTCTTCTCATGTGCAGTTCTTAAGGTAGTGATGGCCAGGGGGCCAGCAGAGGGTCAGCCTGTCAATGAGTGATAACGGGATTTTGCAACAGTTGTGGCTCTTGGCGCTCACGGCCCATCAGATGTGACCCACGTCACTGCAACGACCTGCAGTTGCGCGCAGCATTAATACGTCTGCAATACGTCTCGCCTCTCCGAAGAGCGGGTTCCACCATTTGAGACCTAGCCCCCTTGAGGCGAAGACTCCTCCAGTTGTAGGTACACGAAGTAGCCACAAAATCGGGAGGTGTTTATGCAACGGATTGTTCTCTCATTCATGGTGCTGGTGGCGATCGTGTCAGTCGCTTCGGCACAGGCAAACCCGTGGTATGAGAACCTGCCGTGCTACACAGTCACCGATCTGGGACCGGCCATGCCGGGTGCATACGATTTGAATGCCAATGGAATGGTGGTCGGTCAAACCGAGCGTTGGAACGCGACCCTAACTGGATTCGCTTATTCGAAAGGTGAGATTGTGCCTCTTCCGACACCCAAAGGCGGAACCAGCAGTGCGCAGGGTGTGAACAACCGTGGGCAGATCGTCGGCGCGGCCACGTTGCCCAACGGAGGTTGGTATCCAGTAATGTGGCAGAAGGGTCAGCCAATCAGTCTCGGTTTGTTTGGAGGCACGTGGGGAATTGCGCAGGACATAAACGACAACGGTGATATCGCCAGTTGCATCGATGGCCGCGTGGTCGCTTGGATCAAGGGACAACCTGTTGATCTGGCTATCCCAAACGCCTCCTTTATGTGGCCCGCAGGCATCAACAACCGGCGCGAAATTGCCGCAACGGAATATCCCTCGAGTGGGGCCAATGCCTTCCTTTACCGAGACGGAGCCTGGCATCTGATCGACACCCCGGACGGGAACACGTTTGCCAATGACATTAACCAGCGCGGTGAAGTGTGTGGCCAGGGAAGCTTCGGAAATGGGGGCCATGCCTTTATCTACAATGGCACCAATTGGGTCGATTTCGACCCGACATCCCAGTGGGTGTGGAGTAAATGCACGGGTCTGAATGACATCGGCCATGCCGTCGGAGCTTTCAGCGGGCCACTCTTCAATAGCCATGCGTTTCTGCGGAGGGACGCGACAGAGGGCATGCTGGATCTGAACAGTCTGATTCCGCCCGACAGTGGACTGACATTAGACACAGCGGACAAAATCAATGATCGAGGACAGATCACTGCTTACGCCACGATGCAGGATGGCACGCATGCGATTCTGCTGACTCCAAAAGTGTGGTGCAGCGTTCGCTAGCAGAAAGGGAAATGTAGCGTCTGCCCCTGAACGCAGGAGGGCAGAATGGAACAGGCTAATATGCCGCTCGATCCTTCGGGCGGCTTTTCTTTTGCATCAAGCGAAAGGTGGGAGCACGATAACTGTTGCCATCAGTCCATTTCACGCAGTGACCCTTCTCTTGCAAGTTTGCAGAGGCTACTAGCCCTTACCAAGCCTTCGCTGGCAACTTTGAGGAGTGGCGCGTCCAAAGGAAAGGCCCAAGCGGTTAAGCTTGGGCCCTCTTCTTTTCAACTGTCTTACGACGGTTAATTAGTCGCCGCTGCCGCAAGAGCAGACGCCGTGTCCGCTGCCATCAAGAGCGATGGCGAAGCAGTCGAGCAGCAGGTTGAAATTGTAGGAACCGAGTGCGCGATCCGAATACTCGGTTTCGGTGACCGCGAAGTTGCTGTTCTGGATGTGAGTTCCCCACGCACGCAGCGTCGGATAGACGTAGTTGTTGAGGGGGCTGCACACGCCATTGGCGGGCACGATACCGGAGACGATCGACACCGTGCCGGTCTGTAGCGTAACGCCGGTCAACGGGTTGGACGTAATATCAGTGTTGACCGAAAGTGTACGCAGTCCGTCGGGGGTGACTTTGCAGGCGCAGCACTCCGACATTTCCTGATAGGGGTCGAACACGTAAATCTGAGCGCAAAGGTTGCCAGCGCCAGAACCGGGGTTGGAGATGCGAACGGTTCCATCCGGCGCGCCCGCGGTGTTTGCGTTCGAGAAATAGTTGACCTTCAACAGGTCGGTTGCCCCAGTGGTGGTCTCCGGAGCTGTGGCGCCCTTGAGCGTCCAGGGCTTCTGGGCGCTGGCTGTCGTCCCCAGTACCATAACCACCAGTACCGCAATGGCGAGCATCGAGCAAAGACGAAATGATTTCATTTGTATTTTCTCCTGGGAGTTTCTTCACAGCGGGTGGGGGGGCCCAAACTGAGGTCTATTTTGACTTGCCCGACTTCCTGCCACTGGCAGACACCGGGCGTCAGGAATGTACAACGGCGCGAGGGAAAAAGCTACTAGCAGAAGGAACTAGCTTCCTGGCCTAACCCCTCGGACTAGGCCCCGCCGCAAAGTTGAGGGTCCCCCGCCACAACGCCGCGCTAACGCTCGCAGGGCCTATACCTGGGGCGGCCGTCGGGTCAATGCGTGTAATGGCGATTTTGCATCAACTATGACCGCCGCCCGGCGGCTCGAATTAGTGAACCGCTGGAAAGTACAGATGCCGCAGGGTTCTTAGAGCTATAATTCCCGTGTCTGGGAAAGTGATTGGGCCAAAAATCGATGTGGAGACACATGTTACTGCGCGCTTCGTCCTGCGCTCTGCTCACGTGTTTTCTCCTTTGGTCGTTTAGTTGTGGCGGCGGTGGTGGTGGTTCTTCGAATCCGCCTCCACCACCTCCGCCACCTCCGCCACCTCCAGAGACCTTCACTTTATCGCTGAATCCTACGCAGATCACCCTATCTCAGAACACTACGCAAAGCGTGCAGGTCCACGCTGTCGCAGAAAATGGATTTTCGGGATCGATATCTGTCACAGCAAGTGGTTTACCTTCGGGAGTGACAGTCTCACCATCGACGTTGACCTTGGCTGCCGGCACTTATGGCTCATTAGCTCTCTCAGCCGCTTCCAACGTAACTTCGGGGAGCACCCAGGTATCGATCACTGGAGCCTCGGGCACACAACAGGCGGGCGCGACTCTCGGGATCGCTATCATTCCAATGGCATCTCCGATCGCAGTGCCATTCACTACAGCTGGCGGAAACATCACCAAGGCTTTTTACGATGAATCACGGCAGCTATTGTTCGCGTGCAATTTTGGATTGAATGAAGTCGATGTTCTTTCCGGCAACAATCTGTCGGTGCAGGCGCGCATTCCTGTCGCCCAGCCTTTCGGAATCGATCAGATGCCCGATGGGAAAACCCTGATCGTGGGCACATTCACGCAGAGTTTCTACACGATCGATGAAAACACGTTTGCTACGACACGTTATTTGGCTCCAAACCTGACTCAAGACTCCACTATCATGGTTCTCCTCATTCCCGTAGCAATGGCAAACGGCAAAGTGCTATTCCTGGGAAAGGATAACGGTGCCGGGGGGGGGCGATATTTTCATCTATGGTGGGCAGGCGATTGTCGAATGGGACTCAGGCACTGGCGAGTTCAGTGTACCTTACTATGTCCCGTTCGATAATGTGGAGATCGATAACCTAAAGCGTAGCGCCGACCGTAGCTGGGCGATTTTTTCAGCGGACAAGCTTTATATTTACAGCGCCTCGACCGATGGCTTCGTTTCCTCCATAGATCCTGTCAACGCCGATCCAGATGGGGTCCGGGATGTAGCGGCTAATCCCGACGGAAGCCAGTTCGCTGTTGTGGCGGCGTTGTCCGTCTCATTCTATGACGGGGCGTTCAATTTGCTGGGAACCGTGAACTTCGGCCCCCTTGCCGATAAACTCTTCGACCACGGCAACACCCAATACAGCGCAGATGGCAGCCTTCTTTATTGGGAAATGTTTGGCGATCAGGGTGGAGGGTCGATTATAGATGTCCTGGATGCAATCAACTTCGTAGAAATGGGCAGTGTCGGTACCAATATAGGCATTGCGCTTCAGGATCAACCTGACCTTTTGTGTGTAACCAACGAGCAGCAGGCCTTTGCATCGCTAGATGGGGGGATTGAAAGTCTCAGCGTCAGTTCGCTCCGCGTGGGAATGCCCGATATGGCGGGTGGGGGGGCGCCCCAGCCTCACGCAATCCCGCTTAATCAATCGGCTACCGTTACCTTGGGAGCACTCCAGACCTTGCTACCCGTCGGAATGTCCGTAACCTTTAATGGCGTGCTTGCCCCTGTCGAGTCTGCTACCTCCGACAGTATGGTGGTTCAGGTTCCGGCTTCCTCCGTAGCTGGGCCGGTGAATCTCGTATTCACGCAGCCTGATGGCGAGACATTGATTGAGCCTCAATTTTTCTCGTATGGGGTCACGATCGCTGCGCCAACCTCTACCCTCATTCCGCCTATCGGTAACCCGCTTATGGGGCTATTCGGTTTTGGTCTGTTAAACGATTTTTCGCAACCTCCTCCAAGCGTGACGATCGGCGGGCAGACGGCCAGTGTGACGGTCCCGGACGACACATTGGACGAAATTTTTGTACAGATTCCAAACGGAGTGGCGGGTCCGGCCGACATTACCGTCAGTGGAGTTAACGGCACCACCACGCTGAAGTCCGCAGTGACTTATGTTCCTTCCGCCAAGATTCTTCCCGCGAGCGGCGCGCTCGTGCAGTTGCTTTATGACACCCATCGCAGCTTGCTTTATGCTCTGCAAAACAACCAGATACAAGTTTTCAATCCCATCACACTGACGTGGAACGCTCCTTTGCTGCCCGGCGGCTCGGGGGGTGTTGGGTATGTTTCGATGGCGATAACGCCGGATGGCTCCCAGTTGTTGGTCCTCGATTCGAGCGCTAATACAGTAACTGTATTCAATCCTGACAATCCATCGCAGAGCGTATCGACGCCTCTCAATCCCGGCAGTGGTGCGATCCTGGAAAGCGTGGTCGCGACCAGTACTGGCGAAGCTTTCATTTCCAGCCTCTATGGAAATCCTATCGAGTTCGATCTCGCTACGAATACTTACTCCATGACGAATATATTCAGCGCGTTGCCATCGCGCTTTGTCGCGACGGCTGACGGGGACTACGTTGCAGGAATCAACCAAAACTCGGGGAGTGGAGCAATTAATATCTGGAGCCGCTCCGGAGGGGGGAGTGGCGAAAATTTCGGCAACGACGTTATCTGGAGCGACGTGGCCATAGCCCCCGGCGGAAATCTCTACGCGGCGATATTCGGAGATACCCTCGCCGCAGGTATAGCGGCTGCGTTCTTCGATGGTGGCCCTCACTTTATAGATGTGACCGTTTATCCCGATCTCGCGCCTCCCGACCAGCCTTTTTGCATCGGCGCAATTTTTAGTGCAAGTGGGCTCACGATGCTCTCGCCTTTGGCGGACTCCATTGATTTTTTCAGCACACAAACCGCGACCTTACGAGGACGGCTTCTGATGCCGGAACTCTTGCCGGTGGGAAGCCTTACCTCCGGGGCGATCGCCCTTGATCCGAATCAGCAGACGATTTACGCGATTTCGGCGTCAGGGCTTACTGTCGCAGCCTTACCTTCAGCAGTGGATCAGATTACGCCGTTCCCATGGCCTTATGTCGTGAAATCGTCGCATTCCATTCCCGTCGGTGCAGCGGCACGATCGCAACACGTTAAGAGTGAAAGAAAGATTCGCCGATCACTGATGCAGCAGGACGCGCATTACAGATAACAGACGGGCCTACGGTGGGGCGCGACGGCTGCCTAGTTTGTCAGTTGTTGAAGTTGTTCTAATCAGGCGTGGCTGTTGAAAAAGTCCGTGATCGGAATGTAGTTTTGGCTGCGATTATCGCTGCCGTCGAGTTTTTCCTCTCACCTCAGCTAAGTGGCAGCTTGCACAGTAGGTGTTGTCGGTT
>Ga0116223_10000317_pt1 | contig 61776 bp, 65 predicted proteins | sample Sb_taG_3_FD_90092 | JGI IMG/M metagenome (GOLD analysis project Ga0116223, IMG submission 90092) | Peat soil microbial communities from Weissenstadt, Germany - Sb_50d_a_PC metaG | ecosystem: Environmental > Terrestrial > Soil > Wetlands > Peat | place: Germany: Weissenstadt | collected 2010-09-21 | reverse complement strand
ACGGTTTCTCCCACGGCGGGTTGCCCGCTGAAGAGCTGCTGCCGTGCCGCCGCGCCCAGCAGGACCACTCGGTGCGCCTCACGCTCATCTTCGTCCGTGATCAGACGGCCTTCGTCCAATAGCAGGGAACGGAAACTTTGATAGGCCGGCCACATCCCGACTACTTCCCGGTTGGCGGAATTGAAATGGCTGACTTCGGGAACGCCGCGGCGTAACTCGGGGCTCACATTTTTCACCAGGTAACACTCGTTTCGAATCGAGCGGGCATCGTCGATGACCAGCCTGATTTCGCGGCCGGCCGCCAATCCTCCGGCTTGCGCGCTGGTGCGCCCGCCCCAGACGATCACCAGGTCCTTGCCCAGAGTCTCCATGTGTTTTTTCTGGTCCACGCTGAATCCCCGGCCCAGGCCGACCAGCAAGATTACAGAGGCGATTCCCCAAACGATCCCGAACATGGTGAGGAACATGCGCATCTTGTGCGCCCGGAAGACAGCGAGTGTTTCGCGGAGGATTTCAGCGAAGGTCATGGCTGCTAACAACACTAGCGCATATGAATCTCGACTGATGGGATCACAATCCGCGCCCCTGGACGATCAGGACTCGGAGACGGAACGCGAACCTCACTGCAGTACGACCTGATCGCCCTCTTTCAAGCCGGAAAGAACTTCCGTCTTGGCGCCGTTGGAGATGCCGATGTTGACTGCAACCTTGCGCATGCCGTCTTTCGCGCTTGGTTCGGGTATGTCCACCGAGGCTTTCTTGTCCTTGTCGTAGAGAATGGCTCCCTCGGGGATTTGCAGTACATTCTTGTGCTCTTCCAGAATGATTTCCGCGTTGGCGGTCATCTCGGCCTTCAACTCGCCGCCCGGATTGTTGATCGAGACCCGGACCTCAAACGTGGTCACGTTGTCTTTCTCGACTCCCATGGGCGAGATTTTCGTCACCTTGCCGTTGAAAGTTTTGTCCTTGAACGACTCAACTTTGATCCGCGCCGGCTGGCCAAGGTAGACCTTGCCGATATCGCTCTCGTCCACCTTGCCCTTCACGTAGACTTCACTGGTATCGCCGAGGGTCATCACCAGAGTGGCGGAGGAGCCGAGGACCAGGATCGAGCTGACCGCATCGCCGATCTCCACGTCGCGCGACAGCACAATCCCGTCGATCGGAGATACGATGTCGGTGTAGCTGAGCTGTTCGTCGAGTTGCTTTAGGTTTGCCTGGTTGTGGACGACGTCGGCTTGCGACTGCGCAATCTTCGCCTTCAGCACCGTCATCTGCGCTTTGGCAACATTCTGCTTGTTCAACGCCATCTTGTAATTCCGGTCGGCGTCGTCCAGAGCCGACTCAGAGACGACCCCATCCTTTGCCATTTCCACCGAGCGGTCGTATTGCCGCTTGAGCAGCGGCACATCCGGGCCTTCAGCATCAACCTTGGAGCGCTCGTAGTCAGCCTGCGAACTGGCGAGATTGGCCTCCGCCGACTGCAGCGCCGCTTGCGATTGTTCCACCTGGGCTTGAATTTCAGCCTTATCCAATTGCGCCAGGAGTTGGCCCTGCTTTACCGTGTCGCCGTACTCGACAAAGAGCTTCTTCACGATGCCGCTGGCTTTGGACTTGATCTCGACCTTGGTGATCGGCGTGACCTTGCCGGTTGCCACCACGCTCTTCGCCAGATCGCCTTTTTCCACCTTGGCCAGCTTGCTGGGATCAATCTTGGTGCCACCACGAGTGAATGCGGTTAGGGCGCCGACAAACAGCAACACCACAACCACGACCACGCTGATGATTATGATTCTTTTCCGCCGCTTCTTTTTGTTATTGCCGTTGCCGTTCACGTCCACCTCCTGCGCCTGGCTTTTCCTCGCCCCTGATCCTTGCTACGAAAGCAATCTGAGTTTTGTTCCTGGATTGTTAGACACCATCTGCCCTGAAGAGGCTACCCAAGGCTCACAGCGTTAGACCTGCAAATCCCAGAAATGGAAGCAGGAAATCTGCCCTAAACTTCTGGAAACTGCCAACGACGAATCCAGAGGCACAACTGCGGAGTTACAGTTCCAGGCTGATACTTCATCTTACACCCGCCGGCCTTCTCAAGGAATGCACTACTTCCTTTGGAATGTTAGAATTAGCCCTCAATGATTGCCTTTGTGCTGCTGCGGGTGTTTCTCATCCTGCTCCTGGTGGCGGCCAATGCTTTCTTCGCCGCAGCCGAATTTGCCTTGGTGAGCGTTCGCGAGACCCGCATCCAGCAGCTCATCGCGGCCCACCGGATCGGCGCCCGCACCGTCCAAAGGCTACACCGCAATCTCGACGAAGTTGTCAACGGCGTCCAACTGGGCATCACCGTAGTTAGCCTGACCCTGGGGTGGGTCGGCGAACCTCTTCTTGCCCATATCATCGAGCAATTCGTGGGGGAAATTCCACACGCGACTCTTTACGCCCATGCCATTGCGACTGCCATTGCCTTTGCTTTAATCACCTGCCTGCACGTCATTCTCGGCGAACTGGTTCCAAAGTCCCTGGCACTGGAGCGAGGTGAGCAGGTGGCACTGGCCGTCGCCGCTCCCATGGACGTTTTCCTCGCCATCACTCGCCCTTTTATTTTGGGGATGAACACAACTGCGGGATCAGTGCTGCGCCTGTTTGGCTCACGCAAGCTGCGGCAGGGGCCAGTGCATTCACCCGACGAACTCAAACTCATCGTCACCGCCAGCCGCCAGTTCGGTCAGATTCCGCCGTACCAGGAAGAAATGATCCACCATGCCCTGGAACTCGATAACATCACCGTCCGTGAGGTGATGGTGCCGCGCCCGGACATCTTCTCCCTCCCCGGCGACCTAACGCTGGAGGAAGCCTTGTCCCGGGTGGTGGAAGAGCAGCATTCCCGCATTCCGATCTATGACCCGCAAAGCGGTCCCGAGCACATCATCGGCGTGCTTTATTCCAAAGACCTCTTGCGCTGGACTCGTTTGCGGCTGGCGTCAAACCCGGCGCAGCCCATGGCTGGCCGCTTCTCCACCCTGACCATCAGCCAGATCATGCGCGATGTGCTGGTGGTGCCGGAAACCAAGGTGCTCACGGAGTTGCTCGAAGAATTCAAAGATCGCAAACGGCACCTCGCGGTGGTCGTGGATGAGTTCGGTTCCACCGCCGGAGTTATCACCGTCGAGGACATTTTGGAGCAGCTCGTAGGCGAGATCGAAGACGAATTTGATGTGTCGCCGCCCGAGCAGCCGATTTTCGAAGGCAAGATTGCGCTGGTGCTGGAAGGTTCCTTCAGCATTCGTGATCTGGAGTCGCAGTATCAGCTCATGCTGCCGCGCGACGCCGGTTTCGAGACTCTGGCCGGATTTGTTCTCGCCCGCCTGCAACGAATTCCGCGAGTCGGCGATACATTTGAGTATGAGGGCCATCGCTTTACCGTCGAAGAGATGGAAGGACATCGCATCGCCAAAGTACAGATCGAAAAGCTGCCGGCTGCGGTCGGGAAAGCCGGAGCGTAGAGACTCTAAACCAATTGTCATCCTGAGCAAGCCGCTTTTGCGCAGCGAAGGATCTGGGCGAGCCGCGCGACGCGTCGCGTACTTTGCGACGCACAGATCGCGCGTCTGGCTCGCTTCCTTGTTAAACTTCACCACGAACGGCGTCCGGCGTACGACTGAACGACCGAAGACGAACAACCCAATGCTTCGCTACTTATTCTCGCGCCTTCTCTACACGCTGCCCGTCGTTTGGCTCGTCGTGTCGGTCGTATTTTTGCTGATTCACCTCGTTCCCGGCGACCCCATCCTGCAAATGGTCGGGGAAGGCGCGCCCGCCACCGACGTGCAGGCTGCCCGCCATTCCTACGGCCTCGATGTCCCGCTGGGCCAGCAGTATCTTCATTATTGGAGCGGTGTCCTGCATGGTGACCTTGGTCCCTCGCTGCGATTTAACCAGGGCGTAGGCAAACTCATTGCCCAGCGATATCCCTACACACTGCAACTGACGCTGGCTGCCTTGTTCGTCGCCATCGTGCTCTCGATTCCCGCCGGAGTTCGCTCAGCCCAACGCCGCAATCGCTGGGATGACCGCCTGCTTAGCGTGGTCAGCCTGTTCGGGCTTTCTTTCCCCAACTTCGCCCTCGGTCCCATCCTTATTTTGTTCTTCGCCATTAAACTCGGACTCCTGCCAGTCTCCGGCTCCGGCACATTTGCTCATCTCGTCCTTCCTGCGGTCACGATGGGCAGCGCGCTCGCGGCAATTCTCACCCGCATGGTGCGGACTTCTATGCTGGAAGAGCTGGGACAGGACTACATCCGGACCGCGCGTGCCAAGGGACTGCCCGAGCGAACCGTCGTGTACCGTCATGCCTTGCGCAACGCCATGATTCCGATCATAACCGTCCTGGGTCTTCAGTTCGGGGCACTGCTCGCCGGCGCGATCGTCACCGAAACAATTTTTTCTTGGCCCGGCATTGGGCGCCTGACTATCCAGGCTATCGGCAACCGAGATTATTACCTCGTACAGGGCTGCATCCTCGCAATCGGCCTGACCTACGTCGCCGTAAATTTTCTGACCGATTTCTTGTACACAGTGGTGAACCCGAGGATCCGGCAGTAAACTGTTGCTACGTATATACAATTAATGTATCATGTATATACAAGGAGAAGCCCCGATGGCAACCACCATGACCTCGATCCGCCTGGACACGCACTTGGCAGACGAGGCGGTAAAAGTTCTGGGCGTGAAATCACGCACCGAGGCCGTACATGTCGCGCTGCGGGAGGTTGTGGCCTTGAAGCGCTTCAAAGACCTCATGAAGAAAAACGCAGGCAAGCTTTCATTCGACGGCTACAGTGAGTGAAATCGTTATCTTCGACACCTCGGTCTTGATTGATGGACTGCGAAGCGGACGCCATCAGCAGCGGATACAATCCATCAGGGGCCTCATTCGGACGTCCGCTGTGGTGCTGGCTGAGCTATGGCGTGGGGCCACCCGGACCGCCGAGCGGGAGTTCCTGCGGACGCTGGGCCGGAACCATCCAGTGCTCACGCCAACCGAGAACAACTGGCTGGAGTCGGGTCAGATCTTGGGGAAAATGCGGCCGGACCTGAGCTTGACTGCAGACGGGCTGCGCAACCTGCATTTCGACGTGCTGATTGCTCTTACAGCACGCTCGCATGGTGCCACTGTGATTACGTCGGACAGAGACGACTTTGAAGTGATCAATCATTATCGCAAGTTCAAGTTCGAGGTTTGGTAACAGTAGCAGAGAGTTTCAATGTCCGCCGCCTCCGTCTCGCTCCCCCGCGCCGCTCGCCACAATCCTCTGGCGACTATCGGCATGGTTTTGGTCGTCATCTTTGTGATCTTTGCTCTGTTCGCGCCATGGATCGCGCCCCAGGATCCCGCCCACATCGATTTACCTTCACGGCTCGCCCCGCCATCTTCTGCCCACTGGTGCGGCACCGACGAACTGGGCCGCGACATTCTTTCCCGCCTCATCTATGGCTCGCGCATTTCCATGCTGGTCGGCAGTTGCGTGGTGGCAACTTCGCTGGCTCTCGGGCTGATCGTCGGTTCGATCGCCGGCTACTACGGCGGCAACATCGATCGCTTCGTCAACGTAGTCGTAATGAACGCGTTTCTCTCCTTCCCGGGAATCCTGCTGGCCATCGCGTTTGTCGCGTTTCGCGGACCGGGCATTTTCAATTTAGTTCTGGCACTTTCGCTCGGAGGCTGGGTCGGCTATGCGCGCCTCGTCCGCGCCCAGGTGTTGGCGGCACGCGAACGCGAATTTGTCGAAGCTGCCCGCGCCCTCGGGGCCAGCGACCTGCGTGTCATCGTTCGTCACATTCTGCCCAACATCATTCAGCCAGTGATCGTGCAAGCGGCGATCGGCATGGCCGGCGCGATTCTCGCCGAAGCCACCATGAGCTTTCTCGGTCTTGGCGTCCCTCCGCCGACCGCGAGCTGGGGAACCATGCTGAATGACGGCCGCGCCCATTTGTTCGACTCTCCGCATCTGGTTCTTTTTCCCGCAGCCACCGTCATGCTCGCTGTGCTGTCATTCAACTTTATCGGCGACGCGCTCAGAGATTTCCTGGATCCGCGGTCACGGATCGAAGCCGGCCTGTAACTGCAGCCGCCCGAGGCTCATCCAATCAGGAGGGATTAAAAGGGGAAATTATGATTGCCCGCATCTGGCGAGGAGTCACGCGCGAAGCCGACAAAGACACTTACTTTGAATATCTGCAGAAAACCGGACTGAAAGAATACGCCGCCATTCCCGGCAATCGCGGCGTGTGGACGCTGCGGCGGGTTGCTGACGGCAAGTGCGAATTCACCCTGATCTCGCTCTGGGACTCATGGGACGCGATCCGGGCCTTCGCCGCTCCCGACCCCGAGAAGGCCGTCTTCTATCCCGAAGACGACAAATTCCTGGTGGAGCGAGGGCCGCGCGTCCTGCATTACGAAGTGATGGCCTTCCCCGAGGGATGAATCTGCGAAGCGACGGAGGGCAGACGCTTCTCGCGCTTTAGATGTATGTACCACCCCGGCCGAGGGGTGCCCCATCCTTTCGCGCTTTTTGCGAAAGGGTGGGAGGCAATCCTGCGGACATCAAATCAGTCTCGGAGAAGATAGTGTGGCGCGGGCGCCCTCGCCCGCGTACCGATCGTTGCTCGATAGTCCACTCCTAATTTTCTTTCCCTGTCTCTCGTCCGCGAAGATACGCCTCAAGCTCCGTCCTGCCCGCGTGTCTTGCCCAGTCGGCCGGTGTCGCGTGCCAGAGGATATCTTTCATGTCCAACCTCGCCCCGCGTTCGACCAGCAGTCGGACCACTTCTTCATGACCGATCCCAGCCGCCTGATGCAATGGTGTCGTATGAGAGTGACCTCCGATCGGGTTATATCGATTCGGATCTTCGCCCGCATCGAGGAGCAATCGCACGATCTCGACATGCCCAAACGAGGCTGCCAGAGAAAGTGCCAGATGACGTTCGTGGCTATTGGACGATGGAAGTAGACGTTCCGCGTCCTCAATCCGTCCCAAAGCCGCCACGACCGGCAAATTGATCCGCGCGCCTCGTCCGAGCAAAGCATTCACCGCTTCTAACTCTCCGTGCAAGGCAGTTGCCTCGATCGCGCTGTCGGGGTCAGCTCCGTGATCGCACAGCAGATCGATCAGTGGAAGTTGCACGCGGCATTCCCGCGGCACACTGCCCGTGGCAACCAGCATGAGCGTCTCGTTCAGCGCAGATCGCTCCACGCCCGCATCGAGAATGACTTTGGCGACCTGAACGATGTTTTTCGGAAGAGTCCCATGGCGCACCGGATTCTCGGCGACGAATTCCAACAGTGTCGGATTGCGAAAGTAGTTTCCGCCCTCGAAAACCACGTGCTGCCGCGCCACATTCGGATGCTGCTTCAAGTACGCACGTAAACCGGCTATGTCGCCTGCATCAAGAAGATCCACTGCACGACGAAACACCGCGTCCTCAATGCGCTCATGGTGCGGCAAATTCAACTGATCGGAGAGGGTTGGTTTTTCAATATGACGTTTCAGTCTCGTCCAGCTGGGAAAGCCATACTCGCGAGCGATGGCGAGCTGCGCATCACTCAGACTCAGCCGAGCGTCGAAGATTTCAGCGTCCTTGGCTTGATTGAAACGCGGATGAAATTCCCTGATTCGCTGGGCCGCTCCTCGATTGCGGGCGGCATGGTCCCGGAGCAAGTCTTTGGCTTGATGTTTGAGATGATCGAGGTTCGGATTCGATGGGAGGCGTTTTACCGGCATGACGAACTTCCTTTCGTATGCCCAGGTCCGCATTTGACGGGCAGAAAGTCAGTTCGCGAAACGAATTGTTAGCATCAGGTGGACTTCTGTCCTTTCCGCGGACCGGATGCGCCCTGTGCGCTCCGCTGATCTTACCACGAAGCTGGAGGGCAGGCGTCCTCGCTCCTCGCATTTTAGCTGCATGAACCACGCCGGCTGCGGGGTGCCCCATCCTTTCGCGTTTGTTGCGAAAGGGTGGGAGGCAATCCTGCGGACACCGAATCAGAGTGAACACACACCGGAAGGCGCGTGTCCGCCACGATTCGATGGAGGACGGGCATCCTCGCCCGTCCCCTCAATCCAACGGCAGCATGTATCCCGGCGTCTTGCCTAGTCGTCCCCCAAACGCTTGCGCATCGAGCACTGCCATGTCCCACGTGATCCACGAAGCGGGCGTAAGTCGTATGGTGACGTCGTCAAAGGCTGCAAACACGGGCGCGATGTGAGGATCGGACATGGCTGCCGCGCTCAGGTATCGACTGTGGATGCGCCGATTGATTTCCTGGGATCGTTCCCCTGAAATGAGTTCCACTTTTCCCGCGGCGGTTACCCCACGCTCGGTCCCGGGTTTTCGCGAGTCCACCATCAGCGAAGCCTTGGGTTACACAGCCAAATTCCGGGCCTTGCGGGTCCTCGAAGACGTCGCGACGAACAGGCAATCATCGTCGTACAGATACCAGACCGCCGTCAGGTGGATCGACCCATCTGCATTCTCGGTCCCGAGCGTCGCAATGCGGCGTCCCCGCAGGAACTCTTGGAAAGCGGGATCCAGCGTTTGAGTCGGCATTTTTCCCTCTCCGCCCCTGGCGCAATCGGGCGATTGCATTGTCTCACACAGCTGGATGGATGTAGCGAAACCTCCGGCCGGTCAATCTGTCATCCCGACCGAGGGCGCTCGTTCACCGCGTGAACGGGCGCCGCAGTGGACAGCTGCCCTGAGCGGAGCCGGCCGCGAAGCGGACGGCGGAGTCGAATGGGGACCTTGCGTCTGACAGCAATCCGCGGCGTTGACGACACCGGATGCTCCCCAACCCTTGTCATTCCGAGCCGTTCGCAGCCGGTCCTGCGCGGCGAGAACGAGTCGAGGAATCTGCAGTTTCGCTGGCGGGGGCGCGGGATGTCGAAGGTCACGCGAACCAGCTCCGGAGAGCCTGCCCTGAGCGAGCGGAGCGAGCCGACGGGGGCGTCATAGAATAGCCCAGGACGGCAGTCCCGGGCTGACAATTGACTTCGACCCACGCGCCGATGAGGCGCAACTCCCTCAAAACACGCCCAATCCAGTCCTTGACACTAATCACAATATGCGATATAAATATCACGATCTGCAATATGAAACTCGGCGAGAAAATCCGCTACTTGCGCGAGGTCGAAGGCTCGCTGCGCGAACTCGGTCGTCCCATGACCCAACAAGAACTCATACGCGCCGTTAAAAAAGAGACCGGCAAGACCATCAGCCAGTCCTACGTCTCGCAGATCGAGAGTGGCAGCCGCCGTCACATGACGCAGTCCAGCCGCGCCCTGCTGGCCAAGTTTTTCAAAGTCCATCCCGGATTTCTCGTGGACGACCCCGAGGGCTACCATGCCGACCTGACTTCCGATCTGCGCACTACTGAAGGCCAGCTCGACGTTTGGCTCCTGCAAGGCTCCGAGCGCTTCGCCAGCGATCCCGAGGTGAGCGAGGTGCTGATTAAAGTGGCGCGCGAGAAGGACACGCGGCAGTGCCTGATTCTGCTGGGCGCTATTCTCGAGACGCCCGGCCTGGCCGAGCGCCTGCTTGAGGCCTTGAAACCCGAGGCCGCGCTGGCCCGTACCAACCGCATCAGCGGAGGGAGGTGTGCGCAATGACCTGGGAGAATTTTTATCTCGCGTGTTTTGCGCTGGGCTTCATCTTCAGCTTTGCATCGTTCTTGTTCGGCGGATTCCGCTGGCATCTGCCGCATTTTTTGGGAGGCGCGCATGTGCACGCAGGGCCGCACGTGCACCTGGGACATGCGGGCGCCAGAGGTCCGGCGAAAGCTGAAGCGCCGTTGCTGAACCCCGTGTCGCTCGCCGCTTTCCTGGCCTGGTTTGGCGGCGTCGGATATCTGCTGACCCGCTTTTCTGCGGTGTGGTTTGTCGTGGGACTGGGCATCGCGGTGCTGAGCGGCGTCACCGGAGCGGGAATTATTTATCTCTTCCTCAGTCGTGTGCTGATGTCGGAAGACGAAAATCTCGATCCCGCCGACTACAGCATGGTCGGCGTGCTAGGCCACATTTCCATGCCCATTCGCGCGGGCGGGACGGGAGAAATCATTTACTCGCAGGGCGGCACTCGCCAGACCTGCGGCGCGCGGGCCGAAGACGGCACCGCGATCGCGAAGGGAACTGAAGTCGTGGTGACGCGCTACGAGAAGGGAATTGCTTACGTGCGCCTGTGGACGGAGATGGCGGGCGAGCAAGACGCACCGGACGCCACGGCGGAAAAGAAATAAGTCTCTGCGTACTTGGCGTCCTCTGCGTGAACGTTTTGAAAGGGCGCGGCTTTAGCGGCGCCGGGCAAGGGCCTATCCCCCTTGTCATTCCGAGTGGGCTTTAGCCCCGAGGAATCTGCAGTTCAGACAATAGGAGGCGATATGTTCGGCGGAACTGTGGTGGAAATCTGGATCATCGTCGGCCTGATGGTTTTGGCTGTGATGCTCCTCATGAGCATGTTGGCCAGGTTGTACAGAAAAGCGGGGCCGCACGAGGCGCTCGTCGTCTACGGCTTTCGCGGTACCCGCGTGGTGAAGGGTCACGGCACGGTCATTTTTCCCATGGTCGAAAATTGCCGCGGCCTGTCGCTGGAGTTGATGTCGTTCGACGTGGCGCCGCAGCAGGATCTGTACACCAAGCAAGGCGTCGCGGTCACGGTCGAAGCGGTGGCGCAGATCAAGGTGAAGTCCGACACGGAGTCCATCCTCACCGCCTCCGAGCAGTTCCTCACCAAGACTCCACAGGAGCGCGAAGGCCTGATCCGCCTGGTGATGGAAGGCCACCTGCGCGGCATCATCGGCCAGCTCACGGTGGAAGAAATCGTGAAGCAGCCGGAGATGGTTTCCGACCGCATGCGCTCCACCTGCGCGGATGACATGAACAAGATGGGGCTGGAGGTCATCTCGTTCACCATCAAAGAAGTTCGCGACAAGAACGACTACATCACCAACATGGGCCGGCCGGATGTGGCGCGCATCAAGCGCGACGCCGATGTGGCCGCAGCCGAGGCCGATCGCGATACCGCGATCCGCCGCGCTGTGGCATCGCGAGAAGCCTCCGTGGCCAAGGCGCAGGCGGATCAGGAAACCGTTCTGGCCCAAACGCTTTCGCAGGCCAAGCAAGCCGAGGCGACGCGCGACCTTGAAGTGAAGAAAGCGCAATTCCTCGAAGTTACGAAACGCCAGCAGGCGCAGGCTGACAAGGCGTACGACATCCAGACCAACATCATGCAGCAGCAAGTGGTTGCTGAGCAGGTGAAGGTGCAGCAGGTCGAAAAAGAACAGCAGGTCAAGGTGCAGGAAGCTGAGATCAACCGTCGCGAGAAAGAGTTGATCGCCACAGTGCTGAAGCAGGCAGAGATCGAGCGTCAGCGCATCGAGACTCTGGCTGCGGCCGAGAAGCAGCGCCTGATTGCTGAAGCCGAGGGCCATGCGTCATCGATTCGCGCCCAAGGCGAGGCCGAAGCCGAGATCATCTTCAAAAAAGGTGAGTCGGAAGCCAAGGCGATGAACGTGAAGGCCGAGGCCTACCAGGAGTACAACCAGGCCGCGGTCATCGACAAGCTGTTTACCGGCTTGCCGGAAATCGTCAGAGCGTTGGCCGCGCCGCTGGCCAACGTGGACAAGATCACCGTGATCTCGACCGGCAACGGCGACGCTTCCGGTCTGAACAAGATCACCGGCGACTTGACCAAGATGGCGGCGCAGGTGCCGGCACTGTTCGAAACGCTTTCGGGAATGAGCATGGGCGACTTGTTTGCGAAAGTGCGGACAATCGGTGATAAGACGGCGAAGCCGGAGGTGCTGCCGCCGCCGGCGAAGTGAGTGAACGATGGAGGACGGGCGGGGACGCCTGTCCTCCACTGACACTTGTCATTCCCAGCGGGCTTCAGCCGCTTGGAATCTGCAGTAGCTTCGAAATGCAGATCCCTCACTTCGTTCGGGATGACAACAGGCAAAAAGCAGTTGAGGATCGAGCAATGAAAAGTTACGCAAGTTTCATCGGAGCATTTGTCGGCGCAGGCATCGGCGCAGCCATAGGGGAGTCGCTGCATCAACCTGCGGTCTGGCTGCCGCTGGGAATCGGCATCGGTCTGGCGATTGGCATCGAGATCAGAGAACGACGCAACCGCAATTTGAATTGTTATCCTGAGCGGAGCGAAGGACCTATGCATCTGTAATGAAATGCATAGATCCTTCTCGGCCTCAAGGCTGGTCAGGATGACAAGCTGAAAGCTGACAGCGGAAAGCTGACAGCGGAAAGCTGACAGCGGAAAGCTGACAGCCAAATAAGGAGTGACTACCATGGCATTACTGGAGAGAGTTTCCACGCTGGTCCGGGCGAACCTCAACGACCTGATCGACAAGGCCGAGCACCCGGAAAAGATGATCAAGCAAGTCATCCTCGACATGCAGAACCAACTGCTGCAGGTGAAGACGCAGGTGGCCATCGCCATGGCCGACCAGCACCTGCTGGAGAAAAAGCAGAAAGAGAACGAAGACAAAGTGGCCGAGTGGATGCGCAAGGCCGAGCTCGCCGTGGACAAGAAGCAGGACGACCTGGCGCGCGCGGCGTTGCAGCGGGTGGAAAGCTATCGCGAACTGAGCGACGGCTTCGCGCAGCAGATCACCGACCAGAAAGCGCAGGTGGAAAATTTGAAGACTGCGTTGCGGCAACTGGAGCAGAAACTGGCGGAAGCGCAGGCCAAAGCCGACCTGCTGATTGCGCAGCACCGGCGGGCGCGGGCGGTGGGCAAGGCCAGCGACGCCAAGCTGGCGGGCGGCAACGGCTCCAGCGCTGCGGCGTTCGACCGCATGAAGCGCAAAGTCGCACACGCCGAAGCGCTCAGCCAGGCCAAGTCCGAGCTGGCCGCCGATGATATGGAAGGCCGCCTGGCCGCGTTGGAGAAAGAAGACAAGATCGAGCAGTTGCTGGCCGAGTTGAAGACCAAGCGCGGTGCGTAACGAAACAGTTTGGGTGGATTTTCCAAGCGTAGCTCGGCTGTGTTGACGATGGAGGACGGGTGTCCGCGCCCGTCCCAGCGCCCCGGAGGAAACGTCATGACGGAGAAGGCCAATAAGGCCCGGCTGATCGGGACGGTGATTGGTGTCGTCGTTCTGATACTGGCGTTGTTGTGGAAGCGTATCCTGCGCTGAGGCGGGAGCCCCTCCCGCAGCAGGCATCTACATCTGACATTGTCATCCTGAGAGGCCTTTAGGCCTCGAAGGATCTATGTATCTGCTTCCTTAAATACATGGGTCCTTCGACTCCGCAGCCATTTCGCTTCGCGAAATGGCTGCTGCGCTCAGGATGACAAGAATGTTGGAAAGCGGATGGAAAAAGCAGGTCCCTCGACTCCGCATGACGATTGGCTCTGCCAATCGTCATGCTGCGCGCCTACACTACTTCTGCTCCGCTTTCTTAGCCGCCGCTTGCTTCTGCGCTTCCACCGTCCACGGTGGAACGATTTTGTTTACGCGCGCATAAGCTATAACCTGGCCAAGATGCTCGTGCGCGTCGGCCACCAGGATGTAGACCACATCACCGGCATTCGCCTGCGGACCAAGTTTTGGCAGCAACTTGGCAAAATCCGCGTTGCTCATGCCGTTGATCGCCTTCTGGGCGTAATCCCACGATTTGTTCAATTCCTCCACGATCCGGGCCTTATCAGTCGTGGATTTCTCGTAGGTCTTGTCATCGAAACCGGCGGGGATCGGGGTTCCCATGAGGTTGAGAATCTGATAACGCTCGCCCGCGACGTGCAGAAAAACTTCCGCGAACGAACGCGAGTCCGCCGAAGGCCGCCAGTTAAATTTGCCGGCGGGAAGGGCGTTGGCCAAGTCCACAAACTTCTTCTGCACTTGTCCCAGGTCCTGCAGCGACTGGCCCTTCATGTCGTAGCTGGGCGGGGTGTTGTCCGTATTCGCCTGCGCCGACATTTTCAGCGAGCCCAATCCTAGACTCAACAAAACACAAAATGTTGTTAGTAGTGTTCTTTTCATGCTTTTCTCCTTGAAGAAACGGCTGGTTGGCTTAGACGAGGCTATCCGGAAAATAGCTCACAACATTGTGCCAAAAGGAAAAGAGCAGAGGTTGCCATCAGGTACAATCATCCTCCACAGATAAACCTTGCTGATTGGTCAAGCTGGTTGAGGTCGTTCGGTTAACATCAATTCATCCATGAAAAAGATCTTTCACTTTGATTCCCCGGCGCAGCCCTATATCGCGGACGCCGTTGTGCTTTGCTGTTTTGATTTTCGAATCAATCAGGCGGTGCGCAAATTCCTGCGGCGTCAGCGAGTGCAGAGCCCGGACATGATCGTGATTGCCGGCGGCGCAAAGACGCTGGCCTCTCCGCGCAATGATTTCGAGCGCGACTTCATCCTCGAGCAGGTGCGCCTTGCAATTGAATTGCACCGCGCACGTCGGATGATTCTCATGAGCCACTCTGACTGCGCGACCTATGGCGGGCTGGCCGCGTTTCAGGGCGATCCGAAAGTCGAGGCCGCCCACCACAAAGCAGAGTTGAAGCGCGGTGTGGATCTACTAAAAGAAAAATTCCCGGACCTGGCGGTCGAGCCTTATTTCGTGAACTTCGAAGGCGTGTGGGAACTGCTGGACGGAGAGAATCCCTAAGTCAGTGCGGCTTCGTCCAATCCTCAGTCTTCAACCGTTTCAGGCGCCGGAAAACGCGATCGTGCGTGACCAGCACGACCTCTGCGGCCAGTGCTGCCGCCGCAATCATCATGTCGAGGTTGCCCATCGGTTCGCCACTTCGCTCGAGCACGGCGCGAATCTCTGCATAGTGCCGCGCCGCGTCTGAGGTCCAAGGCAGCGCTTCAACCCGCAACAAGAATTCCTCGACTGCCACTTTCAAAGTTGCCGCCTCAGGCCTTCTAGCCACGCCGAATCGCAATTCAGCCTCGGTGATCACCGATATTCCAACCTCGGCCATCGGGACCTCGAGCAGCCGTTGCCGCACGCGAGGGAAGTTACCCCTGATGACGTAGCTGACGGTGTTGGTGTCGAGCAGGTAGTGGATCAAAACAGATCGCGTTTCTGGGGCGGCCTATCGCCGCGATCGGCAAGGAAGTCATCGGGCACGTCGACGGTTTTCAACAGGTCGAAGAAGTCTCGCCATGAGTCCGGCCGGCGCGACAGGATGACATCGCCCGTGGCTGGATCGTGCCGTATGTAAACCTCCGAGCCTTCGAAACGGTAGTCCGCCGGCAGCCGGACGGCCTGGCTGCGCCCGTTACGGAAAAGCTTGGCGGTGTGGGGCATGGAAGCGCCTCCGGTGGTATATACCATAATATATACCACAATCGGAAGGGCAAATCAACCTTCGATCCGGGAGGCCTTACGCGCTGGCTTTATCGATCAGCGGCAGCGGCTCGGTTTCACCCGCGGGAGAGTCCAACTCCAACTGCTCCTGGCCGCTGAGCACGCTGACTTTTCCTCGGTAGGTTTTCAGGTGGCGCTGCGCGGTTTCGAACGCTTCCTGGGCCTTGTTCAGATTCTTACCGACGTTGTCGAACTGGTTCTGGAAAAAGTCGAAGGACTTCTGCGCCTTGGCCAGTTCCTGACGGCTCTTCTCAAACCGTCCTGCCATTTCGTACCACTTGTGCACCAGCGCGATGGTTTTCAAAGTCATCAGCAGCGTGTTCGGAGAGACGGGAAAAACGTGCTGCTGATTGAGCCAGTCCGCCAGTTCGCGATTGCGGACGGCTTCCATGTAGAGCGTCTCGCTGGGCAGATACATCAGCGCGATGTCGGTGGTGCCGTGCTCCGGCTGAATGTAGGCTTTGACTCGTTTCGCCTCCGCCTTCATCACCCGCACGAAGTCGACACGGGCTTCGTCGATCTCGTGTTCATTCGTGCTCTCAAACAGCGCCAGCACTTGCTCCCGCGGAAACTTCGCGTCAATCGGCAGGCGCCGGTCGGGGAAGTGAATGATCGCATCGGGACGACCTCCGCCTTCGGGCAGGGAAGCCTGGATCTCGAACATGTGCGCCGGAAGAAAATCGGCGAGCAGCCGCTCCAGGCTGGCCTCGCCAAATGTTCCGCGCAGATGCGGCAGCTTCAGCAGATTATTCAGATCGTTGATCGAGTGGCCCAGCGCGCCGACTTCGCGTAGCTGTTCTTCTGCCGCTTTCAGGTGCTGCTGCACTTTTTCGAACTGGGCAAATCCTTCTTTGATGTTCTGATCGAGTTTCTGCTGCACCTGGTCGGTGATGGCGAGCAGCCTGGCATCGACGCGATCGCGAATCGAGTCCAGGCTTTGCGCCGTCTTCTGGTTCAAGCCGTCAAACTCAGACTTGAGCTGCGAGGTGGTCAGCGCCAGCGACCCCGTCAGTTCGGTGCGGGCCTCGCCCAGCCTCGCGGCCTGTTCTTCGCGGCCGGCTTTCATCTGCGCCTCGACCGCATTTCGCATTAAAGAAAATTCTTCGCCCAGCCGATCTGTCACCTGCTGGCGCAAGTCGCCTTTGGTCTGCTCCAGGCGCTGGGCCATGTCTGCGGTGGCGTTGGCAAACTGTCCCGACAGGCCTTCGGCCTGACGCGCAACTCTTTCTAATGCATCAAGTTGCACAGCATTGCCAAACCGGCGCGCGAACAGCCGAACCACCAGTATCAGAAGTACTAGGTTCGAAGCCAGCAAAAGGCCAAGCAGCAGTGGCAAGTAGACCAATTCGCAATCTCTCCGGCGTAATCGTGCCTAGCCGGATTCTAGTCGGTATCGTTTAAGAAGCAAAGCAGGAAGAAGTTTCAGGTGTAGGTTCCATCTCCCGGGTCCTGAACGTGGGCGACACAACATGTTTCGGGCCCTTGTCAGTGCGGTGGCGCTGGTGTTGGTCGGCACCTCGGTGGCGGTCAATGACCCGGCCAACAATTCCAGGAATGCCGCCGCCGATACTGTAACGACTCAACAGCCCTCCCCCAATGATTCTTCTCTCTACGATGCCGACGCCGAGCGCCAATTCCTGAGGCTGGCGAATCAGGCGCGAGCGCAAGCGGGACTTCCTGCCTTGCAAATGGACGAAGGCCTCTCGCGTGCCGCGCGAGCCCATGCAGTCGCCATGGTTGCACAGCAGCAACTTTCCCATCAGTTGCCCGGTGAGCCCTCCCTCGTACAACGTCTGGCGGCGACCTGCGCGCTGCACCTCGATCACGCCGGAGAAAACGTCGCCTACGCCGGCAGCATTGAGCAGGCGCAGGACGGCCTGATGCACTCGCCTCCGCACCGCGAAAACCTGCTGAACCCTGCCTACAACCTTGCCGGCATGGGCGTGGTGTGGAGCGGATTTGTGCTTTACGTCGCGCAGGACTTCGGCCACGCTTTGCCAACTTACTCGGCGCCAGAGGCCGACCAGGCAGTGGCCGACGCGATCGTCCGCACCCGGCGCGCAGCCAGCATGACGCCTTTGTCGCGCGTTGACGACCGCGATGCGCAAGCCGTGGCCTGCTCCATGGCACAAGCCGATTCCATCAATACGCCCGGACCGCGCGACCACGCGGTCATGCGCTACACCACCATGCAACCTGAAGTTGTGCCCGACGGAGCTGCCAAAATCATCGATGACCGCCGCGCCCGCGCCTATTCCGTCGGAAGTTGCTACGCTCGCACCGCGACTTATCCCAGCGGTGTGTATTGGGTCGCGCTGATTCTGTATTGACCCTTGCCAATTTGTCATCCTGAGAGCCCGCGGTTTTCCTCGCGGGCCGGAGGATCTCAGTCGGCACGAGTTTCCGGGCGTCTGGCCTTTTTCGTCTTTTTCAACTTGTCATCCTGAGGAAGCGGAGTCGTTCGCTCGCGAACGACTCCCGACGAAGGACCTATGCATCGCTTCCGAGGCTGCGGAAAGAGCTTGGGGCACCAGGCACCTAGCCTTGGTGGGCTCTCGCCGCGAATAGAAACAACGCTGCTGTGAGGGCCAACGTCAGGACCTCGATCAGTAGCGCATACAGAGTCAAGCGTTTCGCCTGGTCAAACCGTGCCAGCAACCGGCTGACCACCAGTCCCACAATCACGATCGGCGAGCACAGCAGACGATCCAGGCAAATCCAGCCCAGGACCATCGTCCCCTGGTTCACGGCCGGGATACTGAGCACTCCCAGGCAAAGCGGTGCCGTCAGACTCAGGCCAAGCAGGATCCTGGAATACCCGGTGTAGAGGGGTTCGGATTTGCGGATCACCAGCGCCAGAACAAAAGTCGGGACCAGCAACATGCAGCCAATGAGGATCTCCAGCATCCAGTCGCCGGCTGCGTACATCCCGCCCGCCGCCGCGACGTCTTCGGGATGATTGACGTACAGCAGGTGGCGTACATATACGAGGAGTGCCGCAGTCGCCAGCACTACAGCGTAGCCTGCCGCCACCAAACCCAGCTGTGCCCGAAGAGGGATCGATTTCATGTCGGCATTCTACCCGTCGCGCTTATCGAGGGCCACCCGTCCCACTCCTGAGGGTGGGGATTTTCCATGTGCGGCGGACACTCCTGTCCGCCGCCGTTGCGGTTAAGTTTGTTCCGTGGATCGCGACTTGTCATCCTGAGGAAGCGGAGTCGTTCGCTTGCGAACGACTCCCGACGAAGGACCTATGCATCGCTTTCGAGGCGGAGGTTGCAGCTTACGCTGAGCGCAGCTAAATTAGTTGCGAGAGTTGGAGCTGAACATGAAAAAGCCCGTCCCCGCGGAATCTGCCTCTGCAAGAATCGACCAGCTGATTGCAAAACTCACAGACTGGCGTGGCAAAACGCTCGCCGGCGTCCGCAAAAGCATCCTTGAGGCCGACCCGGACATCGTCGAGGAATGGAAGTGGATGGGAAGCCCAGTGTGGTCTCACGACGGAATCATCGCGGTCGGCAACGCCCACAAAGATAAGGTGAAGCTTACCTTTTCCCACGGGGTGAGCCTCCCCGATCCTGACAAGCTCTTCAACGCGGGCCTCGGAGGCAACCAATGGCGGGCGATCGATCTTTTCGAGGGCGACAAGATTAATGAGCGTGCTCTAAAAAATCTCGTCCGCGCTGCCGTTGATTACAATCAGATCAAATTGAAGAAGAAAGCGCCTGCAGGTACTGGAGCGAACGTACACAAAAGTAAAAAGTCATGAAAACGTCTCTCCGATTCCTCCCTGACACTGGCCACCATTTCTAAGTTGTCATCCCGAGCGAGGCTTGCGCGACGCAGGTCGCGCCGAGTCGAGGGATCTGCAGTTTTCAAGAATTCGTCATTTCGCCGACGAGTAACTGGAAACTAGAAACTGGAAACTCTACTTCTGCAAAAACGGATTGCTCTCCCGCTCCTCGCCGATCGTGGTCAGCGGGCCGTGGCCGGGGACGACCACCGTCTCATCCGGCAGCGCCAGAACTTTTTCGCGCAGGGAATCAATGATCTTGTCGAAAGAGCCGCCGGGCAGGTCGGTGCGGCCGATGCTTCCGGCGAAGAGCGTGTCGCCGGCAATCAGCTTCTGCTGCAAGGGAAAATAAAGACAGACGCTGCCTTCGGTGTGGCCGGGGGTGTGAATCACGTTGGCGACGAGCGACCCTGCCTTCACGGTATCGGCGGGCGCGAGCGGCTGATCGATTTCCACTTTGCCGGGAGAAGCCATGCCGCACCAGGCGGCCTGCATGTCGAGCATCTTTAACAAGGAGTAATCGTTCTGGTTGAGCAGGATGGGTGCGCCGGTGGCGGCGCGCAGCTTCATGGCGCCGCCGACATGGTCGATGTGCGCGTGGGTGATTACGATGTGCTTGACGTGGAGCTGGTGTTTGGCGATGAGGGCGAGAATGTCCTCGATGTCGTCGCCGGGATCGATGACCATGGCTTCGCGCGTGGCCTCGTCGCCGATGACCGAGCAGTTGCACTGCAGCGGGCCGACCGGGAAGATTTCGTGGATCATCGGGAGCTTTCGGCTTTCAGTCTGTCGGCCCTCAGTTTTTGCCGATAGCCGATAGCTGAGAGCTGACAGCCTATTTCTGCGACGGTGCAGGCGGTGTCGCCGGCTTCGCCGGTTGCGACTTCGTCGGAGCTGAACTCACGCCCTGCAGCACGGACTTCGGACCGCCACCGCCGCGCGAAGCCATCACGGACAGCGTAATCGACGTGACCATAAAGATGATGGCCGACCAGGTGGTGGCCCGGGAGAGCGCCGTGGCCGCGCCGCGCGGGCCAAACGCCGTCTGGCTGCCCATGCCGCCGAAGGCAGCGGCAATGTCACCGCTCTGGCCGCTCTGCAGCAGCACCACGATGATGAGGAACATGCAGACAATAATGTGAACGATGGTGATCAGAATAAGCATGTGTGATTTACAGTTGACAGACTCTGGCGGGCCAGACGCTCTGCGACTCCTCTACGATGATGCTATGAGCTAAGCCTGGGCGTCAAGGCCCGGTCCCCCTGCCGCAAATGCCGCTTTGCGATGGTGCGGAAGGGGGGATTTGAACCCCCATGCCTTTCGGCGCCACCCCCTCAAGATGGTGTGTCTGCCAATTCCACCACTTCCGCAGCGATGGGAAGAGAGCGTTGAGGCAGGGCCATTATAACAAAGGGGAAGGTGACGCAGAGCAGCGCGGGCTGGTGGAGTTTGCCAATAAGGATGCGCGCCAAGACGTGCGATTTTGCTGCTTCGCAAAGAACGCGAAGCATTCGCACGGCGCGCCCAGATCCTTCGCTGCGCAAGGGCAGCTTGCTCAGGATGACAATCTAGCAGTCAATACTTCACGATGGCGGCGAAGGATCTGGGATCGAGGCTGGCACCGCCGACCAGTGCGCCGTCGATTTCTTCTTCTGACATGAGGGCCGTGGCGTTCTCGGGCTTGACCGAGCCGCCGTAGAGGATGCGGAGATGGTCGGCAAATTCCTGGCCGAAAGCCTTGGCGGCTTCACCGCGGATCAAACTGTGCGCTTCGGAGGCAAGTTGTGGCGTAGCCGTTTTGCCGGTTCCGATCGCCCAGACCGGCTCGTATGCGACGGCAAGCTTTCCCGCTTTCTTAGTGGAAAGTTTGTGAAAGGCGCGAGTGCATTGGCGGCGAAGAACGTCTTCCGTCAACCCGGCCTCGCGCTCTTCCAGGACTTCGCCGACGCAAACGATTGGCGTAAGGCCAGCTTCCAATGCGGTTTTCAGGCGGAGATTCACGGTGTCGTCGGTCTCACCGAAGTACTGGCGGCGCTCGGAGTGTCCTATGATGGTGTGAGTACAGCCGATGGCCAGCAGCATGCCGGCGGAAATCTCGCCGGTGAAAGCGCCTTCTTTTTCCCAATGAACGTTTTGTGCACCGATGGTGACGCTCGAGCCTTTGGCGGATTCGAGGGCCGCGTGCAGGTCGATGTATGGTGGGCAGACGACGATCTCGTCGCGGTCATGATTGCTGATCAGAGGAAGAAAATCGCGGAAGAATTCGCGGGTCTGGTCGGGAGTCTTGTACATCTTCCAGTTCGCGGCGATTAGTTTCTTTCGGGGCATTTTGGTCCTTTCAGGCATTCTTTACCACAGAGGGCACAGAGGACACAGAGTAAGAAGATTTTGCGGAGAATTTTTTCCACCTTGATGCGGCCAGTGTTTTGCAGTTTTTCAGCAGCGGAGACACCGGGGTAGCGTCGACGAACGGCAAGACGGTTGAGTTCCACGGCCCTGCCGACATCACGAGAGACCACCGACGCCATCGTCAACGCCGCCACTACCTTTCATATAGGGTGCCCTCACTATTTGCCGATTTTCTTGGCCACGAACTCAACATAGGTGGCAAACTGGTCCGGCTTCCCCGGCGGAGCAATTTCGAATTTTTCGGTTACCGCATCTGGGCCAATTCGAGCGTAGGTCATACGGGTCCGAGTGCCGGAAGGGGCTGCATCGCTCAGAAACTGGATGGAATTCCCATCCGGCGCCGGAGTGACGGTGTAACGAATGATGTGATTTTCGTTGTCAAAGAAAATAGCGCGTAGGGACTTGTCGCTAGGATCGTGATACACGTACAAGAGATCGTCATGGGAAAATGCGGCGCGTTTTTCGCTCGCCGGATAATCCAGGTGGACTTTTCGAAGCAGCACGGTTCCGTTCAAAGCCGGTTCGAAGCTCGATGTACCTTTGCCTTGTCCGGGGTTGCCGCCACCCGACCACGTCCATTCCCCGAGCACGAAATCGAAGTCCTTCCAGGGGTTCGTGGGTAGGGCTTGCTGGGCTTGGAGTGAGGACGACATCAGCAGAAGTGCGACGAGCATCGCTTTCCAGGTCATTTCGCAGCTCCTAACCGCAGGGGGCTAACCTATTTCTTGTCACTCAGGGCCTCGACCCCCGGAAGCTTTTTGCCCTCCAGGAACTCGAGCGAGGCGCCGCCGCCAGTGGAAATGTGGGTGATCTTGTCGGCCACTCCGGCAGCGCGTACCGCGGAAACCGAATCTCCGCCGCCCACAATCGAGATGGCCCCGGCATTCTCCGCGACGGCATGAGCGATCTTGAATGTGCCTTTGGCAAAAGGCGAGACCTCGAACACTCCCATGGGGCCGTTCCATACGATGGTGCGGGCGCGGGAAATCTCCTCGGCAAACTCCTCGATGGTCTGAGGACCAATATCGAGCCCCATCATCCCGGCAGGAATCGAGTGGCCGCCATTCACGGTATGCAGGACCGCATTGAGGTCGATACGGTCGGCGACGATGTGGTCGATGGGTAAGAGGAACTTGACGTGACGGGTTTTCGCGTCGTGCAGGATCTGGCGGGCGAGGTCGAGCTTGTCGTCTTCGACTCGCGACTTTCCCACGTTCTGCCCCTGCGCCTTCAGAAATGTATAGGCCATGGCCCCGCCAACGATGAGAGCATCGACCTTGGTCAGCAGGTGCTCGATGACGGCGATCTTGTCGCTGACTTTGGCGCCGCCGAGAATGGCAACGAATGGCTTTTCGGGGTGCTGCAGCGCCTTGCCCAGATATTCGACTTCTTTTTGCATCAGCAGGCCGGCCGCCGACTTCTGCACGAACTTGGTGATGCCGACGGTGGAGGCGTGAGCGCGATGCGCGGTGCCGAAGGCATCGTTTACATAGAAGTCGGCCAGGCTGGCGAGTTGCTTGGAAAACTTTTCGTCGTTGGCTTCTTCTTCCGTGTGAAAGCGGAGATTTTCCAGCAGCAGGCTTTGTCCTTTCTCCAGCTTGCCGGCCATCTCCTCGGCTTCGACTCCGACGCACTCCGGGCAAAATCCAACGTTTTCGCCGCGCGCCAGCTCCTTGTCCAACAACATGCGCAAGCGTTCGGCTACGGGCTTGAGGCTCAACTTGGAATTGGGCTTGCCATTGGGACGCCCCAGATGCGAGGCCAGAATCAGCCGGGCGCCGTGGCGCAGGGCGTATTCGATGGTGGGCAGGGTCTCGCGGATGCGAGTGTCGTCCATCACCCGGCCATCTTCGAGGGGGACGTTGAAATCTACCCGCATGAAGATGCGGCGGTCGTTGACATCAAGATCGCGAATGGAAAGCTTCGACATGGAGTATGCCTTAGTAACAAGGATGTTCGCGTCGCGCATTGTTGTCAGTCCGCTTGGCGGACTGACGCGCGGTCGCTCACCCAGATCCTTCGTGCGCAAAAGCAGCGTCCTCAGGATGACAATACTTGTGAGGGAGCGGTGGCTTCCTCAGATCCTGCGCTCGGCAAAGAACGCCTCACTCAGCATGACAATACTGGAAGGACGGGCGAACCCGCGTGTCCTCCATCATTCTTTATAGGCCTTTTTTGCCGATGTAGTCGATCAAATCACGGACACGGCAGGAGTATCCCCACTCGTTGTCGTACCACGAGATGACCTTCACCAGGTTTCCGCCTACGACCATGGTTGAGGGCGCATCCACAATCGAGGAACGGGGGTCGCCGCGGAAATCCGCCGAAACCAGTTCATGCTCTTCGTATCCGAGGTAGCCCTTCAGCGGGCCTTCCTCGGACGCCTTTTTCATCGCCGCATTCACTTCTTCCTTGGAAGTCTTCTCCTCGACATACACGACCAGGTCCACCACGGAAACGTTGGGGGTGGGCACGCGCATCGCGAACCCATCGAGTTTGCCCGCCATCTCCGGGATGACCAGCTTCAACGCCTTGGCCGCGCCGGTGGAAGTCGGAATCATGGAGAGCGCCGCGGCGCGCGCCCGGCGCAGGTCCTTGTGCGGGAAGTCAAGAATGACCTGGTCGTTGGTGTAGGAGTGGATGGTGGTCATGGTGCCGCAGACAATCTTGAAATTGTCATGCATTACCTTGGCAATCGGCGCCAGGCAGTTGGTGGTGCACGATGCGTTGGAGATGATGTGATGTTTGGCCGGGTCGTAAACCTGGTGATTGACGCCGAGCACGAGCGTGACATCTTCATTCTTCGCCGGCGCGGAGATGATAACTCTCTTGACCGGACCGCGCAGGTGCTTTTTCGCGTCTTCCGCGTTGGTAAAGCGGCCAGTGGATTCGAGGACCACTTGAGCGCCGACCGACTCCCACGGCAGTTTGGCCGGATCTTTTTCCGCGAAAACTTTGAACGTCTTATTGTCAACCGTAATCGAATCCGCGCCGGCCGTGATCTTGTGGGGCAGGTTGCCGAGGATCGAGTCGTACTTAAGAAGATGGGCGAGCGTTTTGGGATCAGTGAGATCGTTGACCGCGACGAATTCGATGTTGGGGTCGTTCAGCGAGGCGCGCATCACATTGCGTCCGATGCGCCCGAAGCCATTGATGCCTACTTTGATTGCCATTTTGCCTCCGAGATGATGATGGGGCTACAGAATTGGATAAATGATGGACCAGAACAAAAATGGTAGCAGGGAAAGCGGAGGGCAGCAAATAACGAAGGGCGACGGGTAGTGCCAGAATGGGAGTGAGGATAAAGATCGCGACGGGTGGGTACAACCCGGCCGGCGGTGAGTGCTAACGCCTGATTACTACAATTGACTGAATAGGGCCATTCGTCCGCATGTACAGCCACAGACTGTTGGAGTAAAATCCGCGAGCCAGACTGTAGTGGTAAGGGGAGCACCAGATGAAGATGATTGTTTCCGCCATATTGTTGATCGGGCTGGCGGTTGTCTCACCTGCGCAGACTTTCAGGACGTTCGTGGCTTTCAACGGAAACAATGGTGAACACCCCTATGCACCTGTCGTTCAAGGCTTTGACGGAAATCTCTATGGCACGACTGCGGGACCATCACCGCCAGGGATTGGCGGTACGGTTTTCAAGTTGACGATGCGTGGACTCGTAACGCTGCACACATTCACAGGGCCGGATGGCTCTGGACCGGTGGCAGGGCTAGTTCAAGCCAGCGACGGAAACTTCTACAGCACCACCTACCTTGGCGGTGCTGCGGGTTATGGCACAGTCTTCAGAATCACCCCGCTAGGTGTCGTAACGGTACTCCATAGCTTCTGCCAGACCGACTGCGCAGATGGTGCTAATCCAATCGCTGGATTAACGCAGGGAATCGATGGGGAACTTTACGGCACCACTTACGGAGGCGGGGCAAACGGCCAAGGTACGATTTTCAAAATCACGCGAAATGGACAACTCACCACCTTACATAGTTTCGACGGGATAGATGGGACGAATCCCGAGGGAGGCCTCCTGCAAGGCACGGATGGACACTTCTATGGCACGACATATAGCGGCGCTAATCAGAACTGTTTAGCAATGGGCTGTGGCACTATCTTCCGCATCACCTCGAATGGCGCGCTCACGACCCTCCATAACTTCTGTCCACACAGCTTCTGCAGCGACGGTGGAAACCCTATTGGAACACTGATCGAAGGTGCGGATGGACGTTTCTACGGGACGGCCAGCGCTGGTGGGGATTCTTATTACTGTGGAGGTGGATGTGGCACAATTTTTAACATCACCCCAGAGGGCGAGTTCAACACGATGTATCTCTTCTGCTCGAAATATGGCTGCGCTGATGGCTCATATCCAAGCGGGGGTCTGGTGCAGGGTACCGATGGAAATTTCTATGGAACTACTCTGATTGGAGGCAGCGGTGCCAATTGTTTTGATTCTTACGGCCAAGGATGCGGCACGGTCTTCGAAATAACCCCGGTGGGACAGCTAACAACCTTGCACAGTTTCGATTTCTCTGACGCAGGCAGCCCCTGGGCGGGGCTGATTCAGGACACAAACGGCAACTTCTACGGAACAAGCACAGGAGGAAGCGAAGGTCTTGGCACCGTTTTTGGCCTGTCCGTTGGCCTCGGGTCATTCGCGAGTTTCTCGCCTCATAGTTTCGGCAAGGATGGGCAGCTTGCGGGAATAATCGGCCAAGGATTCACGGGAGCAATGAATGTTTCCTTCAACGGAATCTCGGCTAGTTTTACTGTCAGAGCCGACACGTTCCTGACGGCCACAGTTCCATCCGGCGCAACAACGGGTTATGTCACCGTGACTACGCCCAGTGGCGTGTTGACCAGCAATGTGCCGTTTGTCGTGGTTCCGTAAGAACGGATGCGTTTTAATGGACCGGCAAGGCTCGTTGAAAAAGTCAATTCGTGTAACATCCCCATTACACTCATTGTCCTCTGAGAATCATGGAAGAGTGACCTCTATATACACGTTTTTTTTGCTCCACAGGAAAGGAATGCGGGCCAGCCAGTATTTTTGGTTGATCAGCTTTCGGGTGCGCGGCCAATCCTCCTGGGGAAGAATGCGGGCCCTGGCGGCGAACTCGGGGCCGGTGACTCTTCCGCGCATGGTGCAGGGCGCGATGCGCACCTGCGGATTGTTGCGTAGTCGCTTGTATTTTCCCGAATCGGAGCGCGTCATGACGTAGAGCTTGCCGCCTTGTTCTGCGAACCAAATCGGAGTGGGCACGGCAACGCCCGTCTTGCGGAAGGTGGTAAGGCTGATGTATTTCTGGCCGTGAATTTCGGGAGGAATGGGCATGGGGTGATTGTAAGGGAAGCCCGTCGCGGGCGAGGGCCGCTTCGACTTCGCTCAGGGCAGGTCCGCGCCACACCGGCCACCGGGCACCTTGCCGCACATTGCCGGATGGCCTCCGGGTGTGTTAAAAGCCAGACATGCGTAAATGGATGCGCGAGCGCTTGAAGCGCCGCAAAAAAGAGCCGGAAAAGGCCGGAACAGAGCCCGCACCGGCGCCGTTGCAACCGGCATTTTACGACACCGAGCCCGCAAAAGAAGCGGCTCCGGCTCCTGAGCCTGCCCAGGCACCCGCAGAAGTACAAGCGGCGCCGGACGCCCCGGCCGTCGAGCATAAACCAGGCCCTCAACAAGCTGGGAATGGCGGCGCACGCAAACGCCGGCGTCGCGGAAGAGGCGGACGGAATCGAAGCGGAAGCCGCGCGCGACCGGCTGCAGTTGCGGAGGCTGCCCAGGGAGTATCGGTTGCTCCCGAAGCAACTGTTCCTTTGACGACAGAGGCCGCCGGAGCTCCGGCGCAAATCCCCGCCGCTCCGCCGCGTCCGGCCAAGGGGACGGTCGTATTGGCGATTGGCCTGCCCGGATCAGGCAAGAGCGCATGGTTCAAGCGGCACAACATCACGCCGCTCTCGAGCGATCTGCTGCGGGCGTTATTGTTTGACGATGCCACCGAGCAGCGCTATCAGGACCTGATCTTTTCCAATCTGCGCTCGATGTTGAAGGCCCGGCTGATTGCCCGCCGGCCGATGAACTACGTGGATGCCACCAACCTCACTCCGCATGAGCGCCACAGCTGGATCAAGCTGGCGAAGGACTATGGATACGAAGTGCAGGCGGTGTTCTTCGATGTGCCGGTGGAGGTTTGCCTGGAACGGAACCGCAAACGTGAGCGCGTCGTGCCGGAGGACGTGATGCGGCGCATGGCAGGGAAGCTGAAGCCGCCTACATTTGAAGAAGGATTCGCCAAGATCACCGTGGTGAGAGTGAAGCAGAAGGAGTGAGTTTGTCGAGGCCAGCAGCGCCCAGTTCGTCACGCCGTGTGCGAGGCTAGTTTAATCTAGCCAGGACGTCGCCAGCTTTGGCGAGATCTCTGCCTTCCTCCTTCCACACTAATTGGTAGAACTCACAGTTCTTGCAATTCGCAAGTTTGGTGGCGAACACGCCTTGCGCCTTTCCACCGCACAAGGTACCGGCCACATACCAACAGGTCCGACCGGCGTTGTTGCCGTGATTGGTGCCGTCGACTCGTTTTTCCGTAGACGCCGGACACACTCCGAGTTCAGAGACTTTGGGGCCGCCGACCTGGCGGCCGCATTTCTTGAATTCCCAGCAATTTTCTTTTGCCATAGGTCACCCTTGCTCCTTTAGCCGAACACTACCTGCATCCATCGGCAGTATTGGCCCGGACCTTTAGGTTTACACAACAAGGGGCACGGTACTGTGAGTACCGGAAGGTCAATGTCCTGCTGCACCTTAGCTTCTGAGGTACGGCAGTAACTCCTTGAACGCGGGCGCGCCGGAGGAGCGCAGCAGTTCGTAGATCATCATTTCCGTCGAAGAGATGATTGCGCCGGCCGCCCGCATACGTTCCAGACCAATCTTCCAGTTCCACTCGGTGCGCGAGCTGACGGCGTCGGACGCGACGTGAACGATATAGCCGTCGCGCAACGCGGCCAGCGCGGTTTGCATCACGCAGATGTGGCTCTCCATTCCACACAGCAGCAGCGTGTTGCGGTTTCCCGGCTGACGCTTGAGCACGGAGCAGAAAACGTCGCTGCCGAAGCAGGAGAACATTTGCTTGTCGATGGCCTGGGTCTCGGGCAAGAGCGATGCGATCTCAGGCACGGTGTTGCCCAGTCCCTTGGGATACTGCACGGTCATGAGCCGCGGGATTTTTAGGATGCCGGCCAGGCGGATGAGCAGCTGCGCGTTCTTCACCATTTGCTCTTTCTGGAAAATGGGCGGCAGCAGTTTTTCCTGAATGTCGATGACGAGGAGAGCGCACTGATCGGCCTCGAGCGGACGGCGGGCGATCTCGGTGATGTCGCTGGTCAACTGAGTGACGCTGCCAAGAGTGGTGGCCATGAAAGTTCTCCTGTCCAAATCTTAACCGCTGGCGGGAATAGGGGCAAAGAACCGAGCCACAGGTAAGTTGACCGGGGCACGGTCAGTCCATAAAATCGAGACTGCGGCGGATTGCAATTTCCGCCGCGTGCTGCCCCCTCGTTCAACGGCAGGACAGCTGACTCTGGATCAGCATATCGGGGTTCGAATCCCTGGGGGGCAGCCAATATCCAAGCATGATGAGTGGTAAGAGTGCCCCTCGCTCTGCTCGGGATTTCGGCACCACAATCCCGCTACCGCTCCCACCCGCTAAACGCCTGGCATCTCCATTCCCACAACGGTGCAGGGAATCCACATCATCGCGCCACGATGTGACGGATGTCACAGAAAGTAACAGGCGGGTAACGTAGGTTGACCCAATATTCTGTCGGAAGAGTCGTCGTGTACCGATCACAGCGCACGGTTCCGCAGATCAGTTTCAGTAGCGAGGACAAGTTTATGCGGCGTTGCTCCTCCGTACTTGTGCCCACCCTTCTTGTCTTAGTCGTGCTTCTTTCCCCTTCATTCATCGCAGCGCAGAAAGATTACGGTGGTGCTTCGTTCGCGATGGATGTTCAAACTGCCGGTGGCGGGTCCAGCAGCACGGCAAAGACTGCCCCGTCGCCAGCGGATTCCAAATACGTAGGTTCCGACACTTGCAAGACGTGTCACGAAGAGCGCTATAACGATTGGGCGAAGACGCCGCACTGGAAGACGACGCTGGATACGAAAGCTGGCCCCTCCCACCAGGGCTGCGAAGGCTGCCACGGGCCCGGCGCCGATCACGTGACCGGCGGCGGAGACAAAAGCAAAATCTTCATTTTTGAGAACGCTTCGGCGAAGGAAGTGAACACGCACTGCTTGACCTGCCACGAGGGAGCGCATCCCAACTTCGACCGCTCGGCGCACGGCCACGCCAAGGTAAGCTGCATTGACTGTCACGGCGCGCATGCCTTTAAGAGCGAAGCCAATCTGCTCAAAGTCGCGCAACCTCAGCTCTGCTACTCCTGCCACAGCGACGTGAAACCGGCGTTCTCGCAACCGTTCCATCACAAAGTGAATGAGGGGTTGGTGACCTGCAGCGATTGTCACGATCCGCATGGCACCTTCAAAGGCAAGCAGTTGAAATCGACGGCTGATCAGAACGCGATCTGCACCAAGTGCCATGCCGAAACCGCAGGGCCATTCGTTTATGAGCATCCCGTGATCAAAGCCGAGGGCTGCATCGCGTGCCACACTCCGCACGGATCGCCGAACCCGCGCCTGCTGAACGTGAGCAATCTGAACATCCTGTGCCTGCAATGCCACTCGGCAGTCAACTTAAAAGCATTTCCCAATGCCGTGTCGGAGCAGGGCGGGCCGGTGCACAACCAGGCCGCACAGTACACACCCTGCACCAACTGCCACAGCCAGATTCACGGCTCAAATGCGACCTTCAACTTTTTCCGGTGACGGATCTTTTCGGATGTAGAGAGGTGAATTATGACGTGTTCTCGTCTTCATCGCGCAGCAGCCGGGCTGCTTCGATCGGCTGGTCATGTGGGGCTGGCGCTTGCGCCGTTTTTATTGGCCGCCGGCGCAGCGGCGCAAGACACTCCGCCGAAGGAAACGACCACGGGCGGTTATACGATTCACCAATCCATCGATTTCGGTGGACGGATCACTGATGCCTCGGGCAGCAGCGCCATGTATGACGCTTTGGTCAATCTGCAGAGTGGCCCGCGCCTTCTAGGCCAGACCGTGGACATACACGCCGTGCCAAACAGCTACCATCCTCTGTTCGACGACGTGTCGGAGAGCAGCACCGGCTATGGCGGCGACCCCTACGATGTCACCACGTTGCGCATGTCCAAAGACAAAATTTACAGGTTCCAGGGGCTCTTCCGCCGCGATCGCCAGTATTTCGATTACGATCTGCTCAACAACCCGCTGGTCCCGGCCGGCGTTATCTCGAACGGTTACACGTTTCCACAAGTTGAAAGTTCGCCCCACTTGTTCAACACTGTGCGCCGCATGACGGATGTCGGCCTGACGTTATTCCCGGTTTCGAAGCTCAGTTTCCGCACAGGTTACTCGCACAACACCGATGAAGGGCCGAGTTACAGCTCCCAACACAATGGAGCCGAGGCTCTCTATCTGCAGAACTGGCGGAACAGCACCGACACCTGGACGGGGCTGTCGACTGGAAGCCGATTTCGAAAACCATGCTTACCTTCGAAGAAACTGTGATGCACTACAAGGGCGACACCAACTGGGGGCTGGCCGGACTGGACCTGCAACTGGCGAATGGAATGCCAGTGACTCTGGGCTTTGACAATCAAAAGCCACCGAGTTGCGGTGACGGGAATCCGCCTATCGTCACCAGTTTGACCACTCCACCCACTGCCAACCCAACCTGCAGTGGATACCTTCAGTATTCGCGTTTTGCCCCAACTCGCACCCTTATGCCGACCGAGGAGTTCCGCTTCCAGAGCTCGAGTATCAAGAACCTTCAGATGAATGGCGATCTGCGCTACACGGGGGGCAATGTGAACCTCCCCGACTACAACGAATTTTTCAATGGCCTCGACAATATGGGGAAGCGCGTCTTTAACACGACCGGTTTTGCCAACGGGAAGAGAATCGACGTGTCGGCGGATTACGGCATCATCTGGCGGCTTTCGCAGAAAGTGAGTCTGGCCGACCAGTTCGACTTTTTGGACTTCCGCGAACCGGCCCTCAGCAATCTATCTGAAGTCGATTTCCTGGGTACTTCCATGCTGTTGCACCCCGGTCCGGCGCAACCGCCAGCCATCACCCTCGCTTCTACTTTTCTCGGTATGAAGACCGAAACCAACACCGTGACTGCGACCTGGGAGCCTGTTTCGATTGCCAGCATCTCGCTCGGTTATCGCTACCAGAACCGCGATATAAGTTGGGTCATGCCCTTGTCTACGGATGCGTTGCCGACCGGGACCTCATATATTTTCCCGATCCACGAGAATGCGGCCATACTCGGCTTCGCTTTGCGACCCACCCGCCAATGGAGGATCAACGCGAAACTCGAGGCTTCGTTCGACGACAAGGCCTATACCCAGATCAGCCCGCGGCAGCTTTATCACTATTACTTCCAGTCGCGCTACAAACCCAAGGAGTGGGCCACGATCACCGGAAGCTTCAACGATCTGGAACGAAGAGACAACATATTCCTGGTAAATCACCTGGACCACGTCCGAAACTTTGGTCTGGGAGCGTCTCTCATGCCCAATCCGCGGTATGGATTGGATCTTAACTACGGCTACGCGGACGTCTTCACGCAAACCACCTTGTGCTACGCCTCAACTCCGGCTCCAAACGGGCCGGGTGCGGGCGCTGCTCCCGCGGACTGCGGCACCAACACCAATCTCGGGACCGGCTACTATGACGCTCCCACCCAGTACGGATCATTCAGTCTCATGTTTGCCCCAGTGAAAACGCTGCGCTCCAACCTGGGTTATCAAATCAGCGCGGTCAACGGCACCACCGAGTTCCTGAATCCGCGCGAAGTTTCCGGCTCGCTCCAGTCCAAGTACCAGTCTCCCTTTTTCAACCTCGCCTGGACGATTCATCCGGGATGGACAGGAAAAGCAGGCTGGAACTATTACGGATATGGCGAAGACGGATCGGTCGGGCCCACGGCGCCGCGAAACTTCCACGCCAACGTCACTACGCTCGCTCTGCACTACGAGTTCTGATGGGGAGCGATGATCTCTTCCTAACTGTCATTCTGAGCGAAGTTCGGGCTGCGCAGATGCGCAGGGCGGATGGAGTCGAAGAATCCCTAATTCCATCAAAAAAGGTGTAAGGCAGGGATGCTTCAACTGCGGCCGTAGCGAGAATTCAGTGGATCGTCGTCACAATTAAGAGGCATGTCATCCTGAGCGAGTTTCAACTCGCGAAGGATCTTACGAAAGCTGCAAGTGAGCGTGGTGGGGACTGGATCGTTTCGTTCCTTTTCCACCGCCGAGAAGCCTTACGTTGTCGTACGGTCCTTCCGCGCTGAAGCCCGTCAGGATGACATGGGGTTTTGGCCGGGCCAGCCGGCCGACCCCTCTAGTTCGATCTGAAATCCGGCTCTGGCGGTGCGTTTCCCACAAAAGTAGTACGATGTGCTGCTAGGTTAAGTCCGGACTCCCAGCCCCGTTCCGCCAAACACCGAAGACGGGAAAGTCCAGCACTCCGGAGGGAAAAATCATGACTCGAAAACTCAGCCTGTTCTTGCTCACGAGCATCGCGATGGTTCTTGGTGCGAAGGTCTGTCAAGCCGAACCACAGTCCTTGTTGACGCGTCATGTGCGTGAAGTGGTTCTCAATGGGCAGGCGAAGTTGGTTGGCCGGCTGCCTGCAACTAAGATCATGCGCATCGACGTAGTTCTGCCGCTGCGCGACCAGGCTGGCTTGGAGAATGTTTTGCAGAAACTCTACGATCCTTCAAGCCCTTCCTGCCGGCACTATCTCACGGTGCAGGAGTTTAGCGAGAGGTTCGGTCCCAGTCAGGCGGACTATGATGCGCTGCTTCGTTTCGCAAAAGCCAATTCTTTTACCGTGGTTGGTGGCACGCGCGACGCGATGGACGTGCAACTTCGGGGCTCGGTGGCGACCATCGAGAAAGCCTTGCACCTAAGCATGGGTGTCTATCAGCATCCCACGGAGGACCGCACGTTCTATGCTCCGGACCGCGAGCCCACGGTGGACCTGCCTTTCCGCTTGTGGCACATCTCTGGTCTGGATAACTATTCGATCCCGCGTCCCGCGCTGGTGCGCAACCCTGGGAAACCCGAAGCCACTACGGGTTCGTGTCCTGAGGCCTCGTTCTGCGGCAGCGATATGCGGGCAGCCTACTACGAAGGAACGGTGCTCACCGGCTCCGGCCAGAATATTGGATTGCTGGAGTTCGCCGGATTTGATATCGCCGACGTGAACACCTATTACCAGAACGCCGGGCAGACCAGGACTGCCGCTGTTGTCGGCATTTCGACCGACGGGACTTCTGTGACCTGCCTTTTTTCGCAAGGCTGCGACGATACGGTGCAGACCATTGACATCACTCAGTCACTCGGCATGGCGCCGGGTGTAACTACGGCGTACCTGTACGTGGGTTCCACCGATACCGCGCTGCTGGGCGCCATGGCTTCGGATACTCCGTTGCCCTTGAACCTAAGCTCTTCGTGGTCCTGGACACCTGCAGACCCGCAGACGGACGATCCATTCTTCGAGAGGATGGCGGTGCAGGGGCAGATTTTTTTTCAATCGTCCGGCGACACAGGCGCGGGTAAAGCTACATGGCCGTCGAATTCCACTTATGTCATCGCGGTCGGCGGAACAGTGTTGGTGACCCAAGGCGCGGGCGGTCCATGGGCTTCGGAAACCGCCTTGGGCGACGCTGGCGCCGGCTGGGGAACCAACGTTCCGATTCCTTGGTGGCAGCAGCTTCCCGGCGTGATCACCACGGCTGACAAGGGATCCACGATTTATCGGAACGACTCTGACGTTTCGGCAAACGCGGATTTTAGTTTTTACGTTTGCGCAGACCAGGCTCCCTGCACAGCAAACGAATTCGGCGGGACTAGTTTTGGGGCGCCTATGTGGGCGGGTTATTTGGCTCTGGCGAATCAACAAGCGGCAATGACCGGCGATCCGCCGCCGGGCTGGATTGATCCGACGATCTATCCGTTGGGCTTGGGATCAGGTTACAACGCCGATTTCCACGACATCATCAGCGGCGGCGACGGTTTTCCTACAACCGTTGGCTACGATTTGCCAACCGGCTGGGGAACTCCGAACGGCGCCGGCCTGATCAACGCACTGTTGGCCCCGAACTTCGCCATCACTGCGTCTCCCAACATGGTGACCGTGAGCAGGGGTACATCCGGCAAGCTCACCACGATTACCTCGACGTTGGTGAACGGCTTCAACTCGGCGATAACGTTGTCGTCCACCATCAGAGGAATGACCTTCAGTCCTGACCCGATCCCGGCGCCGGGCTCAGGACAATCGACGGTGAGCGCCAGGGTGCCAGAGGATACGAAACTCGGGACCTACACCATCACCATAACGGGCACGGGCGGAGGCATAACGAATACGACGAAAGTCGTGGTGACGGTCGTGCAGTAAGCGGTTAGAACACGTTCATGCCCCCGGAGGCGTCGCATGAGTGACAGGAATCGCTTGACTCCGCAGCGAAGTTCCGCAGTAGGGGCAATAGACATCCGTCAGTGACACCGGGCGCTGGCACTGTGGACAATTTGGACTCAATTTGCAGTTGCACTGTGGGCAGAAATTGAATCCGGGCTGAACAAAATAGCCACATTGCGGGCAGGCGCTGCGCAGCGGCTGCCGCAGGACGAAGTAAAGAATGATGCCTAGAGCGTTGGGGATCAAAAGTGCGACACAAGTCCAGACCGCCGGGCTCATCCCGCGGCGTTTGGAATCGCGGTTCACGTAACCGACAAACAGGAGATAACAGCCCAGCGCAATGCCGGCCAACAGGCCAAGCAACACTCTCGCCCATGCCGGGGGCGCGTCTGCTTGCCGGGCCACCACCACGTGGAAGAGGAACTGAATGCCGATGAACGCAACTCCCCCGAGCACCCAGGCCCATTGCGGAACCAGTTGGATTTCCGACGTCAGTCCAGCTTGAGATTCGTTGTTCAATTGCATAAATTTCTCTGCCTTCTCAGCGCCATTGCGATCGCACACCGCTGTTGGTCAAATACGTGCCCCGGGCCAGCAACAGCACCCCGACCACCAGGGCCGGCGTGATACAGAAAAACATAAAAGCCGCTTGCCAAACGGGGCCCGAAACTCCGGCCCACTCCCCCATCCAGGCAAAGAGTCGCCACAACAGAGGCGCGGTCAGGGCTGAGGAAACGCCCACACCCATACAAGCCATGCCCACCATCCACATGCGCTCGCGCGTCTCCCGCAGCCTGCTGGCGTGGAAGCGCACCCGCATTTGTGTGGCTCGCACCAGGCGGGAGTCTGCGGCCAAAGGGAGAGAACGCAAAGTGCGAACCAATCTGCCGGCTGCGTCTGCGTAATCACGGCAAGCTTCGCACTGATGGAGATGGGCCCGAAGTCCGGACTGCTGCTCATCCGAGAGACCTTCACCCAGAGCGATCAGTTGCCGCGCCTCGTCATGTGCGTCCCGCGTCATGCCTGCGCTCCCTTTAATCGCGACATCAGCATATTCAGTCCGCGATACAGACGCGACTTCACCGTGCCCAGCCGCGCGCCGGTTACCGTGGCAATCTCATCCAAAGCCAATCCTTCCTGAAAACGAAGCACCACGGTCTCACGATATTCCGCCGGGATGCTGACCAAAGCCGCGCTAATGCGCTCCGCTTGCTCGCGCTGTGCCACAACTTCCCACGCCGCCGGACGCGTGTCGGCCGGTTCCAGCGGCGCGTGATCTTCGTCCTCCATCAGCCCATCCAGGCTGACCGGATTTTTCTTCCGCAAATAATCAATTGTCAGATTTCTCGCCACCGCGTAAAGCCAGGTGCTAAATTCGTGCTTGCCGTCGTACTGATGGCCGCGTTCCAGCACGCGAATCCAGGTTTCCTGGAAGAGATCCTCCGCGAGCTCACGATTTCCCGACAGGTAAACCAGATAACGCAGCAGTCGATGCTGGTACTGCTCGATGAGACGATCCAGCAGGTCCGGATCGCGCCGGCGAAGACCGCGAGCGATTGCGCTGGCTTCGGACTCCATCGTGTCGACGAAATAATAAGCTGCGGCGTTCATGCTATCGGATATACGGGTGAGGGAGGCAAAAAGATGCAAGCCAGGACACTGGCGTAAGTTGTGTAGATAGAGGCAGATAAAAGCATCGCAGAGGCCACAGAGGCTTTCCCGGTGTGCGTCCTCTCTGTTTGCGAATTTTAGAAGACGTTCTCAAGCGCCAGCGCCATGCCCATGCCGCCGCTCACGCAGAGAGTGGCCACTCCCCGCTTTGCTTTGCGCTTCAGCATCTCGTGGAGTAGAGTCACCGTGATCCGCGTCCCCGTGCAGCCAATCGGATGGCCCAGTGCAATGGCTCCGCCGTTCACGTTGAGTTTGTCACGATCGAAATGCAGTTCGCGGTCACAGGCGAGCACCTGCGCGGCGAAGGCTTCGTTCAGTTCGACGAGATCGAAATCAGTGAGGCGAAGCTGATATTTCTGCTCCATCTTTCGCAAAGCAGGGATCGGTCCAATCCCCATGATCTTCGGATCGACTCCAGCAGAAGTAACAGCCAGAATGCGAGCCAGCGGCTTGAGATGGTTTTTCTTCACGAACTCCTCGCCAGCCAGCACAACGGCCGCTGCGCCATCCGTGATCCCAGACGAATTTCCCGCAGTGATCGTCCCAGTTTTAGAGAATACCGGCGTTAGCTTCGCCATCTTTTCCAAAGTCGCTCCGATAAACGGATGCTCATCCCGGTCGAACATTTGCGGGCCTTTCTTACTTTCGAGTGTCACTGCAGCGATCTCATCATTGAATCGGCCCGCCGCGATCGCCTTCGCCGCACGGGTCTGCGAGCAGAGCGCGAACTGGTCCTGTTCCTCGCGTGTGATTTTGTGCTGCTCGGCGAGGATCTCGGCAGTTTCGCCCATGACCATTTTCGCGATGGGGCAGAAGAACCCATCGCGGTACATGCCGTCGACCAACTCCTGATTGCCCAGCCGATATCCCCAGCGCGCGCCGTCGAGGTAATACGGTAGGCGGGACATGGACTCGGTTCCGCCGGCGAGCACGCAATCCAGGTTTCCGGTTGCGATCTCCTGAAATCCGAGTGCGATCGACTTCATGCCCGAGGCGCAAGCTTTATTGACGGTGTAGGCGGGGACTTCCTGAGGGACGCCGCCACGAATGGAGATTTGCCGCGCCGGATTGGGTCCACCGCCGGCTTGCCGGGCGTTGCCGAAAATCGTCTCCTCCACTTGATCCGCCTGAATACCGGCGCGTCCTATGGCAGCCTTCGCTGCCGCCACGCCCATGTCCGCTGCCGTCATGGAAGCCAGAGAGCCACCGAATTTTCCGATCGGAGTGCGAACCGCCGAAAGAATGTAAACGTCGTGCAAATCTGCCTCCTCCCAAAAGTCTAGCATCTAGATACGTAATGGCCGCGGTTTGCTTCGCGGTCCCGGATCCGCCGGTTGAGATCCCTTGCCGTCGTGAGGTCCTCCCGAGCTGAAGCTCGTCAGGATGACATGATGGTTAGATCTGGTGCGGCCCCGAGGCCTGCGGCTGCGTGTCGTCTTGTTACACTGAACTCTGATGAATTACATCTACGGGATCAACTCCGTGGCGGAAGCGTTGAAAGCGCGCGGACGGGCGTTCGCCTGGGTGGGTGTTGCTAAGGAACGTCATGACCTGCGCCTGCAACGTGTGGTCGATGAATGCCGACGCCAGGGAGTTGCGGTCCGTTTTGTCGACCGCGCCGAACTCGACCGTATGGCGGGAAACAATGCCCACCAGGGAGTGGTGGCCGTTACCTCGGCGAAGCAATACAACGATCTCGACGATGTGGTGGCAGCCAAACGGAGCATACACTCGCTGATCGTAGTTTTGGACGGAGTCGAGGATCCTCACAATCTCGGCGCCATTCTGCGCACAGCCGACGCCGCCGGCGCCGACGGCGTGGTAATCCCGGAGCGCCGGGCGGTTGGTGTTACCGCCACCGTGACTAAGGCCTCCGCCGGCGCCAGCGAGCACCTGCCCATCGCCAAGGTCACAAACATTGCGCGTACGCTGGAGGAGCTGAAATTCAAGAATCTGTGGACGGTGGGCCTGGATGAGCGGGGCACGCAACCCTACGACTCCCTCGACTACAACATGGACTGCGCCGTTGTTTTGGGCGCGGAGGGCAAGGGTCTGCATGACCTGGTGGCCAGGAAGTGTGATTTTCTGGTTTCCATCCCGATGCTCGGCAAAGTGTCGTCGCTGAATGTTTCTGTAGCGGCGGGCGTGGTCTTGTACGAAATCGTTCGGCAGCGGCGAAAGAAGTCGGCATGAGATTCCTCTGCGTGCTGTGTGTCCTCTGCGGTTTGCTTTTACCGGCATTTGCCATCGATCGCGAGGCATTCACCTTCACGAATTACGATCTTACTGTGCGCGTCGAACCGGAGCAGCATCGCCTCGGCGTACGTGGGAAGATCGCGCTGCGGAATGACTCAGCGGCAGCGCAGAAAACGCTCGCTCTGCAGATTTCCTCGACGCTTGATTGGCGATCGATCCAACTTGCTGGCAAACCGCTCGAGTTCACAACTCACCAATACACTTCCGACATCGACCACACCGGATCGCTTTCCGAGGCGATCGTTACGCTGCCGCAAGAAATTTCACCCAAAGGCACGATTGAACTCGATATCGGATATGAAGGAGTCGTCTACCTCGACAACACGCGTCTCACTCGCATCGGCGTTCCTGAAGACAAAGCCAAACACAGCGACTGGGACCAGATCAGCAGGTCATTCACCGCGGTGCGCGGAATCGGATATGTGGCTTGGTATCCGATTGCAACCGAGGCCGCGAGTTTGTCAGAGGGGAATAGCGTTGCGGAGGTGGCCGGGCGATGGATCGTAAGACACGCAGACACGGAAATGCAGGTCTTGTTTCGATCCACATCGGACCAAGAAATATTCTTTAGTGGTACTCGGAGTATGGGGCTGCTATACAAAGAACCAGACGTCGCTAGAATCGCCCCTTTTAGCATGGTCCGGCCGGGCGTCAGCGTGCCAACATTTGTCATCGCGGATTACCAAAGGCTGCCGCATCGGGATTTCTTGGATGTTGGATTCCTTGCTGGCCAGCAGGACGCGGCAGAAGCTTATGCTGAAGTTGCCTTTCAAGTTGAGCCGCCAGTGGGGCGAGGACCTCATCTCCTGCAGATTCTCGGTCTTCCAGACGAGAACGACATGCCGTTTGTCACACAAGGCATGCTGCTAACGCCACTGAAAACTCCGTTGACCAACCAAGCGGAGCTCGACATCATTTATGCATTGGCCCGCCAGATAGTGCTCTCGCCGCACGCCTGGGTCCAAGATGGGCTATCGCATTACGCGCAAGCGGTATTCATCGAGGAGCAGAAGGGACGGCCGGCTGCGCTCGACTACTTGGAAGCGCACAAGCACTTGCTCGTGGAAGCGGAAAAGCAGGCGCGAGAGAAAGCCGCTGGCTCGGACCGCTCCTTACTCAATGCGCCCGACGATCTCTACTTGCAAACCAAGTCGATGTACGTGTGGTGGATGTTGAGGGACATGCTCGGTAATTCTTTCACCGAGGCCTTGCTCAATTACAACGCCGCCGAGGACGGAGATGCGGCCTACATGCAGCACCTGATCGAAAAGCAAACCCATCGTGATATGCAGTGGTTTTTCGATGACTGGGTTTATCACGACCGTGGGTTGCCCGATTTTCGGGTCGCATCTGTTTTCTCCACGCCAATTGAGACTGGTGGATTTCTTGTGACCATTACCGTCGAGAACCTGGGGAACGCAGGCGCGGAGGTGCCGGTGACATTACAATTTCAGAGCGGAGAAATTCGCCGACGGCTCGAGTTACATGCAAAAGCAAAGGCGTCGGTCAGAATCGAGGTGCCGTCAGTCCCGCAGCAGGTCATCGTAAATGACGGCAGCGTTCCCGAGAACGACATGAGCAACAATACTTTCAAGATTGAGCCATTGAGTCATTGAGAGATTGACTCAATGAGTCAATGCTTCAATCCCTCAATTGCGGAGAGAATTCTTGGCCTACATTCAATTTCTTGGCGCCGCCGGGACAGTCACCGGCTCCAAGCACCTGATTAACACGGCCGCGGACTCGACCGGCAAGAGCGGCTTTCAGGCGCTAATCGATTGCGGCATGTTCCAGGGGCCGAAGGAATGGCGGGAGCGCAACTGGCAGAACCTGCCCATTCCGCCGAAAGAAATCGATGCCGTCGTGCTGACTCATGCCCATCTCGACCACTGCGGATGGATTCCTCGCCTGGTGAAAGCAGGGTTTCGCGGTCCAATTTATGCCACTCCGGCGACCATCGATTTGTGCGGCATTATCCTGCCCGACTCCGGCCATCTGCAGGAAGAAGATGCCGCGTTCTACAACAAGCGGAAGACATCAAAACATGATCCCGCGCTGCCCTTATATACGCTGAAAGAAGCTGAGGACAGCCTGCAATATTTTCGGCCGGTCGCGGTGGAGCAAACCACGCAATTATCTCCTGAGCTGACCTTTCGGTTTGTGCGCGCCGCCCATATTTTGGGATCGTGCATGGTGGAACTTACGCTGCACACCAATGGCCAATCGCACCGTCTGCTGTTCACCGGAGATATTGGCCGCGTCCGTGATCAGAATGTCGCACCCGGTAAGGTTGTTCATTCCGGTCCCACGGAAGGCGAGACCGCCGATCTGCTGGTGATGGAATCCACCTACGGCAATCGCCAACACCCGACCGATGATCCGCGGCCGCAACTGGCCAGTTTGATTCGCGAAACCGTTGAGCGCGGGGGCAGCGTGATCGTGCCGGCGTTCGCGGTCGAGCGCACGCAGAAATTTCTTTTCATGCTGAAGGAACTGATGGAGGCGGGACAAATTCCGCGCGTACCCGTCTACTGCGACAGCCCAATGGCGATTAAAGCGGTGGAGATTTTCATGAATCACGCGGAGGAGTACAACGAGGAGACCCGCCGCCAGGTCGCACAGTACGGATCGCCGCTGGACTGGTCCGGATTTCTTTTTGCCTTGAATCCTGAACAATCGAAAAGAATCAATGATGAGAAGGACCCCTGCATTATCGTTTCTTCGAGCGGAATGGTCACGGGCGGACGCATCCAGCACCATCTCGCACAGCGACTCCCGGACAAGAAGAACACCGTCATCTTCATTGGATTTCAAGCGCAGGGCACACGTGGATTCACTATCAAGAGCGGTGCGCCGGAGGTGAAGATCTTTGGCGAAATTGTTCCCATCCATGCACAGATCGCGGCTCTGGAACAATTCAGCGATCACGCGGATACGCCCGAATTGTTGCAATGGCTGCGAACTTTTCCCAAGCAGCCGGCCTCGACGTATCTCGTGCACGGCGACCCGGCGGCTTCTTCCCAACTGCGTGAGACGATGACAAAAGAATTAGGATGGAACGTGCAGGTCGCCCAGTGGATGCAGAAGATCCAGATTGTGTAATTGTGCAATCGGGTAATTTGGCAATTTGCAAATCGGTCGAGGAGGGTCTTAAATTACCAAATTACAGATTACTCAATTACAAATTGCTATGACTGAAGCCGAATTTAAGAAGCATCTCGATGCGGCAGAAAAAAGCCCGAAGCAGATTGCGGCCGCAGTGTCGGGTCTGCCCGACAAAACGCTGCGCTACAAACCCTCACCGGACAAATGGTGCATCCTGGAAATCCTGGCGCACCTGGCGGACATGGAGTATTTATACGCCTACCGCATGCGGCAGATGCTGGCGGACAAGGACCCGGTGATTGCCGTCATCGATCAGGACGCCTGGGCCAAGCATCTCGGATATCTCGAGTCGTCGCCCGCGGAGCTGGTAGCGCTTTACGGTTTGAATCGCCATGCCACTCTCCAGCTCTTGCGGCGTTTGAAGGCCGCCGACCTGAAGAAGTCCGCGTTTCATCCCGAACACAAACGTGCCGTAACGCTGGAGGAGTATGTGGGAATGATGTCGGGACACGGGCCGAACCATCTCGAACAAATCGAGCGGCTAAAGAAAGACGCGTCGAAACACTGAGACTCGATCCCCGGGATTACACGCGAAATCCCTAGTCCGGCTGCGCATTCGTGAACCGCACCAGCGCCGCCAGCTTTCCCGCGGCCGCGCCCGAATCGATCGACTTCTCCGCCAGTGGTATTGCTCCGGCCAGATGGTCAGCTTTGCCGGCGGCCACCAGCGCCGCGGCTGCATTGAGCAAAACTACATCTCGCCGCGCCGATTTGTTCCCACCTAGAATGTCACGAATGATTTCTGCATTTTCCGCCGCATCTCCACCGGAGAGGTCCGCGAGCGAACCACGGCTCATCCCAAACTCCTCCGGTGTAACCTCATGACCGCTCACTTTTCCTTCGCGCACTTCCGCGATCCGGGTAGGACCGGTGATCGTAATTTCGTCCAGCCCATCCAGTCCGTGCACGACCATCGCGCGGCGCAATCCCAACATGCTAAGCGCCTCCGCCAGCTTTTCGACCAATTCGGCGGAATAAACCCCAACCACCTGTGCCGAGGCGTGTGCGGGATTAGTCAGCGGGCCCAGCAAATTGAACACCGTTCGCAAGTGCAGCTCGCGGCGAGCGGGCTGAACGTACTTCATCGCCGAGTGCATGGCGGGTGCAAAAAGAAACACAATGCCGATTCCTTCCAGGCATGCAGCCAGGCGTGCTGGCTGCAGATTGATGTTCACGCCCAGGGCCTCCATCACGTCGGCCGATCCACACTTGGAAGTGACGCTGCGGTTGCCATGCTTGGCTACGCGTACACCCGCTCCTGCAACCACCAGCGCGGTCGCGGTAGAAATGTTGAAAGTTCCGCTGGTGTCGCCGCCGGTACCGCATGTGTCCACCAAAGCGTCGCGCTCGGTGCCGCTGACGTCCACCGTGGAGTTCTGATGAATGCTCAGCGCCGTGGCTTCGGCGCGAATGGCTTCGGCAAAGCCCACAATTTCCTCGACTGTCTCGCCTTTCATGTGCAACGCGACCAGCAGGGCCGCGATTTGAGTGTCCGTACACTTGCCGGAGAGGACCTCAGTCATCACACTCCGTGCTTCTTCGCGAGAAAGAGACTGGCGGTGGCTGGCGATGCGATGAAGGGCGTCGAGGATCATGAAGGACTATAAGAGTACAAGCTATTCTGCAAATCAACCAGGGTGCGAATGCTCGTGTTCCGGCCCAGGTGAGTGCGAAAACGGTACTGAAACCGGAAAATCAACGACCCGGTTGATGTGAAGCGTTTGCCCATTGCTGTGGCCTTCTATAAAATCGAGTGTTCACTGCCTGCTGCCCAAAGCTGCAAGCAAAGTCCTACCAAGAACTAAGATAATCATAGTGAATCAGGAATTCGTAATATGAAAATTCATGAGTATCAGGCCAAAGCCATCCTGAAAAAGTACGGGGTCGCCGTGCCTCGGGGCGAAATGGCCGAAACCCCCGAGCAAGCGGAAGCTGCCGCGAAAAGACTATTCGATGCCGGGACCGGCGGAGTTGTGGTCAAGGCCCAGATCCACGCCGGAGGGCGCGGCAAAGGCGGCGGCGTCAAGATTGCCAAGTCAGTCGAAGAAGCTACAGAAATTGCCGCCAAAATGCTGGGCATGACGCTGATCACGCACCAGACCGGGCCGGAAGGTCGCGCCGTGCGCCGCCTTCTCATCGAGGAAACGCTTCCCATTGAGAAGGAACTTTATCTCGGAATCGTGATCGACCGGGTCGAAGCGAAGCCGGTGTTTATGGCTTCCGCCGCCGGCGGAATGGAAATCGAGCAGGTCGCCGCCGAGAATCCTGCTGCCATTCTCAAGGAGTACATCGCTCCCGGGATGGGGTTGGAAACGTTTCAGGCGCGAAAGCTGGCGTTCCAGTTTGGGCTGAAGCCACAACAGATCAACGAAGCCGTGCGCTTCATGACCGCACTCTATCGAGCATTTCAGGAAACCGATTCATCGCTTTGCGAAATCAATCCCTTTATCAGCTGCAGTGACGGTCGCTTGTTCGCGCTGGATGCCAAGATCAACTTCGATGACAATGCGCTCTTCCGCCATTCCGAGATCAAAGAACTGCGCGATATCACGGAAGAAGATCCGCTGGAAGTCGAGGCCTCGAAGTACAGTTTGAATTACATCAAGCTGGACGGAAACGTGGGCTGCATGGTGAATGGGGCCGGGCTGGCCATGTCCACGATGGACATTATCAAGTACGCTGGCGGTATGCCGGCGAACTTTCTTGACGTTGGCGGCGGCGCAAACGCCGAGCAAGTGACCCACGCGTTTGAAATTCTGCTCAGCGACAAGAATGTCAAAGCGGTGCTGATCAATATTTTTGGCGGAATTTTGCGGGTGGATACACTGGCGACCGGCGTGGTCGAGGCAGCGCAAAAGACGCACATTCAGTTGCCAATCGTGCTGCGGCTGGAAGGCACAAACGTCGAAGCGGGCCGCGAGATTCTGAAGCAGTCCGGATTGAACTTCATTGTGGCGGAAACCATGAAGGACGCGGCGGAGAAAGTGGTGGGAGCCGCGCGAGGTTAGGTGACAAGCAGATATTATGAGCATTCTTATCGATAGATCAACGCGCGTGATCGTACAAGGTCTAACTGGCAAGGAAGGAACTTTTCATGCCAAAGCTTGTGCGGAATACGGAACCAAAATTGTTGGCGGGGTAACTCCGGGCAAAGGTGGATCCACGCACGAAGGTTGGCCGGTCTTCAATACAGTGCAGGAAGCAGTGGATAAGACCGGGGCGGATGCCTCGGTGATTTTTGTGCCCCCCCCATTTGCTGCCGACGCCATTATGGAAGCCGCTGATGCCGAGATCGAACTGATCGTATGCATCACCGAAGGCGTTCCCACGCTGGACATGGTGCGTGCCTGGGAGTTCCTGCAAAACCGCCGCTCGCGATTGATCGGACCCAACTGTCCGGGAATCATTTCTCCAGGCAAGTGCAAAATTGGCATTATGCCGGGACACATTCATCGCGAAGGGCCAGTGGGAATCGTTTCGCGCAGCGGCACTTTGACCTACGAAGCCGTTTACCAACTCACGACGCGCAATGTCGGACAATCCACGGCAATCGGCATCGGCGGAGATCCGATTATCGGCACGAATTTTGTGGACGCGCTGGAACTCTTTAATAAAGATCCCCAGACTGAAGTCGTGGTGATGATTGGCGAGATCGGCGGCAACGCGGAAGAGATCGCGGCGGAGTATGTGAAGGCGCGCATGAAAAAGCCGGTGGTGGGATTCATCGCCGGGCAAACGGCGCCTCCGGGACGCCGCATGGGGCACGCGGGAGCGATCATTTCTGGCGGGAAGGGAACGGCTGCCGAGAAGATCAAGGCCATGGAAGCTGCGGGAATTCGCGTGGCTAAGTCTCCTGCTGAGATCGGCGAGACTGTTCTTGCAGTCATGGGAGTGAAAGTCTAGTAGCGAGTTGCTAGTACCTAGTACCGAGTACCGAAAACCACGAAGGACCAACGACCTAATCCATGAAAACTCTGGAACGCACACTTACCATCGTCAAACCGGACGCCGTCCGCAAGAATGCGATCGGCGACATTATCGAACAGTTCGAGAAGCAGGGCTTTCGCATCCTTGCCATGAAGATGCTCGAGATTTCCAAACATCAGGCGGAGCAGTTCTATGCCGTGCACGCGCACCGTCCGTTTTACAATTCGCTCACGGATTTCATGTCGAGCGGACCGATCGTGGTGCTGGCGCTGGAAAAAGAAAATGCCATTGCCGACCTGCGCAAGCTCATGGGCGCTACCAATCCCGCGCAAGCCGAGGAAGGCACGATTCGCAAGAAGTGGGCGACCGACATCGAGCACAATGCCATTCACGGTTCCGATGCTGACGACACGGCGCGCTACGAGCTAAGCTTTTTCTTTGCAGGGTATGAACTGGCGAAGTGATGTCGCTTGGATGGACGGTGCGTTCTATTCTGGGTTGTCATCCCGAGCGGAGCGAGGGATCTGCAGTTTAGAGTTGAGAGAACTGCAGATTCCTCGTCGCGATGCTCCTCGGAATAACAAGGTCTATTGTGTTGTGCGCAAGGAGGCGTCTTGCCCTTAGTTCAAATCACGATGCTGACCGGCCGAACGACAGACCAGAAGCGCAAGCTGGCAAAGCGTATCACCGATGCGATGGTCGAGGAAGCGGGCGCCAGCCGAGAAGCTGTCGTCGTTACCTTCAATGAAGTGTCGAAGGAAAGTTACGCGTCCGGCGGCGTTTTGATCGCGGACAAGGCGAAGTAGCGGTCTTCAGCCTAGCGCTTCGTACAACTGCCCTTCGACGCGGTCCGCGATCTTGGGCAGATCTTTCCGAGCAAATTGCAAAAAGTGCGGCGCGGCGCGGTGTGCCTCGATCGCGGCGTCATCCTTGTACTGCTCGTAGATGAGAAACCGGCGAGGCTCTGTCTTGTGCCGATGCACCTGATACATCAAACAACCGGGTTCTTTGCGGGACTCCTCGGTCATCTTCGCGAACAGAGCGCCCACTTCCGCCTCGCGCCCCGTCTTGGCCATCCACGTCACCACCAAAACCACCATCGCTTGCTCCGTTCTTACCTCTTTGCGTGCGTAGGGATCCTTGGTCCGGTCAGTGCTCCCAGTGCGGTAGAAAACTCATCGAGGAAAATCGTTTGCTCGCGGCCTGGCCCGGTAGAAATCATGCCGATCCGTGCGCCGCTCTCTTTTTCCACGAACGCCAAATACTCGCGTGCGGCTTTCGGCAATTTCTCCCGCTTCGTGATCCCTTGTGTGGAAGTGCGCCAGCCCGGCATTGTCTTGTAAATGCATTCCAGCTTGCCGAATCCGCTGTCCTGTGCCGGAACCTCGTCGATCTTCTTGCCATCGAGCTTGTAACCCACGCACACCGGAATCTCGGCGAGTTCGTCCAGCACATCCAACTTGGTGACCACCAGCCAGGAGATTCCGTTAATCATGCCAGCGTAGCGCAGCAGTGGCAAGTCAATCCATCCGCAGCGGCGGGGACGTCCGGTGACAGCGCCGAACTCGTTACCTCGGGTGCGAAGCAAGTCCCCGGCAGCATCGCGCGCTTCGGTGGGGAAAGGCCCGCCGCCGACGCGAGTACAGTAAGCTTTAGTTACGCCAATCACGGTCGCTATGGCAGTGGGAGCGACGCCGGTGCCGGTGACTGCTCCGCCAGAAGTGGCGTTGGACGAGGTCACAAAAGGATAGGTGCCGTGGTCGATGTCGAGCATCGTACCCTGGGCGCCCTCGAAGATAATCGATTTGCCGGCGGCCAGCGCCCGGTTCAGGAGGGCAGCGGTGTCACAGACAAACGGCGCAATTTTCTTCGATGCCTCCGCGTATTCCTTGTACATCTTGTCAGGATCGAGCGGTTCGGAGTTGAACAGGGCGTGCGCGATCATGTTCTTCTCGCGGCAGGCATTCTCGATATGGGTCCGCAGAAGATCGAGATCGAGCAAATCGGCGACTCGCAGGCCGCGCCGTCCCATTTTATCTTCGTAAGTCGGGCCAATACCGCGAGAAGTGGTACCAATCTTGACCCTCCCGGGCGCGTTCTCGGATGCGAGTTCGATCATGCGATGGTAGGGGAGGATTACGTGGGCGCGATTGCTGACGAATAAATTGTCATCAACCTTGACTCCCGCTTCCCGCAAAGCCGCAACTTCCTTGAGGAAGGCCATCGGATCAAAAACCACGCCGTTGCCGATGACGCTGCGGCAGCCGGGTCGGAGGATGCCGCTCGGAACCAACTGCAGGATGAATTTCTTGCCACGAATGATGACAGTATGGCCAGCGTTGTGTCCGCCAGCATAGCGGGCCACAATGGAGAAATTCTCCGAGAGCACGTCGACGATCTTGCCCTTGCCCTCATCGCCCCACTGGGCGCCGATGATGACCGCAGTCTTCCCCTTCTTCACATCAAACTCCCTGGACTAAATAGCGGCCGCCCCAGGCCGCAAATGCGAGGTCGCACACGCTCCTCGCCGTTAATCGACGGTCGCTGAATTACTCAGGATATAAACGGAGTAGAGGTGTACGCAGAATGATAACCTGCCGGGGTGTGCATGGGCAATTGAAGGTCGGTGCGAAAAAAGCGAACGGCCGCCTATGACGATAGACTGTCTTCATGCCCGAACTTCCGGAAGTTGAAACCATTGCGCGAGGCCTGGCCAGCCGCGTGAAGGGAGACACGATTGAGTCGGTTTGGCTGGGATCAAAACCCGAGCCACTGAAGTCGGCGGCATCAGAGATTGTGGCCGCGCTGGAATCCAGGCGAATCGTCGATGTGCGGCGAGTGGGGAAGCACATCGTGTTTGATCTTGAATCGAATCGTGTGGCGCGGGAGCCCTCGCCCGCGAAGCAACGCAGGGGAAAACTGCGCGCCTCCCTGACCGCTGGCCAAAATTCAGCTCAGTGGATCGTGCATCTGGGGATGACTGGCCGCATGCTGGTTTGCCGGCCCGAGGAGGAGATTGCAAAGCACACTCACGCGATTGCGAAACTGGCTTCGGGCAGGGAGTTGCGCTTTGTAGACCCGCGCCGCTTCGGGCGTCTGAGTATCGCATGGGGATTTCAGGCGGCGGGCTCGGAACCGCTGCAAGTTGAACTGGGGCGTTTCGTAACGTTGTTCCGCGGCCGCAAGATGCCCATCAAGAGCGCTTTATTGAATCAGAAACTGCTGAGCGGAGTGGGGAACATTTATGCCGACGAATCCCTGTTTCGCGCCGGCATCCGCCCGCGGCGGCGCGCCGCATCACTCACGCGAGAGAATCTGCGCCGACTTTATTTGGCTGTCCAAGAGGTGCTCAAAGAAGCCATTGCGCTGGGCGGTTCTTCCATTTCCGATTATGTGGATTCCGAGGGTGAGGAGGGATTTTTTCAATTGCAGCATCGCGTGTATGGGCGCGAAGGTGAGCCTTGTCTGGTGTGCAAGACGCCGGTAAGACGGGTGGTGATCGCCGGCCGCAGCAGTCACTACTGTTCGAAGTGCCAGAAGTGATCCTGCGCCCGACGCACGGGCAATCTCCGCCAGTAACGATTTAATAATAAAATCAGCAATCGACAATCGCTTACCCTGATGGTACCCTGACAATTCTGCGTTATGGACAGTTACTCCATTGGTGTGGACCTGGGCGGTACGAATCTCCGCATCGCTGCGGTGAGCGAGCGGGGTGAGTTGCTCGAAAAAGTGAGCCTGGGCACCGGGGTGGCGCGCGGCCGCGATCACGTCGTCAAAGACATGTGCGACGGCGTGCAGGGCCTAATCAATAAGCGCCAGGGCTCCGGCTCGCTCTGTGGGATCGGCATCGGCGTGCCGGGAATCATCGACATGAAAACCGGCATGGTCCGCGAATCGCCCAATCTGCCCGACTGGGCCAATTATCCGGTGCGCGACGAGATCGAAAGGCGTCTGGGCACGCGGGTCATTCTCGAGAATGACGCCAACTCTGCCGCGTTCGGCGAGCAATGGTTAGGCGCCGGGCGTCATGTGCAGGACATGGCCATGCTGACGCTAGGCACGGGCGTAGGCGGCGGCCTGGTGCTGGGCGGTCGAATCTGGCATGGCATGACCGGCATGGCAGGAGAGTTCGGGCACATCACGGTTGATCCCAATGGCCCCCTCTGCGGGTGCGGTAACCACGGATGCCTTGAGCCGCACGCCTCGGCCACTGCCGTGGTACGCATGGCGTGGGAGGCGATTGCTGGCGGGAGCACTCCCGGCCTGGCGCGTGTGGCCAGCTCTGACGCGGGACTCAGCGCTAAGAGCGTCTATGACCTTGCCACTCAGGGCGACGAAGACGCTCGCAAGATCTACCGCAGCGTGGGCCGGGCACTGGGCATTGTGTTGTCCGATCTGGTGAATGCTCTCAATCTTCCTATTTACGTGATTGGAGGGGGAGTTTCCGGCGCATGGGATGCCTTTGCACCTTCAATTTTCGAGGAGTTGCAATGGCGTTCGCTGGTATACGCCGCTACCTCGCCGGAACCGTCTCAGAAGCAGGGGGCCTCTGCCAAGGTGCAGCCGGACGGGGTCAACAAAACCATCATCACCCGCTCGCAATTGGGCAGCGACGCCGGCCTGTACGGAGCAGCGCGCCTGCCTCTGGTGAATGGCTGTTAGTGGCTATTTCACTGCGACCCGCTGCATCACTTTCTTGAAGGCTTGCAGGAGGAATTGATTTTGGTGGGGCGTGCCAATCGTGATGCGTATCGCTGTGGGCGCCCCCCACGGGCCTAGCGGTCGAATGATGATGCCCTCCGCCTGCAGTTGCCTGGCTGCCGCACCCGCATCCTCGCTCAGTTCGCAATAGATGAAGTTGGCCCAGGTGGGCACAGGGCGAAATCCCAGTTCGGCCATGCCTGTGCTCAAAATCTGGGCCTGCTCGGCATTATTGATTAGGGCCTTTCGAGTATGACCTTCGTCGGCGAGCGCGGCCAGGGCAGCGGCTTGTGCCACCGTCGAGACTGAGAACGTTGTTCTCATGCGGGCCAGGTAAGACATCAGTTTCGTGGGGCCGATCCCGTATCCCACGCGAACTCCGGCGAGTCCGTGCGCCTTCGAAAATGTGCGTAGCACTACCAGCTTGCGGCCCTGATTCACATAATCGAGCGAATGAGAGTAGTCGACCCCGCGCAAGGCTGCGAAATGCTGCGCGAAATCGCAGTAGGCTTCGTCGAGGATCACGACCACATGTTCAGGGACTTTCTCGAGGAAGCGATCTACGGCTTTCGCGGTGACGATTGTCCCGGTCGGATTATTCGGATTCGACAAGTAAATGATTCGCGTCTTGTTGTCGATCGCACTCGCAATGGCGCCCAGATCGTAGCCGTCATCCCGCATGGGAACCTGGATCAGCGTTCCCCCTGCAGCCTGCGTTGCGATCGGATACACGATGAACGAGCGCTGGCTGGTGATGGCGTTTAGTCCTGCCGAGAGCATGGTGCGCGCAATGATTCCCAGTAGCGCCGTTGAGCCGGCGGTGGGCACAATTTGTTCAGGCTGCACGCCGTGCAGCTTCGCCAGTTTCTGACGCAATTCGGTGACGTCGTTGTCAGGATAGAAATTGGACTCGGCGAGAACCGCCTGCATCGCGGCAACCGCTTTCGGCGATGGCCCGAACGGGTTCTCATTGGAGGCCATCTTGATGCAGTTCACGCGACTCTCCCGTTGCGCCTGCCGATGTGACTTGCCCGGCGTGTACCCGCCCAGGTTCCGAATGTGCTCGGGCACAAGCTGGCTGAAGTCGCTCATGTAGGCTCTTTAATCTTTATCATGGAGTTGTGGAAGTGTCACCTGTGGGAAACCGGCGCTCTGGCCAGAGATTTCAACTTGGCGACCTCTTCAGCAGTGAGCCTGCGGAATTCGCCGGGATGAACGTCCAGTTGTAACGGACCGTAACGGACGCGCTTGATTTTCTCGACGTGATGGCCGACTTGTTCGAACATGCGCCGAATCTGGCGATTCCGGCCTTCGATCAAGGTCACTTCGTACCACGGATTGTTCGATTCGCGGATGACGCGGATTCTGGCGGGAGCAGTCTTGACTCTTTTTCCTCGGTCGGACGGGATACTGACTCCTCGACGCAGGCGCTCCAGGGCGTCGGAGGTCGGCATACCCGCCACTTTCACGAGATAAGTCTTGGGCACATGCGATGCGGCTTTCATCAGGCGATAGGCGAAGTCCCCGTCGTTAGTGAGAAGCAGCAGACCTTCGCTGGCGTAATCGAGACGGCCAACCGGATAGACACGCGCTCCCACGCCGCGCAGCAGGTCCATAACCGTGGGCCGCCCTTCCGGATCGTTGAGCGTGGTCACGTAGCCTTTGGGTTTGTTCAGCAGAAGATAAATCTGGCGCTCCGGCCCATGCAGCAACTTCCCGCTCACACGGATGTGGTCATGCTCCGTGTCGGCTTTGCTGCCAAGTTCGGTGACGGTCTGCCCGTTCACCGATACCAGCCCGCCAGTGATCAGTTCTTCCGCCTTACGGCGCGAGGCGATACCGGCTGCGGCAATAATTTTCTGCAAGCGTTCAACGGGCATGAGCATTCGGGGCAGACGACGTTAGATCACTTTAGGCAGCCGGATCACTCTCGCTCGAGCGTTCCTGCTGTACCACCGCGAGATCGCCTTCGGAGGATTGATCGGCTGCCGGCAATGGTTCCTCTGCCGCTGTGTTTCCGGGGGCCCGATCCGCCGAGTCACTGCCGACTGGCATGAGGTCACCCTGAAACGACTCCGCCACCAGCTTCTCGAATTCTTCCATGCTGGGCAGTTCGCTGACATCTTTCAAGCCAAAGCGCATGAGGAATTCTTTGGTGGTTTTATAGAGAATGGGCCGGCCAATCACCGCCTTGCGTCCGGCAGTGGTGATCAGCTTCCGATCAAGCAGGGTGGCGATGACGCCGCTTCCATCCACTCCGCGAATTTCGTTAATCTCGGGAACGGTGACGGGCTGTTTGTACGCAATCACGGCCAGCGTCTCTAACGCTGGCATGGAGAGTCGAATCGGCGGCTGGAGGCTCTTCGCGAAACCGCGCACCAGGTCATGCTGCTCGGGTTTGGTCGACATGCGATAGCCGCCTGCGACTTGCCGAATTTCGATGCCATGCGCTTCGGAACTGTAGTCGCTGATGAGTTCGTCGAGGGCGGCGCGCACTTGGGACTTGATTTCGGGTTCGCCGGCGGCGGCCTCGGAGTTCGCCGAATCTTTGACCAGTTGGAAAATTTGATCGAAAGTGACCGGCGTCTCCGCCGCGTAGATGATGGCTTCGAGTTTGGCCTTAAGGCTCATAGTCTATTCTTACCGCGTTTGTCATCCTGAGCGAAAGCGTGTGGATTCGATTGCGAATCCACACGCGGAGTCGAAGGATCCCTACCTTCACAATCACTGATCGATCTTTCGACGCTGCCAGCGTCCAATCAAAAGCCCTAACTTCCATCGCAAACCGTGAGGGCAGCGATCCTTCGACTTCACAGGAACCTCGCTTCACGAAGTTCCTGTTTCGCTCAGGATGACAGGCTATGCGGATCTTCGATCCGCCGGGCGGAATGACGCGCGGTCACTCGCCCAGATCCTTCGCTGCGCAAAACCGGCTGGCTCAGGATGACAACTCATTTCCAATCGTCCCTTAACGCTGCCTGCTCGGTCATGACCGCTTCGAATCCCACGTGCTTGCGGACCATGATCTCGCCAAACATGCGGTCCTGGCGCAACTGAATGGCTTGCAGCCGCACCAACTCCAGCAACGCCAGAAACATGCAAACCAGCGTTTGCCGTGACTCGATATTACGCAGCAACTGTTTTAGCCGGAGCGGCCTGTCTTCCAGCGCGAGTCGCCGCCGAAGATAATCGATCATCTGGCCGACGGTTACAGTCTCCTCGTCAACCTGGAGCATCGGCCGGTTGCGAGCGCGGTCGAGAATTTGCTGGAACGTTTTGACCAGGTCGATGACGTCGGCGGCGATCTCCGGCTCGGTGCCCTCGGCATCTGTGAATTCCTTCATCGCTGGATTCGACCAGACGGCATCTTCAATCTGCTGCTTCTGCATGAGCATTTGCGCGGCAGACTTGAACTTTTCATGCTCGATCAGGCGATTGACCAGTTCCGCGCGCGGATCATCCAGTTCTTCGGCAGTCGCAGCCGGATCGCGCGGCAGGAGCATCTTCGACTTGATGTGGATGAGCACGGCGGCCATGTAGATGAACTCGGCGGCCACGTTAACATCCAGCTTCCGCAGTTTCTCTACGTATGCCAGGTATTGCGCCGTGATTTTCGCAATCGGGATATCGTAAATGTCGATGTCTTGCTTGCGGACCAGATCCAGCAGCAGATCAAGTGGGCCTTCGTAGATCGCGCCCACTGATACGGCAAAAGGGAAGTCGCTTTCTTCTCTGCGGACACCTTGGTCTGCAGACGGCATGACATTGAGCGCCTGCGGCCGAGACGTGGCGTCGGTCTGTAGATCCTCGGTGGTTCTCTCGATTCTATTTGCCAGTCCCACGTCCCGCCTCGTAATCCAGTGACATGCCCATCGCCGCACGCACTTCGGTCATGGTGGCATCAGCCACTTTGCCGGCCTTGGCTGAGCCTGATTCCAGAATATCCCAGGGGAGGCGCGGATTGTCCTCATATTTTTTCCGCCGCTCCTGCATGGGATTCAGAATGTTAACCAGGGCGTCGGCAGCCCAGCCCTTGCATTCAATGCACCCGATGCCCGCCGAACGGCAGCCTTCGTTCACTTTGGCTATGGTGGCGGGGTTGCTGAAGATCTTGTGCAAATCGCCCACCGGACAAACATCCGGATTGCCCGGATCGGTGCGACGGACGCGCGCCGGATCGGTCACCATGGTCTTGAGTTTCTGTCGCACCACCGGTTCAGGGTCGGTAAGCAGAATCGTATTTCCGTAGGACTTCGACATCTTGCGGCCATCGGTGCCGGGCAGCTTGGCGGCCGGAGTCAACAGCGGCTGCGGCTCAGGGAAAATGGCTTTGCCGCTAAGCTGATAAAACTGGTTAAACCTGCGCACGATCTCGCGCGTCAGTTCCACATGCGGCACCTGGTCCTCACCTACGGGAACGAAGTCGCCCTTGTACATCGCAATATCGGCGGCTTGCAGCACGGGATATCCGAGAAAACCGTACGTCCCGAGATCCTTGTCTGCGATATTCTCCCGCTGTTCTTTGTAGGTTGGGACACGCTCCAGCCAGCCCAGCGGCGTAATCATGGAGAAGAGCAGATGCAGCTCCGCATGTTGCGGCACATGCGACTGGATGAACATGGTACAGCGCTCGGGGTCGAGCCCGGCCGCCAGCCAATCCAGCAGCACTTCAATCGAATTTTCCTTCACGCGCGAGGTGTCGGCGTAATCGGTGGTGAGGGCGTGCCAATCCGCAATGAAGAAAAAGCATTCGTATTGGTCCTGCATCCGCACCCAGTTGGCCAGAGCGCCGACGTAGTTGCCGAGGTGCAGCTTGCCGGTGGAGCGCATGCCACTGAGTACGCGTTTGCGAGCTTGAGTTCCGCTGGGCATCAGACTCTCATCAAGACCGAAATATAAAAGAGCAGAACCGGGCGGATCAGCGCCATCAGGAAATTTCCGCCGAAAAATACCAGTGCCATCAGTCCGAAAACACCAACCGTATCGTACACACGCCGCACATTCTCGGGAAGAAAATGACGCAGCACATGGCTGCCGTCGAGCGGCGGAATAGGAATGAGGTTGAAAATCGCCAGCAAGACGTTGATCTGCAGGAACGCGTAAAGCAGCAGACTCACCGGAACCAGGACCGAATTGCCCACGGCATAACCGCTCACCGCGCCTTGAACGATCATGCGGCCGCTCGTGCTGGTTACCGCGATGCCAGCCAACAAAATTGTGGCGGCCGTGGCGACGATGAAATTGCTGACCGGCCCGGCAACGGAGGTCAGAATATCGTCGAGGACGTGGTTCTTGAAATTGCGTGGATCAACCGGAGTAGGCTTGGCCCAGCCGATCACTGGCAAATGAGTCAGCATGGCAATCAGAGGGAGGATCACCGTGCCGAAAGGATCGATGTGCTTGAGTGGATTCAGGGAAATTCGTCCCAGCATGCGAGCGGTTGGGTCACCACAGCGGTTCGCCATCCAGGCGTGCGCCGACTCATGAAAGCTGATGGCAAATAAAAACGCAATCACCTGGAACAGAATGTCAACGGTTTGAAGGCTCATTCGAAGCTGAGTTTGATACTACCATGCGAACCGCGGTCTACCGCTTCTCGAACGCCTTCTGCAATTCTTCCGGAGCAATCGGCTTCACTTTGACCGGCTTGGCGGGAACTCCGGCGACGATGTGGAACGGCTCCACATTCTTTGACGCCACGCCGATCGAGCCCACAATCCCGTGCTCGCCAACTTTCACCCCGCTCAGCACGGTTGCGTGATAGGTGATGCGGGCTTTGGGGCCAATCTCAGTTTTCTGATTGTCCACGATCATGCCGTCGTTGAGATCGTGAGCGTGCGAATAGACGTTGGCGTAGTCGGAGATGGAACAGCCTTCATGGATGATGATCTCGCCGCGGTCATCGAGCAGCACGTATTTATGGATCGTGCAGTTGTCCTCGACGGTGAGGTTGTAGCCGAAGGAAATTTCTACGCCGTGAAAAATCTTGACGTTCTTGCCGCAATGCTTGAACACATGGCGTGCCACCATGGCGCGCACACGATGCCCCAGCCAGTGGTTCAAGCCGACAGGAGAGCGGTCATACATCATCCAGAACCAGATCAGCGGTTTGCGCTCGCTATATTTGACGACATCAACGTCGCCGTACGTTTCCGGTTCCAGGGTGGCATTGTGAGGGTCGAAGGAATGAATCAGCACCTGCTCAGCCAGCGGCGTGCTGGGATCGGGGGCCATGTAGGGACGGCCGAGATAAAGCTCGTGCAGCGCGTTGCGAACAACTTTACTGCGATGTTCGGGATCGCGATTGATGAACTCCTGATCAAGTTTGTCGATCCACGCCAGGAATACTTTTTCTGCGGCGGAAGTGGGGTTGAGAACGCGATATTCGTATCGGGGCATGAAAAGCCTCGCAGGGATAAAACATAGCACACAGCGTTGGGCACGAGTGTGGACGCTCACGCCTACAGCCCCATGCTTTATAATTCGCGCCTTAGCGCGTGATTACGCTTGCCCGCAAACTTCGCGTCGTAGACTACTTCGCCCTGGGCTGGGGCACGATGGTGGGCGTGGGATGGCTGGTCGTCATGGACGACTGGCTGCTCCGCGGAGGCGTGCTGGGCGCGGTTCTCGGCTTTGCGGTGGGTGGGGCATTGTTGCTTCCCATCGGCTACGTCTACGGACAGCTTGTAGCCGCGATGCCGGACGCGGCGGGGGAGATCGCCTATACGGCGAAGGTCTTTCCGCGGCCCGTCAGCTTTGCCACGGGCTGGATGATGGTTCTGGCGTACTTTATCGTTTGCCCGTGGGAGGCCGTCGCCGTTGGTAAGATTGCAGGTTATATTTTTCCTGCGCTGGATTCGATGGAACTCTACCGCATCGCCGGGCGCCCGGTTTATTTGCCCCATGTGCTGATTGGATTGGCCCTCACTGCGTTGCTGACCGTGTTGAATTACCACGGCATCCGGCTGAGCGCGACGTTTCAGAACTGGACTGCATTCGGGACTCTTGCTCTTTTTGTCCTGTTTGTCAGTATCGGTGTCAGCAAAGGCTCGCCGCGAAATTTCCCACCGTTGTTCACGCACAGCGGTTTCGTGTCTGTGTTGCTGGTGATGCAGATTGTTCCTTATTTCATGACGGGTTTCGAATCGGTGGTGAAAGGCGCCGAAGAAGCCCGTCCGGAGTTCCGGACACGCGGTTTTTTGACCGCAATCTGGATGGCGATTGTGGTCGGGGTTCTTTTCTATACCATCGTCATCGCAGCCGTCGGTTACGTTGCGCCTTGGAGGCAGCTCACAGGGGAAAGATTCATGACCGCCGTCGCTTTCGAGCACGCAGTTGGCTCTCGCTGGATCGTCAGCGTGATTCTGGCGGCGGCACTGCTGTCTCTTTTCAAAGTGTTCAACGGAAATTTTATCGCGGCCAGCCGGTTGCTATTTGCGATGGGCCGCCGCGGGCTGGTAGATTCCAGAATTTCAACGGTACACTTGCAGAATCGAACGCCCTCCGTCGCAGTCCTCTGCGTTGGAGTCGCCACCGGGGCTTGCATGTTTCTGGGGGATGCGATCCTGGTGCCGGTGTCTGAAGTTGGGTCGGTGGCATCCGCCATTGGCTGGCTGGCTGCCTGCGCTTCTTACTACCGAATGAGGCCTACGCTTGGCCAGCGTTTCGGTGCCATAATTGGCGTGACCGTGGGTCTGTGCCTGATATTCATGAAGGTTGTTCCCCTGGTGCCGGGCCACTTCACCCGCTATGAATGGCTCGCACTGGCAGTGTGGGCTGCGCTGGGGTTATTGTTGGGCCGACAAGCCAGCGCGAAGGCGAGGTCAGAGACAATATATAAGTCTTAATCGATTAAGGATGGACATGACGGCACACAGTTCTCTCCGAAATCTCCTTGTGTTTCTTGCCTGCTGGTTTGGGGCTGCATCCGCAACGGCTCAAACCGCCTTCGACGTCGTGATCACCAACGGCCACATCATTGACGGCACCGGCTCGCCCTGGTACTCGGGAGATGTCGGCATTCGTGCTGGCAGGATCGCCGCCATCGGAAATTTGAGCGAAGCAGCCAGGACGCGAACGATTGATGTGCAGGGCAAGGTGGTTGCACCGGGGTTCATCGACATGCTCGGTCAATCGGAGATCACCATTCTTGTCGATCCGCGGCTGCCATCGAAGATTTATCAGGGAATCACGACGGAGATCACGGGCGAAGGACAGTCGGCGGCGCCGCTCAACGATGCCATCATCCAGGCCGACCGCGCGGCCTTCGAGCATTATCAGATCACGCCCGACTGGCGAACCTTCCGGCAATACTTCGCGCGGCTGGAAAAGCAGGGCATTGGGATCAATCTCGCGAGCTATGTCGGCGCGACGCAGGTCCGCCGCATGGTGCTGGGCGACGACGACAAGCCGCCCACGCCGGCACAGCTCGACCAAATGAGAGAACTGGTGCGGCAGGCCATGCAGGACGGAACGGTCGGGGTCTCGACATCGCTTGAGTACGCGCCTGCTCCCTACGCGAAAACTGACGAATTGATTGCGTTGGCAAGCGAGGCCTCGAAGTTCGGCGGGATTTACGCCACCCACATGCGGAACGAGAGTGACTCCGTGCTGGAGGCCATTGACGAAGCGCTGCGCATCGGCACAGAAGCTCACATTCCGGTCGAGATTTGGCACATCAAGGTCGCGGGCAAAGAGAATTGGGGACGGATGCCGGAAGTCGTGGCCAAAATCAATGCGGCCCGCGCACGGGGAATCGATGTCAGCGCGAACACCTACGCGTATCCTGCGTGGTTCAACGGACTTTCAGCTTTCATTCCGCAGTGGGCGCATGATGGTGGCGACGCGAAACTGATCGAGCGGCTAAGAGATCCTGCAACGCGGGCCCGCATCCGCAAAGACATGCTGACCCCGTCGAAAGACTGGGACAACGAATGGCAGGAGATTCCCGGGCCGGAGTCAATTTTAATCGGAGTGGTACAGAATCCGAAACTCTTGCTGCTGCAAGGCAAGACGCTAGCTGAAGTCGCCAAACTTTGGAACAAAGATCCCATGGATGCATTGTTCGATCTGCTGATCGAAGACAAGGCATTTACCAGCGTCGCCGTGTTCGGCATGTCGGAGCCCGACGTGGCGCTCGCGCTCCAACAACCGTGGGTTTCCATTGACAACGATTCGTCTGGCACTTCGCCGGAGGGAATCCTCGGGCAGGAGCATCCTCACCCTCGCGCCTATGGCACGTTTCCACGCATTCTTCGCAAGTATGTTCGGGAAGAAAAGAAACTCACGCTCGAAGATGCGATTCGAAAGTTTTCGGCATTGCCGGCACAGCGCGTGCGATTGACTGATCGTGGCGTGCTGAAGGCTGGCATGTGGGCTGACGTAGTGGTTTTCGATCCGGCAACCATTCACGATGTCGCGACCTTTGAGAATCCCAACCAGTTGTCGCAAGGAATGGAGTACGTGTTGGTAAACGGAGTGCCGGTGATTGATGGCGCGAAGATGACCGGAGCGAGACCGGGAAAAGTGCTGCGGGGAGCGGGTTACGTGCCTTAAGCAGGCGCTGTCAGTTTAGTTCCAAGGCCGTCCTGACGGCTACGGTTTCAGCTCAGCCCGGGTTTCCGGAGCTGCGACTTGCGACACCCGCGGATCGGCGAGAGTGCCGGTGATGTTGAAGCCGGGCGCACCCTCGCGAGTCAATTTCAAATTCAGAATGCGGCCCAGCGACGCCGTTCCAGCGATGGAATAGTCGCCATCTGCCGTCTCCAGTTTGCCCATCTCAATCTTGAAGGTCCCATCCTGCAGGAAAAGGGACGCAGTCAAACGGTGCAGTTGTACCGGCGAGGTCCGATCGCCAAGTGCGATATGGGGCAGTGTACCCTCCGAGGCTTCGACGCGCAGCGTGCCAGTGGCGGACGCCAGGAGTTCCTGGGCAGTCAGCCCCGATGCGCTGACCTGGTAGGTGGCTCTGCCGACTCCTGTGATCCAGCCATCGCTCATCGCCGTGGCTAGCTGGCCGAGTGACGCTCGCTGCATGGCGCCACTGCCACTGTACTGTGGCGGCTTGCTGGTGAAATCAGCTTTCCATTCCCCGGTGTGCCTTCCGCCGAGGACATCGGCGCGCAGGTCGGACAAACGAACTTTTCCGCTCTTGATCTCAACCTGTGCTGTCACTCGGTTTGCCGCCAGCTTGTGAATCAGCAAACGGTTGGCGGTCAGCTTGCCCGTAGCATTGAGGGTCAATAGAAAAGGAGCGCCTGGCGTGGCCGGTGAAAGAAATTGATACCACGGCTGCCGCCGGGCATTTGGGTTAAGCAGATCATTCAGCCGGTCGGTGGCAATCTCATCGGCTCGAAGATCGAAACGCACCGGGCAAGCGCCCATCATCGCGCATGGCCGTTCAAACGCCAGAGACCCGTGCCAGGACGTGCCCGCCCAAGCGGCACTGAGGTCCTGGACCTTCACCAGGTCTGGAGTGAGTGTCAGATCGGCTGAAGTAATTTCGACTCCGGCCTTCGCTCCACGCACTGGTGCTCGAACTGAACGCAGGTGAACCGTCCCTATGGCCCGCGGCGCGGTGGAGTCGAACCAATGACCGGCAAGCTGCAGATCCACATTGGCCGTGCCCTCGGCAGCAGATTGCACCGCAGGAAGTCCGACGAGGTGAGCGGCCTGCAACAGCTTTTGCAGTTGCCCTTCACCGCGAACCTCAAAGTCGTATCCCGAGCGTGAAATCGAGCCTTGCAGCAGCACCGCGGCCGGTCGCCCCACCACCACATGGGAAGGTCCAATCTGGAGATAAGGCCCTGCCACAGATTGAGCGGCCTGCGCGCTGGTTAGCTGGAGTGATCCTCTGCGAGATTTT
>Ga0116223_10000314_pt1 | contig 62192 bp, 59 predicted proteins | sample Sb_taG_3_FD_90092 | JGI IMG/M metagenome (GOLD analysis project Ga0116223, IMG submission 90092) | Peat soil microbial communities from Weissenstadt, Germany - Sb_50d_a_PC metaG | ecosystem: Environmental > Terrestrial > Soil > Wetlands > Peat | place: Germany: Weissenstadt | collected 2010-09-21 | reverse complement strand
GCGCGAGGCGGCTCGAAATCGACGGCGGGTATCAGTCCTCTTTGAGTGAGTGTCGATCACTTCAGATAGTCTAGACCCCACTGAAAGTCCCTGAGTTCCCTGCACAAGTGACGTAACCAGGCCATAGCACTCAAAACCCCGCGTCCGCGAGTCTGTGATGGGGATCACAATTTAGGATAGCGCCCCACATTTCCACCCCCGCCCGAAGCTCATTTATACTTACCAGTTTGCCTGCGGCTTTCTGAAGCCGCCGAATGAGGAGTCCTTCTCTTGAAAATCCTGGTCTGTATGAAGCAGGTGCCGCAGAAAGATGCACCGCTCAAGCTCAACGATAGCGGCACGTGGATCCGCGAAGACGTTTCTTACGAAGTCAACGAGCCCGACGCTTACGCCCTCGAAGAAGCGCTGCGCCAGAAGGAAAAGCACACCGGAGAAGTCGTGGTCATTACCAGCGGCCCGGCGCGGGCCCAGCAGGTGCTGCGCGAGGCTCTGGCCAAGGGCGCAGACCGCGCGATTCATCTGGAAGACGAAAAGTTCGTGGGCCTCGACGCGCTCAATACCGCGAAGGCGATCGCGGCCGCGATCAAAGACGAAAAGTTCGACCTGATCTTCACCGGCTTGCAGTCGGACGACTACGGTTACGCGCAGACGGGCGTCATCCTGGCCGAGTTGCTGGGCTGGCCGCACGCGACCATCATCATGCAGATCGAGAAGACGGCGACCGGGATTCGCGTGAAGCGCGAACTGGAAGCGGGATACTTCCAATATGTGGACATGCCGACGCCGGCGGTGCTGACGATCCAGTCGGGCATCAACAAGCTGCGTTACGCCACGCTGATCGGCATCAAACAGGCCAAGAACAAGCCGATGCGGAAGGTCGCGCTCGGGGAAGTGGAGGCGGCGGTCGGCGAGAATCTGCAGAAGATCGAGCGGCTGTACGTGCCGCTGAAGACCAAGAAGACGGAAGTGATTGAAGGGCCGCCGGCGGAAGTGGCGAAGAAGCTGGTGGACAAAATGCGGAACGAGTTGCGGGTGCTGTAAGGCCGAGCTTCGCTCGGCGGACAGCCGAGGCGGCTGTCGCCACATGAGTGTTGCCGCGGCGCAGGCAGAAAGCAGGTTCCTCGGCGGGCTTTGCCCGCTCGGAATGACAAGTTTGAGAGTGCAGGAGTAATGCCGTTTATGGCTGATACGATTTTAGTCGTCGTCGAACAACGCGAAGGCAAGCTGAATCGCGTTTCCTGGGAAACCATCACTGCGGGGCAGGCGCTTGCCGCGGCCACCGGCTGGGGACTCGAAGCTGCCGTGGTCGGCAGCGGGATCGCCTCCTTCGCGGCCGAAGTCACCGCGAAGAAAGTCGCGAAGGTTTATGCAATCGATTCGCCGAAGCTTGAGCCTTATACGCCGGACGCTTTCGCGGCGGCGCTCAAGCAATTCCTCGCCGCGAAGCAGCCGAAGCTGGTGCTCATGCCGCATACGTACCAGGTGCGCGACTTCATCCCCAAGCTGGTTACCGCCATGGGACGCACCGTGATCAGCGACTGCATTGGTTTCAAACACGAAAGCGGGAAGCTGCTGTTTACGCGCCAGATGTTTCAGGGGAAGCTGGCCGCGGACGTGAGCTTTACCAGCGACGGTCCGTGGTTCGCGACGTTTCAGAACGGCGCGTTTCGCGGGGACAAAGCCGAAGACGGCGCGAGCGCGGCGCCGGTCGAGACGGTGAGCGTCGAGATTGCCGAAGGCGTGGTGCGCAACCAGCCGCAGCCGGTTTTCAAAGAAGCCAAGCAGGCGGTGGATCTCACACAGGCGGAGATTATTGTTTCGGTGGGCCGCGGCATCAAGGAGCAAAAGAATATCGAACTGGCCAAGCAGTTGGCCGATGCGTTGGGCGGCGAACTGGCGGCGTCGCGTCCGATTTGTGACTCGGGCTGGCTGCCCATGGACCGGCAGGTCGGCTCCTCGGGCCAGACGGTCGCGCCCAAGTTATATCTGGCTTTGGGCATCTCGGGCGCGATTCAGCACATTGTGGGGATGAAAGGCTCGAAAACAATCGTCGCGGTCAATAAAGATTCGGAAGCGCCGATTTTTGAAATCGCCGACTACGCGGTGGTGGGGAACCTGTTCGACATCGTCCCGCCGCTGATTGAAGAAGTGAAGAAGGCGAAGGCGGGAAGCTAGACTTCTTGGCCACGGATTCACGCGGATTTTCACCGATCAAACCTAGAACTTGATTGATCAGTGTAAATCCGTGGCTATTGTTTTTCTGCTGCTTTCCCAATTGCCGCTGCTGCGATCTGAACTACGTCCAGCAACTCCGGCGGCGTCGCCGAGTTCGCGGCCAGGCCGTCGCGCAGCATGGAATTGCAGAACGGACATGCTGCCGCGACCACGCTGGCTCCCGTTGCCGCCAGTTCCTGGGCCCGCTCCAGATTGACGCGCTTGCCGGTTTCCTCTCCCAGAAACATCAAGCCACCGCCTCCGCCGCAGCAGAAGCCACGTTCGCGGGCGCGGGGCGGGTCCACGACTTTGCCGAAGCGCGAGATCACGTCGCGGGGCTCCTCATAGATGCCGCGGTAGCGGCCGAGATAACACGCGTCATGAAAGACGACGCTCTGCCCGTCGCCGCCGGCCGGCAGTTTGTTGCGGAAGCGCGCCAGCAGTTCGGTGCTGTGCTCAATCGCGACATTCGCGCCGTGCTCTTTCCAGTCTGTGCCTATGGTGCGCACGCAGTGCGGGCAAATCGAGACCATTTTGGTGACTTTGCTCTCGCGAATCTGCTCCAGATTTCCCTGGGCCAGTTCGCCGAACAGATAATCGTTGCCCAGACGGCGGACGGGATCGCCTGAACATTTCTCCTGCTGCAGAACACCGAAACTGATTCCGAGATAGCGCAGCACTTCAGCGAGCGCCAGCACGATCTTGCGGCCGTTGGGATCGTAGGAACCGAGACAGCCCATCCACAGGCAGTATTCCTGTGAGCCATCGAAATAGGGCAGATTGTTTTTCTCGATAAATTTCTGGCGCTCGGAGGGTGCGAAACCGAGAGCGTTGCCGTGGCGCTCGAGGGTTACGAAGAGTTCGCCGCCGTGACTGTTGTCCCACTTGCCGGTATTCACCGCGCCGCGGCGCAGGCCAATAATCATGGGCAGATGCTGAATGCCGACGGGACACTGATATTCGCAGGCGCCGCAGGTGGTGCACTCAAACGTCGCTTCCATGGAGATGTGCTTGCCCAGCAGCAACTCGCCGCTTTTGGGGCCGAATTCGTTCAGATAATGCCGCGTGCCGAGAATGATTTCCTTCGGATTCAGAATTTTCCCCGTATTGTTGGCCGGGCAATGCTCGGTGCAGCGGCCGCACTCCACGCAGCTATAGGCTTGCAGGCTGGCGATGCGGGTGAGGTCTTTGCCGGTGTCCAGGCCGAAATCCTCGTCGCCGACCAGCGGTGGGATGCGGCTGAATCCGTCGCGCTCCAGAAAAACCGTAAACGGGCTGAGCACCAGGTGCATGTGCTTGGTTTTGGGAATGAGCGGCAGAAACATCAGCAGGAACAGCGTGTGCGACCACCAGAGCGCCAATTCGGCGGTAGTTCCCCCCGGCACCCAGAAGGCGGCGAGGTAGGTGATCATGAGGCCGAAGATGAGGAAAGCAATGAAACCCGATTCGATGGACAGCGGTTCCAGCCACTTGGGGCGGATGACGAACCGGCGGAAGGCAAGTCCTGCGATGGAAATGGCAACCGCCACGGCGAACACGCCCGCAAACCAGAAATAGAAGCGCCCGAAGCTGCCGTCGCGCGACAAAAATGCCAAGCCAAACGCGGCGGCGAAGTGGTTTAGCGTGACCAGGCCGAACACGCAGAATCCCCAGAACACGAAGGCGTGGGCCAGGCCGGGAAGGGGGCGCTGGGCAATGACCAGCCCTTGAGCGCCGACTTCCCACAGCACTTTGCGGATGCGCGGGCCGAGGGGCCGCAGTTGAAAGTCGGCGTCCGGCTTCGACTCGCGGATGATGCGCAACACGCGGCCGAATTTCTGCCAGAACAGCGAGAGAGAAGTAAGGATGGCAAGCAGCAGGACGATTCGTCCCGTCCAGTTCATAAGAGCGGTCTCCCGGACAACGGGACAGTCTACACTGCGGCCCGCCAAACTTCATGGCCACGGATTCGCGCGGATTCACAGGGATCGAACCGAAGTCCCCACTTCTCGCGCACAGAACGCGCGAGAAATGGGGCACCCGGAGCGGTCGTTGCCAGCGCGCGTTAGCGCCGGACCGACGCGACGAGCTTATGAACCACGTCTTCATCGGTGAGTTGCTCGTAGGCGTGTTCGCCGTGGAGCGACTCGTCGAGGCCGATCTCCTCCGATGCCTCGCTGACCTTTACCGGTGTGAAGGCATCAATGATGCGCAGCATGCCATAGGTAAACGCGAACGCCCAAACCGACGAAAACGTCACGGCGGTTACCTGCTTGAGCAGGAACACCGGATCGCCATAGAGCAATCCATTGGCGCCCTCGGGATTGAATTGCTTGTTGGCGAAGATGCCCAGCATGACGATGCCCAGGAAGCCGCCCACGCCATGCACTCCCCAAACATCGAGAGCATCGTCCCATTGCAGCTTGTTTTTCATTTCGACCGCGTAGTAGCACACCACGCCGGAAACGATGCCGATGATCACCGCCGTGGTGGGAGAAACGTAGCCCGCAGCCGGAGTGACGGTAGCCAGTCCGGCGACCGCGCCGGTGAGCAAGCCCAGGAACTTTGGCTTCTTCTCGTTCAGCCAAGCCACTGCGAGCCAGGCGATCGCGGCGAAGGAAGCGGCCACATCGGTATTCAGGAATGCAGTAGCCGTGACGGAATCCACGCGCATTTCACTGCCGGCGTTGAAACCGTACCAGCCAAACCACAGCAGTCCCGTTCCCAGGGCCACCAGCGGAATGCTGTGCGGGCCGCGGTCCTGCACACGGCGCTTGCCTACATAGATCACAGAAGCCAGGGCCGCGACGCCGGCAATGTTATGCACCACGATGCCGCCGGCAAAGTCCTTCACGCCCCACTGCTGCAGAAATCCTCCGCCCCACACCATGTGGACGAACGGAAAGTAGACGAAGGTCAGCCAGGCCGTCAGAAATAGCATGTAGGCCTTGAACGTGACGCGGTTGGTAAATGCTCCGGAGATAAGCGCAGGAGTGATGATGGCAAACATCATCTGATAAGCGATGAAGACGAATGCAGGAATGGTGTCGTTAGGCGACGGCGTGCTGAGATTGATGCCGCGCAGGAAGGCGTAGTGGAAGTTTCCGATGACTCCGTGCCAGTCGCCGCTGAAGCACAAAGAATAGCCGTAGAGGTACCAAATGACGGTGGTCCAGCCCATGGAGACGAAACTCTGAATCATGATGGCCAGAACGTTCTTGCGGCCCACCAGGCCGCCATAAAAAAACGCCAGTCCGGGCGTCATCAACATGACCAGGCTGGTGCATAAAATCATGAAACCGGTATTGCCGGTATCGAGATGGAGCATACGATCCTCCGAGCGAGATCGAGATCGAAATGTAGAAAAGTAAGCTCGCGGATAGCGAGCAGGGGTCCGCTGGAAACGCGCGCGCGGGTGGAGGGCCCCTGAGACCCAGCCCGCGCGGAAAGCGCTATTACAGTCAGAGGCTGTACCAGGGCGGGGAGAAAGGCAGTGCGGCATGTCACGGCAGGGTGTGACGGGGGACACACTTGGGATGGCTAAGTTGGGGCGCGAATGGGGCGTGAAAGCGCAGACTAGAAATTTTCTTTGACCCGGACTCGCGGGAACCATTTTGGGAAGATACCGGTCAGAAAAATGATCACGAACGCAGCGATGGGTTTTTGAGCCGCTACAATTTCGCACGAGCTGCTGTTTTGGGTTCGTGATGCCGTACACCAAGACAATTGTGTGCCTGGCGAATTCACGCAAGCTGACTGGACGCTGCGTGGCAGGCAAAGAGTGGGACGGGCAGAAATTTGGGGCGTGGTGCCGGCCTGTCAGTGCTCGGGACCGCGGGGAACTCACCGCCGAGCGATGGTACCGCAAGACGTGGCGCGACCCGCGATTGTTGGATCTTGTCGAAGTGGGTCTGCTGGCGCCGCGACCGTCCGGGTGCCAAAGGGAAAATCACCTGGTCGATCCGAGCGTGCGATGGAGGTTCGCCGGGTGCGTCACGGTGCGGCAGTTGTTGGCTGCGCTCGATCATCCGGCAGGGCCTTTGTGGATGAACGGCGACTCAACGGTCAGCGGTCACAACGACAGAGTTCCAGCTCCGATCGCCGAGCAGGAGCAGTATTCTCTGGTCCTGGCGCAGCCGGAGCGGTTGAGGATCACAGTCGGTACCGAAGGAGCGGATCGCGGGAACCCGAGGCGCAGGGTTCGAGGGCATTTCTCGCTCGCCGGATGCGATTACATTCTGGCCATTACTGATCCCATTGTCGAAAAACAGATCATGTCCAATCCTGACGGCTTCAGCACTGAGTTGCAGAACCCCATTCTGTGTATTAGCCTCAGTGAAAAGTTTGACACGCAGAACGCCTGTTACAAACTGATCGCGGGTGTGATGCGCGTTTCGCCATGACGCAAACCGTTTACACCATTGGGCATTCGAACGGCACCGCCGAACATCTTCTGGCGCTGCTGGACCAGCACGGCATTACCGCTGTCGCCGACGTCAGGTCACAGCCTTATAGCCGCTTTAATCCTCAATTTAATCGCGAGACTCTCGCAAACGTCCTTAAGGGATCCGGGCGGGACTATGTTTTTCTGGGCCAGGAACTGGGAGCGCGTTCTGAAGATCCAGCGTGCTATCGGGACGGGCGAGCGCAATATGCCCTGATCGCGCGAACGGCACTGTTCGGGCGCGGGATCGAGCGTTTGCTGGCGGGGATGGAGAAGTTTCGACTTGCGATTCTGTGCGCCGAGAAGGAGCCGCTTACTTGCCATCGGTCGATACTCATTGCCAGATACCTGCACGAACGAGGTATCCGCGTGCGCCACATCCTCGAAGATGGCAGTCTGGAAGGTCACGATGCTCTGCTGCTCCGGCTGCTGGCTCTGCACGGGATGCAGGAGAACAATCTCTTTCAGACCAGGGACGAGCTTGTCGCCCTCGCCTACGAGAAGCAAGCGGAGCAAATTGAGTACACCGCAAGTCAGATGCCGCAGCCGGCATAGCCGGCCGAGGGGCCGTGTCAATGAAGGTCTTCACCATCGGGTTCACGAAGAAGCCAGCGCGGGAGTTTTTTGAAAAGCTGCGGCGTCCGGGACTGGCGCGGCTGGTGGATGTCCGGCTGAACAACGTTTCGCAGCTGGCCGGATTCTCGAAGCGGGACGATCTGCAGTTTTTTTGCGAGGCGATCCTTTCCATCGGATACCTGCACCTGCCCGAACTGGCGCCCACCCAAGCCATGCTCGACGGATACAAGAAAAACCACGGCAACTGGCCAGAATACGAGGAGAAATTTCTCGGGCTGATGACGGAGCGCAAAGTGGAAGATACCGTAGCGCGGGAAGCCATTGACGGTGGCTGCCTGCTGTGCAGCGAAGCCACGCCAGAGAATTGTCATCGCAGGCTGGTGGCGGAGTATCTACAGAGCAAGTGGGAAGGCGTGGAGATTGAGCATATTCTGTAGGGGCTTCGACCACCTGCAAGATCATCGCGGTTCTGCTTGACCTGCTCACAAACTTCGCAAACCCGTTCCCGGAGGCAATGTGTACTCGAGAAGTAGTCGCTTCATCCCGCAATTCACAGCTGTACTATTGCTCGCTCTCTCTTCTCTCGCTCAACAGCCACAGCAGGCGCAGCCCAGCATTCCGCCCACCGGGTTCCCGGGACTAGATCAGTACCGGGCATCGCGGGTTGCCGTGTTCACCGACGATTACGGGCAAGTGGCGCGCTATCGCGACGCCAATGCGGCGCTGGCGGCGCGGGCGGCGGGCGAGAAGCGCGTCGTCTTCTTTGGCGACTCCATTACCGACGCGTGGAAGCTGGCGGACTATTTTCCCGGCAAGACGTACGTCAACCGCGGCATCAGCGGGCAGACGACGTGGCAGATGCTGGTGCGCTTCCGCCAGGATGTGATTGATCTGCATCCCAGGGCGGTGGTCGTGCTGGCGGGCACGAATGATATCGCCGGCAATACCGGGCCCATGCGGAATGAGGACATTGAGGCCAACTACGCGTCCATGGCTGATCTGGCGCGCGCGAATGGCATTCGGATTGTGTTTTCGTCGGTGCTGCCGGTGCACAACTACACGGACAAGGCGCAGGATTTTTTTGCCCAGCGCTCGCCCGCCAGGATTCTGGCGCTGAATAAATGGCTGAAGTCGTACTGCGCCAAGAAGCGCCTCATTTATCTCGACTATTTCAGCGCCCTGGTGGATGACAAAGGATTCATGAAGAGAGAACTGGCCGAGGACGGGCTTCATCCGAACGACGCGGGCTACAAGATCATGGCGCCGCTGGCGGAGAAGGCGATCGCCAAGGCGCTAAAGTAGCCGGCGGCCGGTTGGATAGAATCGCACCTATGCGTCTGCTTGCGATCGTGTTGCTCTGCGCGTCTTCCTTGTATGGCCAGGCGGAGTGGCCCAAGCCGAACTGGGAAAAGATGGAAGAGCTGGGCTGCCGGCGGTCGGGCCAGGCCGTAACTTCTTCGGTCGGCAAGTACGAGGTGCGGCTGGTTCCGGTTGTCGACCCCAAGACTAACGATCGCTTTTGCCGGGCCTCTCTGGTGGATCGCGCGGGGAAGCAAACCGTGCTGCTCGAAGACTGGGAAGTCTCCATCTACCAGGGCACGGGCGAGGACGTGTTTGGGGATGGGCATTCTAGTCTGATTCTGGAGGGCTTTTCGGGCGGCGCGCATTGCTGTTTCACCTACAGGATTGTCAGCCTGGCTGAGCCGCCGGTGATTCTTCGCGCCATCGAAAATGAATCGCCGTTTTACTTCTTCAAAGACAAGGCGAGCGGCCAGTTCCGCATCATGACCAGCGACGGCGCATTCGATTACTTCGACGGTATGTGCCATGCGTGCGCGCCGTTTCCGCGGATAGTTCTGCAGGTCACAGGCCGCGGGCTGCGCGACGTGAGCTCCGAGTTCGTCGAGCAGTATGACAGCGAGATCGCTCTGGCTCGGGCGAAGGTCGGCGAGGCCGGGATCGGCAAATTCCTGGCGGCGGATTTTCAGGATGCGAAGGCGGTGGTGCTCGAAATCGCATATTCGTACTTGTATAGCGGGCGCGAAGCGCAGGCCTGGCAAACCCTCGACGAGATGTGGCCCGCCGACGACCGGGAGCGCATCAAGAAGCTGATTGTGCAGACCAGAGCGAAAGGCATCCTGTCGAAGCTGGGACAAGCGGGGCTGGGTAACACGAAGCCGTAGCGTTTCTATACGTCCCTGTTCTGCGCGCTCTATAATGAAAATCAAGTTTCCGACCGCCCTGGCCTGGGGCATACCCGAGGCCGCGGCGGCGAGGGAAAGGATGCGGGCAGGAGTCCCTTCGGCTACGCTCAGGGCAGCGTCCGCGCCACACTTTTCCGAGGGTGCGGGTGGTGACGCCCGCGCCTCCCGCGCCTTGTGGGGGCGCATTGGAAAGGAAGCGGCCTGCCGGGAGATTCCCGTCTATTCGTGTCTTTTCCTAGATCAGTTTTTGGCTCTTAGCTTTTGGCTCAACCACGGGGACGATGGAGCACGACCTAAGGGCCAAAGGCTAAGGGGTAAAGGCTGAGAGCTAAAGGCCAAGAGCCAAGAGCTTGCTGCTTCACGACAAATTCGGGCGCGCCATCACCGATCTGCGGATCTCCATCACCGACCGCTGTAACTACAAGTGTGTGTATTGCCGCACGGGGAATGAAGGCGCGCTGTACGGCGATTTGCCGTTTGCGGATTATCTGCGCATGGCGCGGGTGCTGGTGGGGATGGGGATCCGGAAAGTTCGTCTCACGGGCGGGGAGCCGTTGCTGCGGAATGGCGTGGTCGAGTTTGTCCGCGAACTCGCGAAGCTGCGCCCTCAGGGGCTAAAGCCCCAGGTTTCAAGGGGCGATGACGGCACGGCTAAAGCCGTGCCCTTTCAAGGATCTTCCCAAGATCTTTTGGACGGCGATGAGCGCCTCGACATTGCACTTACCACGAACGGGCACTTGCTGGCCGATCTGGCGCAGCCGTTGAAAGAGGCCGGCCTGACTCGCGTTACGGTCTCGATGGACGCGGTGGACCCGGACCGCTTCGCGCGCATCACGCGGGTGCCCGGCGGATATGACCGGGTGCTGGCAGGCGTGCGGGCCGCGCGCCGGGCCGGGCTATGGCCACTGAAGGTGAACTGCGTGCTGATGCGCGGGTTCAACGAAGACCAGATCATTCCCTTCGGCATGTTCGCTCGCGAGGAGGGCCTCACGGTGCGCTTCATTGAGTTCATGCCGCTCGAAGAGGGGCGAACCTGGTCGCCGGCAACGGTGGTCACGCTCGACGAAATTCTGGCGCGCATGGCCGAATACCGGCCGCTGGTCGAAATCCCGCACGGGCGTTCGGAAACGGCGCGGCGCTACCGCTTTGACGACGGCGTCGGCGAAATCGGCATCGTCGCGCCCGTGTCGCATCCGTTCTGCGGCCACTGCAGCCGCATCCGTATCACCTCCGACGGCAAGATTCGCACCTGCCTGTTCTCGGTGTGGGACCATGACCTGCACGCCCAGATGCGCCGCGGGGCGTGCGATGAAGAGTTGGCGGAATTCATTCAGGGAGTGGTACAGAAGAAAGAAGAGCGGCACCACATCGGCGAGCCGGATTTTGTGCCGGCCTCGAGGACGATGGTTCATATTGGCGGGTAGCCATCAGCTCTCAGCCATCAGAAAATACATTCCACCGCCGAGACCGCTGGGTCCGCCGAGAATTCGGGGGCAGACGAATTCGGGCGACCCACAACGTCGCGAAGCGTATAGACTGTCATCGGCTTGAGGTCTCAGGGCCGAGATCCTCGTCTGGAGCACACTCCGTGATCCACCAAGTGCTCATCAAAATCCTAGGGCTGATTACGACAATTGGGCTGCTGGCGCCGCCCGGCTGGTTCCAGCATCTCTCCAGCCTCGACCGCGAGCGGGCACAAGTGATGTTGCAGTACGTTGCTTCCGACGTCCGCAAGTACTACTACGATCCGAAGCTACATGGGGTGGATTGGGATGCGAGGGTCAAGGAAGCCAAAGATAAGATTGCGGAGTCGACTTCCCTGGAGGCCGCCACTCTCGAGATCGCCGCGCTCCTCGAAACCCTGAATGATTCCCATACGAATTTTGCTCCGCCACGCGATCCCATCCCACAAGAATACGGCTGGCGGTTTCAAATGGTTGGCGACCGGTGCCTCGTGACTCATGTGCAGCCGAAGAGTGACGCGGAAGGCAAAGGGCTGAAGCCAGGGGATGAAGTGCTGACGATCAACGGATTCACTCCCATGCGGGAATCCCTGACCAAGATGGAGTACGCTCTCAATGCGCTTGTGCCCCAGTCCAGCCTGCGGCTGGATTTGCGGGCGCCGTCCGGCAAGATCAGCCACGTCGTCGTGAAAGCGAAAGTGCGACAGACCACGGCCATCATGGACTACGGTGACATGACGGGGAGAGATCGTTGGAGAGTGGGTCTAGAGAGGGAGGATGAACTGCGCCTGATGCGACCTCAGTGCAAAGAGTTGAGTGGTGGCGTAATGATCTTGAGATTGCCGATTTTTCTCCCAACCGAGACAGCGTTGCAGGACATCATCGGCAAAGCTCGCGAGCATCACACCCTGATCATCGACCTGCGCGGCAACCCGGGCGGGGCGGAATCAAGTCTTCAGGATCTCCTTGGGGCGATGTTTGAGAAGGACGTCAAGATAGCAGATCGAGTGACACGACAAGCAACAAAGCCGCTGATGGCGAAGACCAAACACAAAGCCTTCACCGGGCAATTGATCGTGCTGGTGGACAGCAGATCTGCATCGGCCGCCGAGTTGTTTGCCCGCGTGGTACAAATCGAGAAGCGCGGGGTTGTGCTGGGCGATCGGACGTCAGGCAGCGTGATGGAAGCCAGATATTACGGTCACGAAACGGGATCGAATCCTGTTTTCCATTACGGAACCTCCATTTCGGAGGCCGACCTTGTTATGGCAGACGGCAAGAGCCTGGAGCACTCGGGAGTGACGCCGGACGAAACAATGCTCCCATCGCCAACGGACCTCGCGAACCACTTTGATCCCCTACTAGCCCGCGCTGCGGAGATCGCGGGAGTTAATCTGAGTTCGGAAGAGGCGGGCAAGTTGTTTCCGTACGAATGGCCCAAGGACTGACCGCGCATCGGTGGCTACGCGACCGGCTTCTAATGCTTTTCCAGCACAAAGTCCCCGATCAGCCGAACCGGCGGTGTCTGGTCTGTTATGACGGATTCCGCCATCCCGTGGAGTCTGCCATCCTGGGCAAGAACACACCGGAAACGCACGGGCAGATTGGCAACCCCGGATGAGCGTGGATCGGAAAACGTGAACTCATCATAGCCTAGGTGGAAGTGCGCGACGTTTAACGATTCGTCGGCAAGATCCCGGGAGTTGTATTGCATTTGAAGGTGCGCATGTCCCTCCTGTTCGCCGTAAAGTTGCAGCGTCATCTCAACCGGACCCTCCGGGTAGAACAAAATCTTCCCGGTCCAGGTTCCCTTCAGCACTTCCGGGGAGAGCGGGGCCCCGACTGGGAGCGGTGGGAGCTTTGGTGGGGGCACAGGTTTCACCTTCAGGTAACCGCCGCTCTTTCGCTGTTCTTCAAACGCGTCCCAGGCGGCGGTCTGCAGTGCAGTGGCGACGCCCGGAGGCAGGTCCACGAGGACAGTTTCTTTTCCCGCCTCGACTTTTGCTGTGTCCAAATTCACCGGGGTCCCCTCGATCCTGGCCGGCATTCCTACGGGACTCTTCTGAAAGATCGTGGCGTAAATGGTGCAGGCAGCGAGATAACTTCCTTCTGGAGAAGGATGAGAGCCACGACCAATACTGAATAGATTGACCGAGGGCCATTGCTGCCGGACGCGTTCCCAAGCGACTCCGACGGGCGCTACGCGACCCTGGGTTTCCCGAGCCGCGCTCGTATAAGCGTAATTAAGGGCAGGTTGGTCCTCCGGTGTGTCAATTCCTGCCCAGGTGAGAAAGAACACCAGTACGGCCCCTGACTTGCGAATCTCCGCTGCCCATTTCTCGGCGTAGGGCCGGAAGACTTCGTCGCTCGTAACATGCCGCTTCCCCTCTATCCATTGCTCGACGCCGAGCGTGCTCTGATCCTGCAGGACGACGTAGTGCCATCGTCCCTCATGCAAAGTCCGCAAAGCATCGCCTTCCTTCCAATGGTCCTTGAGGCGGTATCCGCCGGGAGCCACCATGCGAACTTCTCCCACGCCAGCTTTCCCCGTTTCGGCTAGCTTGCTGAAAAGTTCCGGCATGTTGTTGTAATAGGTATAACTATTGCCGATGAACAACACGCGTAGGGGCCGGGGAGTGGCCGGATTGCCGGCCATGGCGATGCAGGAGGAAAGCAACCACCCTGTACACAGAACCGTGGCGATCAGTCCCGGCAATTTATCTCTGGGATGGGCCATTCTCTTCGAGAAGTATTAGACAATCAGATGTGTCGCTTTTGTGCGACAAACTCAGTCTAAACCTGTAGCACTTTGGACGATGACTCGAATTGGATTGGTTTTGATGTTTGCGGCGGCGCTGGGATCAGGCATGGGCCAGGGAACTGGTCCGGCGCAGCGTTCTTCCGATCATTCGTCTGCCTATCTCGGTTTCGACCGCAACGACTATCCCGGCGATGCGAACCTCCAGGCCCTGCGGCAGATTTTTTCTTACGCTGGGTACTGGCTCAACATTCCTCCTGGGGCGTCGTCGAATAGCTGGACCGGGCACCGGGAGGCGGTCGAGGGCGCGGGATTCGGATTCCTCGTGCTCTTCAACGGGCGGTTGTATGCAGAACTGAAAACTGTGGCCAACGCTACGCGGCTGGGACAATCGGACGCACGGGCTGCAGCCTCCGCCGCGCGGCGCGAGGGCTTCCCGAGCGCGACCATTATCTTCCTCGATCAGGAGCAAGGCGGACGCATGCTGCCCGAGCAGAAAGCGTACATCTACGCCTGGGTGGACGGAGTTACGGCGGCGGGGTTCCGCGCCGGGATTTACTGCTCCAGCATCGCGGCGAAAGACGATGGCAATATCGTCACTGCCGAAGACATTCGTCAGCACGCCGGCGGGCGTGAAATCGTTTATTGGGCCATCAACGACGCCTGCCCGCCCTCGCCCGGATGCACGTTTCCCGAGCACCCGCCCGCGCCCACGCAGAGTGGCGTGCCGTTTGCCGAAGTCTGGCAATTTGCGCAGTCTCCGCGACGCAAGGACGTAGCCGGGCGCTGCACCAATTACAGCCGCGACGAGAATTGCTATCCTCCCGGAGTGTCTGCAGCGCAAGGGCTCCATGTGGACGTGAACACGGCCACTTCGCCCGATCCTTCGCACGGCCGCATGCGCTGAGGGCAAAACCCTTGCCACGGATTTTCACGGATGGGCAAGGATAAGTCTTAAGAGCGAATGTGCAGTAAAATGACAACATGTCCGAGCGCACCTTCACTCTCGAGGAAGCCCAGTCGCTGCTGCCGGTGTTGGAATCCCTGCTGCGCACGGCGATTGCCGCCAAGAAGCTGATGGAAGAAGTTGAGGCCGAGCAACAGGCGCTCGGCCACCGCATTTTTCTGAACGGGGGGCATGTTTGTGGACGTGGTCCCGCTGGCGCGGCGCAAGGCCGAGCGGGCCAAGGCTGAGCAGCGCGCCAAAGATGCGCTGGCCGAAATTGACGCCATCGGAGTGCAGGTGAAGGACCTCGACATCGGCCTGCTCGATTTCCCCTGCGAAGTGGACGGACAGATCATTCTGCTCTGCTGGAACCTGGGGGAGAAATCCATCACCCACTGGCACAGCACCCAGGAAGGATTCGCCGGACGCAAGCCCATTGACGAGAGGATCGCGCGGGCGCGGAAGGCGAACTAGTTCTGAGCCATCAGCCATCAGCCATCAGCCGTCAATAAATCTCAGACCTCAGACTTCGGACCCCGGACTTCGGATACCCGTATTTTGGAAGCTGGCGGGATGGCCGCTTCCGGCCGGGATTGGGCCTTTTGCCTCTAACGCTTTTTCTGCTAATTGTTTACCCCGCTGAGAAACATACTCCAAAGTCCAGGGTTAACATGGGAGGAACGTAATTAGGCCAGGCGTGGGCTTTTGGGTCAAAATGGCGTTATAAGGCTAGAAGCCGTTGGGCCGGCCTGGGTGGCCAAAGGGAACTGCAATGAACATGAATCGCTCCATAACTCGCTGGCTGTTGCTCGTAATCGTTCTGATGTCGGTTTCTGCCGCGTCGTTTGGGCAAATCGCGATTGGCATCGGAGTCCGCATTGGACCTCCTGCGCTGCCCATCTACGCGCAGCCGATGTGCCCCGGCCCGGGTTACTACTGGACGCCGGGCTACTGGGGTTGGAACGACGAGGGCGGTTACTACTGGGTGCCCGGCACCTGGGTGGTGGCGCCGGTGGGCATGCTCTGGACGCCCGGGTATTGGGGCTGGGGCGGGGGATTCTATGCGTGGCACGGCGGATACTGGGGCCCGCACATCGGTTTCTATGGCGGCATTAACTACGGATTCGGCTACGGCGGCGTGGGCTTCGTGGGCGGCGAGTGGCGCGGCGGAGGGTTCTATTACAACCGCGCGGTCGCCAACGTGAGCGTCACCAACGTGACCAACGTTTACAACAAGACCGTCGTGGTCAATAACACCACGGTGAACAACGTCAGCTACAACGGCGGCACCGGAGGCGTGACGGCTCAGCCGACCGCCGCGGAACAGGCGGCCGAACACGAGCAGCACACGGCGCCGCTCGCGGCACAGACTCAGCACGAACAGCTGGCCTCGCAGAACAAGCAGAACTTTGCCAGCGTGAACAATGGCAAGCCGGCGATTGCCGCGACTTCCAAGGCTGGCGATTTCAGCAGCCGCTCGGCGATTCCTGCCCGGGCCGCCGGCGCCGAGTACCACGCCCCTGCGATGTCGCCCAAAGAGGCGCGGGTCTCCACGCCGGGGAACATGAATAACGCGAAAGGATCCACGAGCGGCTCGCCGCAGGAGAAGTCCAACAACGGCTTCCGGTCGTTTACCCCGCCGAACTCGAACAAAGCGCAGAACAATAACTCGCAGAACAATAATTGGCAGAACAAGGGCGCGCAGACGAATCCGATGTATAAAGACAACAAAAACAGCGGGACCAACCCGCTGTATGAGTCGAAGGACAAGGCGGCCAGCGCTCCGGCCTCGAATCCGCCGAAGTCGAATTATCATCCGGCTCCGCAGTCGCAGCACAAGTCGAGTCCGCCGCCTCCGCCTCCGCACCATTCGAATCCGCCCAAGGAAGAGCATCACAAGGGGCGGTAGAGGGGTCGAGGGCAGGGGTTAGGGGTCAGTGATCAGGGTTCGTTGGCCAGCGGCCGGTTGCGGCGCTGGCCTTTCTCTTGCCAGGTGCAAAGTGTCAAGGTTTCAAGGAATGCGACGTGACAACACGATCAGGACTAAGTACCTTGAAACCCTGAAACTTTGAAACCCTGAAACCGCTGGAGTTGAAATGTTCCTGCAAGCTGGCTGGGGGCCGGCGTTCTACCGGGGAAGCGGCCTGCGTGCGGGATTTTCCGGGAGTGATTGCAGTGGATACTGCAGGGGACGATTTCAGAGGATGATTAGCAGGAATGGTTCCTTTTCCCCGGTCACGTACTGGAGAGTGCGCTGGGAGAAATCATCTCTGCTACAATTTTCGTAGACGGACCTGTAGAACGAAGATTAAGAACCGAGCAGGCGCGCCCAAGGAGTCTCAAGAACTATGCCCTCGACGAAGTCCAAACTCCGCTTGATGTGCGCGTTTGCCGCGCTGGCTGCTTTGGCTCTGGCCGTGAGCTGCAGGGGATTTTTCCCGCCCGAACAGTTGTCCTCGATGACGATATCCCCGTCCAGTGCAAACGTGCCCCTTAACGGCACAACCCAACTCACGGCTTTTGGGACCAACAGCGACGGCAGCTCGGCGGGGAACATCACGGCCAAAGCGACGTGGACAAGCACCAGCGGTGCGGTCGCTGTTACCGGTCCGGGGACGCTGAGCGGCGTTCAGCTCAGCACGTCGCCGGCTACCATCATGGCTGAGTATCAAGGCATAAGCGCGACGGCCTCCGCCAATGTGTGCGTCGAAGGCGGAAGCGCCTTCGCGCTCGCCTTCACCCCCACAGAAGCTACCGTGGGCGCATCGGAGACCGTGGAGGCGACCGCGACCGTGGGGAGCATGACCGGCGTAGACATCACTTCCGGGGTTACCTGGTCAACGAGCAATACCAGCGTCACAGTTACCCCCGGAGATCCCGCGTCTATTGACACGACCAATCTCGTCATTTCGGTCAACACGAACGTGACCATCTTCGCGACGTATACCTGCAACGGGGTCAACAACAATTTCAACGCCGTCCTGACGGTGCAACCATAGGGCCCGGCGGGTAGCTGGCTTCCCGGCAATCGTCAAAATGAGACCACTGCGGGTGCCCCATTTCTCGCGGTTTTTGCGAGAAGCGGGGCCTTTGACTTTGATCTTCTTTGACCGGTTGGAATGTGAAGTTTCGACCGGTGTTCCCAAGTGTTGTGACATCGTAAACAGAAATCCCCACTTCTCGCGCAAAAAGCGCGCGAGAAATGGGGCACCCGGTGTTGTGACAGTGTAAAAGGAGAACCCCCACCCTTCGACTGCGCTCAGGGCAGGCTTTCCCGCGCACAGAACGCGCGGGAAATGGGGCACCCGATTCCTTTACCCTTCTCATCCGCCCAGCAGTCGAACCCCCTCGCTCGTGGCGGCGGCGCGCAGTTGCCGGTCCAGCGTGGCCAGCGGAATTTTCCGGCGAGACGCGATCTCCAGGTAAGCGGCGTCGTAGACCGTAAGCCCGTGCCGCTCGGCCAGAGGCAAAGCTGCGCCCCAGGCTTGCCGGTCGGCTTGCGCGTCCACTTTGACGGGAAGCAGCGACAGACTGGCCAAGGCTGCATCGCGAAAACCACCGGCGTGGCGACCGCGCCGGACATTCAGTTGCAGAACATTCGCAATTTCCCACCGCCATAGCCCTGGAACCCATGCGCCATGCTGTCTTACGTCGTCGAACAAGCGCAGAACGGCGTCGGTAGTTTCGTCCGCATAGACCCAGGCGAGTGCAACCGAACTATCCAGCACCAGGCTCATGCCGGCGGCTCACCGGTTCCCGCAGTGGCGATCACCGGCGTCCCTCGTCGCGCAGCTTCTTGATCTCTTCCCAGTCGAATGCCGGCCGCCCCGGATTTTCCCTGGCCAGCTGTCGGGCGCGTTCGCGCAACTGCTCGAATGATGCCTGGACCTGTTCTTGATCGGAGTATCCGGTGTTGGGGACGAGCCGCGCCACCGCCCGGCCGTGCCGTGTGATGACGATCTCCTCGCCGCGCTCCACGCGGTCGAGCAGGGTTCCCAGGGTATTCTTGGCCTCGAATGCGCCGATTTCCGTCATGGGGCAGATCTCTCGGATGATTTAGTTTGATCTAGCTTAGTCTAGCTTAATTGGCGAGAAACATCAACTGTCATGGCCGGACCAACGGCCGGGTGCCCCATTTCTCGCGTTCTTTGCGAGAAGTGGGGCCTTTGATCTTGGTCTTCAGTCTCGACTGACAGAAAATCCCCACTTCTCGCGCACAGAACGCGCGAGAAATGGGGCACCCACCTTATACTCTACGTCCACTCGTAATTCACTCTTGTGGTGTGCTGAAGCGATATCATCGTGGAGATGTCTGACATACGCTGCATCGGCATTGCTACTGGAGGCGGGGACGCTCCCGGCCTCAACGCGGTTATTCGCGCGGCTACCAAAGCTGCCATCCTGAAACATGGATGGAAGGTGATCGGCATCCCTGACGGTTTTGACGGGCTGATCTGGCCGGAGAAATCGTTCGAGCTCACGCTTGACCGGGTCAGCGGAATTCTGCCGCGGGGCGGAACGATTCTGGGCACCACCAACCGCGGCAATCCCTTCAGCTACCGGACCGAGGAAAACGGCCAGGAGGTGGTGCGCGACATTTCCGACGAGGTGATTGCCAACGCGAAAAAGCTGGGCATTGACGCCATCATTACCATCGGCGGCGACGGCTCGCAGAAGATCGGCTACGAGCTCTCTCAAAAGGGCATGAAGATCGTGGGCGTGCCCAAGACAATTGACAACGATCTGTCGGCCACGGAACTGACGTTCGGCTTCGACACGGCGCTGCACACGGTTTCTGACGCCATTGACAAGATTCACACCACGGCGGCCTCGCACCACCGGGTGATGGTGGTGGAAGTCATGGGCCGCGACTGCGGCTGGATCGCGCTGGCCGGAGGCATTTCGGGCGGCGCGCACATCATTCTGATTCCGGAAATTCCGTTCACCATCCAAAAGGTTTGCGCCTTCATCGGGCAGCGGGAGAAAATCGGCAAGCGCTTCACGATTGTGGTGGTGGCCGAGGGCATCAAACTGCCGCCGGAGTTGAAGCAGATTGCGCATGGCGGGCCGGTGGGCAACCTGGTGGGGGAAGCGATCTCGCTGATCTCCCAAAAAGAGGTTCGAGTCAGTGTGCTGGGACACATCCAGCGCGGCGGTTCTCCCTCGCCCTACGACCGCGTGCTGGCGACGCGTTTCGGAGTGGCCGCGGTGGACCTGATTGCCGACGGCAGCTTCGGAAAGATGGTCTCGTTGCGCGCCGGTTCGATCGTGGCGGTGGACGTGGCGCGCGCCATCGGGCACCTGAAATCGGTGCAGCCCGACGGGGAACTGGTGCGCACGGCACGAGCGATCGGGATCGGGTTCGGGGACTGAGAGCGATCTCTCTCGCTGGGGAATTGGCTCACTGTGGGCAGCGGTTCTCTTTTTTGCGCCCACTCTTGGAGAGAGAGACGTTGCAAGCAACGTCTCTACGAGTGATTTCGGTCACATTCCCAATTTGGGATGCCGTGGGAGGATAATCCGACCCTGGGGAAATCCATGTCGGATTCTGTGGCTGCTCCCTTGCCGAATTCGGCTGCCGCTCAGCGCGATCAGCAGGAACTGCGCGCGGCGCGCTTTGCCATGCGTTTGTCGCTGGCGGTGGGCGTGGTCATGTTGCTGGGCAAGACTACTGCCTATCTCGTCACGGGATCCGCCGCCATCCTGTCGGACTTTGCCGAGTCGGTGGTGCACGTCATCGCGGTCGCCTTTGCCGCGTTCAGCCTGCGGTTGAGCACCAGGCCCGCCGCTCCGACGTTTCTATACGGATACGAGCGCATTGCGTTTTTCTCCGCGGGATTTGAAGGCGCGATGATTGTGGTGGCGGCCATCTGGATTCTGGTCGCCGCGGTGGAAAAGTGGCTGGCTGGGCTGCCGCTGGAACATCTGGGAGCGGGCGCTTTGCTGTTGCTCGCGGCGGGCGCGTTGAATGCGTGGCTCGGATGGTATCTGCTGCGTGTGGGCAAGCGCAGCCGCTCGCTCATTCTGGAAGCCGACGGCAAGCACGTTCTGACCGACAGCCTCACCAGTTTCGGCGTGGTGGCGGGACTTGGGCTGGTCATGCTCACCGGATGGAAGCCGTTTGATCCCCTGGTGGCGATTGCGGTCGCGATAAATATTTTGTGGTCGGGCGGGCGGTTGGCGTGGCGTTCGGCGGTGGGACTACTGGACTATTCGGATCCCGAGACCGGCAAACAGATTCGGGAAAAGCTGGATGCGATCTGCAACGAACTCGGCTTGACCTATCACGGTGTGCGTTACCGGACCACCGGATACCGGCAGATCATCGAGGTGCACCTGCTGTTTCCCCACGCCACCGCTGTGGGAGAGGCGCATCGGCTAGCCACCGCACTCGAAGAACGCCTGCCCGTGGAACTGGCCGCTCCCGCCGAAGTCATTACCCACCTGGAATCGCTGGAAGACCACGAAGACGTGCATTCGCAGCAGCACTACACCGGAAGACCGGAGTAGCGGGATTGCAGATTTCAGATTTGTGATTGCAGATTGAAAAACCTCGCCTGTGCTTTTCAATCAGAAATCTGCAATCTAAAATCTGCAACTGCGGCAGTCGCCGTGCCTTACTCTTTCATCACCGCATCAATGGTCGAGTAGAGCTGGCTGGTGGGTTCTTTGACTTCCACGTAAGGCCGGCTGGGATTGCGGCTGCTGACCACGTAGACGGTTGGAGTGTGCTCGAGCTTGATAGCTCGGCCCAGATCGCGGTCGGCGTTGACCAGAGCGGCGAGCTTGCCGCCGGGATCAATGACGAAGGGGAAATCCACTTTGTGCGCGGCGGCGAACTTCTCGGCATAGCCGCGCAGGTTCCCCGGAACAATCTCGAGCTGGTTCTCGAAAATGTAATCGCGGAACTCATTGCCCAGTTCTTTCGAATGGGTGTCGAAATACCGCGCCATCACCGCGGCCTGGTAGGACCAGTTGTGGGCGGGCAACGGGAAGTCGTGGCGGATGACTGGAATCTTGTAGGTCTTGGAGGCCTGCTCGACCAGAGGCGCCGTGCGCCGGCACATGGGACACTGCAGGTCTTCGAAAAGGACGATGGCGACCTGTGCCCCCTTGGGCGGGCGGAGCGCCGAATTGACGGCATCCTGCGCCCGGAGCCCGGGGGCGGAAGCCAGCGCCATCAGAGAACCGGCAAGGCAAAGCGCGAAGAGATTGCGGCGTGCGTTTTTCATGAGCGTTTGAGCGTTCTCCCGAAAATCCGCGTCAGAATCTTTAGACGCGGGAAAGCGAATCTTGGCAGCTTGCGGCGCTAACCGCAAGATTCCAAAGGCCTGCTTTTATGGTAACCGATGCGGGTCGGCGGTGTCTTCGACATGTGTCAGGGGGACGGAAGTGAGCAACAGGTCACGGGGCGTAAACCTCCGTGCGACAACCGCGCGGCTGCAACGCGCTATAGTGAAGGGTTCCGCCTCCTCATCGTGAAACTTCCGGGTTCATTGCGCGCTCGCCGCCTTGCTGTGGCGCTGGTCATGGGCGCGCTTTTTCTGCTTCAGGGGTGCAGTCGCGGGCGTCACCGCGTGCTGGCTGTGGCCTATGTCTCGGCGCAGCAGACGGCGTTGCGCGATCAGGTGGCTGCGATCAGTAACCGCGTCGGCAGCGTGAAGAATGGAGACCGCGTCGAGATTCTGGAACGCGAGAAACGCTTTGCCCGGGTGCGCACGGCCTCCGGCATCGAGGGTTGGATCGAGCAGCGTTACCTGGTGGATCAGAAAACCTTCGATGGTCTGCAGAAGCTCACCAGGGATAACCAGAGCGATCCGGTGCAGGCTCCCGGAATCCTGCGCAATGAGACCAATCTGCACCTCACGCCCGGCCGTGAGACCGAACACCTGTACCAGCTTGCGGCCGGGGCGAAGGTCGCAATCCTGACGCGGGCGACGGCGGAAAAACAGCCGGGCGCGGCGCCTGCGGCCAAACCCCCCGCGGTTTCCGCGGGCACGAGGCGGGGCGCGCAAACTCCGTCCGGCCCTGCGCTCGAAGATTGGTGGCTGGTGCGCGACGACCAGGGCCGCGTGGGCTGGGTGCTGGCGCGCATGGTGGACGTGGACGTCCCGCTCGAGGTCGCGCAGTACGCCGAGGGCCAGCGCTTTGTCGCCTTCTCAGTGCTGAACGAAGTGCCGGACGGAGACAAGAAAGTCGCTCAGTATCTTTGTGTGCTGACCGATCCCCATGATGGCCTGCCTTACGACTACGACCAGATCCGGGTCTTCACCTGGAACGTGAAGAAGCATCGCTACGAGACTGCCTATCGCGAACACGGCCTCGACGGGATCTTGCCGGTGACCGTCACCCACGAGAACTTCGACAAGGAAGGGACGTTGCCGGTGTTTGTGTTGCGGGTGAAGGACGAAACAGGCAATGTTAGCGAACGGAAGTACAAACTGAACACCCCGATTGTCCGGCGCGTGCTGGCGCCGGGGGAGGTACCCGCCAAGGCTTCGCGGAAGCGCCGGAAGCCTTAAGTCCCAGCCCCAACCCCCGGTCACCTCCCGCAGCTTCTTCCAAAAGCCATACTTGCCCCGGCTGAATTCTACTGATTTCGGTACCAGGACCGCCCAACATGAAACTAACCCATTGAAAACAAACTGTTTATTGTGGCATTGTTTTGGATTGTCAGTTGCTTGGTATTTCGGTTCGAATGTGTGCAAGAACCGGCTTTGTTTCTAGTTTCGCAATAAGAAACCCGCAGTAGACGGGCGACAGTCTCGAGGAGTTCTGTAGTTTGCAATTCATCGGATCGCGCCATTGTTCCCAGGAAACCGGCCAAGGCGCTTCGATACGATCCCGAGTGACGAAAAATTTCTAAGGAGGCAGGAAATGCGATTTAAAACTACCATCTGGCTTGTGGCATTACTTGCAACAATGGCCCTGTTGTCGGGCGCGTTTGTCTACGCCCAGGAAACGACTGGTGGCCTGCAAGGAGCGGTGAAGGACGCTACCGGTGCGCTAGTGTCCGGTGCTCACGTCGTGGTGACGGGCACCTCGCTGGTGGGTAGCAAGGCCCAGGATACGGATTCGGGCGGCTATTACCGTTTTTCGAACCTGCCGCCCGGGATCTATGCCATCAGCGTCTCGGCGAAGGGATTCAAGACGACGAAGCGCGAGGGCCTGACGCTGGAAGTCGGGCACCTCCCCTCGGTCGATATCACGCTCGAGGTGGGCGCTGCCACTGAAGTGGTTGAAGTGAGCGGCGCAGCTCCCGAAATTGATGTGACCACCAACCATACGATGACGAACATTACCGAGGACGTGATTAACGAGGTCCCACACGGACGTTCGTTTCAGTCGGTAATTCAGTTTGCGCCGGCGGCCAGTAACGAACCTCTCGCCGGAAGTTTGGGCACGAGCGGAGGCAGCGGAACCGGCGGGCAGTCCCCGGGCAGCAGCGGCAACGGACAGGGCTTCGGCTACTCGGTGGCTGGTGGCGCTGATTCGGAGAACCGCTATCTGGTAGAGGGTCAGGAAACCGCCGATATTATTGGTGGTTTCTCCCACACCCAGGTGCCTTTTGACTTCATTCAGGAAGTGCAAGTGAAGACTTCGGGTGTCGAAGCCGAATACGGCGGCGCCTTGGGTGGCGTCGTCAACGTGATCATGAAGAAGGGCAGCAATGACATTCACGGTTCGGTCTTTACGCAGTTCGAAAACCAGGCCATGGATGGCTCACCGAACGCCCAAACCCGCTACAACCCATTGGACGGGGGTACTCAGAATCTGCTCGACCCCTCACAGCAGCTCTTCCAGCCCAAGAAAGATAAGACTAGCGATGTTTTTCCTGGCTTTACGTTAGGCGGGCCACTCGTCAAGAACCGCATTTGGTTCTTCCTTGCCTTCAATCCCGAATTTAACCGGGACGAGCGCACGGTGAACTACGGCCAGAGCCTCGCTACAAACCTTCAGGGTTTGGGATCGGTACCTTATAGCGCAAATACGAACACGTACTACACAACCGCGCGCATTGATGCAACCGTATCGCAAAAAATCCGCGTGTTTGCCTCCTGGCTGTATCAGTTGCAGAAGCAGAATGGTGAAGCACTGCCCGGCGCGGACGCTACTGCCGGTTTCAACCCCAACGCCAGCGCGGCTTGTCAGAAAGACCCGACATGTGCCGGTTATGACAACGTGTACAACACGATACCGGTGATCGCATTCGGGCATGAGCTCGGCTACACTGCCCCCAATATTGTGACCAACTTTGGCGCCGATATCACGCTTACGCCGCGTCTGGTCGCAACCACGCGCTTCGGCTACTTCTTCCAGAACTATCACGACTTCGGTTATCCCACCAGCGGCGTTACCGATTACTGGGTGACCAACGGCATTGGCGCCACGGACGTAAACGGAAATCCGCTAGGTGGAGCAGGCGGAGTAGCACCCAACCTAGTGCAGGGAAGCGGGTATTTCAACGCCCCCCAAAACCTTAACTACACCGTCGTCAATGCCAACAAGCGCGTCCAGTTCGACCAGGATATCGCTTGGTTCAAGAGTGGATGGGGTGGGACGCATAACTTCCGGTTCGGCTACCAGTTGAACCGCTCTTCCAACCAGATCAACCAGAGATGGAATCAGCCGTTTGTCCAGATTTTCCCTGGCGCTTCGGGTACCTACTCCGTGGCGGGATCCACGGGCGCTGGGAACTGCGGCGCCTTGGTGACAACCTATGGCCCCCAGTACGGTGGCGCGATTTATTACAACCCCGGCAACCCCGCCCCCCAGGACGGCGACTGCACGGGAACGTATGGTACTGCAACGGTGCAGGACTATGGCTCTTTAGGATATGCAGTCAGCTTCAACCATGGTCTATTTGCGCAAGACTCGTGGACGATCGGCCATGGAGTCACGATCAACGCAGGCATACGCCTGGAGAAGGAGTACCTGCCCGGCGAGACGGCCAACCTGACGATAGCCCTGCCAGCGCACCCGATCGACTTCGGTTGGGGCGACAAGGTTGCCCCCAGAGTCGGAGTTGCCTGGGATGTCTTCAAGGACGGAAAGATGAAGGTGTTCGGAAGCTATGGCGTATTCGTGGACAATATGAAGTTGAACCTGGCGATCAGTTCATTCGGTGGCCAATACTGGAACAATTGCACCTACGCGATGATGGACCCGAACTCGCTGGCTTTGCTCGACCCGGTGCGCGATAGTACCGGGCACTACTGCAGCCCTGTCGGAGGCGCCACCACCGCGGCCAACCTACAGCCTCCCCCGCCTGCAAACTCGTTGATCTTCCTGGAGAATGCGAACGAGCGCGGTACGGAGGGTGTTACGCCCGGCTTGAAGCCCTATCGCCAGCATGAGTCGGTGTTTGGGGTGGACTACCAACTTGCCAAGCACGTTGCGTTTGAGGCCCGCTGGGACCGGCGGCGCCTCGACCGCGTAATTGAGGACGCAGCGCTGTTCAATTCTTCGGGTGAAGAAGTGTTCACCATTGTCAACCCCGGTTTTGGACAAAATGCCATTAATGCGACTTGCGCTACGGCCGGTGTCAGCCCCTATACTGGAGACTCCTATGCCGCCTGCCCCCCGGATCCAAAAGGGGCTCGCAGCTATGATGGTCTGGAACTACGCGTGACCAGGACCGGCTCCAAGCGTTGGTTCGGCATGGCCTCTTACACGTATAGCCACTTCCGAGGCAATTACACCGGACTAAGCAGCACTGACATCTCCGACGGCGGCGGCGGCCGCAATGCGCCGAACAACAGCCGCGCCTTTGACGAGACGTACTTCTCGTTCGATGCCTACGGCAATTCTTCCAGCGGGTTGCTTCCAACCGACCGGCCGAATAAGTTCAAGGGATACGCTTACTACGAGTTGAGCGAGGGTAAGCATTCCTCCACTGACTTCGGTCTGTTCCAATTCCTCTATCAGGGGTCGCCGGTTAGCAGCTTCGTCGACGTGGGCTACAGTGTTATCCCCGGTAACTTTTTTGCCGTTTACACAGAGGGCCGCGGGAAATGGGTGGATGTTACCGGCACCACCGGGAATCTCGCCATCAGCAACTCGTACACGCGACGGACACCGTGGTTCATGCAGTCTGATTTGAATTTCACGCAAAACTACAAAATATCCGAGACCAAGGCCATCAACTTCTCGGCAACCATTCCCAACGCGCTCAACCAACGCGCCATTACGGCGTACAACGAACAGATCGATTCCCAGAATTTTGCAAGCTTTCTGGCGCCCGGAGGACTCCCCTTCTACTACGGAGGCGAGGCATATTCCCTCTACGAACACCCATATCCCTGGAAGCAGATGGTCAACGAACCAGCCTTCACCAGCAGCCCGAATGGGATCATTCCCAACAGCAAGTACGGTGACCCTTACCTCTATCAGCTAAGCCGCAATATCCGTCTACGGGTTGGGTTCACGTTCTAGTTGGACTGTAGTCTCAAACTAAAGGGAGGCTCTTCGGAGCCTCCTTGTTCTTGGCTGGGCGGTCACGTGCCGGCGCTGTGTCTTCCATCGGCGCGCATTGACCACAAGTGTTGCGGAAGTCGCGTGCTCATCTGGAATGCCGCATTGTAGGTTTCAGCCTCCGAACATTGGGTAATGACTGGCCCTCTGTTATTAGCTCGGCCCAACAATGCGCTCTTGCCGCGAATCAGTGGTGCCCGGGCGAGGAACTTAAGACCAAGCCGGCAAAGCGGCTGCTAGCGCGACCGCTACGCAGAGGAACGGTTCCATCTTGGCAGACTCCACTGGAAATCTATCCAACCAAACGTATGCGGGAGGCTGCAGATGGAGGGGCGCAGCGGGCCGTTGCTTGCCCTCAAGCCTGACCGGCATCAGAAAAGCCCCACGCCGCTGGCGCGGGGCTCAGGACAAGAGCCTGCTACTTCCCGAAGATCACGTAGTGGTAGCTGGTAGCCATGAAGAATAGCAGGGGCACGGACAGGAAGAAGTTCGTGCGCGAAGCCAGGAAGGCCTGGCGGGCCAGCGCAGGGCCCTCGGCGGGAGGGGTGCCGGCGAGCGTGCCGCGAATGATTTTCTTGTTGTTGGGCCAGATGATGCCCCAGACGTTGAACAGCATCACGATGCCGAAGCCACCGCCCACGCCGATCGAGAGCACATGGTTGTCGTCCTGGCCCACGGGGGTGTAGTTGAGGAAAAGCCAGCCCGCGGCGATGACGAGGATGGCTGTAATGGTCCCCAGCACGTATCCGCTGGGCGTCATCTTCTTGATTACCATGAACAGGATGAACCAGACGGCGATCCAGAGCAGCAGGAAGAATCCTATGGTGGCCAGGGCACTCTTGCCTTCGCGCTGGGCATCGGGCCCGACGTAGAACTGCGCCCAGTACCAGAAGCCGAAGAACACCGTGAGCAGGGCGCTCCAGCGGAACCAGTTCAGGGCGGGCAGGGTCAGGTTCTGGAAGATCTTGGGTTTCATGGCGGCGTCCACCTGCTTCATAAAGGGGACGTTGATCAGGTTGAAGAAGTAGAGCAGGCCGATCCAGGTGATTCCGGCCAGGAAGTGAAACCACCGCAGGATGAGCTGGGTGGCTTCCGAGCCGGTGTGGCTGGGCATGACGAAAGCGGCTGCTGCTGCGAAATGGTGCATAGGAGTTCCTCCGGTGCAACTAGTGGTCAGTGATCAGTGGCCAGTGGTCAGCAGAAGCGCGGATGCTGAGCCGTTGCTGTTGCTGGCCACTACCTACTGACCACTGACCACTGGGGTTCAAGTCGGGGCAAGTCTGCACTTTCCATGTCGGCGCTGTCAACACATGGAGGGAGCAAGTTAGGGTTGAAAAGCTGGCGGGATCGCCGTATCGTACTCACATCTGCCTGCCGGGCTGAATCCTGCGGGGGTTGGGATGAGCAGCCGGCGGGGTTGTCCCCCCTTGTTCCTGGGGCACACGGGAAGGCACCGGGAACATGCTGTACGCGTGAGCCTGCGCACGGAAGACGTTTTCTGTGGGCAGGGCATGGTTCGCAGTCTGACAAGCGAGGAGATCGGCTATGGACAGCAATAAGCCGGCGCAGAACATTCAGGATTCCTTCCTCAACACGGCCCGCAAAGAGAGAATGAGCATCACGATTTATCTTTTGAGTGGGGTTAAGTTAACGGGCCGCATCCGCTCCTTTGACAAGTACTCCGTGGTGCTGGAGGCGAACGGTCAGGAGCAGCTCATCTTCAAGCACGCGATCTCCACCGTGGTGATGGGGAGGGTAGCGTCGTCGCATGGGCCCCACGTGGCGCACACGGAGAAGCCGGCGGCCAACGCCGCGGCGGCTTCCACCGGGCCCGCCCCGGCCTCGGGCACCGAAGGATAAGGCGTTTTCGGCTTGGGAAGTTCTGGTTCCAAGAAATCCCGCGACACAGCGCGTGCCCGCGGACGTGCGCCCTTCGGGGCCGAGGCCGCGACCGCAGGACCGGATCGCGAACGCGCGTTTCTGGTCGGCCTCGACGTGAGAACGCGGGGGCGCGGCGGCAAGGGTGTGGTCACGGCCCAGGCCGCGGCCGCGCGCGATGCGGCGGCAACCCAGCCCTCGACACAGACGACGACCGCCGGGGCGCCGCCGAAGCCAACGGGCAAGCCCAGCATTCCAGAATTCGACGCTGAGGAATCCCTGGCGGAGCTGCGCGCGCTGGCCGAAAGTGCGGGAGCCCGGGTGGTCGGCGAAATTCTGCAGCGGCGCGACCGGGTTGAGCCTGCAACTTTGATTGGGGCGGGCAAGCTGGAAGAAGTGGCCGGAGCGGCCGCTTCGGTGAATGCCGACGTTCTTCTGTTCGATCACGATCTCAGTCCATCGCAGCAGCGCAATATCGAAAAGATCGTGCACCGGCGGGTGATTGACCGCACTCAGCTCATCCTCGACATTTTTGCCCGGCATGCGCGGACGCGGGAGGGCCAGTTGCAGGTGGAACTGGCGCAACTGCAATACATGATGCCGCGGCTAGCCGGGCGCGGCGTGGAAATGTCGCAACTCGGCGGCGGCATCGGCACGCGCGGTCCCGGTGAAACGCAGCTCGAAACTGACCGGCGGAAAATTGCCCGACGTGTCCGGCACGTGGAGCAGCAACTGGAAAACGTGCGGCGCATCCGGGCGCAGCAGCGGCAGCGGCGGGAGTCGGCTCCGGTGGCGACGGTGGCTCTGGTCGGCTACACCAACGCCGGGAAGTCCACGCTGTTCAACGCGCTGACCCGGGCCGGAGTTTTGTCGTCGCCGAAAATGTTTGCCACGCTCGATCCGACCATTCGCGGCGTCGTTCTGCCTTCGAAGCGGAAGGTGCTGCTGTCGGACACGGTTGGATTTATTCGCAGCCTGCCGCACACGCTGGTCTCGGCGTTTCGCGCGACCTTGGAAGAGGTGCAGCGGGCGTCGCTGATCCTGCATGTGTCCGACGCCAGCAGCCGCCTCTCGGCCGAGCAGGACGCGCAGGTGGAGATTGTCCTGAAGGAACTGGAAGCGGAAAAGAGGCCACGCCTGCGCGTGATGAACAAAGTGGACCTGTTGGATGGGGAAGTGGCGGAGAGTCTGATGGCGGACGCGGCCCGCGGCGGGAATACGGTGTACGTTTCGGCGGTGGAAGGGACCGGCCTGGACCGCTTGCTGGAGCGCATTGACGCCATGATCGAAGAGGACCCGGTCAGCCGCGTGCATCTGCGCGTGCCGCAGCAGGAAGGGAAGACGCTGGCGCTGCTGGAAGCCAAGGCGCGGATTTATTCGCGGAAGTACAAAGACGGCGCGGTGGAGTTGGAAGTCGAGGCGCCGGAGTCGGTGGTGCGGCGCGTGCGGGAGTTCGTCGTAGCGTGAGAAGCGGGACTTACTCGCGACGCTGGCCGACGCGCAATTTAAATGGGCCGGCAACCAAGAAGCGGTGACATTCCTTGGCTATCGGCCCATTCGATCCTGAATTGGATCGGAGGTGATACTTGTATGCTAATCCTTTCGATCCGGAAGTCAAGAATAATGCGCAAGAAACTGCATGGTATCACCAAGCGACTCGGCCCCTCTCGGCCAAAGGCTTTCCTTTGTATACTTTAGGCGTACGTGGCCGGAACCCAGCGAGGGGCGCGGGTTTCGCAGAGCCTGACGGTCCGTCCGGCTTTGCTCCCGGCTTGGTCGTGAGTCACCCACCAGAGTCGGCCCGGATTGCCCGCCTCCCACTTAGTTGACTCGCGCGCGTATGATATTGAGTCCTTCAGCACTTAAAGCGGCCCGGTGCTGAGATGCTGAGCGCGGAATGCTGCCCTTCAAACTCGTTTACAGTGACGCCTATTATCTGCCCATCGGGGACCACGTCTTTCCTGCCGAGAAGTACAAGCGCGTTCGCGACCGGCTGATTGCCAGCGGCGTTGCCGACCCTACCGATTTTCTTGAACCTCAGCCAGCCAGCGATCAGGACATCCTGCTGGTGCACACGCCGGAGTACGTGGAGAAACTGAAGACCGGAACGCTCAGCCAGCGCGAAGAAATGGAAATGGAAGTTCCCTACTCGCGCGACCTGGCGGATGCGTTCTGGCTGGCGGCCGGCGGGTCCATCCTGGCGGCGCAGCAGTGCCTGACCGACAAGGTCTCGATCAGCATCGGTGGTGGATTCCATCATGCGTTTCCCGACCATGGCGAGGGATTCTGCATGATCCATGATGTGGCCGTCGCCATCCGGAGCTTGCAGCACGACGAAAAGATACACACTGCGATGACTCTGGATTGCGACGTGCACCAGGGCAACGGCACGGCCACGATTTTTGCCGACGCGCACAGCGCAAGTTCGCCGCTGCCTTCGGTCGCGAGTTCCACGCTGCGGCGGCCAGAGGGCGCGCCGCGGGGAGGAAGGATGCGCCAGGCGCGCGCCGGCAGCGTCTTCACCATCTCGCTGCACCAGCACAATAACTATCCGCTATGGAAACCGCCGTCCTCGATTGACGTGGACCTGCCGGATGGCACCGGCGACGACGACTACCTGGCTTGGGTGGATCACGCGCTCAGTTCCGGACTGCGGCAGCTTGAACCCGATCTGCTGTGCTACGTCGCGGGCGCCGACCCGTACAAGGAAGACCAGCTCGGCGGCCTCAATTTGACGATCGAAGGACTGAAGCAGCGCGATGAACTCGTCTTTCGCGTGGCCCGCGCGCGCGACATTCCGGTGATGGTGACCTTCGCCGGCGGCTACGCCCAGAACCTGGAAGATACGGTGACGATTCACTGCAACACGGTGGTGGCGGCGAAGGAAGTGTTCGGCTGACTCACCCTGCAGGCAGTCCCTACAGATAGCGGGCCAGGAGTCCACCGGCGGCATCCTGCGCGAAGTGCGTAATCATGCCCGGGCGCAGGCTACGGCGCCACTGCGCCAGCAGGCCGAACATGATGCCGTAGACGGCGATCAGCAGCATGTATTTCCAGCCCTGATATCCATGGCCGGCGCCGAAGGCGATGCCCTGGAGCACGATTCCGCCGGCGGCAGCCTGGGTGAGGGCGGCGAACTGGCGCCGCAGATATCCGCGAAAAATGACTTCTTCGCAGAAGCCCGCAGTCAGCGACATCAAGACCCAAAGAACGACTTCGGTGCAGCTCTGCGGAAGCAGGCTGCGAAGCGTCGGATTGTCCGTAACTTTGAGCAGATAACCCAGCCCCTCCAACGCACCACCGCCGACGAGGAGAAATCCGACCGCGATTCCGAGGTCGCGAAGAAAGTCCACAGGCCGCGCCCACCGGCCCCCGACCAGATCGGACATGCGGATACCGCGGCGGCTCACGCCATGCCAGATGAACCCCACCAGCACCCATTCGAACGTCATGACGAAAATGTATTCGGGGACGCGTCGGGAAGCTCCGCCCAGGGGCAACAGAGCGCCCGCCAGAGAGAGACCAAGCAAAATGCAGAGAACCACGGCCGTGTGCCACGCGGGCGCGACGGCGCCGTGGGATGGCTCGGTCCCTCTCTGTGCGCCGATCAGTGGTGATGCGTTCATTTGGCCTCCTCGATTCGGTCTGCGTGGGGCGTGAAAGAAGGGTCCTTTGCACCCCGCGCCCCAAACGCCCCGCTGCTAGAATAGTCAATTACACCTATGTTCGAGAACCTACAGGAAAAACTACAACGGGCGTTCAAGAGCCTTCGCGGCCAGGCCAAGCTAACCGAGGAGAACATTGACGAGGCGCTGCGCGAAATTCGCCTCGCGCTGCTCGAGGCCGACGTCAACTTCAAAGTCGTCAAACAGCTCATTGATCAGATTCGCGCCAAGGCGGTCGGCCAGGAAGTGCTGACCGCTCTCTCGCCGGGCGAGCAGGTCATCAAGATTGTCCGCGACGAACTGGTCGAGATTCTCGGTAAAGACACGGCGCGCATGAAGTTTGCCTCGCAGCCGCCCACGGTCGTGCTCATGGCCGGGCTGCAGGGCTCGGGCAAGACCACGACTTCCGGCAAGCTCGCGAACTGGTACAAGAATGGCGGGCATCGTCCGCTGCTGGTTTCGGTGGACGTCTACCGTCCCGCGGCGCGCGAGCAGTTGAAGATCGTGGCGCAGGCGGTCAAAAGCCACATCTACGAAGGCGAAGTCGGCGAGGCCAACACCGCTACGGTGGAGCGACTGGTGAAGGAAGCCCGGCGCGAGGCCATCGTTTCCGGCTGCGACGTGCTGATCGTGGACACCGCCGGCCGCTTGCACATTGACGAGCAGTTGATGGAAGAAATGCAGTCGCTGAAAAAGCTGCTGAATCCTTCGGAGATTCTGTTCGTGGCTGACGCCATGACCGGCCAGGACGCGGTCAACTCCGCCGACGAGTTCCACAAGAAGCTGTCGCTCACCGGCGTGGTGCTCACCAAGATGGACGGCGACGCCCGCGGCGGTGCGGCCCTATCGATTCGGCAAGTCACCGGCCAACCCATCAAGTTCATCGGCGTGGGCGAAAAGTACGATGCGCTGGAACCGTTCCATCCCGACCGCATCGTTTCGCGCATTCTCGGCATGGGCGACATTCTCTCGCTGATCGAGCGCGCCGAGTCGCAGATTGACAAGAAGAAGGCCCAGGAAATGGCCACCAAAGCCCTTTCCGGCGACGGCTTCTCGCTGGAAGATTTTCGCGACCAGTTGCGGCAGGTGAAGAAGATGGGCTCGATCAAGAGCCTGATGGGCATGATGCCGAGCATCGGTCCGTTCTCCGGGCTGCAGAAGGCCGCCGACCACGTGGACGAGAAACAGATCAACCGCGTCGAGGCCATCATCAACTCGATGACCTCGCACGAACGCAATCATCACGAAGTCATCAATGGCAGCCGCCGCAAGCGCATCGCCCGCGGCTCGGGCACAACGGTGCAGGAAGTGAACAATCTTCTTCGCCAGTACGCGCAGATGAAAAAAATGTTCAAGCAGATGGGCAAGCCCAGCTTCGCGAGAAGGCTGGCGGGGATGAAGCTGCCAGGGATGTAGAAAAACAGTTGCCAGTTGCCAGTACCCAGTTGCCAGTACCCAGTTGCCAGTTTTCCGTTTCAGCGATAACCCTTAACGAGTTGTCATCCTGAGCGGAGTTGCCGCGAGCGAAGCGAACGGCAACGCGGTCGAAGGATCCCTATGAGCTTAGTCGCCCCACGAATATGAAATGGCGTTCTCTAGAAGAATCCGGTCCACAAACTGACGTTCGTCCTCTGCGCGAGATCTTTGCCGAGCGCAAGGAACTCATCGCCAAGTATGTTCCGGCGGAGACGCAGGCCATTCACGCGCAGGCCGTCGCTGAACTCAAAGCTCGGCATCTCGCGGCGAGCATCCTGCCAGTGGGCGCAAAGGCGCCCGCATTCGAGCTTTCCGACCACGACGGCAAGGTCGTCTCTTCCTCCGACCTGCTCGGGAAGGGAAGGCTGGTTCTCTGCTTCATCCGCGGCCGCTGGTGCCCGTTCTGCGTCGGTCAGATGGAGTCCATGAACCTCATCCTGCCGCAGATCGAGCAGGCTGGAGCGACGCTGGTCGCCATCTCTCCGCAGACGGTGAAGCAGTCGTTCTTCATGCACGATCAACACAAGTTGCGCTTTCCGTTGCTCCCGGATGCTGGCAACAAAGTTGCCCGGCAGTTTGGGCTGACCTATCGCGTCCCGCCGGCGCAGGAAGCGGTCTACCGCCGCGCCTTCGTCAATCTGCCCTTCACCAACGGCGATGAAAGCTGGGAGCTCCCGATTCCGGCGACGTATATTGTGGATCGCGATGGCACTGTGCTCTACGCGTCGGCGAATGAGGACTACACCGAGCGGCCGGAACCGGGCGAGATTGTGAGTCTTCTCCACCAGCCGTAGAGACGTTGCTTGCAACGTCTCTGCCACCAGCGTCACAAGCCTCAGGTTCGTCGTTAGCGCCGGCAGAGACGTAACAAGTTACGTCTCTACGATGGGGCGCTGCGTTTTCGGTACACTGATACCTCATGCACTACATCTATGGTATTAACGCCGTCACCGAGGCGCTGAAGGCGCGCGGACGGGCTTTCGAGTGGGTGGGCATGGCCAAAGAACGCCACGACATCCGCCTGCAGCGACTCATCGAAGACTGCCGGCGGCTGAGCGTGCCCGTGCGTTTTGTGGCGCGCACGGAACTTGATCGCATGGCCGGGAACGCGGCGCATCAGGGCGTGGTCGCGGTCACCTCGGCCAAACAATATAGCGACCTCGACGACGTGGTCGGCGGCAAGCGCGGGCAGTATTCGCTCGTGCTGGTGCTCGATGGCGTGGAAGATCCCCACAATCTGGGAGCGATTCTACGCACCGCTGACGCGGCCGGCGCCGATGGCGTGGTTATCCCCGAGCGGCGCGCCGCGGGCGTGACTGGAACTGTCACCAAAGTCTCGGCTGGCGCGAGCGAGCACTTGCCGATCGCCAAAGTAACCAACATCTCGCGCACGGTGGAGGAACTGAAAGACCACAATATCTGGACCGTCGGCCTCGACGAACACAGCAAGCAGACCTACGACGCCCTCAACTACAACATGGACTGCGCGCTGGTGCTGGGCGCCGAAGGCAAGGGGCTGCACGATCTGGTAAAGAGGAAGTGCGACTTCCTGGTTTCGATTCCGATGCTGGGCAAGGTGTCGTCGCTGAATGTTTCCGTGGCCGCGGCGGTCGTCTTATATGAAATCGTGCGGCAGCGGCGGGCGCTCGAAGCCGCATCAAAGACAGAATGAAGTTGTTCAAGATGAGGTCCGCTCTCAAGAGCCTCGCCGTTCTCGGTACTCTCTGCGCCTCAACGGTGAACTGCTTTTCTCTCGACCGCGAGGCCTTCACCGTCACCAACTACGACCTCAACCTGCAAGTGGATCCGGAACTGCACCGTCTGGGCGTCCGGGGCAAGATCACGCTGCGGAATGATTCGACAGCGCTGCAGAAGATTGCGGTGCTGCAGATTTCGTCGTCGCTCGACTGGCGGTCCATCAAGGCAGACGACAAAGCGCTGCAGTATCTCACCCAGCCGTACACTTCCGACATTGATCACACCGGCGGGCTTTCCGAAGCGATCATAACCCTGCCGCAGGCAATCACGTCCAAAGCAACGATCGAACTGGAGATCGCCTACGAAGGCGTGATCGTGCTCGATGCGACCAGGCTGACGCGCATCGGCACGCCTGAGGAAGCGGCCAAGAGCACGGACTGGGATCGGATTGACCCGAAGTTCGTAGGATTGCGCGGAGCCGGATATGTTGGTTGGTATCCAATTGCCACGGACGTCGCAAATCTTTCAGAAGGCAACAGCCTGTTCGAGGTCTTGGCGCGATGGAGGGAGAAGGAGGCGGGATCCGCGATGCGTTTAGGTATCGAGCTATCACAGATGAGCGGGAGTGGATTAAAAGCCTCGTTCAACGAAGATGGCTCAGTCCGGGTGAGCGGAAACGACCCAGAGGTTCTTTTCAACGCGATCGGATGCGCACCGCGGCAGCGAAAATATCCGGGCAATTCCCTCCTGTCGTGCAGCCCCCAGCCTCTGCGATTAGACGCACCGACTCTGCTAATCGCCGATTATCAGGTGCTCGAACGTACGGGAATCGAGGTGCGCTACTTGAGCGGGCACAACGTAGCAGCCGCAAACTTTGCTGACGCAGCAGAAAAGACCTTGCCTCTCATCACCGACTGGTTTGGACCGCAGCGTGAGAGGGCAAAAGTGGCCGATCTACCCGATCTTAGCGCCGCTCCGTTCGAGAGCGGTGCGCTGTTGCTAACGCCTCTCGCCAACACAGATTCGAAGCTGGCCGGACTGGCCGCCGCCCATCAACTCACGCACGCTGCTTTTCTGTCTTTCCGTCCCTGGATCGAGGAAGGCCTCGCCCACTTCGCGCAAGCTCTCTATCTCGAACAGCAACGGGGCCGTCAGACTGCGCTCGACTACATGGGATTGCACCGCTCGGCATTCGCCGAAGCGGAGAAAATAACCACTGTGCCTCGATCGGACGACGAAGTCACCCACTCCCTGGTGAACACCGCCAGCGAGGAACTCTACCGCAGCAAGGCGATGTATGTGTGGTGGATGCTGCGGGACATGATCGGTGATGCGGCGCTCAAGAAGGCGCTCGCGGCCTACCATGCCGAGGAAGATAAGGACCCTTCCTACATGCCGCGCCTGATTGCAGCGCAGACCCAGCGCGATCTGGGATGGTTCTTCGACGACTGGGTGTACCGCGACCGCGGGCTGCCTGACTTCAAAGTGGAGTCCGCGTTCTCGACAAAGAGTGCGGCCAACACCTTTCTGCTCACGGTCACCGTGGGCAATCTGGGCGGGGCTGGCGCCGAGGTTCCCGTCACGGTCAAGTTCGCCGGCGGAGAAATTGCGAAGCGGCTCGAAGTGCGCGCCAAGAGCAAGGCCTCGATTCGCGTGGAGACGCCAGCACCTCCGCAGGAAATCGTGGTTAACGATGGTAGCGTGCCCGAGAGCGACCTGACGAACAACGTGTTCAAGATCGAACCGGCACAAAAATAGAGTCTTCGACAGAGACTAAAGAGGCACAGAGCAAGCATGGCCTACATCCAATTCTTAGGTGCAGCCGGCACCGTTACCGGCTCGAAGCATCTGATCAACACGGGAGATGCGTCGGGCAGGAACGGATTCCAGGTGCTGATTGACTGCGGGCTGTTTCAGGGTCCGAAAGAATGGCGCGAGCGCAACTGGCGCGACACGCCGGTTCCGGCCAGGCAGATTGACGCCGTCATCCTGACGCACGCCCACCTGGACCACTGCGGATGGATTCCGCGCCTGGTGAAGGAAGGCTTTCGCGGGGCGATCTATGCCACACCGCCCACGATTGATTTGTGCGGTATCATTCTGCCCGACTCCGGACACCTGCAGGAAGAAGACGCCGCTTTCTACAACAAGGGGAAAAAGTCGAAACACGATCCGGCTTTGCCGCTTTACACGTTCGAAGAAGCGCAGAGCTCCTTGCAGTATTTCAAGCCTGTGCAGGTGGGCCAGACGGTGCAGCTCTCGCCTGAAATCTCATTCCGTTTCGTCCGCGCCGCGCACATTCTTGGTTCGTGCATGGCCGAAATCGCGCTGGCCACGGACGGCCAGAAGCGGCGGTTGCTCTTCACCGGCGACATTGGCCGCGTGCTCGACCACAAAGTTGCGCCGGGGAAGGTGGTGCATTCCGGTCCGGCGGAAGGCGAGATCGCCGACCTCGTGGTGATGGAATCCACGTATGGGAACCGCACACACCCTAAGGAAGATCCAATGCCGGAACTGGCGGAACTCATTACGGCAACGGCCCAGCGCGGCGGCAGCGTGGTTGTGCCCGCCTTCGCCATTGAGCGCACGCAAAAGTTCGTGTTCATTCTGAAGCATCTGATCGAGTCGGGGCAGATTCCCCGCCTGCCGGTTTTCTGCGACAGCCCCATGGCTATCAAGGCAGTCGAGATTTTTCTGAAGCATGACGAAGAGTACAGCGACGAAACCCGCAACATGATTCGCAAGTACGGCTCACCAATGGAGTGGCCCGGGTTCACGTTTGCGTCAACCCCGGAAGAATCGAAGAAAATCAATTCGGCTGTGGCTCCGGTGATCATTATTTCTTCCAGCGGCATGGTGACGGGCGGGCGCATCCTGCATCACCTGGCGCAGCGGCTGCCCGACCCGAAAACTCTTGTGCTCTTTATCGGCTTTCAGGCGCCGGGGACGCGCGGGTTTGCCATCAAGAGCAGGTCCGACGAGGTAAAGATTTTCGGTGATCTCGTGCCGATTCGCGCCCAGATCGCCGCGCTCGAGCAGTTCAGCGACCATGCCGATCCGCCGGAGTTGCTGCAGTGGCTGCACACATTTCGCAGCCGGCCGGCGACAACGTATCTCGTTCACGGTGAGCCGGACGCTTCCGGGCAGCTTTGCGAGCTGATGAAAAACGATTTAGGATGGAACGTTCAGATCGCGCAGTATCTGGAGAAAGTGGAAGTGAACTAGCGTCGCCCTCGAAGAAGCTTGCTGGATAATCAGGGTGCAGAGCTAAAGTGCACGAGAGCTTCCAGTTTTTCCGCGGCGGCGCCGGAATCGATTGACTTCACCGCGAGCGGGATCGCCTCGGCGATGTGATTGCCTCGACCTGCCGCCACCAGCGCGGCCGCTGCGTTGAGAAGTACCACGTCCCGGCGCGGCGACTTCTCCCCGCGCAAGACCGCACGAATGATCGCAGCATTCTCCGTGGCATCACCGCCAGCGATCTCTTGCAAAGTGGCGCGAGTCATGCCGAACTCCTCCGGCTCCACTTCGTAGGATCGCACCGAACCTTCGCGCGCCTCGGCCACGCGCGTCGTCCCCGTGATCGTGATCTCATCCAACCCGTCCAGTCCGTGCACGACGAGCGCGCGGCGCAGTCCCAGCATGCTCAGGGCTTCGGCCAGCTTCTCCACCAAATCAAGCGAATACACGCCCACGACCTGCCCTGAGGCCCGCGCCGGATTGGTCAGCGGCCCGAGCAAGTTGAACATGGTTCGCATGCGCAGTTCACGGCGCACGGCCTGCACCTGCTTCATCGCGGGATGCAGATTGGGCGCGTACAGAAAACAGATTCCGACCTGGCGCAGGCACTCCGCGGCGCGCTCGGGCGAAAGCTGGATGTTCACGCCGAGGGCCTCGACCACATCGGCGGAGCCGCACCTCGAACTGATGCTGCGATTGCCGTGTTTGGCCACACGCACGCCCGCCCCCGCGGTCACAAACGCCGTCGCGGTTGAGATGTTGAAAGTCCCGCTGGCGTCGCCGCCCGTGCCGCTGGTATCCACTAAAGATTCATCCGCAAGGGCGTCGCGGCCGGTGCCCGTAACGGCGAGCGCATCTGCCGAAAGTCCATTCGCATTCTCTGGGGCACGCTCAATGGGCAAGGGCGCCGCGGCCGCGCGGATGGCCTCGGCGAAACCCACGATCTCCTCGACCGTCTCGCCCTTCATGCGCAGGGCGATGAGCAGGGCCGCGATCTGGGCGTCGCTGCACTTGCCGCTCAGCACTTCGGACATCACCTCGCGTGCTTCGGCGCGGCTGAGCGACTGGCCGTGATTGGCGATGCGATGGAGGGCGTCAACGATCATGTCGGTTCAACAGCGTGGCCAATAGCCTAGCACTTTGCCCCCGTTCTGGCACGGGTCGCGGCCAATGCTCGCCTGGCGTTTGCCCTATCTGCCGCCCTTCGATAGAATCGTAAGTTTGCTGCCCGGCTGTGCGACGCCGCAAGCAGGGTCCCTCCGAATTCTTTACTGACGAGTTTCTTTTATGAAAATCCATGAGTATCAAGCCAAGGCAATTCTAAAGAAATACAACGTGACAGTGCCGCGCGGAGCGATGGCTGCTTCACAAGATGAGGCCGAATCCGCGGCCAAAGAGCTTTTCAGCTCGGGCGCGACTGGAGTGGTGGTCAAGGCGCAAATCCACGCCGGCGGCCGCGGCAAGGGCGGCGGCGTGAAGATCGCCAAGTCGGTCGGCGAGGCCGGCGATCTCGCGGGCAAGATGCTGGGCATGAAACTGGTGACTCACCAGACCGGCCCCGAAGGCCGCATCGTGCGCCGCTTGCTGATCGAAGAAACGCTGCCCATCGAGAAGGAACTCTATCTGGGCATTCTGGTGGACCGCGCGGAAGGCAAGCCGGTATTCATGGCATCGGCAGCGGGCGGAATGGAGATCGAGCAGGTTGCCGCCGAGAATCCCGACGCGATTCTCAAGCAGCACATTGATCCGGGCATGGGCCTGGAGGCGTTTCAAGCGCGGAAGATCGCCTTCAAGCTTGGATTGAACGCGAAGCAGATCAATCCCGCCGTGCAGTTTCTAGCCAGCCTTTATAAGGCTTTTCTCGACACCGACGCTTCGCTGCTCGAGATCAATCCTTTCATCACCACGACCGACGGACGCCTGTTTGCGCTCGACGCTAAGATCAACTTTGACGACAACGCGCTGTTCCGGCATCCCGACCTGCGCGAACTGCGCGACATTACCGAGGAAGATCCGCTCGAAGTCGAGGCCTCGAAGTACAGCCTTAACTACATCAAGCTCGACGGTAACGTGGGCTGCATGGTCAACGGCGCGGGCCTGGCCATGGCCACCATGGACATCATCAAGTACGCCGGCGGCATGCCCGCGAACTTCCTCGACGTGGGCGGAGGCGCCAACGCCGAGCAGGTGGCGCATGCGTTCGAAATCCTGCTCAGCGACAAGAACGTGAAGGCCGTGCTGATCAACATTTTCGGCGGCATCCTGCGCGTGGACACGCTGGCCACGGGCGTGGTCGAAGCCGCGCGCAAGACCAACATCAAGCTGCCGGTGGTGCTGCGCCTCGAAGGCACCAACGTGGACGACGGCAAGAGGATTCTGATGGAGTCGGGACTGAACTTCGTGGTCACCGACACCATGAAAGACGCGGCCGACAAGGTAGTGGCCGCCGCCAAAGGCACGCTCGGCGGAACCGAATGGCGGTAGGCAGTTTGTGAAAGAGCGGCCCTTCAGGGCCGCGTACTAAGTCGAATTGAGACGGGCTTTAGCCCGGGGGCAATGAGGAAATTTCATATGGCAATCCTAGTTGACAAGAAAACGCGGGTCGTCGTGCAGGGCCTTACCGGCCGGGAAGGCACGTTTCATGCGAAAGCCAGCGCCGCTTACGGCACCCAGATCGTCGGCGGAGTGACGCCCGGCAAAGGCGGGACGACGCACGAGGGCTGGCCGATTTTCAACACGGTCCGCGAAGCGGCCGACCAGACAGGCGCCAACGCCACCGTCATTTTCGTGCCGCCGCCGTTTGCCGCCGACGCCATCATGGAAGCGGCCGATGCGGAAATCGACCTGATCGTCTGCATCACCGAAGGCATCCCCACACTCGACATGGTGAAGGCGTGGGAGTTTCTGCAGAACCGCCGTTCGCGCCTGATCGGGCCGAACTGCCCGGGCATCATCTCGCCGGGCAAGTGCAAGATCGGCATCATGCCGGCCTCCATCCATAAAGAAGGACCGATCGGTATCGTTTCGCGCTCGGGCACGCTGACTTACGAAGCTGTTCATCAGTTGACGCAGCGCGGCATTGGACAATCCACCGCGATCGGCATCGGCGGCGATCCGATTATCGGCACCAATTTCATTGATGCGCTCGATCTGTTCAACCGCGATCCCGAAACCGAAGCCGTGATCATGATCGGTGAAATCGGTGGCAATGCAGAAGAACTGGCGGCGGAGTTCGTGAAGACTCACATGAAAAAGCCGGTCGTGGGATTCATAGCTGGGCAGACCGCCCCTCCCGGACGCCGCATGGGACACGCGGGCGCAATCATCTCCGGCGGCAAAGGCACCGCCGCGGAAAAGATCAAAGCGCTGGAAGCCTGCGGAATCCGCGTGGCGAAATCTCCTGCCGCGATCGGAGAGACGCTGGCGGCCGCCATCGGGGTAAGCGTCTAGCAGCAGGCGCCGGGTGTAGAGACGTAGCTTGCTACGTCTTGCCTGCACGGGCAAAGAAGACGTTGCAAGCAACGTCTCTACAAAGACTAACGACCAAGGATCAACAACCGAACTTATGAAAACTCTGCAACGCACATTGACCATAGTTAAGCCCGACGCCGTGCGCAAGAATGCCATCGGCGACATCATCGAACAATTTGAGAAGCAGGGATTCCGCATCCTTGCCATGAAGATGCTGGAAATCTCCAAGCACCAGGCCGAGCAGTTTTACGCCGTGCATGCGGCCCGGCCGTTTTTCAACACGCTGACCGACTTCATGTCGAGCGGCCCAATCGTCGTGCTGGCCCTGGAGAAGGAAAACGCCATCGCCGACCTGCGCACGCTCATGGGCGCCACCAATCCGGCCCAGGCGGCGGAAGGCACCATCCGCAAGAAGTGGGCGACCAACATCGAGCACAACGCCATTCACGGCTCCGACGCGGAAGACACGGCGCGGTTTGAGTTGAGCTTTTTCTTTGCGGGATACGAACTGGCAAAATAAGTTCTCAGTTCCCGGTTCTCAGTATCTGAGGCCGAGAGGTTTGTTCTGAGAACTGACAACTGAGAACTGCTCCTATGCCTCTGGTTCAAATCACGATGCTTACAGGCCGCACCGCCGATCAGAAGCGCAAGATTGCCAAGCGGATCACCGATGCTCTGGTCGAAGAAGCCGGAGCACGGCGGGAAGCGATTATCGTTGCTTTCCACGAAGTGTCGAAAGAGAGCTACGCTTCGGGCGGCGAGTTGATGGCCGACAAGGGGAAGTAAACGGCACGCTTTATTGGGGCCATTCTTGTAGTCAAGAAAGAGATTCCTATGAAACTGAATCGAGCGTGGTTCGCGGTCGTCCTCGTGCTTTGCGCGTCGGCTGGTTTTGCCCAACAGTCCACGGAAGAGCAGGCTGTCTGGAAGCTGGAGCATTCCTACTGGGAATACGTGAAGGCGCTTGATCTGAAAGGCTATCTGGAACTGTGGCACCCGAATTTTGTTGGATGGCCCTCGGTCAGCGCTCAGCCGCAACGAAAAAACCACATTACCGATTGGATCACGGCTAATACTTCCAAAGGACTTCATCTGAAGTCTTACTCGCTGGAACCCGCCGCCAGCCAGGTGACCGGGAACATCGTCGTTGTGCACTATTGGTTGACCTCGGTTTGGGCGGACAAAGACGGCCGCGGCGAACCGCATACTCTTCGCGTAACGCACACCTGGATTAAAGATGAGAAAGGCTGGCAGATCATCGGCGGTATGTCGTCACCCGAGCTCGCGGCCAGCAAGTAGTCAACTATGTCCAAAATAGCGGGTCTCTCAGCTCTAGACGCGCGGCACTCTAGGCGCCGAAAGCAGCATGAGAATAAGTCCACCGATGTAGAAGGCCACGACATCTGCAAAAGAAAATCCTTCATAGCGCAGTATGAGGCCGTAAAGCATAACCGCTTCGCTTGTCATAAAACTCAGGATATGGCCAGCCTGCCACCGCCGCAGGGCTCGAGTATCTCCCAGATCCTCGGCCAAACGGCGGGCTCCTTCTCGGACGTATTTCGCCCGCGCCACTCTCCAACTCACCACCACCAGCATTGCGAGCAGCGTGATCGCGAAGAAGAGACCTTTACTGGGGTGTCGCGAGGCAGGCCCGGTTTTCTCCGCGATCGCGGGGAACACCAAAATACTAATGAACGTGAGGGACCATACCGTGCGCGTGAATTTCAGAGCGGCCGGCAGAGTTAACGGTAGGCGTGTGTCGCGGTCCAAAAAGCCTCCTGCGATTTCGAATCGCAATCCCACCGCGAGTCAGCCCAGCGGCTCGAACAAATGCCCTTCCACGCGGTCGGCGTGCTTGGGGAGATCCTTGCGCGCGAACTGCAAAAAGTGCGGAGCCGTGCGGTGGGCCTCGAGCGCGGCGTCGTCTTTGTACTGCTCGTAGATGAAGAACCGGCGCGGTTCGGTTTTGTGCCGATGCACCTGGTACATGGCACAGCCCGGCTCGTTGCGGGATTGTTCGGTCAGTTTTTCAAACAGCGCGGCAACTTCGGCTTCGTGCCCAACTTTCGCCATCCAGGTAACCGCCAGCACCACCATCGTTTTTCGCTCCTTCCCCGCTTGCAGGTCAGCCGGGGAAGTCATTCTAGGCCTTCTTTGCGGCCACCTTCAACTCCGTAACGAAATCCTTCACCAGTATGGTGTGGTCGCGGTCAGGGCCGGTGGAAATCATGCCGATCCGTGCCCCGGCTTCCTTTTCGACGAACGTCAGGTATTCCCGAGCCAGCCGCGGAAGCTTCTCATATTCGGTGATGCCCTGGGTGGAAGTCCGCCAGCCCGGCAGTTTCTTGTAGGCGCACTCGATCTTTTCATAGCCGCTGGCCTGCGCGGGTGCTTCGGCGGTCGCCTTCCCGTCCATCTTGTAGCCGACGCAGACCGGAATCTCGGCCAGATCGTCAAGCACGTCGAGCTTGGTCACCACCAGCCACGACGTGCCGTTGATCATGCCGGAGTAGCGCAGAAGCGGCAAATCGAGCCATCCCGTGCGGCGTGGGCGTCCGGTGACGGCGCCGTATTCGTTGCCGCGCTTGCGGATTTCTTCCCCGGCCTGGCTTTTCTCTTCGCTGGGGAACGGTCCTTCGCCCACGCGCGTGCAATAAGCCTTGGTGATCCCGATGACCGAATCAATGGCGTTCGGAGCCACACCGGTCCCGATGACCGCGCCGCCCGAAGTCGCGCTGGAGGAAGTCACAAACGGATAGGTGCCGTGATCAATGTCGAGCATCGTACCCTGCGCGCCTTCGAACAGGATCGAGCCTCCGCTGGCTAGCGCCTGGTTCAGCAGCACGGCCGTATCGCAGACAAACGGCGCGATCTTCTCCGCCGCCTGGGCGTATTCCGCATACATTTTGTCGGCGTCGAGCGGTTCGGAGTTGAACAGCGCGTGCGCGATCATATTCTTTTCGCGCACCGCGTTCTCGATGTGCTTCTTGAGTAATTGCAAATCGAGCAGGTCGGCAACACGAAGCCCGCGGCGCCCCATCTTGTCTTCGTAAGCCGGACCGATGCCGCGCGAGGTCGTACCGATCTTGACCCGCCCGGGCGCGTTTTCCGCCGCCAGTTCGATCATGCGGTGGTAGGGCAGGATCACATGCGCGCGATTCGAAACGAACAGGTTGCCGTCCACTTTGACGCCGGCCTGGCGCAGGGCCCCCGCTTCCTTCAGAAACGCAACCGGATCTAGCACCACCCCGTTGCCGATGACGCTACGGCAGCCGGCCCGCAGCACCCCGCACGGCACAAGCTGGAGAATAAATTTCTTTCCATTGATGATGACGGTGTGACCGGCGTTATGGCCGCCGGCATAGCGGGCCACGACCGAGAAGTTCTCCGACAACACGTCAACGATCTTCCCTTTGCCTTCGTCGCCCCACTGGGCGCCCACGATCACCGCGGTCTTGCCTTTTTTCAAGTTCAGCTCCGTTGCGGGAGATTTCAGGCAGGCAAATGGCTGCGCTGCCCCCGGGGTCGCACACTCCTCACCCGCGGGGATGCCTCTGCGGAAATTACTTGGGAAATAAGCGGAGAAGATGTGTACGAGCTATCTTATCGTGCCCGCCGGAAGGAAGCAACGCGCGACAGCCTGGCTGGCGTGGCCACGGTCGCCTCACCCTTTACTTTTCTTCAGTCCCTTCTTAACCTTATTGCCCATGCCTGCTTATTTCACGCCCGAACTCTTCCGCTTTCTCGCCCGGCTCAAGCGCAACAATAATCGCGACTGGTTCCTGGCCCACAAGGACGAATACGAGACCTGGGTCCGCCAGCCCGCGATCCGCTTTATCACCGAGTTCGCCGGGCCGCTGTACGAAATTACGCCTCATCTCGTCGCCGATCCCCGCTCCTCGCGCGGCTCTCTGTTCCGCATCTATCGCGACACACGCTTCTCCGGCGACAAGCGTCCGTACAAGACGCACCTGGCCATGCGCTTTTCCCATCGCGGCAAGGATGTTCACTCTCCCGGGTTTTATCTGCACCTTGAGCCCGGCGGCTGTTTCGCGGCGGCGGGTCTGTGGCATCCCGAGCCACCGGTCCTGCTGATGGTGCGCAACGCCATCGTGGCCCGGCCGGAGGAGTGGCGCGCTGTCCGCAAACTCTTGAACTGGGACGACGCCGGCAAGCTCAGCCGCGCCCCGCGCGGCTTTCCCTGCGACCACGAATTCGTGGAGGATCTCAAACTTCGCGATCTCGGCACTGCCTTTGAGTTCACTGACCGGCAAGTCTGCAGCCCGCGGTTCATGTCGCTCTTCGCCGCCACCTGCCGCAAGATGTCGCCCATCGCGGCATTTCTTAGCCAGGCACTTGGGCAGAAGTTCTGATTGTTGAGTGGCGCGAGCCCGGTGTTGTATGGTAGGCCCGGCAGGAATCGAACCTGCAACCGTCGGATTAGAAATCCGATGCTCTATCCGTTTGAGCTACGGGCCCTCGGGACGGAAGACTTCCCGTGCAGACTTCATTCTAAACGCGAGTCCAAGCCAAGCCCAACCCGATGCTTTCTCCCGCAGCCAGAACTCAGGCGGGAGCTTGTGTATAATGAGGGACTTACCGCACCAAAGCGGGCGCTTAACTCAGCGGTAGAGTGCCATCTTCACACGGTGGAAGTCATAGGTTCGAATCCTATAGCGCCCACCATTTCACTCCTCACGCGCGAGACTGCTCTGCCATTTTTTTCGCGCTCCCCTTCCTGAACCTCTGGCTTCGCAGGGCCGAAGTTTGGGCGCTGTGGCCCGGCGTGGTAGCCTATCGGCGGCAGGGGTGGAAAGCGGGTTTGGCGCCTGTCGGCTGCCCTGGCCGGTTCTCGCTTTTCATGGCACGCGAATCCAAACCCTCGCCGGCACCTCTATCTCCTTCATCTAAAGGGACTTCCTCGGTTTCTCCAGACGGGCAGAAAACGCAACTTTCGCCCGCATCCGGGGTTGAGATTAGTGTGAGCACCGCCGCCCTGAATCAGTCCATGCTGATGGCAGCGACGACGCAGCCGGCGCCGGCGGCATTCTTGCCCGCATCCGGCGGAGAAGCGCCGTCTGACGCCGAGATCATGCTGCGGGTGAAGACGGGCGACCAGTCGGCGTTTGATTATCTGGTGCAGAAGTATCGCCGTCCGATGATCAGCTACATGTACCGGATGGCGCGCAATGCAGCCGCGGCGGAAGATCTGGCGCAGGAAGTTTTCCTGCGCGTGTATCGTTCGCGCGAAAACTACGAGGCCAGCGCGAAGTTTACGACCTGGCTGTATCGCATCGCGACCAACTTGGCGGTGAATCACGCGCGCGACACGCGCCACGAGCGCCCCGAGGTGACGGTCAGCCTGGACGAGCCCGACGAGGAAACCGGCACCACGCTCGAACTGCCTGACGGGAATATGACCGCGGAGCAGGCCATGGTGCGGCGGGAGCGGATGCTGGCGATCCGGCGCACGGTCGAGGCGCTGCCCGAGCAGCAGAGGCTGGCGGTAATCATGCACAAGTACCAGCAGATGGATTACAAGCAGATTGCCGAAGTACTGAAGAAGAGCGAATCCGCGACCAAGTCGCTGCTCTTCCGCGCTTATGAGACTTTGCGGGAACAGTTAAAACAATATTTGTAGCCAGGCAGGTTTTGTGTGGGGTTGTGTGAACGACAGTGGCGAACAGAGACAAGGGGAAGCAGTCATGAAATGCGATGAGATTCGAGAGCGGATGCCCGATGTGGCGGCGGGATTGATCGAGCCCACAGCGGAGGAAGGCCAGCATCTGGCGGGTTGCGCCGCCTGTGCGGAGCAACTGAAAACGATGCGCGCCACCATGGCGTTGCTCGACGAGTGGCAGGCTCCTGAGCCTTCGCCGTACTTTGACGTGCGCCTGCAGGCTCGCCTGCGCGAGGAAATGGCCAAACCGCAGGCGGGCTGGTTGTATTGGTTCCGCCGACCGGTGCTGGCGGCGGCGCTCACGGTGCTGATGGGAATCGGTGTGGGTTTGTTCGTTACGCGAGGCATCGGTATCTACAACCCGAGGGTGGACGATTCGATTTCCGACAACCGGATTCCGCTAGATCTTGGCGCTCCCGAGCCGGGCACGGCGGTGAGCGACTTGCAGGCGCTGGAGAAGAATCACGAAATGTATTCCGATTTCGAGTTGCTGGACGACCTGGACTTGCAGCAGGATGTCGTCGCCAACCCGTAAGCGGGAAGGGAAGGGTTTAGGGCCCAGGAAGGATCGAACAGACAGATGGGGCGGGGAAAACTTATGACGGGATGGCTGGCCAGCGCATCTGTGGCGCTGGCATTGGCCTGTCCTGTGCCCAGCCTGGGACAAAGACGCGGCGCTCCGCAGCAGGTGCATCCCGCCCCTGCTTTTCAAGCGCAGCGGCCCGCAGCGCGACCGCCGGGTGCACATCCGCAAGTAAGTTCCCGTCCGAAAGGGCACGCAGGAGACTGGCTGCGGCGCTATAAGGACCTGCCTCCGGCGGAACAGGAGCGCGAACTGCAGAATGATCCCGCGTTTCGCCGCCTGCCGCCGGGCCAGCAGCAGCAGCTCCGGCAGCGGCTGGACCATTTCTCCAGCCTTCCCCCACAGCAGCAGTTGCGCATGCTGAACCGCATGGAAACCTGGGAGCACCTGACGCCCGAACAGAAGCAGCAGGCGCGGCAGATTTTTGGTCAGATGCGGCAGCTTCCGCCGGACCGCCAGCGCCAGGTCACGACGGCGGTTCGCGACCTGCGGGCCATGCCGCCGCAGCAGCGCGAAGCCGTGATCAACTCCCCGCGCTTCAAGAGCATGTTTTCCGACCAGGAGCGCGAGATGATGCGCGGGGCCACACGTCTGCCGCTGGCCCCCGCCGAAGGCGGCGAGGCTGGCCCGCAGGAGTAATTTTCAGGGGCCAGGGGCTAGGGATCAGGGATCAGTGGCTAGACTCCGCAGCTATCGGTAGATGTCTTTTCGGTCTCCAACGCGCACAACCAGGACCCGCAATTCCTTGTCCCGCAGCTCGCAAATGATGCGGTACTCTCCAACGCGATAGCGCCAGAAGTCCCCCAAAGGCCCACGCAGGGTTTTACCCACAGTGCGGACGTCGTCCAGGGGAGCGACACGCTTGTCCATGTAGTCGAGAATTCGGCGTGCTGACGGTTTGTCGAGCTTGCGAAGCTGGCGGCGGGCGGTTTCGCTGTACTCAATCGTCCAGGCCAAGATCCTGTCTCACTTCGCGCGCGCTGAAAGTGCGCTCCTGTCCTTTGCGCAGGCGCTCGACCACATCCGCTGCGAGATAGTAGTCCTCCATTTCGTCAATGTGGGTCAGGATCATTTCGCGAATGTAGAAGGCCTTGGTGCGGCCGGTTTTTTCGGCCAGTGCGTCCAGACGGCGCTCGATCTCTTCGGGAAGGCGAATGGAAGTGGCCATGAAGGGTCTTGCAATACACGTATTCGATGTATTCAGTATATCACAGGACGTCCAGCAACTGCCTTTCCGCACTCGGAAATCAGCAATCAGCATTCAGCGCGTCACGCCTACCCTTCGTTCACAAGCTGAATGCTGAGTGCTGACTCACTGCCGCAGCAGATTCCGGGCGATGAAGAAGACGTTGGCCGGGCGCTCACCCAGCCGCCGCATGAAATAGGGATACCACTCGGTGCCGAAGGGGATATAGACGCGCATGCGCCAGCCGTCGCGCACCAGGCTCTGTTGCAGGTCTCGGCGAATGCCGTGCAGCATCTGGAACTCAAACGAATCCCGCGCGATGTTTTCCTGCGTGGCAAACGCCTGCGCTTGGCGAATGATGGCTTCATCGTGCGTGGCCAGGCCGTGGTAGGTGCCGCTTTTCATCAGGATCTTCATCAGCTTGATGTAGTTCGCGTCCACGTCGGCTTTGCTTTCAAACGCGATGCTGGCGGGCTCCTTGTAGGCCCCTTTGCATAGGCGGATGCGGATCCCCTCCGCCAGCAGTTTCTCGACATCGCTCTCGGAGCGCTTCAGGTAGGCTTGGATCACGGTCCCGACACTTTTCTCGTTTCCCGGCATGCGGTGTAACTCGTGCACAAAATCGAGAGTGCGCTGGGTGTAGGGAGAGCCTTCCATATCCACGCGGACGAAACCGGGCGGCGTCATGGAGGCGGCTTTGGCCACCAGTCCGGCGACCAGATCGCGGGCCATGGTTTCATCCACGTCCAGGCCCATGTGGGTCAGTTTCAGGCTGATATTGGCGTTGAGACCGTTGGCGGTGATGGCCTCGAGAATGTGCTGGTAAAGCCGCGCGCTGTGGCGGGCCTCGTCGGGGTTGGTCACGTTTTCGCCGAGATTATCAATGGTGACGCTCATGCCGGCGCGGTTGACCACCTGGGTGACACGCACGGCGTCGGCGATTTCGGTGCCCGCCACAAAGCGGCCGGACACGCGGCGCCCTACCGCAGAGCGCTCGGCAAAGCTGCGCATAGAACGGTTTTCAGAAAGATGGACGAAGAAAGCCCTTAGCATGAAAGACCTGCCAGCTCCGGAATAAGCGGGTCCGGGAGGATAAGAAAAGGGATGCCCGACCCCATGAAGATCACAGAGTGTTGTATCACACTCTTGGCCAAGGTCACTTGCCGTGCGCTTCCAGGAATTTCTCCACTTCGATGGCCGCCATGCATCCGGTGCCGGCTGCGGTGATGGCCTGGCGATAGCGGCGGTCCTGCACGTCGCCGCAGGCATAGACCCCGGGCACGCGAGTGTGTACATAGTCGTGCGTCTTCAGGTAGCCGTCGGCGTCAGTGTCGAGCTGGCCGGCGAACATCTTCGCGTTGGGCTCGTGTCCGATGCCGAGAAACAGCGCGCTGGTGGGGAAATCCCACTCTTTACCGGTCTTCACGTTGCGAAGCTGGAGGCCGGTGACTTCCTGCTTGCCCGCGTCGTAGACGTCTTCGACGACCGTGTCGAGCAGGAACTGAATCTTTTCGTGATGCTGCGCGCGATCGAGCATGATCTTCGATGCCCGGAACGCGTCGCGGCGATGAATGACCGTGACCTTGGTGGCGAAGCGGGTGAGGAAAAGCGCTTCTTCCATGGCGGAGTCTCCGCCGCCGACGACCACAATCTCTTTTCCCGAGAAAAAGAACCCGTCGCAGGTGGCGCAGGACGAAACGCCGTGACCGATGAGCTGCTGTTCGTGGGGCAGGCCCAGCCAGCGCGCCGAGGCGCCGCTGGCGATGATGAGCGTCTGCGTATGAATCTGCTGGTGGCCGAGATGCAGCAGGAATGGACGCTTGCTCAGATCCACGCTGGTCAGGTGCGCCATGCGGTATTCGGCGCCGAAACGCTCGGCTTGCTTGCGCATGTTCTCGACCAACTGCGGGCCGAGGATGCCTTCCGGGAATCCAGGAAAGTTTTCCACCAGCGTAGTTAGAGAAAGCTGCCCGCCGGGCTCGTGGCCCTCGATGACCAGCGGTTTCAGGTTGGCGCGCGCGGTGTAGAGGGCGGCGGTGTGTCCGGAGCATCCGGAACCGATGATGACAACGTTGCGAGTTTCGCTCATGGATGATTGTCTGCTTGGCAGATTAGATGGCTGAGTTCCGATTTTGATGCGCAGCGCCTGCCTTCTGACATCTGGTCATTTATGATCTTCCGCAGGCTTCTTCATTTTGGGCGCTGGAGTGGTCTTCGGACGCGACTCCCCGCTGATCTTTGCCAGTTCCTGGGGGACCGTAGTTTTCACGCCCAGCAGCCCGCGATAATTTGCCAGCACCTCGGACGCGCTGTGAAACAGCGGTTCGTAAGCGCTCTGGTCGGCTGCCGGCCCTTCGGCCGCAGAACAGCGGGCCAGCGCGACCGAGGCTTTGCCAAAACGCTCCAACCGAACCCGGTTGGCTGGATTGTTGGCCCCCAGCATGGCTTCCGCGGTGGTGACCGACGACGCGCTGCCTTCCAGAGAGACCTGGATCAGATCCTTGGGATCGCGCACATGCAGCACCAGCGTCTCAACCATATTCTGTCCGTCATTGCTGAAAGAGTACTGCACGCTGGAAAACAGGGCCTGCACCGCGAATTCGCGGCGAATGCGGACATAGCTGGCCACCGACGGCTCCCCGGCAACGTGGGTGCTCGCTCCCGGCTGCAGGAAGTTGGGCATATCGGTCAGAGTGGAGCGTCCGCGGGATACTTCAAAATCGGCGGCGAACAGCGGCTGTTTTGGGATGCGAGCCAGAGCCGAGGCGATCTCCTTCTGCTCGTCCGCCGACGGCGTGCAGACATTCAGCATGTTGACCTTCACCTGCGGCTGAGTGGAGGGCGGCTTGGTCTCCTGGGCCGCAGTCCGGGGTGCGGGCAGCAGCCAGAGGAAACCGACGAGCAGGAAAACGGGGATTCTGGGCACCGCGAAATTCTAAATGAGAAAGAGGGAAAAATCTCGGATCGCGGGGGGCAGTGGGCCAGCTTGAATCTTCGGACCTTTCTTGAAGGCGGCATCCCGAAGCCCGGGAAGGATTTCGCCAGAGATGCAAGCCAAGGACCCCAGAGAAGCCTTAGAATTCTGCTATGGCGAACCTGACATTGGTTTATGGCATGCGGCTGCTGCCGTCCGAGGATGTGGCGGAAGTGGGACAGGCTCCGGTGAAACTCACGAATGGCCGGGAGGCCCACGTCACCATGCACGTGCTCGAAGGCAGCAAGGAAGAGATCGAAAAGCAGTTGCGCACGAGCCTGGAGGCGTTCTTCGACCTCTATCCTGAAATTTAGCGGCGCAGGTGTACGCGGTCGGTTCAGCGGGGGCGAGTTTCAGGGCGGCACGTTGCGAGGTTGATGTTCATCTCGCCGTATAATCCTAGTTCTCTGCCGGGTGTCCAACAAAGCATGCAACGGTCTTATCCAGAATTGCGCCGCCGGTTGACCGAAGCCGGACTGTGGCCCGAAGGCCGCATGGCTCGCCTGGCCTGCTATCTGGCGGGCATGGCGGCGGTCTTGTTCGGCTTGCAAAAGCTGCTGGGATTGTTCGCCGCTTCCTGGGGCGATCATTTGGGGGGCTGGGTCGGGTTCCTCGCCTTCCTGGCTGCGGTGCTTTTCTCGGTGCTCGCCTTTCGCTGGCTGAAACGGAGAATTCTGTGGCGGCTGCGGAACCGGCTGATCGTCACCTATGTTTTTATCGGTGTCATTCCAGCCGTGTTGCTGGTGACGATGGCGCTCATCACTCTCTACGGGCTCGCCGGTCAGTTTGCCGTATTTCTCGTGACCTCTGAAATTCGTTCTCAGCTAAGAAGTCTTGAGGCAGCCAACGCCGCGGTCAGCAATGAACTGGCGGCGCGACTGGAGCGCGGAGAAAATCCGGCTGCTGAATCGCTGGCCGGGCTGAGAAAGCGCGATCGCGCCTGGGGACGACGGCAGATTTGCGCCTGGTACGGGGAAAAGCCGCTGCCCCTGTGCAACGAATTCCAAGGAGCCACGCTTACGTTCCCAGGTTTCGCGAAAGGCACGTTTCGCGAGATTGTCCGCGATCGCGAAGAACTGCACCTGCGCGTCGTCACGTCGCTTCCGCTGGGGGCAAACCGGCTGACGGTTGTGACCAGCGAGCCGTTCGACAAGGAGCTAGTGGGGAACATTGCTGCCGATCTGGGCGAAATCACGCTGTTCGCCTCCGGCATCGCGATTAACGAGACTCCCACGCAGAGTTCCGCCAGTTCTGGCGGTGAGCCGAATCCCGGTCCTCATGCTTCGGCCTCCATCACTCCGCAAGACAACAAGGGCGGAATCGTCATCAGCTCAAATAAGCAAGGTGTATCAGTCCAAGCCGACAACCAGGTTCTGCAGCCTACTTTTGTCGTGGGAATGTTGCCCAGCCCCGACGGCCGGTTTGATCTCGAGATCCCGCTCGCCGGCACGTCCCTTTCGGTGGTGGACTGGAACAGCGGCGAACGGGCCCGCCGCGCTCTGCTGAGGGTTCGTACCCGTCCCTCAGTGCTGTACGGACATCTGTTCGCCGCGCTGGGAGAATTCGTGCAGGGAGTGGCGTACATCTTGATCGGCGTAGGGATTTTCTTCGCCATCATCGAACTGATCGCGCTGATCATCGGGACGCGCATGACTCGCACCGTCACGGCCGCGGTCGCGCAGTTGTACGACGCTACCCGGCACGTGGATCGTGGCGACTTCAGCCACCGCATCCCGGTGAAATCCGGCGACCAACTGGCGGATCTGGCGCTCTCGTTCAACTCGATGACGGCCTCGATCGAGAAGCTGATCCTGGAGCAGAAAGAGAAGCAGCGGCTGGAGAACGAGCTGGTGATCGCGCAGGAAGTGCAGGCGCAGTTGTTCCCGCGCCAGGTTTCCGAACTGGAGTCGCTCGAAGTGCACGGATTCTGCCGTCCGGCGCGTACCGTCAGCGGGGATTATTACGACTTCGTGACGGCCAGTTCCCACAAGCTGATTCTGGCCGTCGGCGACATCAGCGGGAAAGGCATTTCGGCGGCGCTGCTGATGGCCACCATCCATTCCGCGGTGCGGGCCTACAGTATGGAGCACCTGCCGCAGATGCGAGAACCGGTTGCGGTGGGTGCGGTGGCCGGCGCCGGGAGGGTCCTGGCAGCCTGGCCCGAGGGCGTGGAGGTTTCTCCCGGAGCCTTGCTCGGCCTGCTCAACCACCAACTCTTCGAGAGCACTCCGCCGGAGAAGTATGCCACGCTGTTCCTGGGCATTTATGACGGCCGCTCGCACCACCTCACCTACAGCAACGGCGGCCACTTGCCGCCCATTCTGATCGCGGAAGACGGATCTATCCGCAGACTCGAGGCTGGCGGCACGGTCGTAGGCCTGTTCGACAATATGACCTACGCCGAAGGCGCAGTGGACATGCGTCCCGGCGAGGTTTTTATCGCCTACAGCGACGGTGTTACCGAGCCAGAGAATGACTTTGGCGAATTCGGGGAGCAACGGCTGATTGATCTGGTCCGCGAAAACCGGAAACTGCCCCTCGCCCAGATCAGCCAGATTGTGACCATGGCGGTGGATGACTGGATCGGCGATAAAGAGCAGCCCGACGATGTGACCCTGGTTTTGGCGAGGGCGAGATGAAGTTGCGGGTCGCAGTGTCAGCAGCCCTGAAAAGGCTTGCCGCTAGCCGCTTTTCGCCCAATGCCTTCGGTGACAGTCCCTTCGTATTGACAGAAGCAGTACCATGCAATACCTTGGAGCGTCAGTATCTAAAAATTCGCACGCGGGAGTAGCATAACTTCGGCAATGCGCCGGGGCTCCATCCCGGAGATGACGGTTCGATACCGTTCCTCCCGCCCCATATGTCTCCGCTCGCAGCGGTCCTAGGATTTTCTGCTGTTTCCAGCGTCCCTGCGGCAACAGAACGCCGTTAGTGGCATTGGCCTCTTCCAGGAACAAAAAAAACGGCGGGTGGTTGAAGGTCCCCCACCCGCCGCTTCCTCAGGAGGTATACGTGATGTCAGCTCTGAAAACTTCGTTCTGAAACAAGCACAGGCTACTCCGCAACGCCTCGCAGGGGGAGATCACGAAGGTACTTTCGCCAGCGTAAAGGCCGCCGGAAGGCTTCCGTTGTGGGATGAGTTCCAGTCGGGGACTCAACTTATCGCTTCGGCACAATCAAGACCCGAGCGGTTAGCGCCTGATTGCTCAACGTTCCCCCAACAATCAACGATCCCACTGGCGTGGAAACCATGCCACGGCTGTCGGCGCGCACATCGAAGGTATCGTCGGTGATGGTCTCCCAGCGGTTGCCGCGGACATCGTAGTCGAAGCTCATGGGGGAGATTTCCGCGGGCTTGCCGTCGGCGTCCAGGCCCTTGAAGTTGTGCGGAGCGGTCGTCCCGCCCGAGAAAATGACCCTGTGATCTTTTTCGCCGGCCACAATGCCGAACCGCCCCGGCCCGGGGTGGGCAGGCAGTTTGCTCCACGCGATCTTGTTCGGATCCTTATGATCAATCTTGCCCAGCCAACACTCATCGGAGGCGATGTAGGGACTGCCCTCCGCCGTGTTTTTCCTGGCGCCGTCCACGAAGACAATGGCGTCGTCCGTCAGTCCGCCGGCATGACCGAAAACCGGGGTTCCCGGGAACGGCGTAGCCTGGCTCCAGGTGTTTTTCTCGGCGTCATAGACTTGTACGATGTTGACCGGCCCATTCTTGGACCTTCCCCCGGCCAGGTAGATGTAGCGGTTTTGATTCAGCCCGATTACGGCGCTGTCCACGGCAACCGGCATGTCTTCGGCGCGGTACCAGCGCTTCTCGTCCGGCAGGTAGGAGTTCACGTCAGCGACGGTAAGTTCAACGCCCTGGCCGTCCACGAGGTATCCGCCGAAAAGAAAGATCTGGCCCCGGGCGCCCACGGCGGAAGCGCCCAGTCGGCCTCCGACTCCCGGCACCGGGCGGCCTTCGCTCCATTTCGCCGACGACAGGTGCAGGACGTAAACCTTGTTCGTGATATCGTCCCAGGTCTTCTTGGAGCCGACGCCCATGAGGGAATAGACCTCGATTCCGCCTTTGAGCGAGGCCACCGCATTGCCGGAAACCGCGGCGGGCATGGGAGGGATTTTCGGCTGATCCGCAGCCAGCAGAAAAACGGCACAGGCCGCCGGGAGGAAAAACGCAGGGAGTTTTTTCATTGCTGAGATATTACGTCTTGGAGCGGGCGGCGGCAAAGGGCGAGCCGGCCGGGGGAACTCAGAACCACGTCTTGCGCCGGTATTCGCGGTAGGCGTCGCCGAAGGCCGCTTCCAGCACACGCGCTTCGCGGCGGGCGCGAATCGTCTGCCCGATTACCACGATCACGAGGACGATCCAGAGAGCCGGTTTCTCCAGGACTAGCAACAGTCCCGTTAGCATCACCGTGCCGAACACGTAGATGGGGTTGCGAATTTTCGAGTAAAGCCCGGCGGTGACCAGTTGGTGAGCCTCGGGACTAATGGAAAACGACTTACCGAGTTGATAACGGGCGACTGCTATGAAACTGACGCCTGCCACAGCCAGTGCCGTGCCAATATAGCGCTGCATGTTCCAAGGCGTGGGCCACGTGGCAAGAACCCAACCCAGAACGCCCACGGCCACAATCTGCAACGCGGTGAATACCTGGAGTCCTCGGCCTTCCATGCCTGGTTTCCTCCTTACTTGACCGACCCCTGGCGCACGCTGTGAATGAAGTCCGTGTATGCCGGCGTCTGGCCGAGGGCCCGCATGTGGCTGGCAATCTGTCCGCGATGATAGGCGGAATGGATCACGACGTGAGTCAGAATGTCCACGATCGCATTGGTCCACACTTCGCCTTTGCTGTTCTTATAGGAAATGGACTGAGCCACGTCCCCTGCGGTGATCAGATCCAGAAATTCGCGCCACAAGCGCGCCAGTTCGGCCGCCTGCGCCTCACACTCCGCCAGATCGCCCTTCGGCCACACGGGGGAAGTTTGCGGCTGATGCTTCAGCCGCTCCAGCCAGAGCCGCTCGGCCGAAAGAATATGCGCCATGAGCTTCAGCGACCGCTCGTCGGCGCCCGTCGCCCGGATCGCGGCAAGAACTTCCCGGTTGGCCCACTCATCGTAGTCAAACTGGCGGCGCAGATAGTCAGCGAGATTCAAACGGCCGGGCCTCCACAATATTAGGACTGCAACACCAATCTAGTCTGGATTGCCACTGCGGGCAATGTTGTAATGATCCTTTCACATTCCGAGAATAGACTTACTGGTTCGTTTCTTGCCAGGGCTCCAAGCCGCTTCAACGCGGAGGTTTCTTCTGAAGATGCCGCGCCGCACGCTGACATCCCGAAAAGTCGCAGCACAGCAGGAGGAAGCCACCCCCCCCCTGCGCTCCGCAGGGGAAACTCCTGCGGCAATCGAGGCGAAGCTCAGCGGCACGGGCGATTTGACCAAACTGGCGCTGAAAGCCTGCCTGATCGCCCGCGATGCGGCATTCAACGTCCGCGACCTGCTCACCGTCAACTCCCGCATGGCCTTTCTGGCCATCAAGGACTGCGAAAAAGAACTCGATCTGATCGAGCGGCAGATTGACGAACGGCTGCCCGCGGCCATTACACGGGTCAATGAAGCGCGCGCCCGCCAGTTGCTCTCCAGCCTGAAGTGCACTACCGACCTGGAGCGCATTGGCGACCTGGTCATGAGCGTGGCCATGCGGGTACAGGCAAGAACCACGAAGATGGCGGCCTCCGATGTTCGCCAGTTAGTGGAAATGTCGGCCATCCTGCACGAAATGCTCGATCTGATCCACCGGGGCTTCTCCACTCTCGACCTGGAATGTGCCCGCAAGGTACTGCAGATGGACAAGGACATTGACCGCGTCTGCCACGCCCTGTTCCAGAAGCACCTGGCGGAAAGCGTGTCGCGCGGCGATGCCTCAGGTTTCGATGTGCTCCTGATGGCGCAGGCCCTGGAGCGCGCCGGCGACCACACCACCAATCTCGCCGAAGAACTCTACAGCCTGATCGAGGGCCGCAGCCTGCGGCATGCGCCGAAGAAGAAGGCCGCAACCTAGGAAATCCCGCGGGAAATTCATCGTTCGTTAACAAACGGGAAACATTCGCGCAACATTCCCCCAATACAGTCTTCTGAGAGCGCTTTCGGCAGGTCCAGCCGATGGACCACTGGGAGTGTATGAAACGAGCGAATGCACCTGCCGGCTGAAACCCACGAAGAATCTGCAAGCCCCGGCCGCATGGGGTCTCTCCGCCCGGTCATCTTCGTCGTGGAAGACGACGAGGACATCGCCCGGCTGATCTCCCACAACCTGCAAGCGGCAGGGTTCGAGGTGCAGAGTTTTGTGAGCGGTGCTTCCGTGCTCACCGAAGCCGCCCGCGAGATGCCGGCGCTGTTCCTGCTCGACGTAATGTTGCCCGGCGCCGATGGTTTCGATCTCTGCCGCCACATCCGCCAGGCTCCCATGCTTTCGGCAACGCCCGTCATCTTTCTCACGGCAAGAACAGCGGAAGCTGACCGCGTGAAGGGGCTGGAGCTGGGCGGAGACGACTACATCACCAAGCCTTTCAGCCCGCGGGAACTGGTGGCCCGGGTGCGCAGTGTGCTGCGCGGATTAGGGCAGACTCCGCCCACCGCCGAGGTGCTGCGGCTCGGCGATCTGGAAATTGACGTCTCTTCCATGACGGTTCACGTGCAGGGCCGCAATGTGCTTACCACGGTCCGCGAATTCCGCCTGCTCGAGTACCTGGCTACGCACCGCGGCCGCGTCCTGACCCGCGATCAACTGCTGGACGCGGTGTGGAAGGAAACTCCGTTCGTGACCCCGCGCTCGATTGACGTCTATATCCGCCGTCTGCGCGAGAAGATTGAAACCGATCCCCGCCATCCGCAATACCTGAAGACGCTGCGCGGCATCGGCTACCGCTTCGAAGTGCCGAAATAGCGCCGCCGCCGGCGGAATTCCTGGCGTGGCAACCATATAACGGAATCGCCGCCCGCCTGCATACCACGGGATAACGAAAACCATTTCAGATTGTTGATTTTAGATGGCAGATTTTAAGTGCAAGGTCCGCCAATCTGAAATCCCTTCCCCAAGATGTTGGCTATCCCTTCTTCGCTTCTGGGCTCGCACCGGCTTGACTGACATCCTCGCGGGCCGTCTTCTTCTTGGCGGGTTGCTTCGCAGCTTCTGCCCGTTTCCGCTCCTGATAGCGGCGGTCATGAAACTGTTGATCAGATGCTTGTTTCTTCATGCTTCCATCATGTCACAGATTCCGCGGCCCGGAGGTCTGTGAACTCCAACCCGCACCGGCTGTTCATCCTCCGCTAACCTCACGCCCCGGCATCCGTCTGTAGTATCGTGTCCGGTCGGGCCGGAGTGTCGCGGAGTTTCAACATTCTCGAATGGAACCTGCCGATCTCGATATGCGTATTTTCTACCGGCCCAGTCTGTTCAAATCCCAAACCGTGCCATTTCCATGAGGTGATATGACCATTTCCCGTTTGAATGCCGTGCTCGTGCTCAGCCTGAGCGCAGCCCTGTTTGCGCATGCCGGCCTGGCCCAGACCGTCAGCCCTAATTCTTTGACGGCCCGCAGCGCTCCAGCCGACGAAGCCAAGCAGCCCGCGCTCGAACGCTTTGATCCTAACCTGGCCGACAAGACGCTCGATCCCTGCGACGACTTTTACAAGTACTCCTGCAACAAGTGGCTGAGCGTCAACCCGATTCCTGCCGACCAGGTCTACTGGAGCACCAGCAGCGGCCTGCAGTTGTGGAATGAGAATCTGCTGCGCGAGACTCTCGAAGCCGCCAGCTCCAACGATCCCAAACGGGACGCGGTCCACCAGAAGATCGGCGACTACTGGGCGGCCTGCATGGACGAAAGCGGCATCGAGGCCGCCGGCTTGAAGCCGCTGCGGCCGGAACTGGAGCGCATCACCGCGCTGAAGTCCAAGAGAGACATCACGCTGGAAATCGCCCATCTGCATCACCGGTTTCCCGGAGCCTGGCAGCAAGGCGACAATCAATCCAATTCTCCGTTCTTCGGCTTCACCGGCCAGCAGGATTATGACGACGCCTCCAAAGTCGTGGCGCAGATCGATCAGGGCGGACTCAGCCTGCCCAACCGCGACTACTATCTGAAAACCGACGACAAGTCGAAGGAACTCCTGAACAAATATCGCGCCCACGTGCAGAAGATGTTCGTTCTGGGGGGTGAATCCGAGGCGCAAGCCGCCGCCGACGCGGGCACCGTGATCGAACTGGAAACCGCGCTGGCGCAGGCGCAAATGGACAACATCAAGCGCCGCGACCCCAAGAACGTCAACAACAAGATGACGCTGGCCCAGGTGCGCGAACTTACGCCCTCGATTGACTGGGACGCCTATCTGAAGGCGGTGAAGGCGCCGGCCAGCGAACACTACATCGTGACCTCGCCAGACTTTTTCCGCGCCGAAGAAAAACTGCTCGCCCAACATCCCCTTGAGCACTGGCAGACCTACCTGCGCTGGCATCTGATCCACCGCTCGGCGCCATTCTTGACCAAGGCGCTTGTGGATGAGAACTGGGAATTCTTCGCCCATACGCTGGCTGGCCAGGAACAGATCCAGCCCCGCTGGAGACGCTGCGTGCGCAACGCCGATCGCGATCTCGGCGAAGCCCTCGGCCAGGCCTATGTGGACCGCGCCTTCCCGCCCGAGAGCAAAACCCGCATGATTCAGATGGTGCACGCGATCGAGACCGCCCTCAAGGCCGACATTCAGGATCTTAGCTGGATGTCCCCGGCCACCAAAGAACAGGCCATCACCAAGCTGCAGGGAATCGAAGACAAAATCGGATATCCTTCCCACTGGCGCGACTATTCCGGCGTGCAGATCACGCGCGACAGCTATTTGAACAACATCGGCCAGGCTTCCGCTTTCGAATTCGAGCGCTGGGTCGCCAAGGTCGGCAAGCCCGTGGATCGCGCCGAGTGGACGATGACTCCGCCCACGACCGACGCCTACTACGATCCGCAGTTGAACACCATCAACTTTCCCGCCGGAATCCTGCAGCCGCCCTTCTTCGACGCCACCATGGACGACGCCGTCAACTACGGCGCCACCGGCGTGGTCATCGGACACGAAATCATCCACGGCTTCGACGACCAGGGACGCAAGTTCGACGCCCATGGAAACCTGCGCGACTGGTGGACTGCCGAAGACGGCAAGCAGTACAACGAACGCGGCAAGTGCATCTCCGACGAGTACACGCAGGACGTTCCCCAGGCCG
>Ga0116223_10000307_pt1 | contig 63095 bp, 57 predicted proteins | sample Sb_taG_3_FD_90092 | JGI IMG/M metagenome (GOLD analysis project Ga0116223, IMG submission 90092) | Peat soil microbial communities from Weissenstadt, Germany - Sb_50d_a_PC metaG | ecosystem: Environmental > Terrestrial > Soil > Wetlands > Peat | place: Germany: Weissenstadt | collected 2010-09-21 | reverse complement strand
CTTCCATTCCTCTGCTCTGCTACTGTTCTTCATTGGCTGGTCTCCTTTTTGCACTTCGAGTGCGCTGCGGACAGCATCTTAAGCTCGTTCCGCGAGACCAGCCGTCTCATCCCATCTGAAGCCATCGAGGTTCGTTCTTGTTTTCGGCATGGCTGAAGCCATGCCCTTCCCAAAAGCTTCCAGCGAATCCCGACCTGGCATCGGAGCCACAACAGCAGATTCCTCGGTCGCGCAAAATACGCGCTCGGTCGGAATGACAACTCCAAAGCGCCAGTTGCCCTTATGCCGTCGCGCGGCGCACTGCTCGCTCGACCGCCCGCGGCAGTTGTACCGGCACGAAATAATCTTCCGGATACAAATAGTCCTCGCCGGACTCATCAATGACGCGCAGCTGATGAAGCTTGGGCGCGATTTTATCCGGAATCACCTGATAAATTTTGCGCAGCTCCAAGGAAGCGGCGTAGACCTTGTTGCCGACACAGATGACGAATTGAGCTTCGCGTTTCATGCAATTACATAGGTCCTTCGGCGGGCAAAAGACGCCCGCCTCAGGATGACAACTCAAAACCATCCCTAGCTGCAACCGCTCGTACTCCCGCAGCTCATGCAGCGGTAGCAGCTTCCATTCCGCGTCATGATGCTGCCGCAGAAGCTGCAACTGGGGGCGTCGCCCATGTCGACGATGCCCGACAGCGCGTCGGCGGCGTGGACGGAAGAACCTGACCTCGGACCTCGGACCTCAGACTTCGGCCCGGAAGCCTCCGATGTTCCATTTACATCCCCGGACCCTTCCGGCTGAGGTCCGACGCCTGACGTCCGAGGCCTGAAACTCTCGAACAGCAGCTGCTGCTGGCCGGTCAGAAAGCGCAGCTGCAGCCAGCGGAAGATGTAGTCCATGATCGACTTGGCGTAGCCGAGGTCGGGATTGCCGCTCCAGCCGCTGGGCTCGAAGCGCGTGTGCGCGAACTTTTCGCAGAACAGTTTCAGCGGGACGCCGTGCTGCAGCGCGATCGACACCGCCAGCGCGAAGCTGTCCATGAGGCCGCTGACCGTCGATCCTTCTTTGGCCATGGTGATGAACAGTTCGCCGGGCTCGCCGTCGGGATAGAGGCCGACGGTGATGTAGCCCTCGTGGTCTCCGACTTTGAATTTGTGCGTGATCGAGGCGCGTTCTTCCTGCAGCTTGTGCCGCACCGCACGCGGAGGAGCGTTGAGATCCTCTTCTTCGACGTGGGCCGCAGCCGCGATGCGGGCGTCGTCTTTGGTGGAGTTCGCCGTCTTGGTGCCGGCGGCGCTGAGCGGTTGCGACTTCTTGCATCCGTCACGATAGATGGCCACCGCCTTCAGGCCCAGCTTCCAGGCCTGGAGATAGGCTTCCATAATGTCTTCGACGCTCGCGTTCTCCGGAAGATTGACCGTCTTCGATATAGCTCCGGAGATAAAGGGCTGCGCCGCCGCCATCATGCGGAGATGTCCCATGTAGGCGATGGAGCGCGTCCCCTTGGCCGGCTTGAACGAGCAATCAAACACGGCAAGATGTTCGTCCTTAATGTGCGGCGCACCCTCGATGGTGCCCGTCGCGTCAATGTAGCTGACGATCGCGTCCGCCTGATCGTGGTTGTACCCCAGCTTGAACAGCGCCGTAGGCACAGTGTTGTTCACGATCTTAATCATCCCGCCGCCAACGAGTTTCTTGTATTTGATAAGCGCGAGGTCCGGCTCCACTCCAGTAGTATCGCAATCCATCATGAAACCTATGGTTCCCGTTGGCGCTAACACTGTTACTTGAGAATTGCGGTAGCCGTGTTTTTCGCCGTGAGCTAGAGCTTCGTCCCAGCATTGTTTGCTGGACTCGTGGATTGGGGTGGGGACATTGTTCTTGTTAATTCCATTCACGGACGCGCGGTGCATGCGGATTACGTCGAGGAACGGTTCGCGGTTGATGTACCAGCCGGGACAGGCTCCGCCGGGCATGGTGCCGGGGGCGCTCGCTTCGCTTCGCTGGACAGCCGAGGCGGCTGTCCCCACATGGGCACTCGTGATGCCTGCACCCAAGTTTGTTTCGGACAGATTTTTCTTTGTCGCTTCGGTGGCTGGTGCTAACGGCTCGCATTGTTCGGCGATACGGCTTGACTGGAGATACGCTTCGCCGCACATGATGGCCGTCACGCAGGAGGCGTAGTCGCGGCCGGCGTCGCTGTCGTAGGGCAAGCCGGCGGCCATCAGGAGCGCGCCGAGGTTTGCATAGCCGAGACCCAGGGGACGGTAGTCATGCGAGTTGCGCATGATTTGGTCGGTGGGATATCCGGCGTTGTCGACGATGATTTCCTGCGCGGTGATCAGGACATCGACGGCGTGACGATAGGCTTCGACGTCGAACGTGCCGTTGGGAGCGAACTTCAGCAGGTTCAGGCTGGCGAGGTTGCAGGCCGAATCGTCTAAGAACATGTATTCGCTGCACGGATTGCTGGCATTGATCCTTGCTGTGTTCTTCGAGGTGTGCCAGCGATTGACCGTGGTGTCGTACTGCATGCCGGGATCGCCGCAGTGCCAGGTAGCTTCGGAAATCTTGCGGAGAAGTTCCTTGGCTTTGTAGGTCTGCATGACGCGGCCGTCAGTGATGGACTTGGTGGAGAAGTCGGTGTCGCGGACAACGGCGTACATGAAGTCGTCGGTGACGCGAACGCTGTTGTTGGCGTTCTGGAAGAAGATGGAAGAGTAGGCGTCGGAGTCGGGATGGGAACCGTCGTATCCCTGGGCGACTAGCGCGTGCGCCTTGGCTTCTTCTTTCATCTTGCACTCAACGAAGTCGATGATGTCGGGATGATCGACGTTGAGGATGACCATTTTGGCGGCGCGGCGGGTCTTGCCGCCGGACTTGATGACGCCGGCGAAGGCGTCGAATCCTTTCATGAAGCTGAGCGGACCGCTGGCGGTGCCACCTCCGGAGAGAGTTTCGGAGGAGCCGCGCAGGGGAGAAAGATTCGTGCCGGTGCCGCTGCCCCACTTGAACAGCATGCCTTCGGTTTTCGCGAGAGTGAGGATCGAATCGAGCGAGTCCTTCACTGAATTGATGAAGCAGGCGGAGCACTGAGGCTTGGAGTATCCGGTGATGCCGAATTCGACTTGCTGCGTTTTGGGATTCCAGTGCCAGTTGCGGCCGTCGGAGTTGGGCTCGATGCGATCGCATCCCACATTGAACCAGACGGGCGAATTGAAAGCGGCGTACTGGCGAACGAGGATATGAACGAGTTCGTCGTGGAACGTGGCTGCGTCTTCCGGCGTGCGGAAGTATCCTTGGGCTAGTCCCCAGTCGCGGATGGTTTCAGCGACGCGGCCGACGAGCTGGCGGACTCCGGTTTCGCGCTCGGGCGTGCCGAGCTTGCCGTGCAGATATTTGCTGGCCACGATGTTGGTGGCGGTCATGGACCAGTCTTTGGGGACTTCGACGTCCTTCTGCTCGAAGATCACGTTGCCCTGGGCATCGGTGATCTGAGCGAGGCGGAGGTCCCATTCGACTTCGTCGTAGGGGGAGACGCCGGGCTTGGTGAAGAGGCGGCGGAAGGAGAGGCCGGGGGCCTTCTTCTTCGCAGGAGTGGACAGAGTGGACGGGACGGCGGTGGTTTCGGTTGTGGTTTTTACTTCTGGCATCGAGGGGCTCTCCATTAATTAGATTCTATGAGTGTTGCGGCCGATGCGCGCGCCCGGACGGCGGGCGGGGGAATCGGGGTCGTGCGAGATCAGAAAAAAGTTCATCACGTTTAGCAGTCGGCGACGAGGTTGGTTTCTATCTGACGTCTGAAAAAAGCCTCGATCTCGCCGTCTTTCATCTGCCTATCCGCACCCCACATCCAGAATTGTTTTCCAGTGCGGTAGCACGTGACTCGATACCCTAGTGCGACGTGATCGCCGAATTTCTTTGCCGAACCGACCGAGCAGAAGAAAGCGACAGCGATGCTCTGCGCTATGTTCTCTTCCTTCTGTTCCAACGCAAGGATTTCACTCTGGCCTGCGTCCACGTCCATGCGCCAAGTGATCCAATCTGCTACCGGCGTCTTTTCGGGCATCGGATTTCTCCTTGTGACTCGTGTCGTCCCTACGGGACTCGTTGCTTCCCCTTTGAGCTACCCAGGACTTACGTCCCGGGCTAACATATGCCGCCCTTCGGGGCTGGACCGTGGGGATTCGGTCAGTATCTCTCCCGAAGAATCCTCTTGTTCTTTTGTCAAATACTTCCGCAAAGAATCACAGCGCTGAAAGCGCTGCGCCACCCAAAGCCCTTCCGGTCAGAAACCGGAGGGGAAGGGGGAGGGACAGTGAATGTTGGTGGCGGCTCCGGAGTCTAGCTGCGAGGCCGTTGCGTGTGGAGCTGCTGGGGCGATGCCTAGTTTTTCGGCTCGCCTTTGAAGTGTGATGCTCCCGGCGAAATCCTGCCGAGCTTCGCTCGGCCCGACCGGGTCTGAGACCCGGTCCCGCACTGATTCCGCCGCGCTTCGCGCTGGCGGGACGGGCGAGGCGCCCGTCGCCACATGGGTGTCGGTTGTGCCGGCAGCGGCGGACAGGAGTGTCCGCCCCACACTTGCATCGGTGATGCCGGCAGACGCGGGCGAGGGCGCCCGCGCCACATCACCATTTTCGCTCGCACTATCGGTCGCTTCTTCAAACAGTTTCCCTTGCGCTTCATTCGGCTGGGGCACGTACTCGGTTGCCGGAGTTAGTTCCAGGGAGCTGGCGAAGTGGGAGCCGATGCCGGTGGCTTTTTCGGCGGAGCTTGCCATCCATTGATTGAGGGCGCTGCAGATGCTGCGGCGCTGGACCTGGTCTTCGATGACGACGAAGCGGACGAAGTAGCGGCCGGAGATGAGCCGGGCGTGCATGGGATTCTGGCTCGAGAGCATGCGGTCGAGGACGAAGGCCATGTCGTCGTCTTCGAAGAACTTGGTGACGGCTAGCATGCGGCGAGGGGGCAGCACTGCGTGGGTTCCAATTCCCTTTCCGCCGTCGATTCGCTCAGCGGCTAAAGCCGGGAAACCGTGCGCAACGCTCTCGGCAGGACTGAAGTCGTGCCCTTCCTGATTCGCGGCCAAATGCTGCCTCGCTTCGCTCGGCCTCAGGGGGTCTGAAACCCGGTCCCACACAGCGGAACCAGCACCACATGCCGGGCTTTGCCCGGCAGGGCGGACGAGGGCGTCCGCCCCTCCATGAGCGGAAAGGTCCATGATTTCTTGGGCTACGGCGAAGACACCCGGCTTGCTGGGGACGAACAAGAGGCTGTGGTGGGACTCGCAGCGGAACCAGCGCGACCAGTGAAGGCGACGATAGTCCAGCGGGCGGTCGAAACCGTGGCGTGCCAAAGACTCTGTAACGAGGCGAGTTAAAGCTTCCATTGCGGGCTCCTGGGGTCCTGCTGCCGCGGCCGGTTCTAAGGAAGCGAGCCTAACGCGCGATGGTTACGTCGCAAAGAACGCGACGCCTTCGCGCGGCCCGCCCAGATCCCTCGCTGCGCAAAGAACGCTTGCTCAGGATGACAACTTTCCTTATCTGCCGGCAGGGGCAGTCCTGCGTATAACTAGTTGCTGCACTTTCGGTTGTTGTCGCGCCCCGGGGGAAGGGGACGGGGCACGGCCACCGCACTGAATCCGCTTCGGGCATCCGGCGTTCGGCTTCCGGAGGGCCTGAAGGCTTTACTTCCCTCGAGTTAAGGTGTCGGCGCCGGGCTTACGGATCTGGAAGCCCGGACGCCTGAGCCTTTTCTGCGGAGCGGCGGCAAGTCACCTCTGGCTTGGCGTCGGACCGCATGGTCTTCGTCACTGCTGCTTGCGATTCCGACCCATTCCCGTGAGCCGGAATTTCGTGCCTTGGGATTGCAAAGTTACTCCCGTAGATTGTGGCTGTCAAGAGGGAAACACCATAGGTTGTATCCCTAGCAATGACGGGCTTGATGCGGGGTTGCGGCCTGATTTTCCACATGTGGAAAACAGGGGGTGGGAGCGATTTGTTGGGAGGGGACGAAAGTTCCCATTTTGGGACCGTATGTCACGGCAGGAGTTGGGGTTGCCGCAGACGGAGTTCCGGCGAGAATTGGGACCACTTCCCTATCCCGCGCCTTCAATTCCTCATTTGGCGGGTTGATCGGCTGCTGAAAGGGTCCTGTCTCTGACAGGGGAATACCACCACGGGGGCTGAAGCCCACATTCATTTTCCTAGCTTTTATGCGGCGCTGGAAGCGCCGCTCTTCCACGATTGTGCAAGCGTTCATGTTGGGCTTTCACATCAGGCGCAGGTTTGGGGCGGAATCGCGACGGTCGCGACAGGGCTGTGGGAGTTTGCGACGGACGCGGGCGCCTTCATCGTTGGGGAGCATACGTGTTTCGTCGACCCGTTGGCGGCTGACCGGTCTCTTGCCGAGCTTCACCTGTTCGATCTGCAGTGCCTCGAACTTCAGGCGGCTGAACTTCGGTTCACTGGCTGTGGCCTTGCGAATCATTCTTTCGCCTGGCGCCGTATCGCCGATGGTTTTCTCGCCGAGCGTTTTGTCGCCGATCAGTATCTCGCCGGTGCCGGGTTCGCCTAAAAGGGACATCGGCACGTAGATGTCCTCGAAGATCTGGCGAGGGGCGATGCTGATGACGCCGTCGGACGATTCGACCAGGTAGTCGCCTTTGCGTCCGCAGTGCTGGCGGCCTAGATGATCGACGAAGCTGAGACTGGAACTGAGTTGTTTGGCTTTGACCAAGAAGCGCGTGCGGTACGTCTTCCATTCCACTGATTTCATGTGGCGCCGACCCGAGTGCGCAATCTGCTGCGCGAGTAATTTGAACGTCCACCGGCTTACGCCCGCTGAAGGCGAATACCGGTTTTCTTGTGCGAGTGAGAGAGACTGTACGGCGTGAAGGAGTGCGGGTCAATTCAGTATTTTTGGTGCAGTTGAGGAAAAAGATGGGCAGGGATTTTCCCGGATTGGTGCGGTCACGCAAGGGCCTAGAAGCGAGTCGTTTGGGTGCGCGATTGCGCTTGTTTTCGTGCGCGAGGAGCGAGGTTGGGGAAGGATTGCGGAAGGCGGGGCTGGATTCTCCACAGGGGGTGCACAGGAAATGCAGAAAGGCAAGTCCCCACTTCTCGCGAAGAACGCGAGAAATGGGGCACCTGGGACACCGTGGTTCTTGGCAAACAGCTTTAACCAGAGAGGACACTGAGGAGATTAGTGCGGCACGAACCAGGTCAGGAGACGGTGCTCGAATTCCTGGGGGGCGGTGCTGAGGGCTCCGCAGTGGTCGGCGGCGGGGACTTCCCAGAGTTGTGTGTTGGGGGCGCGAGCGTGAATGCGCCGGGAGTGGCGGACAGGGATGTTGCTATCGACCTGGCCGTGAATGAGAAGAATCGGAACGTTAGTTGCGGCTGCGGAATCTTCGGGAGAGATTTGTCGCAGGTTGAGGTTGTATTTCCAGCGGGCACGGAGCAGGGCGACTTCGACTAGCGGGCGGAGAATGGTACGTCCGACCCAGGGACCGAGGTGGAAGGGCTGTCCCATGCGGTCGTAGGCGATCTCGCGAAAAGTGGCGAAGGGGGATTCGACGGCTACGGCGCAGAAGTGTGGGTGCGTATCGAGCGACTGGAGGAGTTGCGCGGCGCCCATGGATTCTGCGAAGCCGAAGATGCAGCGGGGATGATCTTGCGTGTTGAGGAAATCGAACCACTGGTGAATGTCGTTGCGTTCGAGGAGACCGTAGGTGGCTAGATCGCCGCCGCTGACGCCGTGGGCGCGGGCGTCGGGGAGGAGCACGGTGAATCCGTGGGCGAGGAGGAGTTGGGCGTATCCGGTCATGCCGATGCGGTTGTCGCCGAGGCCGTGGAGGAGGAGGACGGAGTCGCCGTTCGGGTGGTGGGGATGGATCAGCCAGGCTTTGAGAATCGCACCGTCTGGCGTGGTGATGGAGAAGTCGGCGAGGTCGGCGTCGAGGGTGCGGGCGGAGTCGCGGACTGCGGAGCCTTCGTCTTCGGTGAGCGGACGGCGGGCGGGGTGGAGAGTTCCATCGGCGACGAAGATGCCGCCGATGGTGCAGAGGGTGAGGTAGAGGATGAGAGCGAAGAGTCCGTAGCGGGAGCGACGGGTCAGGGGCATGATCTGGTGGATTGTACGGGGGGAGGATCGAGTTGGTTCCGGGGAATCGGGCAGCTTTGATGCAGATGAGGCTGACAAAAATCAAAATCCCCACCCTGTCGCAAAATACGCGACAAGGGCGGGGCACCCGCTTTTCTGTTACTGATTCTTTGCCGTCTCTCTCTAGCGATGGGCTAGTTCGGGCTCGTGCACTGACTTTCCTGATTTGAAGGCGGCGTAGCGCTTGTTGATTTCGTCCCAGTTGATGACGTTCCACCAGGCGGCCAGATATTCGGGACGGCGATTGTTGTATTTCAGGTAGTAGGCGTGCTCCCAGACGTCGTTGCCGAAGATAGGAGAGAGGCCTTGGGAGAGCGGGCTATCCTGATTGGGGGTGCTGATGATTTGCACTTCGCCGGTGGACTTGCCGGCCAGCCAGACCCATCCGCTGCCGAATTGCTTGACTCCGGCGTCGTTGAATTTGGTTTGAAAATCCTTGAAGGCGCCGAAAGTCTTTTGGATCGCGTCGGCTATGGGGCCAGTGGGGTCGCCTCCGCCTTTGGGCTTCATGATCTTCCAGAACATGGTGTGGTTGACGTGACCTCCGGCGTTGTTGCGAACGGCGGCGCGAATGTCTTCGGGGATGGCGTTGAGATCGCGAATGAGATCTTCGGCGGACTTGCCGGCGAGTTCGGGATGTTTCTCGAGGGCGGCGTTCAGATTCTTCACGTAGGCGGCGTGGTGCATGTCGTGATGCAGGGTCATCGTCTGCTTATCGATGATCGGTTCGAGCGCATCGTAGGCGTAGGGGAGAGCGGGTAGTTCGTGAGCCATAATGTGATCCTCCATGTATAGCTGTTCAGATGACGGGGAGTGGCGTTTCGATGCAGGCGTTGTTGGGAAACAATTATATCGCGGAGCGAGCTTTTTATCTGACGTTCAGGCGGCAGTTTGCATGCGGTCAGCACATTGCACAGGTCCTTCGCGAGACAAAGAACGTCTCGCTCAGGATGACAACGCTTCACCTATTTGCGGCTCAACGGGTGGTCTGGTAGGTTAAGGCGCCGACGGGTACCGGATGTCGACAATTCCAGCGCCGCGGTTTCCCTGATGTGAACACGCCTGGAGTGATTGGAGACGCATGGATGTCCACTTGATTGACGGGACTTATGAATTGTTCCGGCATTTTTTCGCGGTGCCACCTGCGAGAGATGTGAACGGGCAGGAAGTTGGTGCGGTTCGCGGTGTGCTCGCTTCTATCTTATCGATGATCGAGGGCGGAGCGACTCACATTGGAGTGGCGACCGATCATGTGGTCGAGTCGTTTCGGAACGATCTTTATCCGGGGTACAAGACCAGTGAAGGCGTGGCTCCGGAGTTGCTGTCGCAGTTTCCGATTCTGGAGCAGGCGCTGGAGGCCATGGGAGTCGTGGTGTGGGCGATGGTGGAGTTTGAAGCGGATGATGCGCTCGCTTCCGCTGCGGCGAAGGCGGCGCAGGATGAACGTGTGGGGAAAGTGTTCATTTGTACGCCGGACAAAGATCTTAGCCAGTGTGTGGTGGGAACGCGGGTGGTGCAAATGGATCGCAGGAAGGAAACCGTGCGCGATGAGGATGGAGTGGTGGCCAGGTTTGGGGTGAAGCCGGAATCGATTCCAGATTATCTGGCGGTGGTCGGGGATAGCGCGGATGGGTTTCCGGGTGTGGCGGGATGGGGCGCGAAGGGCGCGGCGCTGGTGTTGTCCCGGTATCCTCACCTGGAAGATGTTCCGAAGGATTGGCGGGAGTGGGATGCATCGATTCGAAAGGCCCGCGGGTTGGCAGAGTCGCTGTTTGCGGCTTGGGACGATGCTCTGCTGTTTCGCAAGCTGGCTACCTTGCGATTGGATGTGCCGGTGTTTGATGCGGTCGAGGAATTGCGGTGGACGGGGCCGCGGGCAGGGTTTGAGGAATGGTGCCGGCGGATGAAGTCGGGGAATTTGGTGCGGCGGGCGGCGGGGGCGATGCGCTCGGGGTGAGTGAATCCGACGAACTCGTCGGAATAGCAATGAAGCGGGGCTAGCGGTGGAGCGGCTGCCGAGCTTCGCTCGGCCTGTCCGCGTCTGAGACCTGAACCCACACACTCAATCACGAAAGGCCCCACTTCTCGCCAAGGACGCGAGAAATGGGGCACCCGGATTTAATACACGGATGGAAATCGTGCTCGCTTTGCAGCGGCTGCCGAGCTTCGCTCGGCCCGTCCGGGTCTGAGACCCGGACCCACACGGTTTACATTTTTATGCTTTGGTGGCCAGGTAGTCGCAGACGCGGTGGATGGTGTCGCGCTGGGCGTCGTTCAGGGTTAGAAATTCGAAGCCGTAGCGGAGACCCTGGCAGTAGCGGACGATGGCACGCACTTTGATGGGATAGGGCGTGAGGGGCAGGGGGATTTCGAGAGTGACGATCTCGCCGGTTTCGAGGCTGCCGGTGAGGGTGGCGCCAATGCCGTCCTGACCCATTTCGGTGGAGCGCCCCCAGCAAGAGCGGAATTCTCCGTCTTGAAACATCTTCACTTGCAGGCGGACATCGATAACGAAACGGGGGAACCGCCGGGTGAAGTTGATTTTGCTGGCTGGAGCGTTGCCGGACGGAGTGGTGCCAGGGTCAGAAGCGGCAGCGGCGGCGCGTCGTTTTTTCTCTGTTCCCATGCGACCGGTTCCCACACGATCTCTGATTCAAGGCGGCGGACCCGACCTGGGCCGCGCTCCAATGCGCTAGTTGCCGTGCAATAAGTATCCCGGCTCAAGCGGCAGTTTGCCAGCGAGCTTGACGACTGCGACGCTGCTATTGATGGCGTAGACGTCCACGACGCCAACCGCACCCGGAATCGACGCGACCTTGTTCACCAGGTCTTCGTCGGAGTTCGCGACGATGATGGCGGGGTGATTGGCGCGTCCGTGATTGGCGGATGCGATCAGCTCCTTCACCTGGGCCTCGGGGAGTTCGAAGACTTTTTCCAGAAACAACTTCATCTCGGGCGCAGAGGGATCACGCATGATGAAGGTCACGGGCTTGCCGTCGGGCCAGCGGTTGGTCTGGGCTTTGCAGACCTTCACCAAGTCGGGCAGAGTGATGGCGGACAGGCCGTTGGACTTGTTGGAGACCAGCGCGAGATCGCGCGCCGCCGCCAGCGAAATGCTGGCCGCGAGAAATAGACAGACGCTCCGTGTTCGACGGTAAAACACACTCTCTCCCGCAGGCGGACTGGTCTTGGCATGATTCTCGTCGAATTCCAGCGACGGCTCAACGGCCACGAAGGCCATGTACCACTGGAGCTAACATCGGATTTGGGCTAGCGCGGGGCTAGTGCGGGCGCGTTTTCCGGGAACTACGGAGGGTTTCCTGCGTATCTAAGAGTAGTGGTGGCGCGGAGGTTCCATGTTCTGCAACCGGTGCGGGACACAGTTGCAACCTGGTTTCGTGGTATGCCCCAAGTGTGGCCGGCAGACGGGAGGTCCGGCGAGCATGATGGCGCAATCGCGCCTGGAGGGGCATCTGCGCACCCTGGGAGTCTTGTGGATGGTAATCGGCGGGCTGTTTGCGATCCCAGCGGTGGGGCTGATGGTGTTTGGGGGAGCGGCGCATTTTGCCCTTCGTGGGCAAGAGCCCCTGGTAGGCATTTTCCCGCTCCTGATCTATGTGGCGGGCAGCAGCCTGGTGGTTTTGGCAGCGGGCGGGGTGTGCGTTGGGCTGGGGCTGATGCAGCGGCGCCCCTGGGCGCGGGCGGCTGCGGTCATCCTGGGAGTGTTGGCGCTGTTTCATCCCCCGCTTGGAACTGCGCTGGGCGTGTATACGTTGTGGGTCCTGCTGCCGGATGAGCGCGGGGAGGAGTACAGGTACTTGACGGAGGCACAGTAGCTACGAGTACCGAGTTGCGAGTCCCGAGTATCTAGAGAAAAGACGAACAGCCGAGGGCGGCTGTCTCCACTTGGGATTCCACTGGGGGGGTTGGCAAGGGGGCGGGGATGAGATAGGCTAGGACTTCTTTATTAATCAACGATCGCTTCAACGAACATTTCTAAGGATCATTCCCCTCATGACGAATCGTGTGACATTGGCTCCGCAGGACTTCCAGAAGATGTGCAAACAGGCAGAGAGAGACCATGAGTCAAAGAAGTTGGTGACCCTGATGGAGCGCGTGAAGCGGCAGATCGCGGAACGCGAGAATCCAGCCTGGAAGGTAGAGACGCCGAAGCCCCCAGTGACGGCGATAAACAGTGACTCTGGTTTGTTGCGGCTGCCCAGCCGCTCCGCTTTGTTTGAGAGATAGCGGAGCCCGCGGCGATCTGAGTTTTGGATTCGCGGGACGAGAAATTTTTCACCCTTCCACAACCGGGTTATGCGCTAGAATAAGCGAGCTTTTCGACGTACCCGCCCCCTGGCCACGGCGAGGTACACCGTTTGCCTTCCCCCAGGAGGTAGTAGATGTACCGGCCTTATTCAGGTTCTCTGGCGGACTCTCGTCCGTTCCAGAACGTGGAGTCTCAGCTCCGCGGTCTCACGCAAGATTTCGCAATGTCCTTCAACACCGGAAACTACGACCAGGCGGCGGCTTTGTTCGCCGGCGATGGCGTGCTGATGGCGCCGGTCCACGAAGCGGCGTACGGGCAGAAGCCGGTCGAGTGGGTGCTGCGCCAACTGGGCGAGGAGGGATACGGCGATCTGCGTCTGGAAACGACGCGGGTGGATCACTCCGGCGACATGGCGATGGAACTGGGGCGCTTCTCGGTTGTGGTGCGGCAGGCCGATGGAACCCTGGTTACGGAGCGCGGGAAATATGTGAGGGTCTGGAAGCGCCTGGGAGCGTGGCTGCTGATGGCAGACTGCTGGAGCCGAACGGCATCGGCGACGAGCGATCGAGCGGCGTAATCCAGATCTGCACTTGCGGACTGTTGGGAGCTGGGGTTAAGTTCGGCGGACATGAACCAAGCACAGGCTGAGACGAAGACGCCGACCGAGCACGGACATGGGGCGGGAGCGAAGGCGGACGATCCGGGGCAATACTGTCCGAACTGCTCGGCGAAACTGAGGGAAAGCCGGTGTAAGTTGAAGTGTCCGCAGTGCGGGTTTTATTTGAGCTGCTCGGATTTTTATTGAGAGAAGCGTACGGCCGGCGTCGTATCTCAGCAACATCGCATCCCTCATACGTGAGTTTGTATCTGCCTTAGCGACTTCAGGGCGTTCCCGACTTCATGAAAGACTCAAGTGCGGCGCAGCGCCTGAAGGCGTGACTGGTTGTGATTCTTGCGGTATGCCTAAAGGCATACCCTGATACGAATCCTTAGGGAACGACTCACGAGAAATTCTAGCGTTGGGTCTGGGCTTGTTGTAGGAGGGGGCGCAACGAGTCGACGGAGACGCCTAGTGTGCCGCCGGAGAATCCGTCCATGTAGGCGGAGTTGACGCCGATGACTTCACCTCTCGCGTTGAACACTGGGCCACCGCTGCCGCCGTGGGCGGTGGGGGCATCGTAGATAAGCTTGTCGCCGACTACGTCACCAAGATGTCCGCAGGTGGTGGAGGGACGAATCAGCGACAGCGCGGCTAACTCGCTGGCGGCGTTAATGTCGTTGTGACGGTAGGCCAGACGTTCATAGATGCCGCTTGGAGACTTCGCCACCATCCCGGCAATTCCCATCGGATATCCGATTACGGTGACCAGCTGTCCCGGGGAACCGGCCGACTTCGCCAGAGGCAACAGCGGGAGTCCGCGGATGACGGTGGAATTCTCCGCGCGCAAGATGGCAAGATCGGAAGTCTTCGAAACCGAAGCGGGAGACAAGGCCACAGGCGTCGGCGAACCGGGGAAGAAGACCACTAGGTTCTCGAGCATCGCGGTGGCTCCCTGATCGATCAGCTTCTGAGCCTCAGAGTCGCCATACCAGGGTTCGGCGACGTGGCGGTTGGTGGCCAGCAGGCCGTCACCTACGAGGAATCCCGTGCCCGAAACGCGCGCACGCACCGCCGGACGCTGGTTCGGGAAGCCAACCTGATAGACACCGTAAATGTACCCAATCGAATTGCGGTAACGGTTTAGAACGGTCGCCGGCATGGCCTGGTCTTGCTTGAGTTGCTCGACCTGCGCGGTCAACTCGTGAACTTGCTTCTGCAGATCGTCGGGCGGAGCTCCCTGCGCCGCCATTGGTCCGTAATAGTGAACCATGGCGAGGGCACCGAGAAACAGCACGATTCCTAAGACGGCCTGCACCATCTGCTGCCAGCTATCGCAAACGATGCTGGATTCCTGCGGGACCGGGGACGGCTCAGGTTCGGGGAGCGGCGGCTCGTGGATCTGGGACTCGGCCATGGGTCGAAGTGTCCTCGGGATGCGCTTCCAAGTTATTGCGTTTCAGTCTCTTGAGCGGGGGGACGCCGGGAGCCCGAGAACTTGGAATGGGCTATCTTCGCCCGTCTGGCGCGGGTTTGCCACGGTACTGAAGATGATGTACGTGCGATATCTGGAGCGCGGCGGCGGGTCTGAGAACCCTAACCACAGAGGACACAGAGGCACAGAGGAAAGCCCCAGGACTTACGACGACCGCTATGGAGTTTTGATTCCCAGGCGCTTTTCCATTTCGTCGTAGAGAAATCCTTTGCCGGGGCGGTAGGGCTGGACCCATTCTCCGTCAATCACAAATTGTGGGATGGCCCGCTTGCCGGTCCGCTTGACGATTTCGTCGATGGCGCCGGGGGTGGTTGCGACATCGATTTCTTTGTAGGGAATATTGTGCTTCGCAAGGAAGCGCTTGGCCTCGCGGCAGTCGGGGCACCAGACCGAAGAGTAGACGGTAAGATCCATGAGCTTACTGTTGAGATGCAGATCAGCCGTGGCGGTTACACGCGCTCCAACTGCGGCACCGTGCGCTCGTTGACCACATTGCCGGTGTTTAGCGTGGCGGCAGGCTCGAACAACAGGAGCCAGCATTCTTCGTCGGCGACCGGCTTATGCTCGACGCCGCGGGGGACGACAATGAATTCACCTTCTTCGATCCATTCATGGTGGTCGCGGAATTCCATGCGGAAGCGTCCTTTGATCACCAGGAACATCTCGTCTTCGTGCTCGTGATGGTGGAAGATGAATTCGCCCTTGAGTTTATCGAACTTGACGGCTTGTCCGTTCAATTCGGCACCGATGTAGGGCTTCCAGTATTCGGAGATCTTGGAGAACTTTTCGGCGATGTTGACCTTGGGCATAGGTTTCCGATTGTTTCGGGGTGGGAAAGGTCGCAAAGAAATTCGTGGCGGGAGATCACGTAGCTCCGGACGCACTCGTCCGGGTGGCGCTCGCTTCGCCCTCGCCCTTGCGGGCAGCCTCAAACCGCTCCAACAACACTTGGTCGTACTTAGCGCCGTCCACGCTTCGCAGAAACTCAACCTGTGTATCCCATTGCCCTCGTGCAACTCCTGTTATGACGCCCGAGGCTGCGCTGAATACCTGCTGAAATCGCTCGGCTCCGAACCACGACTCCGGGACCGATCCATTCTGGCTGCACCACATTTTTGCAACCCGAATGGCGTACTCGATCCTCACCGGCGCGGGAGGGTGCCTGAACCCTCGTATTGCAGTGATCGGGATATGCTCTGGCCAAAGAGCGCAAAAGAGGGACATCATCGCTGCGAAGAAACACTTCAGAAGTAGCTCGTCGGCTTCCACGCTCTGCAAATTTTGCTGTCCGAGTTGTGCAAGGGCACTCTCTCGCCCTCCTCCTCGAAGGAAGTTGGTCAAGGCGAGATAAATGGCAAAGCCGTCCGCGTCGAGTTCCTGAGCTTGCTGGTCCAATCCCCCGGTCGTTTCGTTCTGCGTGAACTCGGTCCATGCCCCGGCTACCGTGTCAGCATGCCCGTCGCAGTGTCGATGTACGTGATGCGTGTACTCGTGCGAGACCAGAAACGTAAGCTGAAACTGAAAGAGCAGCGCGTGGAGAGCGTCACGCCTCACGGCGATGCGGTCCATCCCTAACGCTTGTAGTACAGGGTCTGAAGCGCTGAGATACTGCGACAGGTCCCAAAGCAGCTTAACCAGCGGCAGAGTGACAACGATGAAGGAGAAACCCTCGTGCTGAAAAGCATGCGCATTCTTTGTACCGTCGATTACGTCGAGGTAATCAAAATGAAAGGGTGGATGCTCGACGCCGCCCGAAGCGTTCGCGTTCTCGAGTCCCAACGCTGTGTTCATTACGATTTGTACAAAGTGCAGAAATGGTCGAATTGAGGGCGGCTCCGCTTTCTCGATATCCAGCTTTCCGATGTACCCTTGGCAACCGGAATGCTTGCGGGCCAGCGTTCTTACCCATCTATCGAGAATCACTTCCGGGGGAGGCATTCTCCGATTGTACCTATTGCCGTACCAGCTATGTGCACACGCCTGCGGTACCGACATGCGTAACGCAGCCCACGAAAAACAAAAGCCGCCAGCTTTTGGCTGACGGCTTCGAAACCTTGCCGAGCTGCGCTCGGCTGGCGGGCAGGAGTGCCCGCCCCACACAGGCAAAACCTATTTCTCGTACAGCAATACGCCTTCGGCTTTTTCTGAGTCTACCGGGCGGTAGAAGAGTTTGTTGTCTTCCAGGAAGACCTCGATGAAGGCGGGGCGCGTGGTGATGGTGCCTTGGATCAGCGCTTCCGACAGCGGGTCTTCGATGTATTTCTGTAACGCGCGACGCAGCGGGCGTGCGCCGTAGCTGCGGTCGGTCAGGGTCTGGTTGAGGATCCACTTCTTGGCGTCGTCCGCGACCGTGACCGTGATCGCCTTCTGCGCCAGGTTCTGATTGAGCTGCGTGACCATAAGCTCCAGAATCTGGATGAGGTCGGACTCGCTGAGAGCCAGGAACAGGATGACTTCATCCAGCCGGTTCAGGAACTCGGGGTTGAAGGTGCGTTTGACTTCGCCCTTCACCAGTTCTTCCACCTTGTCCGAGATCATGTCTTCCTTCGTCGATTGGAAGCCAAATCCCTCGCGCTTCTGCAAGTGCCGCGCGCCGATGTTCGAGGTCATGATGATAATCGTGTTCTTGAAGTCGACCGTGTTGCCGAGTCCGTCGGTCAACTGGCCGTCTTCAAAAACCTGCAGCAGAATGTTGAACACGTCCGGATGCGCCTTCTCGATTTCGTCGAGCAGGACGACGGAGTACGGCGCGCGCTTCACGCGCTCGGTGAGTTGGCCGCCCTCTTCGTAGCCGACGTATCCCGGAGGCGAGCCGATCAGCTTCGAGACCGAGTGCTTCTCCATGAACTCGGACATGTCGAAGCGGACCAGAGCTTTTTCAGTACCGAACATGAACTGCGCCAGGGTCCGAGCGACTTCGGTCTTGCCGACGCCCGTGGGACCGAGGAACAGGAACGAGCCGATGGGACGGTTCGGGTTCTTCAGGCCAGCGCGGGAACGGCGGATGGCGCGGGCCAGCGCGCTGATCGACTTGTCCTGAGAAATGATGCGCTTGTGCAGTTCTTCCTCGATGCGCAGGAGTTTCTGTGTTTCTTCTTCTTTGATCGATGTGACGGGCACGCCGGTCCAGCGCGAGACTACGTCTTCGATGTCTTCACGGTTGACTACGCCGGTGGAGGACTCGTCGAGATGATATTTTTCGCGCAGGGCGCGCAGATTGTCGCGCTCCTTGCGCTCTTCGTCGGAGTAGAAGCGGGCCTTCTCGAACTCGTGATTCGCGATGGCGTTTTCCATGCGATGCACGATGAACTTGATGCGCTTCTGGACCTCGGTGATCTCTTCGGGCAGCGAAGTCTGGCGCAGCTTGACGCGCGCTCCAGCTTCGTCGACCAGGTCGATGGCCTTGTCGGGTAGGAACCGGTCCGGGATGTAGCGGTTCGAGTGCGAGACCGCAAAGTTGATGGCGTCGTCGGTGTAGGTGACGGCGTGGAACTTTTCGTAGCGGTCCTTGATACCAAACAGAATCTTGATGGCATCGGCCTCGTTCGGAGGCGGAACCTTGACGGCCTGGAATCGGCGCTCGAGGGAACGATCTTTTTCGATCGACTTGCGGTATTCGCCCGGCGTGGTGGCGCCGATGCACTGAATTTCGCCGCGCGACAGAGCCGGCTTAAGAATGTTAGCAGCGTCCAGCGAGCCTTCAGCTGAGCCTGCGCCGACCAGGGTGTGCAGCTCGTCGATGAAGATGATGGAATTCTGCGACTCCATCAGTTCCTTCATGATGGTCTTCAGGCGCTCTTCGAACTGGCCGCGGTACTTGGTGCCGGCGACGATGAGCGAGAGGTCGAGAGCCAGGATGCGCTTGTCGGCGAGGAATGACGGGACTTCGCCGTCGGCGATGCGCTGCGCGAGGCCTTCGACAATGGCCGTCTTGCCTACACCCGGCTCGCCGATCAGCACGGGATTGTTCTTGGTGCGGCGGCAGAGAATCTGGATGACGCGGTCGACTTCGCCTTCGCGGCCGACCAGCGGATCGAGCTGGCTGTCCATGGCCGCTTGGGTCAGGTCGCGGGAAAATTCCGCAAGCAGCGAAGATTCACGCTGGCGCTGCGGAGCGGCTTTTTCTTGCGTGCTGCGGGCCAGTTCCTCGCGGATGGTCGAGAGGCGCAGGCCGCGCTCGTGCAGGATCTCGGCGGCAAAGCACTTTTCTTCTCTCAGCAAGCCCAAGAGCAGATGTTCGGTGCCGATGTGGCGGTGAGAAAGGCGCTCGGCCTCTTCCGCGGCATAAGCGAGAACGCGCTTGCACTCGTTGCTTAGTGGAAGATCGACCGAAGTCGAGACTTTCTCCCGGATGGTGGTATGTCCCTCGATCTGCTTGCGGATGGATTCGACCGAGGCATGGGAGCGCAGGAAACGATTGGTCAGGGCCTTGTCTTCGCGCAGAAGTCCCAGAAGCAGGTGCTCAGTTTCGATGTAAGGAGACCCGAACTGGCTGGCTTCGTAGCGCGCGAAAAAGATGACGCGCCTGGCTTTCTCCGTATAGCGTTCAAACATAATGCCCTTCCCCCTGATCTTCCCGGCCGAGAAGAACTTGCCTGCCCCGACCCTACCGAACCCGATCCCTGGAACCTAACCTTATCCCTATACCCTATTCTGACAGCATCCCTACATTATGCAATCAAAGGGCCGCGAAACCCAAGCACAGAAACAACGGTCTAACCGTTTGATCACGTTACCGAAGGAACTCTGTCCAGGCCCTCGGGTCTGCCGCTACACCATTTTCTTGCACTTTGTCTCACTAATCTTATCTCTAATGTTCCCGCGTTCTGCGTCAAATCCCTCAGGCCGGGAGCGATTCCGGCGCAATTTCCTCCATGCGGCCTCGCTGCAACCTCAACACACGATGGCAGCGGCGGGCGAACGACAAGTTATGTGTAGCAATGAGGGAGGTAAGCTGGTGCTCGCGATGTAAGCGCGCAATCAAAGCGAAAACCGCTTCTGCTGTCTGTCCGTCGAGGTCGCCCGTGGGCTCATCTGCCAGCAACAGCTTGGGCCCGGTGATGAGCGCGCGGGCCAGAGCCACCCGCTGCTGCTCTCCGCCCGAAAGCTCGCCTGAGCGGTGATGCGCGCGCTGCTCCAGTCCGACCTCACGCAGCCAGCGTGAAGCTTCCGGCTCGGCCTGCTGCCATGTCTGCCCCCGCAGCAGCAGCGGCATGGCAACGTTCTCCGCTGCCGTAAACTCAGGCAGCAGATAATGAAACTGCCACACGAAGCCGGTTTCCCGATTGCGAAAGTTGGCGGCTTCGTCGTGCGATAGCGAGTTCAGTCGCAAGTGGGCGCAGTATACGTCACCTGCAGAAGCACGATCAAGGGCGCTCAGGATGTGCAGCAAGGTACTCTTCCCCGCTCCAGATTCACCCACAATGGCGAGCATTTCCCCTCGCTTTACCTCGAACGACAGATTCTCAAAGAGCACCAGATCCGATTCGCCGGAGCGAAAAACCTTCTTCAGGCTTTCGACCCGAAGCATCGATTCTTGCTGTGTTAGATGCACTGTGGGTACCTTTCGTTCCAAAGGGCGACGAGGGCTGCGGTTTCGGAGATCAAAGCGTACCGTTGGCCCAGTACCTGCCTGCACTTAAGATTAGTGCTTGGCGCGGGGCATTCGTTTCCCGGGTGGCTGATTCCAGAATTCATAGCGGCGAAGGAACCGTACAACGTATTCGGGATTGCTCCTATGACCGAGGTCACAGGCGTGTCGGAGGCTTCAGGGGTTAATGAGTGTGAGGAGGAACTTGTGTCGTCCCTGCGGGACTCGGCTCCACTTCTTGTCGGATACCCCGGACTTACGTCCGGGGCTAATGAATGTCGCCGCTTCGCGGCTGGATTTTGGTAGGTTCCGGTGCCCCGTTGTCCCAGAGACTCAGTTCGCACGCGCCGACTAAGACCCTGCCTCTGTCTTATCCGTGGTGATCCGTTTAGGTCCGGGGCAAGGAAGTTCTCACTCATAGCGCAGAGCCTCGGCTGGGAGGATGCGGGCGGCGGACCAACTTGGGTACAGCGTTGCCACGAAGGAGACTCCCACCGCAACCAGCGCTACGCTTACGCCGTCGATTACGCGCGGGGCGAAGGGGACGTAGTCGATGGAGTAGACCTCGGGCGAGAGCGAGATGACGTGGTAGTGGCCTCCGGCGTAGGAGATGGCGTAGCCGAGCACGAGGCCGATCGCGGTGCCGATGACGCCGATCAGCACGCCCTGCGCAATAAAGAGGTTGCGCACTTGCGCCCGCCGCGTGCCCATCGACATGAGTACGGCGATGTCTTTCGTCTTCTCCATGACCATCATAATGAGAGAGATGAGTATGTTGAGCGCGGCGACGAAGACGATCAGGCCGATGGTGATGAACGTGACCAGGCGCTCCAGGCGCAGAGCGTGAAACAGGGCTTTATTCTGCTCCTCCCAGTTCGTGGCCATGAAGCCTTTGCCGGCGGCGTCTTCGAGATGGTGCGAGATTTCGGCGGCCTGGTAGATGTCGTCTACCTTGAACTCGATCACCGAGATCAGGTCGCCGAGGCCGAACAACTTCTGCGCGTCGGAAAGGCGGGTGAAGGCCCAACCGGAGTCGTAATCGAAGAAACCCGAGTTGAAAATGCCGACCACGCGGAAGCGGTTGTATTTGGGCGCCATGCCGAAGGGAGTCAACTCGCCCTGAGGACTGGTGACGAGCACGGGATCCCCGACTCGCGCGCCAAGGTTGTCGGCCATGTCCTTGCCGAGAACGATGGGAGGCATGGCGGCGACACGCTGCGCGACGCCGGCGAGCGAGTCAGGAGAGTCGTTGGGAGTGACTCCAGGCAGCGCGGGCGAGTCGCCCGCGCCCACATGAGCATTCCCGATAGGAGCGTCTTCCAGGGGGGCGGCTGAACCTTCTTTCACTGAGTTCAACAGGTCACCGACTTTGCGCTCGTAGCGCGGAATCATGCCTTTAAGGATCGCGCCGTGTGCTCTCGGGCCGCTCGAGATCAGGACTTGTTCGAAGATTGCAGGCGCGGCGGCGACGACGTGGGGCTGCTTCGAGAGGCGTTCCATGACAGTGGGCCAGTCTTTGATGCCGTCGTCGGCGATGCGCTGCAGGCTGATGTGTGACGTCGAACCGAGCAGGCGCTGCTGGAGGTCCTGGCGAAATCCGTTGTTGATGGCGAGCGCCACGACAAGCGAGGCGACGCCTGCGGCGACTCCGGCGACGGAAATGCCGGTGATGATGCCGATGAACGCCTGGCGTCTTTTCGCACGGAGGTAGCGGGTCGCGATGAAGAGTTCGAAGCGCATGAGAGCTATAAGTTGCGAGCTATGAGCTGTGAGCTACCAGCTGTCAGCCAAGTCGGATTATAGCGGCTGGCACCAGCGTGGGTTGATACGGTTCAAGTGGCGGTGGCATTGCGCTTCGCGCAACCCCGGACGGGGGCGTCCGGGGCTCCACAAGCTCCACAAGCAGATTCATGGAGGGGCGGACGCCTCGTCCGTCCCGCGGCGCGAAGCGACGCCTGAGCGCTACCTCACTCTGAAGTTCTCCAAGATGTGACGGATTCGGAAGACGCATGCGATTAAGGACGAAAGGTATTTCATAGCATCCTGGGAATGACCGTTGGCACTGACCTACGATAGTTTCTGTATTCTTCGCCGAATCTCCTTTCCAACTCTGCGTCTTCCATGCGAATCATCACAGCGCCGGTGACGATGGCGAAGGCGGTCAGGAGCCAGCAGACTATGAGTCCCGTTCCTATACTCCAGGCCAGCATCTCGCAAAGATGGCCGAGGTACACCGGATGGCGGACTCGTGCGCGGATACCGGTCGTGACAAGGCGCTCGTCGCGATGTCCGGTGCGGACTTCTGGCAGGCCGCCTAGCTGCGCCCAGCTGAAGTGTGCACCGGCATGCGAATAGATATAGATGAAGATGCCTACGGCGAATAACAGCGCGGCTGGAACCCAGGTCCACGGCGTGGAATAGAGTGCCGCGGCCCGCCACTGGCCTGTGAGCGCGCCGATTCCGATCCACATCACGATCCACGCCGGGACCAGCACACGGAACGGGGAACGCTCTCGTTCGCGCCAGACGTGCGCGCGCGGGTGAACCATCAGCCAGAACAGAGGGATGGTGGAGTAGACGACGCAGGCGAGCCATCCCAGAGTTCGCAGGAATTGCATGGGGGGATTTTACAGGGCTGGGGGAACGCGCGGATTTCTGGCTGCTCATGCGAAAAGCCCCACTTCTCGCAAAGAACGCGAGAAATGGGGCACCCATCGGGTTCGACATGGTGAGAAGTTGTCGACCGGGGGACGCGTTGCGCGGGCAGAGACGTTGCGAGCAACGTCTCTACGAGAGGCTTTCCGCGATTCCATCGATGGACATGTTCCTTCGTTTATTGCTTCGCCAGTACAGCCTCTATGCGATCCGCGGCGCTGTCGGCGATAATGGGAGAATGGCGCGTGCTTTCTTGAATGACAATTGGCTTCCGAAGTCTGTGCTGTGTCTTCGCGACTATGACCGGCACAAGTTTCTGCTTGATTTGATCGCTGGAGTAACCGTGGGGCTGGTGGCTCTGCCGCTGGCCATGGCGTTTGCCATTACCTCGGGACTGACGCCGCAGGCGGGGATTTATTGCGCCATCGTCACCGGATTTCTGATTTCGGCGCTGGGCGGATCGAAGATGCAGATCGGCGGGCCGACCGGCGCCTTTGTGGTTGTGGTGGCGGGGATCATCGCGGTGCACGGGGTGGATGGATTGTTTATGTGCACGGTGATGGCCGGAGTGCTGCTGGTGATCATGGGGGTCACCGGGCTGGGCACCGCGGTGAAATTTATTCCGCGGCCCGTGGTGATTGGATTCACCAACGGGATCGCGGTGCTGATCGCGAGCACGCAGATCAAGGATTTCTTCGGGCTGCATCTGGAAAAAGTTCCGGGAGTGTTCTGGCTGCGGATGGAAGCGCTGGCGGGCAATTTCCACACGCTGTCGTTCGAAGCCACCGCGCTGGCGACGTTTACGCTGCTGACGCTGATCATCTGCCGCGGGCTCTCGGCGCGGATTCCCGGGCCGATTGTCGCGCTGGTGCTTTCGACTTCTGCTGTTTATTTTTTCGAGCTGCCAGTGGAAACGATCGGAACGAGATTCGGCGGGATCCCCAGCGGGCTACCGCACCTGCAGATTCCGCACTTCCGCAGCGATCTAATTCACGGGCTTCTGGGACCGGCGTTTACCGTGGCCATGCTGGGCGCGATTGAGTCCCTGATGTCGGCGGTGGTCTCCGACCGGATGAGTAATGACCGGCACAATCCCAACGTTGAACTGATTGGGCAGGGCGTGGCGAACATCGTCTCCCCGATGTTTGGGGGATTGCCGGCTACGGGAGCGATTGCGCGGACGGCTACGAATATTCGCTCGGGAGCGCAGTCGCCGATGGCAGGAATTATCCACGCGCTGACGCTGCTTTGCATTCTGCTGTTTGCCGCGCCGCTGGTCAGTTATGTGCCGATGGCGGCGCTGGCGGGAATTCTGATGATCGTCTCCTACAACATGGGCGAGTGGCGCGAGATTCCGCAACTGCTGAAGCTGACGAAGACCGACATCAGCATTTGGCTGGTGACGTTTGCGCTGACCGTGTTTGCCGATCTTACTGTGGCGGTCGAGGCGGGAATGATCTTAGCGGCGCTGCTGTTCATCAGCCGCGTGGCTTCGACCACGACGGTCTCGCAAGTGACCGATGACTATGTCGAAGACGGGCGGGTGCACATTTTGCAGGACAAGGACATCCCTTACTATGCCACGATCTTCCGCATTCACGGGCCGTTTTTGTTTGGAGCGACGGACAAGATTTCCGCAATCACAGAGAACGTGCACAAGCTGCCTCCGGTAGTGATTCTGCGACTGCGAAACATGACTGCGCTCGATGCGACGGGAATGTTCGCAATAGAAGAGGTCGCCAAGCAACTGCATGCGAGCAAACGCACGCTGATTCTTTGCGGGGCGCGCGAGCAGCCTTCGCAGCTAATTCACCAGGCGGAATTTGCGGAGGTCATTGGCGAGGAGAACATCTGCGAGAACGTGCAGCACGCGCTGCGGCGGGCGGAAGAAGTGTACGAGAGACTGGAGACGAAGTTTGTGGGAAGCAAGAGTTAGGAATTCAGTCGGGGTCGCGACCGGTTCCCTCTCCGCACCTGACTACAGGCTGCACATCGCCGTATTAGTTCACCTGAGGCACACCGACTTTGGCTAGCAGATCCTGAAAGCCAGGGTCGTCGTGCAGGATTCTGAAGCGAAGGTTCACTCCCATCTGGCCCACTCCGTCCTCGCGCCGGTCGTAAGCGGCCCGCAGGTAGTCCAGGGCTTCCTTCTTGTTGCCAAGCAGGGCGCAGGTTTCGGCCAGCTGGTAGGGAGAGAACTGTCCCTGCTCGTAGAGTTTCTTTTGCTCGCGGCGCATCGCCTCGAGCATGGGCTTGCGTCCGCCCGCAGCGAAGGCTTTCGCGGCGGTGTCGGCAACGGCGAGGGCAGAGCTGTCGCGCGTGAGAACCGCCTCTTTTCTCAGCTCCACCAGATAGTTGGGATAGTCTTCCGTATCGAAGTAGAGAATCTTCAGGTAGCGATGCGGAGACATGAAATCTGGCTCAGTAGCCTCCATCTGCTGGAGCAGAGTCAGCGCTTCTCGCCTGCGGCCCATGACGGCGAGGATTTCTCCCTTGTCCGCCAGGATCGATTTTGAACCAGGATCGAGCGCCTGGGCGCGTTCAATCTCGGCCAGCGCCTCGTCAGAATGTCCCAGGGCTTGCAGGTAGGTCGCGTACCAGTGGTGGGCGGTGGCGTTGTTCGGATTCAGATCGAGGGCGCGGCGGAATTCGCGATCGGCAGTGGCGGCATCCCAGGCTCCATAGAACGACGCGAAAGCCAGGGAAGCGTGCGCTTGCGAGGACTGGTCGTCGAGTTCGACGGCTTTGCTGGCGGCGGCAAGAGCGCGCGGGTACGCTTCCGAAGCCGGCATCACCGTGTACTCGCGCAGCAGGTTGTAGCAGTCGGCGAGCCCAACGTAGGCTTGCGCATATTTAGGATCGTGCACGATCGCTTGGGTAAAGGCGTCCACGGCCTGATTCAGGCTTTCGGGAGTGCGCTTGTTCCAGTAGAAGCGGCCTTTGAGATAGAACTCCTCGGCTTCACGGTTCACGGGACGATAAGAAAAGTCTGCATCGGCGGTGGAGGCAAGCGGAATCCGAAGAGCTGCCCGGGCAGAGTGATTTCCAGGACGGAAGATCCAGGCCGAGAAAAGTATCGCCAGCACGGGCGGGACGAAAATCCACTTCCAGCGCGGGCCGGGAGCTGGCGAGCGCGGAGTTGCGCTGACACTTGCAGTCTGCGGCTTCGCCACCGGTGCAGCCGGTTCGGGCAAGTGTGTGGGCGCGATCCAGCGGTAGCCACGGCGCCCGACGGTCTCGACAAAGACCGGATTCTCAGCGGAATCTCCCAGCGAGTCGCGCAGGCGATTGATCGCGCTTGAGATTCCACGATCAAAATCCACGAACACGCCGTCAGGCCATAGGACCTGGCGGAAATCCTCGCGGCTCAGCACTTCATTCGGACGGCTCAATAAAAGCTTCAACGCCCGGAAGGGTAGTTCCTGGATTTTGACCTTCGCTCCATTCTTGCGCAGTTCTCCCGAGCGCAAATCGGCCTCAAAGAGACCGAAGCGAACTACTTCGGCAGAAGATCTGGGATTGGAAGGGTCAGTCGAGGACACAGAGCCTGGCCTTACAAGCGAGTGATTTCAGTTTAGCACGCAAAACTGAGGGCGTGCCCCCCACTTTCGGGCAGTCCGGCGGTCGTGACCGCTTCTTACATCGCTTTAAGAAATAAGCCAGTTAGGGCGTGATTAGCGTTTAGCTACAGCGTTAGGAATGGAGGATTGACCGGAGGCGAACAGTAGGCGACAGTCAGCGACGTGTTCGAGGAGGTCATCCCGCCTGATTCGGCGGCAAGGACACTCGGAAACGATCCCGGTGTAGCAACACTGACTGGGACGGTGAAATACGGTACCACCAACGTCTCCATCAAGAGCACGGTTCTGTTGCAGGAGCGTTGCGATCGCATGGAGCTGCGAGGGGCGGCGCGTGCACCGGGGAGCGCGGAGAGAGGACCGCGCTCCCGAGGTTCGACCGCGTGATGGCCGAGAGCAGATGATTCCGGCCGACCGGTAGGCCGGGCTATGGTCGCGTTGTGGCACCCACCGCGACCCTGCGGAGGCAGGTTATTTCAGCTTCACGAAGAGCAGCACGAAAATCGCCCACACTCCGACGGTCAGTGGAAACTGCACCACCGACGCGTCACGCAGTGTACCTCCTCTTGGCAGCGCGAACGTCAGCAGCATCATGGCTAGAGCGGTGAGTACTCCGACAAGCAATTTGCCTTTCGAGTTCATAGGTGTTCGACCTCGCTTTCCTGTGGGCCCGGTTGGGCTCCACGCTGGTCCGAACCAACTGTACCGAGTTCGAAATGGCAGCGATTTTACCACCTATTTCGGCTGCTTGCGGGGCTGTAAAACACTTGACCGACTGGGCCGTCGAGCTGCGCTCGACGCCTTTTCAGTCGCAACCTCGTCATGCAAAATCTAAAGTGCTCGGCTTTGCGCCCGACGTTCTTCTTTCCTCTTTTCCGAAATGGAAGGTCTAGTTGGGCTGCGCGACGGGTGGAGATCACCTCGACAGAGAAAGAGAAAAAGCATGAACCACGAAGGGCACGAAGGTTCACGAAGGGGTTCGCTTGCACACATTTCCTTCGTGTGACTTCGCGTCTGTTTCTTGGTAGTCCAAGGTCTTCAATTGAGCTGACACCTACACGACTTAGCTTCGCGGAGTAAGATAGCAATCTTGGGAGCGACCGGAATTCGTGCTCTGGCGCGCTGTCCTTAGAATTCGGCTCGGGAAGCGAAGAATCTGGCCATGCCTGAATCACCCTCATTCCGACAATACCCGCGGAGTCGCACAATCCTCGGCCCTGCTCCGCAATCTGCCATGCTTGTGGCGCTACTCTGGTTCGGGGGCGCCGCGTGGGCGCAGAGTGCACCGCCCACTCTCGCACTGCTCACGCGTGCGGAGCAGGTCCGGCAACTCACTCCCGAGGAAGCGGCGCGCGGTTATCCAGTGAAAATCCGGGGCGTCGTTACCAACGACGTTCCGGCTCCGGATTTTTTTGTGCAGGATGCGACGGCCGGAATCTACGTCGAAGGCAGCGTCTCTCCCAGTTTCAGCCACCACTGGGGTGATCTGATTGAGGTCGAAGGGATCACCGGGCCCGGAAAGTTTGCGCCCGTTATTCGCGAACAGAAGCTTCGCGTGCTGGGCAAGGGCACGCTGCCAGCAACGCGTATCTATCCGTTCAGCGAGATCGCTGGTGGCCAGCAGGACAGCCAGTGGGCCGCGGTCCGTGGAATTGTGCGCTCGGTTTCCATCGACCGCACTTCCTGGCGCGAAACCGCGCTGGCCCTGACTGTGGCTTCCGGCGGCGGCCGTTTCGCCGTTCGCATCCCGATTGCGCACGATCAGGATTTTTCCTCCTGGATCGACAGTGAAGTTCTGATCGAAGGAGTGTGCGGCAGCCTCTTCAACAATCAGCGGCAACTGATCGGCGTGCTGTTCTACGTTCCTGATCTCCGGCTGATCAAAGTGGAGGCGCAAGCCAAAGAAGTACCCGTTTCGTCTCTCATGCGCTTTACTCCGGGCGGCACGTCGCAGCATCGAGTTCGGGTGCGAGGAGTGGTTTCCTATCAGCAGCGTGGGCGAGCGCTGTTCCTGCAGGACCAAGGCATGGGGTTACGCGTGCTGACGCAGCAGGATACCCAACTCGCGATTGGCGACGTTGTCGATGTCATCGGCTTTCCGGCGGTAGGGGACTCCGCGCCAGTGCTCGAAGATGCGGTTTTCCACAAGATCGGCGCGAGCGTGCTGGCGGACCCGTTGAAGCTCGACTTGGCCGTCCCGTGGGAGCAGTACGACGGGGCGTTGGTGACGACCGACGCAACGCTGCTTCAACTCGAAACTCGACCCGACGGTCAACACCTTGTGCTCCAGCGGGACGATCTGATCTTCGAAGCGACGCTGGAGCCCCACGGTCCGCTGGACGCTCTGCCGCCGAGCCGCGCCAACAGCAAACTCCGCGTCACCGGAATTTGCCTGGTGCGAAACGGAGGACTGTGGTCGACTCCGCAGTCGTTTCATGTTTTGTTACGTTCCGCGCAAGACGTAACCGTACTCGGCGCTCCGCCGTGGTGGAACCTGCGGCGCGCGCTCTGGCTGTTGGGAATCCTGAGCGGCATCCTGCTGCTGGTGCTGGTGGGGATGTTTGTGCTGGGCCGCAAGCTACGCGAACAGATGGCCATCATCCGGCAAAAGCTGCAACATGGAGCGGTGCTCGAAGAACGAAACCGCATCGCGCGCGAATTGCACGACACGCTGGAGCAGGAGTTGGCCGGCATCACGATGCAACTGGATCTGGCTGTGGACTGTTTCCGGCAAGCGCCGCCGGTCGCGTTTCGCGCGCTCGATGCCGCGCGCAACATGAGCCGCCACAGCATGGTGGAGGCGCGCCGCTCGGTGTGGGATTTGCGCTGTGACTTGCTCGAACACGGCGACTTGCCCACGGCGCTCACTCAAATCGTGCGCCCTCTGATCCCTGGCGATGAAGCGAAACTTGACGTCACTGTGAGCGGGACGCCGGTCCGGCTGCCGGGCAGGGTCGAAATGAATCTTCTGCGCATCGGCCAGGAAGCGGTCGCTAATGCGATCAAGCACGGCCACGCTTCCGCCATACAAATAGAACTGCAATACAGTCCGGAAAAAGTGATACTGACAGTGCACGACGATGGATGCGGCTTCAGCCCGGACCATTCCAGTTCGGCAGGGCATTTTGGCATGCTCGATATGCACGAGCGCGCCGAGTCGCTGGGGTGTCACTTGCGGATCGACAGCACTCCTGGACGCGGCACACTCATTGCAGTAGAAGTTCGCCACGATAAAGAACTCACTTCCGATGCCGAGCTCAAAACCCATACGCATTCTGGTCGTGGATGACCACTTCATGATTCGGATGGGGCTGTCCGCCTCTCTGAATGTAGAGCCTGACATGGAGGTCGTGGCCGAAGCCGGTAACGGAGAAGCCGCGCAGGCTGCCTACCGCAAACACCATCCCAGCCTCGTCATCATGGATGTTCGACTCCCGGGCACGAGTGGGGCTGAGGCTACGGCGGCGATTGTCCAGGAATTTCCTGAGGCGCGCATCCTGATGCTCTCGACTCACTCCGGAGAAGAGGAAGTCTTCCGCTCACTGCAAGCCGGAGCGCGCGGCTACATTCTGAAGAGCGCCATGCGCGAGGAACTGCTGCGAGCCATCCGCGAAGTTTTCCAGGGGAGGCCATACCTCGACCCGACGGTGGCGCCATTGCTGGCCGCGCGCATGTCGCACCGCTCGCTGACCGGCCGTGAACTCGAGGTTCTTCGCATGGTGGCGAAAGGTTTGGGCAACAAGGAAATCGCAGCCTCGCTGAGCATCGCTGAGGTCACGGTCAAACTGCATGTGAGCCACGTGCTCGAAAAACTCGGAGTGAAAGATCGCACCGAGGCCGCCACCGTTGCGCTGCAGCGCGGAATTATCTTTCTGGAATAAATGTCCGGAATAACTCGCCGGAAGAACCGCCCTGGAATAACATCTCTCGACCTATACGAAAGCAGTATGGGAACCCCCGTCCAACTGCATAGCAGACATTTGATCGGACCGTCCCTAGAATCGTGGGTCGCCCGGGGAATCATTCCTGAACAACACATCCGCACGCCCGCTGGCTGGCCGTTGGGCTGTCTAGTCAGGAATGCGATGTGGAACCCGCAGGGAGAACCGGGTTAACAGCAAATGGCACGCGCCAAGTCGCGCAACAGGTCCAAGGAGATCCCGTTATGAACCGCCTCTCGCGTATCAACACTGCCCTCTGGCTCAGCCTTGCATCGCTTCTGGCCGTCACGCTCATCGCCTCCACCGCGCTCGGCCAAGTTACATCGGGAACAATTTTCGGGCGCGTGAAAGACGCCACCGGCGCCGTCATCAAAGATGCGTCCGTGACCATTTCGAACCCGGAGAACGGGCTCACGCGCAAAGTCACGACTTCCGACAGCGGAGAGTTCGTCGCTCCCAATCTGCTTCCCGGCACGTACAACATCGCAGTGGAGGCAAAGGGTTTCAAGAAACTGGAGTCACAAGGTTTCGTGCTCAGCGCCGCTGACAAACTGAACGCAGGCGAACTCACGCTGGCTGTCGGAGTGATGAGCGACCAAGTGACGGTCACCGCCGACGCCGGCCAGATTCAGTTGCAGTCTGACTCCGGCGAGCGCTCCGATGTGATCAGCAACAGACAGCTCAACAATGTCGCCATCAACGGACGCAATGTGCTGGACTACATGAAGCTGATTCCCGGAGTGAGCGGCACCTTCAGCGGCAGCGTCTCAGGGACCGGCGGTATCGATGGGTTCAATGTGAACGGTACGCGCGCCAACCAGCATGAGTTCACCATCGACGGCGCGTCCAACGTGGACACCGGCAACAACGGTGGGACCCACGTGACCCTCAATCCCGACGCCATCGAGGAAGTGAAAGTGCTCACGTCGAACTACCAAGCCGAGTTTGGCAAAGCGGCTGGCGGACAAGTCGCGATTGTCAGTAAGGGCGGCACCAATCAGTGGCACGGCGACGGGCGCTTCTTCCATCGCAACGAGGGACTGAACGCGAATGAATATTTCAACAAGCAGAACCAATTGGCGGGAGGCCAGCGAAACACTCCGGCGTTATATCGCTACAACGACGTCGGCTATCAGCTCGGTGGTCCGATCAAGAAGGACAAAGTTTTCGTTTTCTGGAGCCAAGAATTCTACCGGCAGCTGATTCCAGTCGGCGGGACCGCGCAATTCTATACGCCCACCGCCCTAGAGCGGACGGGGGATTTCTCTCAATCCACCGACGGCAACGGCGTTCCGGTTGTCATCAGCGGGCCGGGGATCACGAGCAACAAGATCAGTTCTGGAATCAACGCGCAGATGCAGAAGCTCCTCAGTCTTTTTCCTTTACCCAACGTGAGCGGGTTTGGCGTTGGTGGCCAGAACTACAATTTCTCGGAAGCACTTTCAGGTCAAGCTCCGCGGCGTGAAGACATAGTTCGCGTAGATTATCAACTCAACAGCAAGAACCGGCTCTACGGGCGTTGGATCCACAACTCCGAGAGTGATTCCAAGCCGTTTCTGCCGTTCCCGGGACCGTATGGCATCTTTGCCTGTTCATCAGTGGTCCAATTCCCTGGCGGCTGCACGCAGCAGCATCCCGGCTGGAACTTCTCCGCTAACCTGGTCAGCACGATCACGCCGACCGTGTTGAATGAGTTCTCGGTTGGACCCAGCCACACCCTTTCGCTCGCGGATGGTGCAAACGGGAACATCACGCGCGGCAAGAACGGTATCACCCTGCCCCTGCTCTATCCAATTTCTTCCGATCAAGCCATTCCGGATATGAGCTTCGGGGGCCTTGACAACGTCAACTTTCAAGGCCCGTACCTGGGTGGTACGCCGTGGAAGCAGGCTAATACAACGATTAACGTGAACGACAACCTCACCTGGGTGAAGAAGAATCACACTCTGAAAACAGGTCTCTTTTACCAGCGCAACCGGAAGGACCAGCCGGCGTGGGGCAACATCAACGGCCAGTTCAGCTTCCAGCCAACCTCCAGTGGCGGTTACAACCTTGGCGACCCGATCGCCAGTGAGCTGTTGGGATTTTTCAGCAGCTTCGATCAATCCACGGCGCGACCGCTGGGCAAGTTCCGTTATAACCAGTTGGAATTCTATGTGCAGGATACGTGGAAGATCACGTCGAGGTTGACACTCGACTATGGCATGCGTTTCGCGTGGATTCCGCCCCAGTACGACGCAAATAATCAGGTTGCGCTCTTCAATCCGGCAGCATACAACCCTGCCACCGCCGTGGCGATGACTCCTGGCGGCAACATCGTCCCCGGGTCGGGCGATCCGCTGGACGGCATGCAATACACCAAGGGCGGTCAAATCCCGACCGGCGGCTGGAATAGTCGCGGCATCATGCCCGAGCCGCGCCTGGGCTTTGCCTACGATCTACTGGGCAACCACAGGACGATTTTGCGCGGCGGCGCCGGTATGATGCACGACCGCACTCAGGGCAATTTGATTTTCAATACTGTCTTTAACAATCCGGCGCTGGTTCAGACCGGATCGGTGCCAGCCGACAACGTTACCAACCTTCCGAACTTGGCAGCCTCTTTCGGGACCGGCGTACTGAGCAATATCCTCGCTGCCGACAGGACCGGCAAGGTGCCAACGGTTTACAGCTTCAGCCTCGGCTTGCAACACGAAATCGGTGCCGGCACCACGCTCGACCTGGCCTACGTCGGGACAATCTCGCGGCACCTTGTAACTGTACGCGATCTCAATGCCCTTCCCTACGGAACGGCGTTCCTCAAATCCAGCCAGGATCCGAACTGTACGGATGGCAATGGAAACCTCGTCTTCCCGGGTGGAGTCGTCCCCGATGTCCAAGCCGGCCTGCAACCACAATACGTGGCGGCCGGTTTGAATTTCAACGGCTTCTGCGCATATGGTTGGAACGGCTATAACGACAATTACCTGGAGCCGTACAAGGGCTATTTCAAGGGCATCCAAGGCCTCAAGTTCGACGGCACCTCCAACTACAACTCACTGCAGGCCTCGTTGCAGCACCGTTTCAGCAAGGGCTTGACCTTCGGCGCGGTCTACACCTGGTCGAAGTCGCTAACCACGGCCAATACCGATCAGGACTGGCAGGATCCTGTCAATCCTCTGCTCGACTATCGTGCCGCCTCATGGGACCGCACGCACGTTTTTGCCGCGAACTACGTCTACGACTTGCCTGGCCTGAGCAAACATCTTGGCGGAGCGAAATGGCTTTCCTATCTCACGGACCACTACCAACTGAGTGGCGTAACCCAGTTCATGACCGGAACGCCGGTCGACTCGAACAACAATGGGTCATTTCCGTCAGGTTACCTTAATGGCTCCAACCAGTGGAGTCAGGTCAATTTCAACTACACGCTCGATCGGAGTGGGAACGTAACTTTCCCAGCGATCGGCCCTCCGACGCGCGGAACGCGGGACATCCTTCGCACAGGCGGAATGCAGAACTGGGATATGTCCTTGTTCAAGAACATCCCGCTCGGTTCGAATGAAGCGCGGTATCTACAGCTTCGGTTGGAAGCATACAACGCGTTCAACCATCCCAACTTCAACGACAAGAACTATGGCGTTAGTACCAATGGTCCGTGGCCGTGGACCGGTAATCCCTCCGCCCCGTTGAGCATGACAAAGAATAACAATTGGGGAACAAACTCGGATACGTACAACGCCTCCGGCGGCCCCGGAGGTTTTCGCGTGGTTCAGCTCGCTGCCAAGCTCTATTTCTGATTTGGTCGCTTCCCCCGACCACCCGCGGCTTCGGCCGCGGGTTTTTTGTGATCGGTCAAACGTGCGGGCTGCGGGTCGAAGCGGCTGATGTAGACTCTCCCTGTCACGGATGTCCAAACGGAGATCGAAATGAAATGTTTGCAGCTCGTTCTAACCCTTTTTGTACCACTCGTGGTGGGTTTCTCGGCTATGACTGTGTCTAGTGAAGCTCCTGCTCCCGATGCGGCTGCGGGCGACGGAATGCTGCTTGTCGCCAATAAAGGGGATCAGACCCTGGGCGTTGTCGATCCGCAGGCTGGCCGGCAAGTCGCAACGGTGGCGGAGGGCGGAATCACTGGGCATGAGGTGATCGCGTCCCCCGACGGTCGAGTCGCCTACGTGCCGATCTACGGCAATTCCGGAGTGGGCAAGCCGGGGACCGACGGGCAGAACATCGATGTGATCGACATCGCGTCGCGCAAGGTGATTGGCAATGTGGATTTTGGGCACGGTGTGCGTCCGCACTGTGCGCTCATTGGTCCCAAGGACGGGCTGCTTTACGTCACGACGGAGCTAGACAAAACAATCAGCATCATTGATCCGAGCACGTTGAAGATTGTGGGAGCGATTCCGACGGGGCAAGCCGAGTCGCACATGCTGGCGATTTCGCCGGACGGAAAGCGCGGCTACACGGCCAATGTCGGTCCGGGAACGGTTTCTGTGCTGGACATGGAGAACAGAAAGACCGTGGCGGTGATCCCGGTCTCGGGGCAGATCCAGCGCATCGCGGTTTCGACGGACGGCAAGCTGGTTTTCACCTCCGATCAGACTAAGCCGCAGCTGGCGGTCATCGATACATCGAGCAACAAGATCAAGGCCTGGATACCGATGCCGGGAATGGGTTACGGAACTGCGACGACGCCGGACGGTCGCTGGCTGGTCGTGGCCGTGCGGACGGCGAACAAAGTCGCGGTGGTGGACCTTGGAACGATGAAAGTGGCCCAGGTGATCGACGTTCCCGCCGCTCCGCAGGAAACGCTGGTGCGGCCCGATGGCCAGGCGGCGTACGTATCGTGCGATGCCAGTCACCAGATCGCGGTCGTTCGAACTTCTGACTGGAAGGTGGAAAAGCTGATTGACGCGGGTCCGGGGGCGGACGGGCTGGCGTGGGCTGGGCGGAAGTAAGAGGGGCTAGATTTCCTGGCAAAGGGAATCAGCATTCTGCGCTGGACTCCTAATGTTAAATCGGTTTAATATTCCCGCGGACCGCAGGGGCATTGCGGCGCTCGTATCTGTTCCGCCGCGACTAAGGGGGGCTCAAGATGCGCATATCGTCAATACTTCGGAACAATTCTCAGCGGGTTCTACGCCAGACTCTTCTCATCGTTTTCTCACTCGTGTTGCCCACCGTGCTTCTCGCCCAGGGCTACTTCGGGACGGTGAGCGGCATTCTGACCGACCCGTCGGGAGCCGTCATCCAAGGCGCTCAGGTCACTCTTCTCGACGAGCAGAAGGGATACCGGTTTATCGCCGCGTCCGACAGCAACGGACGGTATCTATTCGCCTCGATTGCGCCAGGTCTGTATTCCGTGACGGTGGAGATGCCAGGGTTTGAGAAGACCGCACGCACCCATATCAAATTAAACGTCAGCGAGAACGCGACGGCGAACCTGACCCTGATGATTGGCGGCCACGTGGAAAGTGTTCACGTCGAAGCGCAGGCGCAGGGCATCGCCACCGAAGATGCGACGACGGGACAGGTCATCGACCGCAGGCTCATCAACGACCTGCCGATTATCAGCCGGGATGTCACGGAACTGACCTATCTTACGGCCGGCGTCACCGACGTTGACGACCAGTGCCACAACTGCGGCTCGACGAACTTCGTTTCCAACGGCAGCCGCGGAGCCAGCGCCGACATTCTGATGGACGGGGCCTCGGTCACCAACTTCGAGCCCAATGGCGGCGTCACTCAGGCTGTGTACACTCCCTCCGCCGAAGCCGTGGAAGAGTTCAAGGTGCAGCAAACGAATTTCAGCGCGGAGTACGGCTTTTCCGGTTCTTCCATCCTCAACATGGTGACGCGCTCTGGGACGAACAAATTCCACGGAAGCGCTTATGATTTCGTCCGCAACACCATCACTGACGCAAACGACTGGTTCAATAAGCGCGCCGGCCAGCCCATCCCCCCGGTTCACCGACACAACTATGGTGGCACCTTTGGCGGACCGGTGTTTAAGAGCAAGACTTTCTTCTTCTTCGACTGGGATGGCACTCGCTCTAGCGACATGGCCACCCATACGGCGGGCGTGCCCAGCGCCGCCGAGCGTAACGGTGACTTTGGCGAAATCTGCACGGGCCCCCCCAATAACGGAACGTTCGATCCCACCACCGGGATGTGCAGTTCCACGGCAGGACAGCTCTACGATCCTTACTCCGTGGGCCCCAACTCTTTTAACGCTGCGGACGGCGGTCCCGTGCGGAACACCTTCATCCCGTTCAACAACATCGCTAACTACATCAGCCCGGGCACTCCCAACCTCCCCGCGAACCTTGAACCCACGCCCGGCGTTCAGGGGAATCTGATTGATCCGGTGGCACTGAAGATGCTGAACCTGTTCCCGACCGCCAACAACGTGTCGCAAGGCATTTACAACAACTGGATCGCTTCCGGGGCCACCATCAACGCCAGTGACCAGTTCGACATTAAGATCGATCACCGCTTCAGCGATAAAAACCTGCTAAGCGCCAGGTATTCGAAAGGATGGAGCCATAGCACTCCCTTCAACTGCTTCAAGACTTTCGTTGATCCTTGTGGCGGCGGATCGAACAAGAGCACTACGCATCTTTTCACCCTCAACGATGCCTACACCTTCAGTCCCACCTTGCTGCTCACTACCACTTTCGGGATCACTCGCGGCGCCATGCGGATCTTCGCCTACAACTCGAGCCTCAATCCCGATCCGCTCGGAACGTTGGGATTCCCCGCTTATCTGAAATCGAACGCCTTCAATGGAGTTCCCGCCATTTTTTGGGGCGATTACAATTCCGCAGGCTATACGAACGTAGGCGATGATCCCTATGGCAACTACAAACAGGGCCAGCTTACAGGCCAGCTCGCTTTCGTACTGAGCAAGATCCAAGGACCACACGAGCTGAAATTCGGATTCGAGGGCCGGCTGCACCAGCAGAATTACATTCAGACTAACGCTCCGCTGGGCTTCTTCACGTTCGATAACACCGGCACCTCACTTTGCTCCCTACCGGGCGTTGGGGCCCCTTGTCAAGACACTGCGAACCTGGGCAATTCGAGTGGCGGGGACTCGATGGCAAGTTTCCTGATGGGCCAGTTCACCCAAAACTGTGCCGGTAACGGCTGCGGCTCTACTTATGAAATCCAGGTCCAGCCTGCGACCGAAAACTATCAATATGCCTGGTTCGCGCAAGATAACTGGAAAGCGACTCCCAAGCTCACCTTGAACGTGGGATTACGATATGACGTCACCCGGCCCCGGACTGACCGCTTCAACCACCAGAACTGGTTCGACCCGAATGCAGTGAATCCGCTGAACGGCGGCATGATTTCCTACACCGACCCGCTCACGAGTAACGCGGTCACCCGTCCCCTGCTCGGCGGCGAGGTCTTTGCCAACTCAAGCACAAGAACCAATTACGTGACCGACTGGAAAGACATCCAGCCGCGCTTCGGACTGGCTTTTCAGTTCGCACCAAAAATGGTCTTTCGGGGCGGCTATGGCATTTACTACGGCCAGTCGCGTTCTGGCGCCAGCGGAGTGGTGCCCTACGGCAATGCGGGCTTCAACCAGTACACCAACGTGATTACCACCTACCAGAGCGATGGCCAAACGCCATATCTGCACCTGAGCAATCCTTACCTCAACGGATTGATCCAGCCCGCGGGAAGTTCTCTTGGTCTGTTGAACGATGTGGGTTTTGGAGCCAACGGGACACTGCGGATCGCGAAAGCAAACCTGACACCCTATGAGCAAAGCTGGAGCCTGGGAATCGAGCGCCAGTTGCCGTGGAATGTGGTCTTCGAGGCCGACTATCTCGGCAAGAAAGGAACTCACCTGCCGTTTAGCGGCACCACTGGGCTGAACCTCCTGGGGCCGTGGGTCGAGAACTATGCCGGGAATACGCCGCAGATGAACACACTGGTCAGCTACGTGAACAATCCCTTTTCCGGGATCATCACCAACCCGAACAGCCCCTTAGCGAACTCGACGGTGCAAGCGTTTCAGCTGGAACTGCCTTATCCAGAATTCTCCGGCGGCAACGGCGGAGTCACCACCGATGTTGAAATGATTGGCAGCTCTATCTATCACGGCCTCCAACTCAGTGCGAGAAAAGCCTTCAGCAACGGGCTGGAGTTCTTGGTCAACTACACGTGGTCCAAATCGATCGACGACTCTTCGGTGGGCGACGACAACGTGACCTGGCTGGGAAGCTTGACCAGCCTCCAGGATCCGAACAAGCCGTGGCTCGAACGCAGCCTATCGACCTTCGATACCCCGTCCGTTCTGAAATTCAGCTACAGCTACGATCTGCCGTTCGGGCGGGGCCGGACGCTGCTCGGCCACATGCCGCGGGTGCTCGACGCCTTCATCGGCGGCTGGAGGACGAATGGAATCTGGCAGATTTCAGATGGGCGGCCATTGGTGCTCTCGGTCAGCGGCGGCGGCAAACCGATTCCCACCTATGGCAATCAGCGGCCCAATATCAGCGGCAGGCTGAGACGCAATTACGGTCACGACTGGGTAGACCAGTTTTTTGCCGATCCGAATACGGCACCGACCGCAAACAACCCGGTCGGGGACATTCTGAATGTCCCCGCCCCGTTCACTCTCGGCAATGCGCCGCGAGCGATCACAGACGTTCGGACGCCTCTCAGCTTTACCAGCGATTTGTCGATCATCAAGCAGTTCCTGTTGTCGAGCGCTCGTGAAGGCATCAACCTCGAGGTGCGCCTCGAAGCGCAAAATGCGTTCAATCACCCTCTGTTCAGCGTGGGCACTCCTGGCGCCAATGGCGGCAGCACTCTTCTCGTTGGTGATCCCAACTTCGGGGTGATCCAGAGTATGTCGCCCGTCGGCCCGCGGCAAGTGCAACTGGCATTGAAGATCAGTTTCTAAGGGTTCTCAACAAGAATAACGCAGGCCCGGACGGCTTTCGTCCGGGCCTGATTTCTTCCGTGTGTTGCCAGTGAACGAGTTACAAAACGAACTGGGAAACATTGGCCTGAGCCCTTATGATAAGGGCACGGGGTTTCACCCCCGTTCCCGGATCGACAGCCACCGCGACCGCCACCTGCGGGTGGTTCGTAGATCCCTCGGGGGCGCGTAGCTCAAACGGATAGAGCATCGGATTTCTAATCTCTTTTGGCCATTTCCGCACCATTCGGCATGGAGAGGTAAGATGTAGAAATAGCCAGTGTTTACGCGGGTCAGAGCCAGGTTGCGCGAAAGTATGGTCTAGCAAGGAATGGCACCAAAATGAAGAACCAACTGACACCACTACTGACACCAACTTTAGAATACAAAGTGTCTAGGGCTGTGCCCTATTGGACCGCGTAAGCTGCCAATCTTTCGACCGCTGCCAATTGGTGCGCCGGTGCAAGGTGAGCGTAACGCATCGTGACCTGAATGCTCTTGTGCCCCATGAGTTCCATTACCTCTGGCAGACCAACGCCCTGCATCACCAGGCGGCTGGCAAACGTGTGCCGCAGACAGTGCCATGTGAAATCGCGGACGCCCGCTTCCTTCACCGCCTTGTCGAACCAGTGACGGCTGCCCTGCAATGCTCCACGTTCACCGACGAAGACTCGCGCACCTTTCTGGCTGGACAGTACGATCTTCAATGCCGTCAGTGCGGCAGTGTTCAGCCGTACATGCCGGACCTCGCCGTGTTTAGACCTCGGGATGGTCAACACTCTCTGTTCCAGATTCACGTTCTCGCGCACCAGGCCGTACTGCTCACTCCGCCGAAGACAAGTGTTCAGCGCAAGATCAAACTCGACTAAATGACTCTGGTAGTTCTTCTGGATCACCGCTCTTAGGCGAGATTCCTCGGTCTTGCAGCTATTCAGGTATTGGAGACTGGTCGCGAGTGGCGTGTACTGATTGAGGTAGCGGACGATTGCGTTATTCTCCCTCCGCATCCGCACCAGGCGCGCAGGGTTCACCTTGATTTTTCCGTTGACCTCGCCCAGCCGATATGTGAGCTTCACCAGGGCCAAGTAGCGGTTCTTGGTCGCGTCTGCCCATTGATCGTGAGACTGCAACCACTTGTCAATGTCTTGAGGCGTCACCTGCTCTGCGACGTAATCGGAGAAGTGTTCTTGAAGTTTCGCCATGCGGCACTTGTCGTCGCGGTAACTGAGTGGCTTGCGATCTTCCGAATAGGCCAGCGCATCCTTCGCCAAGTCCGAAAACAGCACCGCACGCCGCCGCAGATTCTCTGGCAGCTTCTTCCCCACCAAGGCTTCGCCCTTTCGCTTGTGGTACAGGCTGATCGCGGTGCTTTTGGTTCCCGCTAGTTCCCGGCGCAGCTTGTGGTTTGCGTCCGCATAACGAATCCACCACTCCCCAGAGCCAGCTATTTTTTCATACACGCCGCGCCGCTTCGCACCCGTTTCCAGCTTCATGGCTTCGTCCTCCTGTATTCCCGCCACTCTTTGCCGTGCTCATTCCACCAGTCCTTTTTGCTGGAGCGTTGTCCCTTCTCAAAGCAGGCGTCGGAACAGTAGCGTTCGTTTGTCCGCTTGCCGAAGAAGTACCTGCGTGTGCATTCGGGATTCCCGCAGATCTTCGCTAGATTACTGTTCTGTAAGAGGTAGTAGAACACCGCTTGCAAGGTTGTTTGGGGCTGGTAGGCAAGCTGTTGTTTCCTCCAGTCGATACGGACGCGATCCAGCGCTGCCTCTCCTGTCGGAAACAGAAACTTTTGAAGGATCTCAATTCCGCCCTCATCGCCACCGCCAGACCACAAACGCTGAGCCAGATCGCGAAGGAACAGCGTTCTTCCGTCAGGACTGCCCAAGCGAAAACGCTGAGTCATCGTCTTCGGGAATCCTGTGGCGGATAGCTCGCCACCGAGATCGTGGGTCTTTCGGAACTCTTGCATTGCCGCATCGACCGGGTTCAGGTTCGCTAGGTCGGTTGCGATCCGCTTAATTGTCTTCTCCGCATTCATGGGTATGTACTTCCGGGTACTAGTCAACTGCATCCCGCAACAAGAGCGAGACCAAGGACGATGACTAGCAGCCACAGCCATCCTTCGCGCCGCTCTGTCCGCTCCTTATCGCGGGCGATCTCATCCGGGAACTTTCCGGTCTTGAGCCGCTCGGCGTACTTGTTGACCACACAATCGAGCAGAAGGAGTCGCCACGATTTCAGGACAGCGGCCTCCGTGTCCGGGAATCCACGAAACGACGTGGCCTCTAAGGCTTCCCGATAAAAGCTTTCCTTTTCCGCGAACGGAAGAGTCTCTACGATCTCGCGGACTGTTATCCCTTCGGTGTTCATGCTTCTCCCCTTGTTTGTCTAGTTTGTTTTCTTGGGGGAGTAAGAACCTACGCAGCCAGCGCACGCACGACCGTGGTCTTGGACACGCCAATCTGTTTCGCAATCGCACGCAAGCTCAGACCTTCAAGCTTCAACCGCTCGATCTTGGCCTGTGGCACAATCACGCGCGGCCTACCTAGGCGATTGCCCTTGCTGGAGAATCCCGGCCTGTCTGGGTTGTGCAATCCGGCCTTGACGCGCTCGACAATCAACGATCTCTCGAACTCTGCCATCGCGCCGATGATCTGGAACATGAGCCGACCGGAAGGCGTGGTTAAGTCCAGATTGTCACGCAGGCTGATGAACGACACGCCCAGCGCATCGAATTCTGCTAAGGCGTTGACCAGGTGTTTAAGGGAACGCGCGAACCGATCCAACTTCCAAACGAGGACGGCATCAACCCGCCTCTGTTTGGTTGCCAGCATCATCGCATCCAGTTGCGGACGCTTTTCCTTGGTGCCCGACACGCCGCGATCTACGTACTCTTGCACGATGATCCAGCCGCGACGGCTGGCGTACTCGCGCATCTCCCTTAGCTGCATCTCCGGGTCTTGTTGTTTGCCGACCGTGGACACCCGCGCGTAGAGCGCAATGCGGAACGTTCGATCCATCATGGTCCTAAATCCTCTCTCTCTGGCAAGCCGCAACTCACACACTCGCCACGGCAATGCCGATCTGTTTTGAGTGGTCCTTTTACATTTCTTTGTGGTCCACGTCGTAGAGCGCCCGCTACGCTTCCTTCTTGAGGTAGAGATCAATCGCACGCCTTACCAGCTCCGACATCGGAGCGCCAGTCTTCGCTCGTAGCTTGTCCAATTTGTCCTTCTGCTGCTCGCTGAGGTAGATGTTAAGTCGGGTCTTCTGCATATCGCCTCCAAAATCAAGAATGTGCCAGTGTACATCAACTGGCACTACGCTGCAAGAATCTCTGTCTCCAAACTCATCAACGCATCCCGAACGTTATTCAGACTATCCTTCGCCAGCCGGGCAAAGTTAGGCCGCTCTGCGGCGTGGTCCGTTTCAGCATCCCAGACCTGTTGCAACAACCCCACAATGCCCTCCGATAGGCCATAGCTGGAAAACTCGACGCTTCGGCAACGGCTGAGAAAGCGGGCCTCAAGGGAGGCAACGCTATTGCAGGTAAATACAAAAATCGTATTCGGTGGGAACGCGGTTGAATCCAACTTGCTCAGGAATGCAAGCTGGGCCGCGCCAGTCATGCGGTCACATTCGTCCACCAGCACAACGTGAAATCTCCCAGGTTGGCCAGTCTCCTGAATTCGCGGGTAGTAGTGGCATCGGTCAGTTACGGCTTTGACCGTGGCAAGGTCACAGGATTGGCTGGGGATGTGGTGGAGTTCGCCTGCTACTGCTCTACAAATTGCCAGCGCCATCGAAGTCTTACCCGTGCCTGACGGCCCAACGAATAGCCATGCGCTCGGGTAAGGATTCTCGACAAACTTGGCTAGGATCTTTTTCGGCTTGTCCAATCCGACGAACTGCGAAACCGTCTTAGGCTGGTACCGTTCCGCTAGAGACTGCGGAAACGGGAACGTGGCCTGCTCGATTGGCGATTGCGTTGACACTGTGTTTCCTCCGATGCTAGTTGCATCAAGCGCACGGCTGGGGAAACCGTGCCCATGTCGCAACTAGCTAGGCCGCGTGGTTAGCTACGACGGCATCCAAAAGGCCAGACCTGACTGGCCGCGAATAGATCGTGCTGTGGACAGGTGAGCCCGCCGTTGACTCAAGGATCACTTCTAACGCCTGAGTCTTGAGCCGTTCGCCAGTTCCGATAACCGCGTTCTCAGCTCTGGCCTTGTCCACGGTGTAGCCTTCCCGTGCATCCGTGAGACGAGCACTGCGGTAATGGTCTGTGTACTCGGTTACCGCGTTGAGCAGGTTGTAGGCTGTGCCACGAATGGCGGGAAATGCGTTACGGTCGTTTGACTCGTACAAGGCCAACACTTCCGTCAGGATGTTTTCCCGCCGCGTGGTGTTCTGCTTTTCGTCGGCAGGTTTGGGGAAGATGCGATCCAAGACAGCCGTCAGAGATTCCCGCGTGATCTTGCGCGTTGCGAGCATCTGGAGTTTTTCTTCCAGTCGCTTGGCATCCATCACCACACCGTCCATGGTGCGCTTGGCATCTTCAAATCGCGCATTCGCGTTACGCGTGTGCTTGATTCGCAAGATGCCCGTATTGGTGGACAAGGCTTGGCGCAACGTGTTCCGGCAAACTACGCGGACACTCGAAAGAGCGGCAGTGTGAGCCATGCTGCCATCATGCGCCGTGGTGAAGACTAGGTAAGACTCTGATTTGTCTTCACCGTTAACGGAGATGTCCGCACGTGGGACACGCACAGCGCACCAAATAGTAGCGTCGTTGCCGAGCGCACCAGCGCTGTCGTAGTGTGTTCCGCCATTGTCCTGCAGCAAATCATCAACAAATTGGAAACACTCCCGGTTCTGCTTTAGCGTGAATCCCTCGCCTACATTGCTGGCCAGTTCTGCGCCGTCTGAGTCGCGAAACACGGAGTAGCTCGACACTGGTACCACGTGCCCGGAAGGATTGCGTGCGTAGTTCTGCGTCTTCATGACTTGCCAATCGAGCCCAGCCAACGACATCGCCGACTCCCAGTTAACGGCAGACTCGCATCTCTGCCCAAGCTTGTGCCAAGCATCTTCCCGTGTTCCGACAACAAACATGCAATCCCGCCCTGCTCTATCTCGAAAGATATCGTGAGCCATTTGCGTTTTCTCCTTGTGACTGCGGTTTGTGTTACGAGTGCGACAATACATCGCATAGCGCGATATGGCACTAGATGGCACTCCAACCGCAAGAAAACACAATTACAAAAAACGCTTGACATGTTTTGCGAATTTCGTGAGAGAAATTCAACGCATTAAGAAGACTGCGAGCGCGGAAAATGCACTGCCAATCGGCAACGAATCATCCGCCCTTTGCTAGGAGCAACGAAACGCGGAAGGCAAACAAAGGCCAGGGGAGACGCGATCAGGAATGAATTAGCGGGAGATCGGCGCTAGATTTCGCAGGAATAGGAACGCGGTGCAATGAAGCACTACTTTACGCTTTGTGGCAGGGCTAGGGCCGGGCTCACCCCCCGACCACCTTGCCTGAGACCGAAATCGCTTGGCAAAACACGGGCGTGATTTATTTGACTCCCTTTTGCCGCTTTCGGCTCCAGTTGCAGAAAAACACAACCGCACAGAGAGGAGATTTCCACGCTCACACCCCCTCACCCCTGTGCTGGTACCCACTGCCGCGATCTGACACGAGGGAGGAAAGCGGCGCGGGAAACCAAACTGTACCACTGCAACCACGCAGACCCCTATCGCCTTTTAGCGAAGAGCCCCTTCCGCCGCCACCAGTAATAAAGCGCCACAAGGAAAACGGCGGCAATAATGAGCGCTGCGTACTCTACAATCCCATGAGCGTGTGGAGCGATCAAGACTGCGCCCGTAGTTGTGTATGGTAAAGCATCGTCGGTGGCGCATTCAATTGAGAATTGTCAATGCCCAAGGGACATGTCTCGGTCAAGTACAGCAGGCTCACACGCAAGCGATGCAGGTTCCCGTTGTTTGCGGCTACAGCGGGCGGATCTACCCTAATAGCTTGAACATTCCAACTCAGCGGAGCACGTACTTCGCCAAAAGGAACCCCGAGAGCGAAAAAGTAACCGTCAGCAACCAAAACTGCTTAGGCTTAGGAATTGGAACTCGGGCGAGATATAGAAGGAGCGGAGTTACAAAGGGTCCAAGCAGGAACAGGAGCGGACGGCGGACGACGTGGGTCGCCAGTCCTATGACCAGGAAAACCAACGTCGTCCACTGCACAATTTCTGCTCGGATATTCTTGTCAATCATTAAGATGATCCCCCCACATTCATACCCAGATTCATGCAGTTAGAATGCACCGCCGGAACCAACTCAGGAAGGCTGCACTTCCAGCCGCTGCCTTTAGGCCCTCGCTCGCTGCGTGCAGAGCAACCGTCTGTCCACCGCTGTTTTCCCCCGTGATGTTATTGAGGTCTGCAGTTGACAGCGGGATTTTTTCTTTAGCTGTTCTGCTTTCAACAGGTTCGCGCACGATAACTGAAAGTTACCGTGCAGCACCCTTTCAGGGGTGGAGTGTCCACCCCTCCACCCCGTGCGCAGCACGGCAAAAAAAACCTCAACCCCGCCACCGCACTTCGGGAGGGCAAGAACGTCACCCCCACTGCGCCGGAATCGCCACACTCCCCGGTCAGGAATCGGCCCCCGAATCGGCACCGGAAAGCGCAGCTAATCCGACCCGGATCGCGGCGCGGATCGGGGATGGGATCGACAAGGGAAAGGGGCAGCAGATCGGCGGCGGCTCCCGGATCGGATCGCTCGGCGTCCTCGCCGGGATCGGCACGACCAAACCCGCAGCTAAGGGAAAAATTCTCCGGCCCTAAAACGCCCAGAAAAACGGAGTGCCTGTCTGGGCCTCATGCGCTCCTCGATTTGCGCCCTGGCAAGGATTGGAATCGGCGATCGGATCGCGGCGGGCAGTTCATTGCTTGGCACGGCTATACCAGAACTCGGCCCTCTTCTTGTCCCTGCGGACACCTCGACCACTCTCGTAAAAATATGCGATGTTGTGCGCCGCATCCTTGTGCCCACGCCTTGCAGCGATCAGGTACCATCTAAAAGCCTGCTTCGGGTCGGCAGGCACTCCTTCACCACGACTGAAACAAACCCCAACTGAGAACTGCGCTTCAAGAACTCGCCTCCGCGCAGCCGCCAGTTGCAGGCTGAAGCCTTTCTTCGGGTTCTCCCGCAACCCGCGTCCATAGCGGTAGCACTGGCCGAGCAGGTACATTGCTTCCGCGTCACCCTGTTTGACCGCCTTCCGAAGCCATGAAACCGCAGCCTGATAGTTCCTACGCACGCCGGTGCCGTCGTGGTAGAAGACGCCAACGTGATACTGAGCGTTTGCATTGCCTGCATCAGCGGCAATCTGATAGTGCTTTAGGGCAACACGTCGGTTCTGCTTAGCCCCTAGCCCATAGTCGTAAGCGGCACCTAGCCAGGCCTGCGCCTCTACATGGCCGAGAGCCGACGCCTGTTTCAGAAGCTCTATTGCCGCCTTATAGTCCTCCGCTCCAGAACCAGTATTGAGCCGTTTCTTACCCTCAGCAAAGAGCTTGCGAGCGGAGGACCTGATTTTTGTAGCTTTAGCCTTGCTGTCAAACGTCTTCAAGTGACCTCTAGTCGAACGTCTCCGTGTGTGGAACTCCAGCTCAGATCGCAGCATGTTTTTAGTTCCAGGGTTGCCCTTCCTTCGGAGGCCACGGCCCTTTCCAACCGTTTGGTGGTTTGCGCGGAGGTCTTCTACGCGCGTCGCCCTTTTCGCCACCTCGATCCCTACTTCTGCGTGCCTGGCCCTCTTCGTGTTTCTCCCTGGTGCTTTCGCGTTCGCCGGTCTTGTGCGCGTTCTCGGGAGTAGGCGTGGTGTGAACGGTATCCTGTTCCTCAGTAGCCGTATGACCAACACCTGCTGTAAAGACAAACAGGATTGCGCCGACAACGTTCTCAGCTGCGTCTAGAAGGAAGCTTCCCGCCTTCTCGCCTGCGCCTACGGCACTTTCTATGGTAACTATGATCTTGTCAATCACAAGCGGTGCTGTCGTGACGGGTGCCACGGCGGCTGTCGTATTTTGCGCCCACTCACAGAAGCGCCTGTCGTAGTTGTACCTCCTTCAAATCGTAGATTTAGGGCTTCGGCTTACTGGGTGGTGGTTTGAAGTCCAGGGGAGTCTTGCACACAGCCGACGTGGCTCCTACCTCGTCAACTGGAACGAGCACGATTGTGCTCCGTTTCAACCCTGGAAGGAGGGATTTGATCTGTCGGTAAACATACATCCCTCCCAATGCGTCGGAAACATCCGGCTGCCCTTGGTTGTCCCAGACCCATCCCTCGTTGACAAGTACGAAGTCATTCTCTTGACGCACCGTCTTGGAAAGATTGAACACCAAGAGTCTGCCCTCAGTTTGGGTTGCATTCCAAAATACGACGTACAGACGGCGAGGTTCGCCTTTAGCCTCCGGCGATCTCTGTTTATAAGTGAACCTCACCTTTCCATCTGCATACAGACTTTCCTCAACCCAGCCCCCACCTTTGTGGAGCGCACAGTCGAGCATTCCCGTCTTCTGGCCGCTGGTGAGCTCTTGAGCCGCAGCAGAGACCAAGGCGAACAAAATGATAAACAGAAAGGTAAGTTTCATGTGTGACCTCTGCTACTGAAAAGGATTAAAGATCGCCGTCCACACGCGACCGCCTCCAACCGAGAAAGGGCCGAACAAGTGAAACACCGTCTGCGTGTGACCGTTTATGACACGTTGCGTTTTGTTGTCGTACTCGAACTTGTTGTTAAAGTACACTCTGTTCCCCGTTGGATCAGTGCCGAGGTTTTGTTGCTGGAACGCGGTTCGTGCAGCTTGAAGTGCCTGCTGGTACTGTGGGGAGTTAGCCAACTGCGGCGATACGGTGTCTGGCGCGGTATGCGTTACGTTCTGCCTGTTTGCGCCATAAGTGTAGTCGGCATTCATGACGGCATTTGCTTGCTCCGTTTTGGCCTGCTGAAGGGTTTCCGGACTAGATGTTCCTGGAGTTACACTATTGTTTTCATTAGCAACGACGTTGGCAACCTGACGTACCGTCAGATCGTTGACGTGAGCATCATCAAAAGCCTGCGGCGGTACAGCCGGGGTCGGCGGCTTCGTGTCTATCGTATTTTGCGCCTCGTCAGTGTTGGCCTGAGCGTTCATACTCCCGGTAGAGCATATGCGAAATAGCTTCATCCAGCAGTGTCCGTCTGCGTCGGCACGGGTTACGGGATCATTACGAACATAGGTATACAAATTGAGCGACTGGGGATCGCCAAATAGTGCGTATGGTACGGCGGTTGGTCTCGTCGCCCAGTCCGGGGTCATGAATCGCCCCATGTTGCTGGTGAAATAACGCGCGCCAAAATTGTCGAGGTTGGACTCGGTATCCCTTTCTTTGCCGGTGAACTTGTGCGTGGTTGACGTGCCGCCCGCGATCTGTTGGCCGAAAGGCAAATAGTCCAAGTTATCCACGACAGACTGATTCACCCCTGTTACCATCCGCGTCGAGCCGAGATGGTCGCTGTGCACGAACTCAGTCGTGCCGTTGGTATATTCTGCGATCAACTGGCTCCCCGCATATACATACTGCACCGGCCACGAACTTCCATTGTATTCGCTTTGCACGCTGCCGTTCGGCCCGTAGAAGTACTCCGTCCAGCCAGTTCCGGTATTCTTCCGTACCCGCTGTCCGTTTTCATTGTAAACGTAGCTCGCTGTAGACCCGCTGTCCACCTGGGTTATGCGGTTCTCGGCATCGTAGGTGTAGTGATGCGAGCCGTCGAACGTCATGTTGCCAGCCGCATCATACTGATAGCCGATCAACTGATTGTTCGTGCCCACTGACGACGAGAAGCTGTAGCAGGTCCCGTTGGTGCCAGTCTGGTTCGTCATGTTTCCCCAGGCGTCGATTGTCCACGACATCCCCTGGCAAGGCTGATTCGTCGCACTGTCAGTCATGCTCTGGAGGCGATTGAGAGCGTCATAGGAGTAGTTGCGATTGAAGTTTTGTACCCCACTGGCACCCCAACCTGTAATGTTTCCGTTATCCGTCGATCCCCAGTTGCCGTACACATACTGATAGTGCTCAATCAGTCCGTTCGGAGGAGCCACTGAACAATTGCTGGTGACTGCATTGAATGTGCCAAGATTGAGCTGGCAGAGTTGAAGCCGTGGCTCATAGTCGCGCGATTCGATCAGGCCGTTGCCGAATGTGCTGGTTTCCACTGCTCCATGCGGATAGTAGGTTCCTGCACTCCACAACGTTCCAGGATGCTGTGCGTCGTTCAAGCTGCTCTTGATGGTAGTCAGTCGGCTGGCACCATTGTAAGGGCCGTAGGAAATCGTCGTCCCAGCTCCAGTATCATTGATCGAGGTCAGATTCCCCGCCAAGTCATAGCTGGAGTACGTAAAATATCCTCCGGGCGAGATCGAAGGCGTTTGATCCCACTCGCGAATCACTCGTCCCATCGCGTCATAGCTGTAGGTGGTAGCTGTGGCTTGTGTGGACGAGGGTTGGCCGCCATACGGATTCGTAGAATTCGCAAGTCGTCCTACGACATTCTTGAGGTCCGTCATAAAGCCAGGAGCAACATCGTAGCCGTACCACGCCCATGGGGTCCCGTCAGAATAGGTTTTTTCGCCGAGGCGATTCAGAGCATCATAGTAATAGGTTGTCGTGACCGTTGCGGTGCCAGTCTGGTTGGGTGCGGGAGCGGTCTTGGTAACTACATTGCCATTAGCATCGTATGTATACGTTATCGTTCCAGATTCAGGATTGGTTGCACTCGTCAACCGAGACAGCGAGTCATACTGAAATGTGCGGGTTCGCGCGTTGGCGCTATTGCTGCCTTTCTGATTGACGTTCGTGAGGTTGCCCAAGGCGTTATATACGTAGTCGGTCTCGTAGTTGAGACCCGAAGAGTCTTCCCAAACACCAGTCATGCGACCCAGCCCATCCGCGCACGACTTGCGAGCCTTGCCCGCTTCGTCGGTCGATGTGATGCAATTGCCCGCGTAGCTCATATTGACCGTTGAACCGTCCTGCTCGACAACCGACGTTGCGCGGTTCAATGAATCGTAGTTGGTAGTCGTGTAGCCCCATGTGGATTCGCCGCAGTTCGTGGCTGGGGGACTGCAGCGGGTGGGGTTGTATTTTTGGTATAGCCTTCCCAATCCGTCGTAAGCCGTGACGGTGTAGTCCGTTCCGCTCGGGTCCGAGACGAGCGCAGTTTGCACAACGCGCCCTATACCATCCATCACTGCGACACTCGTCTTCCACCCACTTGGAGGACTTGTAGGGCTGCAGGTTGCGCCTGCAGTACCGTTGATGAGTTGGCAGGTAGTGACGCTCGGTGAGAACGGCGCGTCGTTGTACGCATGCTCGGTCTGGCCGCCATCGGGATAATTGATCTGTGTTGGGCGGGCAAAGGAGTCGTTGTAGAGAACCGTTGTCCTTTGTGTATTCGCATCCTTTGAAATCGTTAACTGGCCATTGTGGAAATCGTAGGTAAAGTTCGCCGTATGGCCAAGAGGGTCAGTGATCGTCGTCAGATATGCGTTCGTGTTGACGGCAGGAGTGTAGATGACGTTTGAGCCGCCAGAGAGAGTGGTGTAGCTGTCGGCATACGAGTATGTCGTAGTATGGTTTGTGCCGCTCACGTCGCCGCACGTCGTACTCCCGCACGGGTCCAACATGGTGAGAACCTGACCGGTCTCATCGTAGGTGTAGGTGGTTACGGGTGATGTACCGGTACTTGCCCAGCGTGTTACCTGTGTCAGATTGCCCCTGGGAGAAGGCAGACTTGGGCCATAGTTTGTCTCATCGTGAGTGCCGCTTGGTAGGTTACTGACACCTACAACCGCAGGTGTCCCGGCAGAACCACAGACGCCACCCGTTGTACCATTATCGTAAAAGTAATCAGTCTCGGCTGTGCGGCTCCCATTTCCGTAAGTTATTGTCTGACAGGGCTTATCGAAAATGGAGGGACCGTAGGGATAAGTAGGAATACTGTTGAGACTTTGATAGTGCGTTACGGTCTCGCGAATTGGAGTGATGCCACCGGGCGCGGTAGATCCGTTCTGGCACGAGCTTGTCGAAGTAATCACGTTATAGTCATACTCTTTCTTGTCTGTTACCTGCGCACCGGGACCGTAACTATAAAACGCGCCAGAGATCGAGTTGTTATCCAGCTCGTCCAATTCACAGCCGAGTTCATATTGGTTAAGCCATCCCTTGACTACTGTTCGCACTGTCGATCCGCTACCGTTTTCGTATAGGATATTGTTTTCAACTGGAATCTCGTTGTCTCCAGGGGGAATCGGTATGTTTGTAACATTAGGACCTGCTATCGAGCCATAAGTGTAAATGGTCGTGGTCGTTACATTCGGCTGGCGAACTTCGTCAGTTGTTGTAACGGTTGTCGTCTTCGTTGTCCACGTAGCGCCATTCCAGGTCGTTGTATATGTGAAGTGCTGGTGCAACGCGGTTGTTGTGCCATCGAAGCTCACGTAGCGGTCGGTGATAGCAGACTTGCTGTAGAGCCACTCACACGGCGCGGGTCCGCCTGAGGAATTTGGCCAAAACGTGCCAAGTGCCGACAGAGAATTATACCCCCAAGTATACGAGACATAACCGCCTGAGGGGTATGTGATTTTGTTGATTTGGCCGAAAGTAGAATCATACCCGAACTGGTATTGTTGCCCATTCGGCAATTGAATCGCTCTAACGACAGGTTGCGTTCCAGAGCTGTTTAGTATTCCTCCACATGCAGTGGGAGGACTGAGCGACTCATTTGTTCCGGCGGTGAAGTTCGAAGACGCCGTGCCCCAGGTCAATGCGTAGGGATTCGTCAACCCTGACACTGTAACAGTGTTTCCCGTGGTTCCGAAGCCGGACCAAGAAACCGACTTTCGCCCCAAAGTATCGGTGTTTACAGTGGCGATGTTTCCGTTTCGGTCCTCAATGGAAGCAGGTAACTCAACTGTGGTGTCGGTACCTCCACTTGGGCTCACACCTGGGAATCTGTAGACAGTTCCGTCCGGACCAACGATAACTACTACGTTAGTGTCTACGATTTCCGCCTGATAGTAAGGGTCGCTCGCCGAGTCGATTTCTTCAAAGTGTGGGGCACAATAGTAAGGAATAGGTGTACGAGTCTGGCCCAAGTTCAACGAGTGCCTGCCGCCGGTGGCGTCTGTGAAAACAAAACCTCCCGTGCCAGTATAGCTGCACGGGTCCGGGCCTCCTTTTCCAGTAGTGGCCGTGAGATCCTGATAGCTGAGCATCGGCACGGTGTAGCTCCAGCCTCCCAGCGCCACGTTGACGCCAGTCGGATAGGTATTTCCGACGGTGCCCCAGCCGCCTGTGCCCGGAGTGTTCCCATTAGTCACGAAGTGAACGCCATTGGAGTCATAGGCAAATGAAAAGGGTATAGAAAAGCCACGCCCTGGAGGAACGGGCACTTGCACGCGCACACTCAACGATCCGTTCGCTGGGTCCACAGTTTCGGACAACATTTTGATATAGTCGTGGCCCGCCCCAGGGATAGGCGTAGAAGTGGAGTTGGTTACAGCCGTCATTTGTGCCCAGGTGCAGGGCACCGCTGCGACGAGAATAGCGCTGAACAATAGAAAAAAAAATACGCCAGCGAGCCATCGATCTTCCTCCAGACGAAAATGAACAGGATCGATTCCACCTATTGCGTGGGATCCAGCGCCGCCAGACTCGCTGCGGCAATCCATTTACACTTCAGGGGAAGCAGCGAGGAAAGGATCTCTGACGGAACTGAGAATCCGTCGCTCTGCGGCGTATCCCACTCGCTGATTGCGATGAACCATAAGTCCCCGAAGCTGTGAATGTCAACGGCAAACATACTGAACGTATCCAAGATCACGCTGAAAAGTGACGCGAGTCACGCGCTTTCTTCGTGCTCACTTACCTGCCTTGCGAGCGCACAGTACACCTGAACCCGCAGATTGCGCGAACCGATTGTTTCTTGTTGCGAAATCCGAACAGGCGCTCATTCTAATGGGCAAAATCGCTTGCAACGTTTGCAAGGTGGTGGGTTGATTTACGAAGGGCGAACATAATACCGCAAATAATGTGTCCATCTATACTGGGTAGCAGATGCCCGGTCAAGCAGGAAATAATCGGGTGTGACCGATTCGAGATCCAGGAGACTATTCGGCAAGAGACTGCGCGAGCTGCGGACGAAACGCGGACTCTCGCAGGAGCAACTTGCGGATCTCGCCGGTTTGCACCGAAACTACATCGGAAACATCGAACGCGGCGAGAACGGCATCGGCCTCGACAACATCATGCTCCTGGCGCGGACTCTGAAGGTTAAGCCAGCAGTGCTGTTCGACAAGTGGTAAACGCGCGTCCTGAACAGTCGTTCTGTCACCGCGCTCGCCGTCGGTCTCGCCACAACTTAGCGCCGATGGCGGGTGAAAGCAACGCGAGGTTTATCAGGTAGGTGGAAATCGTATACGGGCTGTACACGTGCTGCCAGCTCGCCACTCCTGCCCAGAAACTCGGCGCGAGCGCGAAACAGCCGACGACAACAGCGAGATTCACGATCCCGACCAGCACGAACCAAACGGCAATGAACCAAGTCAGAAGTTTATCCATTGCTTTACTCCAACTGTGCCGTGAACGTCCCGTTGCGCGGCCCACAGCCCGTGCCACTTCCAAGGCCGACGTTCCCGCTCACCGTTTTGTTCCCATTGCTCAACGTTCCCGCGAATGCCGCCGTGGTGTTGTCAGCGGTTTCGACGAAGAACGTGTCGTTGGCGTAGACCTTCCCAGAAACGGCGAGCAGCATTGCCGGTCAAGTTGCCAGAAGCATCCTCGGTCAGATTGAAGGTGACGTTGCCGGTTACGGTCGTAAAGACCATTGAGCCGGTCCACGCTCCCGCCATCTGCGGCAGGTTGGAAGGTGGAGTTGTTGATGTTTGTTTTGGTGCGGGCGTGGCGCAGGCGATGGTGAAGAGCAGCAGAAGTGCAGCGGAAGCTTTTTGGGTCACGAGGTCCCGCCACCGCAGTTGACGTTTACGAACTGGTCTCGGCGCTCTCACGGCCTCCCATGGTCCTCTTCCCCGGCGATCAGTTTACTAGCACCAGCCACGGTTGCACGGATCTGGCCGTGGGCCGAAAAAGAGTCCGTCAACGTTGAAGAGGTATGGCAGAATAGGGCCTAGATGAGCGACAGGGACCGACAATCAGTGAACGAAGGCCGACCGATGCCGGTAAATCGTACTGACACCACTACTGACACCAGATCTTTTCATTGTCTGTAAGTTATTGAGGGCGCGTAGCTCAAACGGATAGAGCATCGGATTTCTAATCCGACGGTTGCAGGTTCGATTCCTGCCGCGCCTACCAGATTGCTCCCTTCCAATTGCCGCTGAGGGCGAGGCCAGTTTCTTTCGAGCTTGGCGACGTGGTAGCCTATCCGCGGGTAGAAACGGGCTCGGGTTTCCAGGTCGCCGTGTCCGGGCCTCCTCCTTTTACATGGCGCTCGAACCCCAACCCTCGCGAGCCCCGCTATCCCATTCATCCAGAAGGACTTCTGCGACTTCCTCTGACGACCAAGAGACGCAACTTCCGGGCGGCAACGGGGTTGATATGAGTGTGAGCACAGCTGCACTCGACCGGGGCATGCTGATGACGGCGGGAGCGCCGCAGGCGTCCGCGTCTTTCTCGGCCGCCGTTGGGGGTGGAGAGGAGACGTCGGATGCGCAGGTCATGCTGCGGGTCAAGACCGGCGATCAGTCTGCATTTGATTACCTGGTGCAGAAGTACCGGCGTCCGCTGGTGAGCTTCATGTACCGGATGGCGCGCAATACGGCGGCGGCGGAAGATTTGGCGCAGGAAGTTTTCTTGCGCGTATATCGTTCGCGCGCGAGTTACGAGGCTAGTGCGAAGTTCACGACCTGGCTGTATCGCATCGCGACCAACCTCGCGGTGAATCATGCGCGCGACACGCGACACGAGCGGCCGGAAGTGACGGTCAGTCTGGACGAGCCGGACGAGGATACAGGCACAACGCTCGAACTGCCGGACGGGAAGCTGACCGCAGAGCAGGCCATGGTGCGCCGGGAGCGGATGTTGGCGATCCGCAGCAAGGTGGAAGCGTTGCCGGAGCAGCAGAAGCTGGCGGTGATCATGCACAAGTATCAGCAGATGGATTACAAGCAGATTGCCGAAGTACTGAAGAAGAGCGAGTCGGCAACCAAGTCTCTGCTCTTCCGTGCGTATGAGAGTTTGCGGGAACAGTTAAAAGAACTCGTCTAGCAAGACCTGTGTTTTTTGTGAGCGAGACAGTGGCGAAGAGAATCAAGGGGAAGCGGTTATGAAATGCGATGAAATTCGTGAACGCATGCCCGATGTGGCGGCTGGATTCAGCGAGCCCACCGCGGACGAGGGCCAGCATCTGGCGAGTTGTGGCGAGTGTGCGGAGCACTTGAAAGCGATGCGCGCGACCATGGCGCTGCTCGACGAATGGCAGACTCCAGAGCCTTCGCCGTATTTTGACGTGCGTCTGCAGGCTCGTCTGCGGGAAGAAATGGCCAAGCCGCAAACGGGCTGGTTGCATTGGTTCCGGCGCCCAGTGCTGGCGGCGGCGCTTACGGTTGCGCTGGGAATTGGGGTGGGGTTGTTCTTCACGTGGAACAGCTGGGTTCCTAACCATGGACAGGAAGCTACGATTACCGAACCGGCAGAGCCGGGCACGGCGGTGAGCGATTTGCAAGCTTTGGAGAAGAACCACGACCTGTATTCGGATTTCGAGTTGCTCGATGACCTGGACGTGCAGCAGGATGTCGTAGCGAATCCGTAGACGGTTCGCGCGGCATCTAGGCGGGAAGCGACCGAGAACGACTGCACGCAATGTCAATGAAAGGCGGGGAAGGTGAGGCGGGGGAAACCTAGGACGGAATGGCTGGCGGTCGCCGGTCTGGCGATCGTGGTCGCTCTTCCCCTACCCTGCCTGGCGTTAAGCGGACCTTTCCATCCGTCGTGGCAGAGGCATCAGGCGCCGGCGTATCAGGCGCAGCGTCCGGCCCCGGGGCCCCGGCAGCCGCAGGGTCGTCCGCAACAGCAGGCGCGACCGCTGCCGGCGCAACCGCGACCCGGAGGCCATGCCGGGGACTGGCTGCGGCGCTACAAGGATTTGCCTCCGGGGGAACAAGAGCGCGCACTACAGAACGATCCCGGGTTCCGCCGTTTGTCGCCCGAAAGACAGCAGCAACTTCGACAGCGATTGCAGCATTTCTCGAATCTGCCGCCACAGCAGCAATTGCGCATGCTGAACCGCATGGAAACGTGGGAGCATCTGACGCCGGAACAAAAGCAACAGGCGAGGCAGATTTTCGGTCAGATCCGGCAGCTGCCGCCCGCCCGCCAGCGTGCGGTGGGCACGGCGATCCATGACCTGCGCGCGATGCCTCCGGACCAGCGCGAGAGAATCATCAACTCGGAACGCTTCAAGGGCATGTTCTCCGATCAGGAACGCGAGATGATGCGCGGGGCCACCCGTTTGCCGCTGGCCCCGGCGGAGGGCGGCGAGGCGGGGCCGTAGGAGTAGCAGAGCAGTTCTCAGTTCTCAGTTCTCAGTTCTCAGTTCTCAGTTCTCAGTTCTCAGAAGAGGCTAAGTCATCTCGTGTGGACTGCAAACCTTTTAGGCTGCTTGTTTGATCGACGCGATGAGGCCGTTGAGAATTCGCCCGAGTTTTGCCGCTTCGTCTAGCAACTTGCGGCTCTGCTTCGCCGACAGATACCCGAGACTCTGAGCGATCATGAGCTGAGTCTCTATCTCGACCAGCGATCCCCGCGAAAGGCTGAGGAAATGGCGGAATTCTTTCGGCGAGTAGCGGGCTTGCCCTTCAGCGATGTTGCTGGGAACCGAAACAGCGGCCCGCCTAAGCTGGTTGGTAAGTCCATATAGCTCATCCCGGGGAAATGCCCGCGTTGCTCGGTAGATCTCTAGTACAAACTGCATCGCCTTTCGCCACGCAATCAAATCCCTGTAAGACTCGCCCACAAGACTCCTCCAACGGGAGTCTTGCACATGAACTCTGCCGGAGTCTGTGACATCTGGACACTCGAGTCTGAGTTTCACCGTGAACATTCCCCGAATGAACTGCATCCGAAATGCAGGGTCCGCATCTCGCTTCGAACTGAGAACCGAGAACTGCTCTAGTTCATCAGCGCCTGCATGCGGCGGATGGAAAGCGACATTTGGCGAATCTCGTCGGCGTCGGAGGCGTTCGGGGACATCTTCAGGTATTCGTCGAGATCTTCGGCAGCGAATGAATGCAAACCTATGCTGTAGCGCAGAAGGGCACGCTGCTTCACGTCTTCGGATGATCGCGGGTAGATCACGAGGATAAGGTCAGCGATGGGCAGGGCCTTGCGGAAGTTGCGCGTGGAAAGATACACGGTCTTGAGGTTGTTGAGCATCCGGGTCAGGATCTGGCGGCGGCTGATGGGATGCAGGAACTCCGGGCGGAGCGCCATTTCGCCGGAATAGATTTCGTCGAGGCGGCTCTGGCAATCCTGCCGGCTGAGAACGTCGCCGCGGTTGAAGCAGTCGATGAGCGTCTCGCGGCCGTCGTCGCTATAGTGCTTGACCAAGAAATGCCCGGGCATGCCGACTCCCGACAGGGGCAGCCCAACCCGCCGCGCGACTTCCATATACACGATCGACAAGGTGATCGGAATGCCCAGACCGCGGTCGAGCACATCGTTCAAGAAGGAATTGCGCGGATCGTAGTAGTCCTCGCGGTTGCCGCGAAGGTTTACTTCCTCAAACAACACTTGGTTGAGAGCCGCCAGCATGCGTTGCGGGTGGAGATCGGGGACCAGGCTGGCCACGCGGCGCGCGAGTTCCTCGATGCGCGCGACGTAGGACTCGATGTCGAGAGTGGGGTACTCCGTACGCGCGAGAACCAGCGCAGCGCGGATCAGGTCAATCTTCTCGTCTTCAATATCCGGCCCCACGAAAACGGAAAAACTTTCGATCAGTTCTGGCTCGGCAGTGTAGTGCACACACCGATGCTAACAAAGAGACGCCGTGCAAGAATTGGCCCGGACGTGCCATAGGATGCCACTTCTGCCCAACCCAAGACGGAGCGGCAGGCCGCTTACCGGTAGACGTCTTTTCGATTTCCGATACGCACGACCAACACTCGCAGAGCCTTGTCACGCAGTTCGCAGATGATGCGGTACTCACCGACCCGGTAGCGCCAGAAGTCTCCGAGCGGGCCGCGCAAGGCCTTTCCAGCGCTGCGCACGTCTTCCAGAGGAGCGATGCGCTGATCCATGTAATCGAGAATGCGCCGAGCCGATGGTTTGTCTAGCTTGCGGAGTTGGTTGCGGGCAACGTCGGTGTACTCAATTGTCCAAGCCAAGGTCTTGTCTCACTTCCTGCGCAGTGAAAGTGCGACCCTGCCCTTTGCGCAGGCGTTCGACTACGTCGGCGGCGAGGTAGTAATCCTCGATTTCATCAATGTGGTTGAGGATCATCTCGCGGATGTAGAAGGCCTTGGTGCGGCCGGTCTTCTCCGCGATAGCGTCGAGGCGGCGCTCAATGTCTTCGGGAAGTCGAATTGAAGTCGGCATCAGAGCCCTCTGGAATACTCGTATTGCATGTATTGATTGTATCACAGGCGCTGATACCCAGCGCCTGCTCACTTCCGCAGCATGTTCCGTGCGATGAAGAACACGTTGGCTGGGCGCTCGCCGAGGCGGCGCATGAAATACGGATACCACTCCGTGCCGAAGGGGATGTAGACGCGCACCCGCCAGCCATCACGCACCAGGCTTTGCTGCAGGTCGCGGCGAATGCCGTACAGCATTTGGAATTCGAAAGAGTCGCGCGCAATTTTCTCGCGCGTAGCGAATGCCTGCGCCTCGCGGATGATGTTTTCGTCGTGCGTGGCCATGCCGTGATAGACGCCGCTCTTCATCAGGATCTTCATCAGCTTGATGTAGTTGGCGTCCACGTCGGCTTTGCTCTCGAAAGCGATGCTGACAGGTTCTTTGTAGGCGCCTTTGCACAGGCGGATGCGGATGCCCTCGGCCAGCAACTTTTCGATATCGCTCTCGGAGCGCTTCAGGTAGGCCTGGATCACGGTGCCGACGCTGTTTTGATTTCCCGGCATGCGGTGCAGTTCGTGCACGAAGTCGAGAGTGCGCTGCGTGTAAGGAGAGCCCTCCATGTCGACACGCACGAAACCGGATGGGTTCATGGAAGCCGCTTTGGCCACGAGGCCCGCAACGATGTCGCGAGCCAGATTTTCATCAACGTCGAGGCCCATGTGAGTCAGCTTCAGGCTGATGTTGGCGTTGAGTTGATTGGCCGCGATCGCGTCGAGAATCTGCTGGTAGAGTTGGGCGCTGTGGCGGGCTTCGTCGGGATTGGTAACGTTTTCACCCAGGTTGTCGATGCTCACGCTCATGCCGGCGCGGTTGACGGTCTGGGTGACGCGCACCGCGTCGGCGATTTCCGTGCCGGCCACGAAGCGGCCGGAAACACGGCGCCCGATTGCGGTACGCTCGGCAAAACCGCGCAGAGCACGATTCTCAGAGAGATGAACGAAGAACGCCCTTAGCATGGAGTACCTGCCGGGTGCTGAATGATGGGAAGAGGAGTGCCGCTCACCTGCATGAAGATCACAGAAACTTTTATCACAAACGGGGCACACCGCAGGTAGGAGGGCTATCATCCGCACCTGCGGGAGAGCCTATTCGGGAGAGAACCGAACTTCCACGAGTTCGTGGGATTCGCGGGCGGCCGGCTCCCATCTCCAGCGGCGGACGGCATTCGCAGCAGCCTGCGCCAGAACGGGATGTCCACTCTTGATCTCGACAGCTTTCACGCTGCCATCGGGAGCAACTAGTGCGTCGACCGTCACAACCCCTTCAAGCGCCAGGTCGCGGGCCAGAGCGGAATAAGCGACGGCGACACGATCCAATACTCTCCGTTTGGCCCCGGAGTCCTGGGCCGGAGAATGCGTGGGAGCGAAAGACAACATCGCAGCAAGAAGCAGCGCCCCAACTGCGCCCTGTCGCGTCATGATCTTCATTTGGGCGCAGTCTAAATGAAGGCGCAGCTTCGGTGAAGATCACTTAGGTAGTAGCGTTTTTCAATTAGTGTTTTGAGCCGCGGCTACTTGCCGTGTTCTTCCAGGAACTTCTCCACTTCGATGGCGGCCATGCAACCCGTGCCCGCGGCGGTGATGGCCTGGCGGTAGCGGCGGTCCTGCACGTCGCCGCACGCGTAGACGCCGTGAACCCGCGTGAACACAAAGTTGTGGGTCTTGAGATATCCGTCGGCGTCGGTGTCGAGTTGGCCGGCGAACATCTTTGCATTGGGCTCGTGGCCAATGCCCAGAAACAGCGCGCTGGTGGGAAAATCCCAGACTTTGCCGGTCTTCACATTGCGAAGCTTCAGCCCGGTGACTTCCTGCTTGCCCACGTCGTAAACGTCTTCGACCACGGTGTCGAGCAGGAACTGAATCTTGTCGTGGTGCTGGGCGCGGTCGAGCATGATTTTCGATGCACGGAAAGCGTCGCGGCGATGAATGACGGTTACTTTAGTGGCGAATCGGGTAAGGAAAAGGGCCTCCTCCATGGCGGAATCGCCGCCGCCGATCACCACAATTTCCTTCCCGGAAAAAAAGAAGCCGTCACACGTCGCGCAAGAAGACACGCCGTGGCCGATGAGCTGCTGCTCATGCGGCAATCCCAGCCAGCGGGCGGAGGCGCCGCTGGCAATAATCAGAGTCTGAGCGTGAACCTGCTGGTGGCCGAGGTGCAGCACAAACGGGCGCTGGCTGAGGTCGGCGCCGGTGAGATGTGCCATGCGGTATTCCGCGCCGAAACGCTCGGCTTGCTTGCGCATGTTCTCGACCAGTTGCGGGCCGAGGATTCCCTCAGGAAATCCGGGGAAGTTCTCGACCAGCGTGGTCATGGAAAGTTGCCCTCCCGGCTCGTGGCCTTCGATGACCAGCGGCTTCAGGTTGGCGCGCGCGGTGTAGAGGGCGGCAGTGTGTCCGGAGCATCCGGACCCGACGATGACAACGTTGCGAGTTTCGCTCATGGATTGTTCAGTTGGAGATTAGATGGCTGAGTTCAGATTTTGATGCAATGCGCCGGATTCCACCGGAAGAGCATTATTTCTTCGGCTCCGTCGGCCTCAAGATCTTAGGCCTGGGAGCGGCTTTCGGCTTGGACTCACCGCTAATTTTCGCCAGTTCCTCCGGAACGATGATGCTCACGCCCATAAGCCTGCGATAGTTGGCCAACACGTCAGAGGCGCTGCGAAACAGCGGCTCGTACGCGCTCTGATCGGGAGCCGGACCACCTTCGGCTGCCAAACAACGAGCGAGGGCGACCGAGGATTTTCCAAAGCGTTCCAGCCGTACTCGGCTGGCCGGATTGTTGGCGCCGAGCATGGCTTCGGAACTGGTGACCGACGAAGCACTGTCTTCCAGCGACACCTCAATCAGATCCTTGGGATCACGCACGTGAAGGACGAGCGTCTCCACCATGTTCTGCCCGTCGTTGCTGAAGGAATACTGCACGCTGGAAAAAAGTGCCTGCACCGAGAATTCTCTGCGAATGCGGACGTAACTCGCGACGGAAGGCTCCCCGGCAATGTGGGTGCCTTTCCCGGGCTGCAGAAAGTTTGGCATGTCAGTCAGAGTCGAGCGCCCGCGGGTAACTTCGAAATCGTCCCCGAACAAGGGCTGCTTGGGGACGCGGGCCAGCGCGGACGCTATCTCTTTCTGCTCGTCGGCGGAGGGGGAGCACACGTTCAGCATGTTGACCTTCACCTGTGGCTCGGCGGCCTGCTGATTCGCAGATGGCGGACTCGCAGCCTGCTGCGCCGCCACTTGCCGCACGGGCGCTAGCGCGAGAAGGCTGATCGAGAGAATGAAAGCGGGGATTCTGGGCACGGCAGAATTCTAAATGAGAAACATCGGAAAATCTTGATTCGCGAATTTTGGGTAGAGGAGGTGACGACGGCAGAAAAGAACCATAGACCAGGAGGGGCACGGAGGTTCACGAAGGGCTTCGTTTTTCTCGGCATTTCCTTCGTGAACCTTTGTGTCCTTCGTGTAAGGCGGTTCGAATTGAGTTCCTCCTGAAGATGCTGCCGCTCCGGCAAAGGACTTCGCCAAGCGCGCTCGGAAGACTTAGAATTCTTGTATGGCGAATCTGACATTGGTTTACGGCATGCGGCTCTTGCCCTCCGAGGACGTGGCCGAAGTGGGTCAGGCTCCGGTGAAGCTCACGAATGGCCGGGAAGCTCACGTCACCATGCACGTGCTTGAGGGCAGCAAGGAAGACATCGAAAAGCAGCTACGGACGAGCCTGGAAGCGTTCTTCGATCTCTATCCGGAGATCTAGTTGCCCCAAGGACTCGGCGGTGTGAGCGATCTTCCTTCGCCGTATAATCCTAGTCCTGCAAAGCGTCAACGAACAGCATGCAATGGTCCTATCCAGAATTGCGGCGCCGGCTCATCGAAGCCGAATTGTGGCCCGAAGGCCGCATGGCACGCCTGGCCTGCTATTTAGCGGGCATGGCCGCAGTTCTGTTCGCGCTGCAGAAGTTGCTGGGACTGTTCGCCAAATCCTGGGGCGAGCATTTAGGAGGCTGGGTCGGATACTTGATCTTTGTCTCCGCCGTGCTGTTTTCCATCCTCGCCTTCCGCTGGCTGAAGCGCAGAATCTTATGGCGCGTGCGCAACCGCTTGATTGTGACCTACGTGTTCATCGGTGTAATTCCCGCTGTGCTGCTGGTCG